>Ga0209544_1001474_pt1:17500-25526 | contig 25526 bp, 19 predicted proteins | sample MesohylPK_FD_187297 | JGI IMG/M metagenome (GOLD analysis project Ga0209544, IMG submission 187297) | Host-associated microbial community of the marine sponge Aplysina aerophoba from Gulf of Piran - sponge mesohyl, lysed by proteinase K... | ecosystem: Host-associated > Porifera >...
GTCTCGGTACAGACTGTTTCCATCGATGATGCGCGTTTTGCTCGCCTTTTTGCTTCTCATTCTTCAGCCAAAGACGCTGATCTCGACCGCTTTTTTTCGCCTGCCATCTCAGTTTTATCGTGGTTTGGTGCTTCTCTCCCGCAGTTGAAGAAGCATCTGGAGCAATACGCGCCTGGTCGAGCCACGGTCTTCCCCTTTTTCTCAGGCCAGGTTGAGTCTCATGCCAGCGCTTATTATTTGAGTTGTCTGGGGGAGACGGAAGAGAAGCGGCTGCCCAGACCTCCTTCCATACAACTCAAAGAGCCATGGCTCCAATGGGGAGTGGAATATTGGCGACAACGAGGATGGGAGTCGAAGCATGTCTTAATAGTCCATCCAGGCAGCGGTGGGCAGAGAAAACGATGGAGAGCAGAAGGATTTCGGCACGTGGCCGAGTGGTGGAGGGACAGCGAAGACCGGGAAGTGCTCATATTGCTTGGGCCTGCCGAGGCGGAGGAAGGCGAGTATTGGCGTCGCTATGGCCATGCTGAGACATCTCTTGAACTCCAACAGGTCGCGAGTATCCTCATCCGAGCAAGCTGTTATATAGGAAACGACTCTGGAGTGAGCCATCTTGCCGGGGCGGTCGGCGCACAAGGCGTCGTCATATTTGGACCGACTCGACCCGAACAATGGCGTCCTCTCGGGGGAGGGCTTCAGGTCATCAAAAATACCTGCTACCGCGAGAAATGGCCGGATCGAGAGGGGATCTCTCTGGAAGAAGTAACGCCAGAACAAGTCTTGGGGAGACTGATCTCAGGGCGTAGACGTGCCCGCTGAGTGTCAAAGCGTGCGAGAACCCACTATAGTGTGGCATAATGGGTTGTACAATGATGGAGGGTCACTTCAATGAGCGAAGAAGAACAAGAGCGGGGCCAGGGATTTCGGGTTACTGATCGCCGCCGCTTCTCTCCAGAATCAGGAGAGCCCCAATCAACGCAGACAGAGGAGGGCGCTGAGGATACTCGGCAAGGCTCGGCGCCACCCCAAGCTGAGACGCAGGAGACATCAGCGCCAGATCGCCCCCATGAGGCCGCGTCTGATCAAATTGAGATTACTTTTTCGAGCTTTATTCTTGGACTGAGTACGCAGGCGCTCATGTCTCTCGGGGAGATTCCAGCCACCCCTGGTCAGGCAACCCGAACCGATCTGACCGCAGCGCAGCAGATGATCGATATACTTGCCATGTTACAACAAAAAACTGCCGGTAACCTTGATGCAGGTGAGGGGCAGATGCTGGAAAACGTGCTGTACGATTTGCGGATGCGATACGTCGAGCTCAAAAGGGGAGGACATCCAGCATAGTGCGGCGACACCGCCATTGATATTGGCAACTCTCCGCTCTTATTTGTGATGGATATGCAACGGATATTCTGGAGTCTCATTGGTTTTCTTTTCCTGGGGCTGCTTGGAACTGCGAGCGTTCTTGGCTGGCAGTTTTACCACAAATTAGAAGACGCAGCCGTTCAGCGCTTCTCTGACCATCGCTGGGCAGTACCGTCCAAGGTCTATGCGCATCCGCTCCTCCTTTACCCTGGGCTCAAGGTCGAAGAGGCTGCGCTCTTTGACCATCTGGCTCGCTTGGATTATCAACAGGTCGAACACCCCATTCGTGCCCGGGGAGACTATTGGCGCAATGCCCAAAGCGGAGAAGTCCAGATTTTTTTACGGGAATCCACGTATCCCGGACGAGAGCGCTCAGCCCGACGGATTTTGCTGTCCATACAGCAGGGGCGGATCGAACGCCTGACCGATCTTGACGATCAGACTGTAATCCAGGCCATCGAGACGGAGCCGGAAATCATTACGCGTTTCTATGCTCAATCGTGGGAAGAACGTAGGGTGGTAAAACTCTACGTTCTTCCCTCTCTGCTGGTCAAAGCCGTGCTGGCGGCTGAAGATCACCGCTTTTTTGAACATAGCGGGGTTGATTGGTGGCGCATCTTGGGAGCTTTATGGGCAAACGTCACTGCTGGACGAACCGTCCAAGGTGGCAGCACGCTGACGCAGCAGCTGATTAAGAACTTCTTTCTTTCCCAAGAAAGAACCATCAAGCGCAAGCTGACCGAAGTCTGTCTGGCGCTCATTATTGAAAATCATTATTCCAAGCTGCAAATTCTCGAGAATTATTTGAATGAAATTTACTTAGGTCAGCGGGGCGCAAAGAGTATTTTGGGTATTTGGGAAGCAGCTCGATTCTACTTTGGAAAGGCGCCCCGGGATCTAACGCTCGGAGAAATGGCGATTATTGCTGGCATGATCAAAGCGCCGAACCGATATGCCCCCAACCGTCATCCTGAGCGTGCCATCCTGCGGCGGAATCACATTCTCCAAAGAATGGTCACATTAGGGACCATTACGGAAGAGGAAGCAGACGCTGCCCTGCACGAAGAAGCGGGCCCGCGCCAGATGCCACCTGAGAAAAATAAAGCGCCGTATTTTGTTGATTTCATCAGAAAAGAGCTTGAAGCGAACTACCCGGCTGGAACATTGACCAAGGCCGGGCTCAATATCTTTACTGTTCTAGACATGCGACTTCAGCAGATCGCGCGCGAAGTCATTCAGACAGGGCTGACGGAACTGGAGGAAAAGCATCCGCAGTTGAAACGAGAGATGCCCGAAGAGCGCCTCCAGGCCTGCCTTGTCGCGATCCAACCCCAAACGGGACATATTCTCGCTTTAGTGGGTGGACGTGACTACCAGGTGTCGCAGTTTAATCGGACGGTACAAGCGCGCCGGCAACTGGGCTCGATCTTTAAGCCAGTGGTGTTCCTGGCGGCCCTTGAAAAAGAAAGACAGCAGAGAGACGGTCGGTTCCTGCCCACCAGTCTCGTGAACGATGCGCCCTTCAGTTGGTTCTATGAAGATAAAGAATGGAGTCCACGGAACTATAAAAATCGCTATCGTGGCATGGTAAGTCTTCGAAAAGCTCTTGAAAAATCGTCGAATGCGGCGACGGCGCGTATTGCCCAGGAAGTCGGCCTTGAACCTGCTCGCCAAATGGCCGTTCGTCTGGGCTTTACCAGTCCTTTGCCGGCTTACCCCTCCCTTGCTCTCGGAGCGGCTGAGGTGACTCCCCTCGAGGTCGCCTTCGCGTATAGCACTCTGGCCAATCAAGGCATTGCGACCCGACCGGAGACGATTCACTGGATCACCAGTCGCACGGGGGAAATGATTGAGCAGCACCAGATGACAGTCGAACAGCGGATTCATCCGGACGATGTCTATGTTTTGACTCACCTGCTGGAGGGAGTCATGAAACAGGGAACGGGTGTGGGGGCCCGTCGGCGAGGATTTGTCCGTCCTGCCGCAGGAAAGACGGGCACCACGAACGATTACGGGGATGCCTGGTTTGTCGGTTATACGCCCGATCTCTTAACGGTGGTGTGGGTCGGGTTTGATCGCCGGGTCTCGCTCAACCTCTCGGGTGCCCAAGCGGCCTTGCCTATCTGGACTGCATTTATGAAACGCGCGACCGTGGGGATGCCGATCACGGATTTCTCGTCTCCGCCTGGGGTCACTCTAGTGGCGATTGATCAACAAACCGGTCTGCGTGCGACTCCACATTGTCCCAAGGTGATGCAAGAGGCTTTCCCAAAGGGGCGGGAGCCGATTCTTTCGTGCCCGTATCACACTTCTGGCCCAACTCCGCCTCGTCCTCCCGTTCGGACGACATCGTCAGACTACCAATCTCCAGCACCAAAACTTCCTGTTGGCGAGTCGACGGCGGTGTTGTCTGAGTCCATGCATCCCGTTTCAATAGATTCGCCATCACTGCAGCCGAGCCGGTCAAAACCATGGTGGCATATATTGTAATCGCCCTGCTGCGCTCTCTATTGAGATCTCTGCTGCCGAGTACCATTCTCGTGCTGGCAGGTGGAAGTCTGGCTGGATACGCGCAAGAGGGTGAAGCCTATAATCAAATTGGAGAAGCGGCACAGAATGGGAGGCAATTCCCGTACCAGGGGATAATGATGCCAGAGCAAATGGCTCCCCCCCTGCCTGATCCTGCCATATTTTCTCCCCAGGATCGCATAGCCCTCCATTTTGTAGAACAAGGTCAGGCCGCGTTGATCCGGGAAGATTTCCATCGCGCCCGTATCCTTTTTGAGCGAGCAGTGAATATTGCTCCTTTGCAACCCTACGGCTATTACTTTCTTGGCCGTACGACCTTTGCTCAAGGTGATGCCCGCCAAGCTTTGGTATTTTTACTGAAAGTAGAACTCGTGTTATCGGAATCGGAAGAGGACGCTGAGTGGATGGCGAAAACGAAATGTCTCCAAGGAATGATTCATGAGGATTTAGGAGCATATGAGGACGCTCGGCTCAGTTACCAGCGCTGCCTGGAAATTTCTCCTCAAAGCCTACGTGCCATTAGTGCCCTTGCCCGGCTGCCGGATGAAAGTACGCCGTGAACATGCCCGGTCAAAAGGCTCTCACGGTCTTGGGCATTGAGTCCTCGTGCGATGACACGGCCGTGGCCGTCCTGCGTGGACGCCGCATCCTGTCTAACATTGTCTCGTCTCAGGACGCGATTCATGGCCCCTATGGTGGGATCGTGCCCGAACTGGCCTCGCGGCAGCACATACAAAATGCCCTTCCCGTTCTCGATGCGGCGTTGGAGCAAGCCGACATTACTCTCAACGCTATTGACGGGATTGCCGTCACTGCTGGGCCGGGTTTGGTCGGTTCGTTGCTGGTTGGCGTGTCGCTTGCGAAATCGCTCGCCTTTGCCAAGAATCTCCCCTTTATTGGTATCAATCACCTTGAGGGGCATCTGCTGGCGGTGCAGCTCGAACACGAGGTCGATTTTCCATTCCTGTGCGTGTTAGTGTCCGGCGGCCATACGAGTTTATATCTTGCGCGGGACTGGGGACACTACCAGCGTCTTGGCGCGACCCGGGATGATGCGGCTGGCGAGGCGTTCGATAAAGGCGCGAAAATGCTCGGCCTCGGATACCCGGGCGGTCGGATTATCGATGAACTCGCCAAAGCAGGCCAACGGGACGCCATTCGGTTCCCCCGTGCGCGTATCAAAAAGGCGAGGTATGACTTTAGCTATAGCGGGCTCAAGACTGCCCTGCGTCAATTTCTCGCCTCTCCGGAGCGAGAGCGGCATACCCAGGCTGATATAGCTGCCAGTTACCAAGAAGCCGTAGTGGACACCGTGGTGGACACCACCATACGAGCGGCTCATGATCTGAACATCCGCCGCGTTGTTGTCTCCGGTGGCGTCTCAGCCAATTCTCGACTGCGCCAATGTATGACCGAAGCCGGAGAGCAAAACGATTTTCGAGCTTTCTTTCCGTCGTTGAAGCTGTGTACGGATAATGCGGCGATGATCGCTTTTGCCGGTGTCTGGCGTCTTGCTGCGGGACAGCGTTCTGGACTGGACCTGAATGCGTCTGCTGTGCTGCCGTTAGAAAATATCTAGGAGAGCCCCGGTGTGAAAGCCGCCCCGCCGACCTTGCTCCAACAAGCCCGTTTCGCCCTTGGTGAACTTGGCATTCGTCCCCATAAACGTCTTGGTCAGCATTTTCTGATTGATGCCGACGTGATCCAGCGTATGGTGACAGCGGCGGCCATCCGCCCTGAAGATAACGTGTTGGAGATCGGACCGGGGCTCGGGGCATTATCTGAAGTCTTGGTCAACCAAGCAGGGCAGCTCATTTTAGTCGAAATGGACACGACTTTGGCTGAACGACTGGCTGAACGCTTCGCCCACGATGGGTACGTCCAGATGATTACGGCTGATTTTCTTCGCCTGGATCTGAAAGACACGTTTCAAGATCGGTCTCTCAAAGTCGTGGCCAGCCTCCCATACAATGCGGCGACGCCCATACTCTTTCGGTTGCTCGACCATCGGACGCAGTTCCCGCAGGCTACCGTCATGCTCCAACGGGAGGTGGCCGAGCGCATTACCGCCTCTCCAGGGACAAAGGCGTATGGCGTGCTGTCCGTCCTGATTCAACTCTACGCCACGCCGGAAGCAGTGTGCTCGGTTGGGCCCCGCAGCTTTTTCCCCGCGCCACAGGTACACTCTCAAGTGATTAAACTGATTTTTCACAAAGAGCCTCGGGTTGAAGTGGCCGATGAGGGCCTGTTTCGCCAAATCGTGAAGGCGGCCTTTAATCAACGCCGAAAAACGTTACGCAATGCGTTGCGCAGTGTTGGTGGGGCAGACCTTGAAGCCATTGGCCAACGGGCGGACATTGACTTACAGCGCCGCGGAGAGACACTGAGTCTTGCGGCGTTCGCGCGCCTGACAAATAGTTGGCGGGGGTAATCCGTACGTATAAAAGGGGACACTATGGAACGGAAAGTCATCGCATACACCGTCAAAGACCGGATCGCGACCATTACCCTCAACCGTCCTCAGCGCAGAAACTCGTGGACGGGGAGAATGCACGTAGAGTATCGCTGGTCCGTTGAGCAAGCCGAGAACGACCCGGAGGTGCGAGCTGTTCTCGTGACCGGGGCGGGTCGGGATTTTTGTGTTGGGGCCGATTCGCGGGCGCTTGAGGGACATGTTGAAAAAGGTGGCTACGACCCAGGCACGCCAGACTCAATGCCGACTCCTGGCTATGGTGTCCGGCCCGAGTTTGACGCGGATTTCGCGTATCAATTCGGCCTCACCAAACCAGTGATTGCGGCCATTAACGGTGCAGTCGCGGGCGCTGGCCTAGCTGTCGCCTGCTATGCCGATATTCGTTTTGCCGCGGAAGGAGCGAAATTCACGACCGCCCACGGTGCCCTGAACCTGCCGGCCGAGTTTGGCCTGTCCTGGCTGCTCCCGCGTCTTATGGGCGTCACGCGGGCGAATGATATCCTGCTTACGAGTCGCATCTTCCTGGCAGAAGAGGCCTATGAACTCGGACTCGTCAACAAGGTCCTGCCGTTCGACGAACTCCTGCCTTACACGTACGACTACATACGCAAAATGATAGCTCGTGTGTCTCCCGGGTCGTTGCGGGCAACCAAAAATCAGATCTATGCCGACCTGCACGGCGATGCAGCCTCGGCGGTCCAGCGTTCACGCAGTCTGATCGACCGCATGATGACCGAGTCAGATTTCCGTGAAGGCGTCGCCGCCTTCACGGAGAAGCGCCCGCCGCGTTGGTCAGGAAAGTGAGAGCTTACAGTCCCATCCCTGACACTGCCAACCCCAGCCGCGACATGTCGAGCGAAATCCAGACAATCCAGGCGGTCAGGACTATCGCCACTCCGGTAAAAATTTGGATGCGCTTGACCAGACCAGGTAGTTTGTCCGGTGGGAATGCCTCTCCGCGTACCTCGGTGCGGACCAGGCGATGGCCCATACCCAGGGAAACCGCGGCGCTCACATTAATCAGAATAAAAACAATGAGGAGCTTGAGGCTCAACAGGCTACCAAAGTCTGACAAATATCCCTCCGGAGTAAAGAATGACAAGCCGGGCTTGGCTTTGAATGCCGTGAGACTCCACGCGCCGGTCATCAGCACGACTCCGAGTGAGCCGATGCTGAGCGGATTGTAGTATTTCAGACCCTTGGCCAAATAGGTTTGTTTTGCTGCTGGGTCCTCAATCTGAGCGGCCGGCGGTAGCAACATGACGAGGAGGGTGACGCCGCTACCGAAGAAGATGGCTAAGCTGAGTACATGGGTCCACAGGAGAATGAAATCACTCATTAGGCGGACGTTAAACCAGAGGGCACTAGAAATGTAAATGGCTGCCCGATAAGGATGTTTGACACTCAAAACTGGGGCCGATATCCTGCCAGAAGCGATGTTTCCTCTTGATTTTATGTTCCCTGAGGAGGGGTAAGGAAGGACGAATGGCCGAAAACGTCTTACTGCGCCATGAAGATGTTCCTGATATCCACAAGCTTGATGTCTACCTGGCTCATGATGGCTATGCCGCAGCGCGTAAGGCGCTGACGACGCTCAAGCCTGAGGAAGTCACGGCCCAGGTAAAAGAATCGAACCTGCGTGGGCGGGGCGGGGCGGGG
>Ga0209544_1001476_pt1 | contig 25491 bp, 24 predicted proteins | sample MesohylPK_FD_187297 | JGI IMG/M metagenome (GOLD analysis project Ga0209544, IMG submission 187297) | Host-associated microbial community of the marine sponge Aplysina aerophoba from Gulf of Piran - sponge mesohyl, lysed by proteinase K... | ecosystem: Host-associated > Porifera > Sponge >...
AATTAAATACCTTCAGCACCCTGAGTGGAGTAGTGAGATTGAAAGGTCCCTTTTTCCGACATCAGAGCCAGAAAACTTGAAAAACATGAAGCGGATACCATGCAATGTGTGTGATGAGGAAACAGCATTAAATAATATTGAGAGAAAGCATGTAAACAGCGGGTCATGGAAACAGCTGGATAGAGATTATTTTGAGCACATTCATCGTGGTAAGGAGAAGAGTTTGTTTCTGAAGTTTGAGGAGGCGACAGGGTTAATAAGCCAGCATTCTTTTTTGAATGAAAATATTATGAAAAATGATATTCTGACTGAAGGAAATCTCGAGGATATAGGGTTTTCCTTTGGTTCGGATGGTGTGTTGGTATCCATGTATTCTGGTAATGATGCAGAGAAGATTTTGAAAAAAATTGTTGAGTTGAAAAAGTCAGGAACAATAGGATCAAGAGGTGAGCATAAATACGATATGCAGACACCTCTTTCTAACGATAAGACATTGTCATTAAAAAGATTTAGATCCAAAGGTTCAGCACCTGTTATATTTCCAAAAATTGAAAACCCCTCTTTGCCAAGTCAAAGAAAAACAAAGAGAACAAAAACCGAAAGACCTCAATTTTTTGGACCTTCGCTTTCTCTGAAAGAGGGTGCAGCAAACGATGTGTATCGTGATATACTGGACCTGTATGAATTTTACAAGAGTAGAAGGGATGATCTCTCAACAACTTTTCCAAATTTGATACGGATGTCATTGAGGGTTCTGGTGGAGGCGGCGATGGGTAAGGGTGGAAAAATAGATTCATACATTAAGCAAAACTTTAAAGAGGCAAAAAAAGTTTTGACGAAAGATGAGAGGACAACACTTTCCAATTATTCAGTTAGCAACTCTAAAAAATTGATTCAGCTGCTTCAAACGGGGGCGCATCAGTACTCAAGCTCCTCAAATATTGAGCAGATAGTCGCCATGTCTATCATCATAGGTGCAATGCTAAAAATAACACACTCAAAAGAAGATGAGTAAATCTCCACTCAGGTATCCTGGAGGAAAAGCAAAGTTTAGCGGATACTTTGCTGATATTTTGAAAAAGAAGGACATACAATCCCCTATGTTTGTTGAGCCATATTGTGGTGGCGCGGGAGCTGCTATAAAACTTTTATTGTCTGGAATGGTCGGAAAGATATATTTAAATGATATTGATAGAAGTATTTATGCCTTTTGGCACTCTGTTCGCAATGAGAATGAACGATTGGTGCGGAAAATTATGAAAACTTTAATTACACTTGATGAATTTGACAAACAGAAAGTTATTCAATCAAAAAAAGATAGCGTTGATTTATTTACTCTGGGATTCTCAACCTTATTTTTAAATAGGACAACATTTTCTGGTATTATTTCTGGCGGACCTATTGGGGGGAGGAAGCAGTCAGGTGCATATCTCCTTGATTGTAGATTCAACCGAAGGGAAATTGCAAGGCGGGTACAAAGAATTGGAGAATATAAAAAGCAAATAAGAATTTTTAACAAGGATGCGGAAGATTTTTTAAATTTGTCAACAATCAATAATCTGCCAAAGGAGAGAGCAATCTTTTATGTAGACCCACCGTATGTTGAAAAAGGCCCGTCCTTGTATTTGAGTATATATACACTTGAAGATCATGCGAAGATAGAAAAATTGTTGCGAGGGTGTGATAAGCATGTATATGTTTCCTATGACGACTGTAAAGAGATACGAGAAATTTATAGCAAATGGAGTAAGCAAAAAGTGGTTGTGCCACATCATGCTGGTCAATTTAAAATGGGCAAGGAAGTTATTCTGTCTATGCAGTAGCGAGCGCAACAAGTTCTTGATGACGATTTCCTCACCTATCTCAAGAACAAGCCAGGTATTGTGGTCTATCGCCCGCAGTAGTGCCGCTTTGCCGGCAGAGGAGAGTAAAAAGGTGAGTACTATATACATATGCAGGTATTTTTTGACACACAAAAGAAGGAGGTAGAGAAATATAGTAGTGAATCACAAAGAATTAGATTTTTGTCTGAACGCTGGGTTGGTAATGAAATCTTTTGTCCGCACTGCGGAGAAGGAAGTTTATACCCGTTTGAAAACAATCGACCTGCAGCTGATTTCTATTGTAGGAATTGCAAGGAGGAGTATGAATTAAAAAGCAAGAAAAATGCTATTGGTGGCGAGGTGTTGGATGGGGCGTATAAAACAATGATTGAGCGACTACAAAATCACAATAATCCACATTTCTTTTTTTTGACCTATAACCCTGCGGACTACTCAATTAAAAACTTTATGGTTATACCAAAGCACTTTTTTGTTCCGAGTGTTATTAAGAAGAGGAAGCCCTTATCTTCGAATGCAAGACGGGTGGGTTGGGTTGGTTGTAATGTCTTGCTGAAAAATATCTCTGAGAGTGGAAAAATTTTTTATGTCAAAGATGGGTATGTTGAGAAAAGGAGGAATGTTTTGAAAAATTGGCAGAGAACTTTGTTCTTGAGAGATGCTCGGAAAGCAGAGTTGAGAGGGTGGCTGTTGGATGTTATGTATTGCATAGATACATTAGGCAGAAAAGAATTCACTTTGCAAGAGATGTACTCTTTTGAAAAGATATTGAATGAAAAACATCCTAACAATGTAAATATAAGACCAAAAATTAGACAGCAACTACAGTTTTTGCGAGATAAGAATTATCTTGTTTTTCTTGGTGCTGGAAAGTATAAAGTGAGATAAATTTTGCTGTATTATGAGGGTATATGGAGGTATTGAATAAAAAAGATGAAAGGGATTTATTAGACCAAGCGATGGCGCTTTTAATAAAAGTGCAGTTGGGTAATGGAAATAAAAAGGTGGGGCAAACCCTTGACAGCATCACGGATGATTTGGACTCTCTTCTCTATGATGAGTATTAAGGTCGGATCACTGCGATATTTTTTTACAAATGGTATACTATAAAGGTGTGTCAAAAAGGATAAAGACAATAAATCTATCTATTAAACAAAGGATTTTTGCCACCTTTCTATATATTCTACTTTTTATTGTTGCATGCCGGTTTTTCAGCGGCGATTGGTCTTTTTTGCAATCAAATAATGAATATAACCTTCTTTTTATTTCGGGTGCATTGCTTCTAATCCTTGGAGCATATATTGCCGAACCATATTTTACTAAACCTGTTGATGTAGTTGCAAATTCAATAGCGATCATCCTTGCATTGTTGGGAATAGAAGATACATTAACATTTACTGGCTACGATTACCTGTTATATGGGAGTGTTGTAGTTTTGGTGTTTGCAATTATGACCATTCTGTTTTCACAGTTTAAGGTGTGTGAAAAAGCTCAACATGTAATTTATGATGTCATTACAAAAATTGGACAATCAAAAATTGCTTTTTCAATTATTTATGTACTCACATTACTTTCATATTTCACTGAAAGTACCGTAGAATTTGTATTTTTTCTGACTTTTTGGCTTATCTTTATTGGTGAAATGATCGTTGAACCGTTTATTTTATGGGTATCAGAAATTTTTTCTTGGCGCAAAGAAGAACTAAATATCATGGGGAGTGCTATTGGTTGTGAAAATCCTTTTTTATACAAAGTTGAAATTGATTGTTCAAAGCATAAAGATGTTTGTAAACAAAAAGGAAAGTTGGTTCATATTTGCCTACAAAGCCTTTCAAATGAAAGTGTTGTCGGTATTGTGGTAAATGAAAAGTATTTACTAAGCAAAAAATGGATTTGGGTGTATCTTTTTGAAGAGAATGGAGAGGCGCTTAAGATTGATCTTAAGAATGGTTTTAAAAATAAGGTATTTTTAAAAAAATCACGAACTATTTTCACAACAGATAATGCCGCTTATAATTTAGATATTGGCGATATCAAGAAAGGGAGCTTAAAGAGTCTAATAGAAAGTAACCATCTCTATAAAGAAAAAGATAATTTTATGGGATATATTGCTGAGGGGTCAGATATAAATAAAATCAAATTTTATTCACTGCTTGATCCAACTGACGAAAGTCACAGTCAATTGAAGGAAGGGGCTGTGTTAAAAACAAAGATATACAATAAGGAAGTGTTGTATCAAATCATTGACGGAAGAACTGGGGAAGAAAGACTGGAAAACCATGATATGCACGGATATATAGTTGGAATTGCTCGGAAATTAGGATTTTATAATGAAAACAGGAAAGAATTAGATGTTGTAAAATGGCTACCAAATATTTATACTCCTATATTTTTTAATAAAACCATGTTAAGGAAAAAAGATCAACTAGCCATTGGTAAACTTCCAGAAACTAATTTTGAAATACCTATCAGAGATATTGACTCTCTTATCACACACAATACCGCAATTTTAGGCATATTGGGCATCGGAAAATCATGCTTAACCTTTGAACTCATTAAAAAAATAATTGATAAGACAAGCGTTAAGATTATTTGTCTTGATATCACGAATGAGTATAAAAAAGAATTAGTAAGTTATTTAGAAGAGGATATTATAAAATCAGATGATAAAAATTCATTTAATGAGATCAATGATGAGCTTGAGTTTATTGCCGGAGAGGGCGATCCAAAAATCCTTGATAAAAGTGGAAATCATAGAAAGTACAGAGAGTGCTTAAGGGAAGACTTGAAAAGCTTTTTAAGTCAGGAGATAGAAGGGGAGTCAGACAAGAGGGTCAGGATATTTAATCCTGATTATCATAGGGTTAGTAAGGGAGAAAAAATCGGCTATCGTGTAATTACTGCTGAATTATCCCAAGCAGAGAAAACAAGGATTATCTCAGAAGAGGTATTTAAAATAATGATGGATAATGGATTAGAGGAAGAAAATAAGGCAAAGGTTTTAATTGTGTTTGAAGAAGCGCATTCATTAGTACCTGAATGGGGTTCAATTGCAAATGAAGGTGATAAAAATGCAGTTAATGGAACTGCGAAGGTGATTTTGCAGGGTAGAAAATATGGTTTAGGAAGTTTTATAATATCACAAAGAACGGCGAATATAAGTAAAAGTATTCTAAATCAGTGCAACACTATATTTGCACTACGAGTTTTTGATGATACCGGAAAACAATTTTTGGAAAATTATGTTGGCTCTGATTATTCAAACACATTATCAACATTAGAAGAGAGACATGCTGTTGTGATTGGTAGGGCATTAGGGTTAAAGCAGCCAGTTATTGTAAAACTAAATGATAAAGATGGGATAAAAAGAAATAATGGTAGTTCTGAGAAAGAATTAACCAAAAATGACATGCCATCAGAATTGTAAAGAAATCACTGTCTATGAGATTTTAAGGTGTTAGCTGTGGGATAGGTTACAATGTATACTATATTATAGTAAAGAATAATACTATGAATTATCATAAACAGGTAAATACAATTGTACAAGGCGATTCAATTGAAAAACTGAAGGATATACCAAACAACTTTGTTGATCTGATTTTTTCGGATCCGCCATATAATTTGCAATTGAAAAAAGATTAAAAGGGAAGGATCCATGTCTTGCGATCTGTGTTTTTGTTTCAGGTGTACCCAACAATTCCTGAAGGAATTAGAGAGATTGAAAATATAAAATTCACTATTATTTATACCCTGTGGGCGGTCTTCGGGGTGCTTAACAAAAAGCATGTTTTATAAAAATCAATGATGTTGGCATTATGATGGAGGTATAGAAATCAACCCTGTTCTATATTTTTGGTTTCAATAAATTCTCCAAGAATCAATTTGGTTTTTTCAAAAAGTTCGTCATAGGTGATAATCTCAACATCTTTGATACTGTTCCTGAAAAGATCAAATGATTTCATTTCTTTTTCTGTTAAACCTTGTATCTTTCCAACGATTAGGACAACTCTTGGGTTAAATGATTTAAAATCGCTGTTTTGCGCAAGTTTGTAAAACTCCTTTTGCAGATTGTCTTTCTGATCCAGTGCCTGTATGAGTCCGCCAACCACCTCTTTCCCAATATTGAATACATCTGACCCTCTGTACGGCTTCATTTCAACTATTTTTTTTAATGGTGTCTTTATTTCAATGATAAAAATATTTTTTGTGAGATTATTTCTAAAGAGGAAGTCAGCTTCTTTTCCACCAGTGTTATTGTATTCTTTTCCACCAACATATGCTTTTTCTTTGAGAAATACTACCGGCATAGAAAGGATGTTTGAGAGGATCCAATGATTATTTTTAAAAAAATCTTGGCATTTCTTCTCCAGATGATTTGAATCGTTTTTTTGGTTGATTATTTTTTCGAAATCAGTTCTTGTTTTTTCAAGCTTTATATGGTTTATCTTTTCTTCTGCCTGATAAACCACCACATCCCTTTTTATATTTTCGGGTATCATATCAACGATTTTTTCTATATCAGCACCGGAAATGTCTTTAGGCCTTATTCTTCTTCCATCAAAGAAAGCAATAATTTCTCCCTCAGTATATGTTTTTAACTCTTTTTTGATTTCTGTTGGGAATACATCTGACAGTGTGTTATTTGATATATTTTTCAGATCCTTATTTTGTTTTTTTCTAAATGGACTAATTTTCTGAAATATTTTTCCAAGATCATGTATGTTGAAAGTAATTGATGTACGATCCATGCTTGATGGAGCTCTTGAAGTAATGATTATTTTCTTAATTGATGGATGCTTTTCCAGTGTGAGGATAATCGGACTGAGATTGCGTGTAAGCCCGTATCCTCGCTCTACTGATTTATATACCCCATTAATAGTTTTGGGGGAAATGTTATGAAATTCAATTGACTGTATGTATTTATATTTTTGCCCACCACTTGTTGGATTGAATGGAAAATGAATTTCCAGAGGCTTGTTTTTATAAACTTCCCGTACTTTTGCATCATATCCATCTCTCTCACTTGCGTAAAAGAATACCTCCTTAGTTGCTAAATCTTTTTTCCTGTATTCACCTTGTTTTTTCTTCATATGTTGAATAGTATAGTTTTCCACTTGGTATCAATTTACTATAGTATTATAGTATGTATACTATAATTATCAATATATGAAGGCAGTAGAAATAAAACAAAATACATTATTAGGAAGTGAAGATTTGCGTGTTTTTGATGTGTACACCCCTGATGCCGATGTTGTTTTGTTTAATGGTGATCGCTTGGACTTAATGCGTTCTTTGCCTGAAAAATCAGTGAAACTAGTGATAACCTCACCTCCGTACAACATTGGAAAAGAGTATGAAAAAAGGAAAGATTTGGATGTGTACCTCGGTGAACAGGAGGAAACAATTAAGGAGGCAGTTCGTGTTCTTGCTGATGATGGAAGTATTTGTTGGCAGGTTGGCAATCATATTGGCAAGGATGGAGAAGTGTTTCCGCTTGATGCGCTCATCTATACCATTGGTAAGAAACTCGGTTTGAAATTGCGCAACCGCATTGTCTGGCATTTCGGGCATGGTCTACATTGCTCAAAAAGATTTTCTGGTAGGCATGAGACAATTGTCTGGTTCACGAAAGGGAGTGACTACACCTTCAATCTTGATCCTGTTCGTATTCCACAAAAATACCCCGGAAAACGAAATCATAAAAAGGGCAAGAATTACGGCAAACTTTCCTGCAACCCGCTTGGAAAAAATCCATCTGATGTATGGGAGATACCCAATGTAAAAAGCAATCACCCAGAAAAAACGAGTCACCCCTGTCAATTTCCCATAGAACTAATAGAGCGATTTACGCTTTCTATGACCGATCCAGGGGATGTCGTTTTGGATCCGTATGCCGGCGTCGGTAGCGCGCTCTGCGCAGCTGTTCTCCACAATCGCAGAGGTTTTGGGTCGGACACCACAAAAGGGTATTTGGACATAGCAAAGGAGAGAATTCGTGAAGCAGCGACTGGTATGCTGAAGAGAAGAATGATGAATACTCCAGTGTATCAGCCAAATGCTGGTAACAAGCTTGCGCAAACACCCGAAGATTGGGGTAGGAGCCTATTTGGTTCCAGGTCTTGATCCTGTGTATCGTTTCAATTTTGCAGAAGACGACCTTCTGTTCTTTTTGAATGCCTCCCTCACTTTCTCACTTGTTGTTTTTTCTTTTTTTGTCAGCCCTATGCCGATTACCAGAACTGGGATATCAATATCGCTTTCACCCCTGTTTTCAAAATCAATAAGTAATTGATCAAATGAAGAGACACCGGTTGACATGGTGTGAGCTAATTCCCGTGCCGGAACAACTTCTATCCCGCAGGTGATATAACCGAGGTTTTTGAAGATGATCATCTTAGAGAAGATATCATAGCCCATAAAAGCATACTTTCCGAATTGTATTTCCAGCCCAACCTTATTTTTTATACCGTCCATCTCCCGAAACCTGCGCGATCCAAATGAATGTCGGGGTTCAACATACCTTTTTCTCCTCCCTACGGCCTTTTCTGTCCACCCCTTTTCGTGCAACATCATTTTAAGAGAGTCATTCATGTCTCTCGGAGAAAATAATAATTTTCCTTTCATAGTTTTTTCCTTACTTTCCTTTGTCAAGCAGTCTATAGCGTTTAACCGTCTTATCGCACTCAAGACATCTTCTAACTCTTTAGGGTGTTTTGATCGTATATATTTTTCCCCGTTCTTAAAGGAATATGTTTCTATAACCTGCATACATTAACTATTAAAAAAATCAACTATGTTTATCTCAAGTGCTTTCGCAATTTTTTCTATATTTTTTAAAGTGATATTTTTCTCTCCGCGTTCAATCATGCCGATATATGTTCGGTGAACACCGGCACGACTTGCCAAGTCTTCCTGTGAAAGTCCTAATCTTTTTCGTTTGTTGCAGACGCTTTCACCGAATTTAATCAAGGTATCCTTTTTCATAATTGCTAACTTCAGTGTACTTTGCTGTTGTCGGTAATTCTACATACTATAGTTATCATCGGTGTAAAAAGTTTCAAAAGGTGGTCTGAAAAGGAAATCCGCCATTTCCGCAAGACGGGCAAGCGGAAAGACGGTGGATTGCTGATAGTTCTCCCACCTCACCACCTTGGCAGGTTCCACTAATGTTGCATAAGCAAGTGTGTGCCTCTTGTTCTGTATGGCTCCGCGGGCGGGATTCGAACCTGCGACCTACCGGTTAACAGCCGGTTGCTCTACCGCTGAGCTACCGCGGAATATATACCTATATAGTATAGGATATATATACTATACACGATAATGGTGGGGTATGGTGGCGGGTGTGTTATTTGGTTTGTGTTTGTTTTGTCTTGGCTATCTGGGTTTTGATTTCTTGCTGTTTTTCTCGGATGAGTTTCCAGAAGAGGGCTTTTGGGTTGACTTGCCAGGATTTTGCCTGTGTAAAGATGTCGCGTATTTCTTCTACGGTGAATTGTTTGGTTTGTCCGAGTATTTTTTTGAAGTGGGTGTCGTCGAAGAGGGTGTCGCATACTGTTTGGATGAGGTGTGCGCGTTCTGAGGTCGGGCGATTGCGGCTGTTGGTCATAAATTGTTGTATGTGTCTGTTGAGGGAGTCCATGCTTCGTATAGTAGCATGGTGTGTGCGGAGGTTGTGTGGTATGCTGTCTATGATACGCAGTATGTATGGGCATCTTTTCATTTTCACGGAACATCGGTATAGATATGGGGACTTCCCGGACACGATTGTATGTGCCGTACCGGGGTGTGGTTTTTGATGAGCCGAGTATTGTTGCGCTGGAAAAGAAGGAGGTTGTCTGTATTGGTGGTGCCGCCAAGGAGATGATGGAGCGGGCGAATCCGCGGACTGAGGCGCGAGAGATTGTTATCTGCGGTGCGATACAGGATGAGGGGATGGTGGAGCAGTACCTGCGAAAAGTTTTTAAGCAGTCAAATGGGATATTTACTTTTATTCGGCGCGATGCGTTGGTTGGTGTGTCAACGGGTGCGACTAGTATGCAGCAGCGGTCGGCGATTCAGACCTGTCGTCGTGCGGGGATGCGGCATGTGTTTACTGAGGAAAATGCAATTTTGGCGGCGCTTGGGGTTGGTATGCATAAGGATGAGTTACATGGACGCATGGTTGCCGACATTGGTGCTGGGCTGACGGAAACCGCGGTTATCTCTCTGGGTGGTGCGAGCAGTAGCAGTACCGTGCGCGTTGGTGGTAACGACATGGATCGGTCTATTGTTTCGTATGTGGAGCGGCAGCACCAGTTGCTTATCAGTGAGGGTACTGCGCGGAGAATGAAAGAGCAGATTGGGTCAGCGATGCAGTTGGTTAGCCCGAAAGAGTTGAAGGTGAAAGGGGGTGATGCGCGGACTAAGTTGCCGCGTGTGGTGCGTATTACTTCCAATGATATTGCTGATGCGATACAGAAGGAGGTTGGTATGATTTTAGATGCGGTGGCGAGTGTGTTTCAGAGTACGCCGCCGGAGTTGACCTCAGATATTATTGATCGAGGGTTGATTTTGACTGGTGGTGTCGCGAAGTTGCATGGACTTGATACTGAAATCAGCAAACATATTAATGTGCCGGTACAGATTGCCGATGAGCCGGAGCATGCTGTTATACGGGGTATTGGTCGTAGTATGCAGAGCGGACATTTGAATTTTCATAAATGGGTTATTCGGTCCAAGTAGAAAATCGTCAGCGTTCTTTTTGTTTGCATTCTGACACGGTGTGGGGTCTTGTGTGGCGTGGTTGTGGTATACTACTGCTAATGAAGGTTGTGTTATTAGAAGACATAAAAGGGTTGGGGGTGCGAGGGGATGTGCGTGAGGTGGGGGATGGGTATGCCCTGAACTTCCTCATACCGCAGAAGAAAGCTCTTGAGACAAAAGATGTGCAGGGTGCACAGGTGGTGCGGCAGCAGGCGGTGAAAAATCAGCAACGGGAGCAGCGGACTGAAAAGGAGCAGGGTATTGTGAAGATGTTGCCAGATACTATTACTCTGCGTGTGCCGGCAAATGAACAGGGGACTCTGTTTCGTGCTGTTACCGCAGATACTGTCGTACAGCATCTCGGGGGACAGGATATTCCAACTGCTCCGCAACAGTTTGCTATGGAGCCGATTAAAGAGGTCGGTGAGCATACGATACACTACAAGCAGGGCAAGAAAACGATTACCGTTATTGTGGAGAGGGATGAAAAAGGTGCATAATTATGAGTACAACCATTGAACATGTTTTGAAAACTATTTTTCAGCCGTACAAGGGTATTCTTGCGGCGGATGAGCGACCGTCTTCGATGGATAGGCGGTTGCAGGAGTATGGTATTGCGGATGGCGATGCGATGCGTAGTCGCTATCGTGAGATACTTTTTTCAACGCCGAATTTGGAGCGTACGATTAGCGGTGTTATTTTGTCGGAGGATACTTTTGCTCAGCATACGGTCGGTGATGTCTTGACACGGGATTTTCTGCGGGAGTTGGGTATTGCGGTTGGTGTGAAGGTTGATGGTGGGTTGGAGTCCTATGCCGGTAGTGATACCCTGCAAAAAACAAAAGGTTTAGCGGGTTTGGATGATCGTTGCAAACAGTATCGGGAGCAAGGTGCGGGGTTTACCAAGTGGCGATCCGCCATTCCGGTTGTTGGTGCGACTGATGATTTCATAACGACCGTAGCGACGGACATGGCAACTTATGCGTACCATGCTTTGCAAAACGATTTAGTCCCGATTATAGAGCCGGAATTGTTGTTACGCGGCGATCACACCGTTGAGGCAACAGCAGAAACTTTCACGCGAGTGTTGCCAGCGGTGCTTGCCGCGCTTGCGGAGAAAAAATGCAATCCGCAACAATGCATACTAAAAACCTCTTTTATCACAGATGGGCTGACTGACGGCGTGCTCTCTGCGGACGAGACCGCAAAAAGAACGCTGGCAGTATTTAGAGAGACCAAGCTTGACGGTAATAAAGGATTTTACGGCATCGTGTTTCTTTCAGGCGGGTTGGAATCAAAAACAGCGATTGCCTATATACAGCGTATTAAGGCGCTTGCTGAGCAGGAAGCGTTCAAGACACCGCTTTCATTTTCCTATGCCCGTGCCTTGCAAGAGCCAGTGTTGCTTGAATGGAAAGGAGAAGAAACTAATGTTCTCAACGCGCAACTGGCATTTACCCAAACTTTACAGCACGCCATAAAAAAATATAAAGGAATAGAAGAAGCACCGCGGTGTGGTGCTTAATTGGTGCAATTGACCAAAAAACACACCACTGTCCACAATTCGTTCACCTCAGCACGCGCATGCGATATACTAACTATATATATGCCGTTTAAGGAAGGTGCTGCAGGAAGGAAGCGAGAACAACCCTCTTCTCAGGAGAAGGGGTTGGAGACCCTGCAACAGAAACATGCCACTGGAGCGGTGTTCAGCAGAAAAGAGCGTGGCGTGGTAGGGAAGATGCTTGGGGAGGCGAAAAGAGCAGGAGACACCGAAACAGCGGAAACACTCCAACGCCTCCTCCAGGAGCAAGGAGCACGCAAGCAACAACCCAAACCTCCAGAAAACCCCGGTGCCGCATGGACCCACCGAAGCAACCCAGACCTCCACACCTCATACGCTGTACGACAGGCAGCACGACACCACCGTCACCGTACCGAGAGTACCCGAGAGAAAAAAGGAGAACAGGCAACAGAACTATGGCTCAACAGGATTGAAGCACTACTCAAAGAGGGTGACCCAGAAAAACTCAACACCCTCAGAAAACTCCTCCACCGAACCTTTGTCATCAAAGAAGATGCCATACCAGCATCCTACTGGGAGAGTTACCAAAACAGATTGCGGAATGAAGGTCATGGTACCGTTACTATCACCGAAGAGATGCAGCAAGCAGAGGCAGCAAGCATCATAGCAGATCAACGAAGCACCCTTGACCAATGGTTTGATTACCTCACCTCCCAAGACGCCCTCTATCCTCTCTGGACAAAGTATTGGGCACTGCAGGGGGCATGCTCTCTGGCACGCTATGACAAAAAGCGGAAACAGTTCACCAAAAGAGATGCAGAAACCGTCGCTCCATTCCCCGATATTAACCGAGAAGCCCTCGCCACCATCACCGATATCATACAAAAAAAGGTACACCAAGAAACTATCAACAATCCAACAGAACACATAGCTGACAGCGACTTCAATGCCGTACTCAACACCATGGACTTCGGCAAGTACTATGCCTTTGCCCTTGAGCATGTAACCATCAGTAATGAGACACTCTTTGAGACCATCACCGGAGCATGGGTTACCTACCCACAAGGGTCAGATCATCTCCCCCTCGTTGAATCAATCCAAGGGCATGGTACCGGCTGGTGTACCGCCGGAGAAGAGACCGCCAAAACACAATTAGAGATAGGAGATTTCCATGTGTACTATTCACACGACCTCTTAGGAGAGCCCACCATACCCCGTGTTGCCATACGCATGCAAGAAGGCAGTATCGCAGAGGTGCGTGGTGTAGCCCCTGATCAAAACTTTGACCCGTACATCACCCCGGTTGTGGAGGAGAAACTACACACCTTCTCTGATGGCGAGCAGTATCAACAGCGTGTCGCAGACATGGCACGCCTTACCGACATTGAACGCAAGACACAAGAAGGTCAGGAACTCCCTGACGAAGACCTCCGTTTCCTCTATGAGCTTGACCGAGCAATCGTGAGTCCTGGCTACCAGCCAGACCCCCGCATACAGGAACTACAAGATGGCAGAGATGTCAAACACGACCTCTCCTCACTCTTCAACTGCAGAGCAGATCAAATCTCTCTCACCGAGGCAGATGCACTGTCCGGAGACATCGTCTACCACCGTGGCGACCTGATTCTGTCCAGTATCACTTCAGCAGACGGACTCCAACTCCCTGATCGTGTGGAAGGAGGTTTACATTTGGACGGTCTCACCTCAGCAGACGGACTCAAACTCCCCGAGTATGTGGGAGGATACCTGGATCTGTCCAGCATCACCTCAGCAGACAACCTCCAACTCCCTGCGCATGTGGGAGGAGATCTGAATCTGTTCAGCATCACCTCAGCAGACGGTCTCCAACTTCCTGCGCATGCGGGAGGAGATCTGTATCTGGACAACATCACTTCAGCAGACGGTCTCCAACTCCCTGATCGTGTGGAAGGAGGTTTATATTTGGACGGCCTCACATCAGCAGACGATCTCCAACTCCCTGCGCATGTGGGAGGAACCTTGGATCTGTCCAGCATCACCTCAGCAGACAACCTCCGATTTCCTGAGTATGTGGGAGGAGACCTGTATCTGTACAACCTTACCACAGCAGACGACCTCAAGCTCCCTGCGCATGTGGAAGGATACCTGGGTCTGGAAAACCTCACCTCGGCAGACGATCTCCAGCTCCCTGCGCATGTGGGAGGAACCCTGAATCTGTCCAACCTCACCGCAGCAGACGATCTCCAACTCCCTGCGCATGTGGGAGGAACCCTGTATCTGTACGACCTCACCTCAGCAGAGCGCACCGCACTCAAAAAGGACTATCCTCATCTTTCGATATTTCCCTAACACCCCCTTTCTTGAAACCATAGGATTGGAGGAATTTTAGTGATTGACCAAGACAGAAAAGGGTACTATCATAGGAGGTGAAGGGTATGACTGAAAAAGAACTAATTATTGGTGGGTGTAAGGTGCGGTATGTTGAGCAGTGTAGCGATGCCAGCACGGTTGTGTATGTCTTTTTGCATGGTTGGGGGAGTGACTACACTATTTTTAAGTCGTTGTTTGGGGTGGTTGATTGTTTGTTAGCATTTGATTTTCCTGGGTTTGGCGGGAGTTCACCGTTGCGGGAGCCGTGGACTTTGGCAGCGTATGCAGCGGTATTGCGGGAATTTGTAGAGAAAAAAGCAGGTGGCAGAAAAGTAGTATTCGTGGCACATTCGTTTGGTGGGCGGGTGTTGCTACATATGTTGAGCCAGCAAAGTACCCTAGATTGGATACAGCGCATTATTTGCATGGGGGTGCCGTTCGCGCGAAAACAAAAAGCCACCTCTTCTTTTATGGCACCGATACTTGGCGTGGCAAAGGTCATAGTACGCCTTTTGCCGCGGTCAATGCGGCAACGCATACGGGCGTGGTGGTGTGATTTTATTGGTGCAGAAGATTATGCTGTGCTTGAGAGTGTTGCAATGAAAAAAACTTTTCAGCATGTTATTGCTACTGATATGCGGTATCTCGCGCAGTCGCTTCGTGGCTATGATACGGTCTTTCTGTGGGGTGCTGATGATGTTGCTGCACCGATTGCGGATGCCGCTGTTGTCGCTCAGGAGGTTGGGGCGACTCTGCATCGCATTGCGGGCGGGGACCATTTCCCATTTCTCGGTGCTACTTCGGAGGCGTTTGAAACTGCCTTCACACAACACGCGTGTCTATGATCATACAAAACCTTCTCTACATATATCAATTGGAACACTACGATAAGAAGCGGTTCCTTGTGTTTGCCTATACGCACTTGAATTGGTTCGGTCTGCGGAAACGGGCGACTCTTGATTGGACGCACCGGGTTGGACTCATTTTTTCTGTTAGCTTGGTGTTGATACTGTTGCCGGCGATGATTGTGTATTTTCTTGCTGGGGGGTGGTCAATGGTGGTGGTGTTCGTGTGCGGTGTTGCATTGTTGCCGGTGTTGTTGGTGCTTGCCGATATTGTCATAGCGCCGTTGGTTCTTGCGAAGAAAAATAATAGCATGCTGTTAGCAAAACAAGTGATTCGAGAAGGAAAGCGTGACAAGTTGCTCACCGTCGGTATTACTGGCAGCTTCGGCAAGACCAGTTTGAAACACATTTTGCTGAGTATCCTCAAAGAAAAGTACACTGTTTTTTCTTTTCCGGGAAACATCAATACTGATATCGGTGTGGCAACCTATATTCTGGAACACCGAGAGGCGGTGCTGAAAGCAGATGTGCTGGTTGTTGAGATGGGTGCGTACCGGAAGGGGGATATTAAAAAGATGTGTTCCGTTGTTGCGCCGGATTATTCGCTTACGACGGCAATTGGTGAGTGCCATCTGGAACGGTTTGGTTCGTTTATGAACATTGTTTCTACGAAGTTTGAGTTGGCAAATGCAACAAAGAAAAAGGCGTTTTTAAATATGGATAATGCAAACATCAAGCAGTACGCACCGACAAAGGTGGGTACCGCTATTGAAACTGTGCCAGTGTCAAGTAGCGAGCAGATTACGGCGGTACAGTCGCTTGATGACTTTGCCGGTTTGTCGTTCACCTATCAGGGTGAGACCTATACTACAAAACTTGTGGGTGGGTATGTTACCGATCTTGCGGCGCTGGCGTTTGCGTTTGCGCAGGAACTCGGCATGTCTGCCGCGGAGATACAGCGAGGGTTTGAAAAGGTTGACTATATGCCACATCGGTTGCAGATTATGCGCAATGAGGCAGAGAATAGAATTGTTATTGACGACAGTTACAACGGAAACTATGAGGGGTTTTTAGCAGGATTGACGGTGCTTGAACGGGCGAAAGGGCGAAAGGTGGTGCTGACACCCGGTATTGTTGAGCTTGGTCCGGAGCGGTCAGAGCAGGTGCATCGGGCATTGGCGGAATATTATGCCACAAAAGTTGATTTGTTGCTGCTTGTCAAAAACAAAAATACAGAGTATATAGTAAGAGTGTTACGAAAGATGGGGTACAATACTTTTAAGATGTATGACACTGCCCAGGATGCACATAGTGATTTGGCACATGTGCTGAAGGATGGGGACACCATTTTGTTTCAAAACGATATATCTGATAACTATATATAATATCTATGAGTACTTTAGAAGACATACAGGACAAAACTATCGGCGTTTTTTTTGGTGGACAGAGTCCGGAGCACGAGATATCCATCATTACTGGTGAGTTTGTTATCGCTGAGATGAAGAAGATGGGACTGACGGTTGTGGCAGTGTATGTTGGTCGGGATGGTGCATGGTATAGTGATGAAAAAATAGCAAAATTGGCGTTCTTTAAGGGGGAGTATAAAAAGGCGTTGGCTGAGTTGCCAGAGTACTACCTGAATCTTGGGCGGTCAGAGTATAAGTTGGCATTGCAGCAAAAAGGCATTTTCGGTGCTGGGAAAACGAACATAGAATATATTTTTCCGGCGTTTCATGGGCTGTATGGTGAGGATGGTACGGTGCAGGGGTTAGCGGAGTTTTTTCAGGTGCCGTATGCAGGGTGTGGTATTTACACCTCAGCGATAGCGGTTGATAAGGTGTTGACGAAGCGTGTCCTGCATGCGTTGGATATTCCGACGACAGATTTTCTGGTGGTGCAAAAACAGGAGTACGACAAGGGTGCTGATGCTATTGAAAAGCAGATACACGATACCCTTGGTCTGCCAGTGTTCGTGAAGCCCGCACGGTCTGGATCATCTATTGGTATCACAAAAGTAAAGGAGGTAAAAGATTTGCGGGACGCTCTGAACCTTGCTCTCTACTATGATCCGAAGGTTGTTGTTGAGCAATCTGTTGAGGATGTTGCTGATGTAACCTGTGCGGTGCTCAGCGATGGGGAAGGTATACATATTTCAGAAGTGCAGGAGTCACTGTTTACCGCAGATTTGTTTGACTACAGCGTGAAGTATCTTGAGGATGGTGGCGCGCAGACCGGCAATGCAGAATCCAACCTGGTGATTCCGGCAACTATTTCACCGGAGCATACCGCACAGGTTAAGGATATTAGCAAGCAACTTTTTACCACGCTGGAGGCGAATGGCACCCTGCGTGTTGATTTTTTACTCAATAAAAAAACTGGCGAACTTTTTGCAAATGAGGTTAACACTTTGCCGGGCACCCTCTATCACCACCTCTGGAAAAAATCAGGTATTGATATTAATGTTGTTTTGGAAATGATGCTCAAAGATGGCATGTGTCGTTGGAATGAGAGTCGTGAAATTCACGATGATTACGCCACTGAAGTTCTCACCAACGCCAATCAGGCGAAACTTCAACAGGGGTAGCAGGCGTAGTGTTGCTTGTATGCAATCTGGCTGCTGCTGTGTGTCGTTAGCTCTCCTCTGTTGTTGATCTTTGTGCGAAGTAGGTGAAGAAGATAACGAGCAGGAATCCAGTGAGTGCCATCAGGGGAATGGTGATGTAGCCGAATTCTATGAAGTAATATTCGGAGCAGGATTTTGCCATGCCGATTGCTTCGCAGTCGGTGGTTGAGATGTTGTATCGGCTGTAGAGTTGCTGGTTTACATAGTGGTAGATGCCAATGCCTGCGCCGATGGTGGCAAGCGTGTAGACATAGATTTTGTTGCGAATATCTTTTCGTTTCAGTATTAGGAAGAGTATGATGACCAGTGGGAACATAAAAATTCGTTGGTACCAGCAAAGGGTGCAAGGAAGCAGGTGGTATATGTGGGTGTAGATAAGAGGAGTGATCGTTGCTGCTACTGCAACACCCCATGCGCAGAGCAGTCCATAGCGGCTGAGGAGGCGTCGTATTGGTGCAATTATTTTCTGTAGAAAAGAAACTTTGCTATAGTGTAGTAATAGAAATACTACCAAGAAAATATGTGCGCACACTGTTGCTAACGCTAATAGTTTTGAGTAGAGAAATACATCCATACTTATAGTATATACATAGTATATACAAAAAAGGTCTGTTTTACCACTTGGTAAATACAGACCTTTTGTTTTAGGACTCAAGCAGTGCTCGAATCCCTTGGAACATCGGTAGTTGCGGGCAAACGCATGCCCCCACTAGCCCGATGATGAGAAGGATCGCTGCAGATGCAAGCAGCGAGGCTAGGAGAACTTTACCAGAAGGAGCCGGTAGCGGCTTTCTGGTTTTCCCCTCACCACGGTAGAACAAGTGTTCTGGTTGTAGCTCAGGGTTTGCCTGAGCACTGTTCTCCGCGTTTCTTCTGATCGCATCAATTTTCCCGGTTTCAGTGCGCCGGGCAATGTACTGGAGGAGATGTTGTTTATCACTCCCCCTTGTCTTCATGAGGATTTTGGCATATGCCTTTCCCCTCTTTAGTTTCTTCAGGCGCTTTTCCGCCTCTTCCCTGAGGTGCTCTACCTCAGTGGTGTGGGAAAAGCCGTTGAGTTCCTGGTAATAGGCAGCTGCGTAGCTTTCCCAGCATACCTTATTGAGAACCTCCCGCTCTTCTTTTCCGAATACTTTTTGGTAGAGCCAGTTGACTCGTTCGTATTCGGTACCCACCTTTTGCTCTTTGAGCTTTTTGTCTACTGCATGCCGTGCCGAGGGTTGCACCCTTAGCCACCGAGAAGAAGAGGATACCTCCTCATTGCTTGTCGCCTCGGCGGCGATGCAGGAAACAACCGTCAACAGTAAAAAAACACTTGCAATTTTTTTCAAATTCAAAGTACACCTCCATTGGTACCACACTTTACATACCTTATATTATACCAAAACATACCCTGTATGTCATCATTGACATATTACAAAAATATACTGTAATAAGTACTACTATCGGAAAAGGTAGGAAATTCAGTATATAGGTGTTTGTCAGGTACCGTACCCAGTGTAGCATGGGCAGTCGCTGGGTATTTTTTCCCGCACTGTTGACAGGGTGTGGTAAAAGTGATGGTATACTGTTTTTGTATGAAAGTCCTTATTACCCATAGTATTCCCGGTAACGGGGTTTCCTTGTTGCGAGGGCATAACATTGAGGTGCGGGTTCTGGAGAAGAAGAAGGTGCGGAAAGGTGACCTTATTGCGACCCTTAAAAAGGAGGCGTATGACGGGATGATCTCACTGTTGACTGACACGATAGATGAGGAGGTGCTCAGTGCGGTTGGTTCACAGATGAAAGTGATAGCAAACTATGCGGTTGGGTTTAACAATATTGCCGTAAAAAAAGCGAAAGAGCAAGGGATTGTTGTGACAAATACACCGGGTGTGCTGACCGAGACCGTTGCAGAACATACTTTCGCTCTCATTTTAGCGGTGGCGACACGGGTTGTGGAAGCAGACGCCTTTGTGCGGGCGAAGCAGTTTACCGGTTGGGAGCCGGAGTTGTTGCTCGGCGTTGATTTACTTGGGAAAACATTAGGCATTATTGGTGCAGGGCGTATTGGTTCCCGTGTTGCAGAAATTGGAAATGCGTTTGGTATGGAAGTTGTGTATCACGACATGCAAAAAAATAAAGCGTTGGAGGAAAAGATAGACGCCGAGTACTGTGGTAGTCCCGATGAAGTATTGCGTCGGTCGGCAGTTGTGTCAGTACATTTGCCCTTGACCGATACCACTTACCATTGCATTGATGCGCAAAAACTGTCTTTGATGCGATCGGATGCAATTCTTGTAAACACCTCGCGTGGACCGGTGATTGATGAAAAAGCGTTGATTAGTACTCTCCGACAGCGAAAGATTTTTGGTGCTGGTCTTGATGTGTTTGAGCATGAGCCGGCGGTGCCTGCTGCTCTTAGAAAACTGCCGAATGTGGTGCTCACACCGCATACGGCATCTGCAAGTATCGCGACGAGGGGGGAAATGGCGAAGATAGCGGTGGAAAATGTGTTGGCGGTGCTCCACGGCGGGAAAGCCCCAAATGAAGTGTAGCTATGCTATACTATATAGACAATGGTTAGAATGCGAATCACGAAAAGTAAACGGGGGAGTAGGCGGTCACATCATACGGTGGCTGCACCTGCATATACTACCGATGAGGATGGAACAGTGCGGATGCGGCATCGGGCAAGTCGGTTGACGGGGATGTATCGGCAGCGACAAGCATTGGATACTGCTCGAGAGACGAAGAAAGCGGAGAAAAAGGCCGAGCGAGGTCGGCAGGGTGGTGGCGGTGAGGAAAAGAAAACGGTTGAGCAAGTGGCGGCACCAAAATAAGGAGGTTTTATGGGGTATGTTGATACTGTATCCCCAAGGAAATAGAAAACTAAGTTGTATGGCTTGGAAAGGGTATATACTGCTACTGTATACCTTATGACCACATCAAGACGCGATGCGCGCATAGTGATCATTCAAACTCTTTTTGAGAGTGATTTCCATCGGCGGGAGCCGGAGGGTGCGCATATGATGGGTGTTTTTAATGCTATTGCTCGAGATCATAATCCGGCGCTGGTTGATAATGAGTACGCAAAAAAGATATTGACTGGTGTTGCTGGTAAGTATTATGAAATTAACGCTATTATTGAAAAGGCCGCTCCTGATTGGCCGTTGGATAAAATTGGTAGCGTCGATCGTAATATTTTGCGTTTGGGTGTGTTTGAGTTGCTGTTCGGTAAGGATTTGGAAGTGCCGGGTCGGGTGGCATTAAACGAGGCGATTGAAATTACCAAGATGTTTTTGGGAGACGGTGCGCGGCGGTTTGTGAATGGTGTGCTTGGCTCTATTTACACTGAGGTAAAGGATCCGGCAGAGGACGATTATGTGCCGAAAAAGATGCAGCACAAAAAATCCGTTGGCGGTGTCATATTCAGAGTAGATGAAGGGGGTTTGCCGTGGTTTGCGTTTGTGCATGATGTCTTTGGCAAATGGACGCTTTCAAAAGGTGGGTTAGAGGAAGATGAGCAGGTGGACAATGGGCTGAAGCGAGTGATTAAAGATGAGATAGGCATTGACATTGAAGTGATAGAGAAAATTGGGTCTAATGCGTACAAGGCGCATCCGCCAACTGGCCCAGTGCTGAAAGAGGTTACCTATCTTCTTGCAAGAACTGATGATGAGTTGCTTACTCTCAAAGAAACCGAAGGGTTGGATCAGGCGAAGTGGTTTTCATTTGATGAGGCAAAAAAATTGACTTTCTATCCTGACTTGCGACAGATTATTTTAGACGGTATGACGAAGGCGATTCAAGTGTATGCCAAAGGATGATAAGCATAATAGCAGTAGCGTGCAACCGATAGAGAAGCATGTCGGGTATCGTTTTACTGATACAGCGTTGTTGGTACAGGCGCTCACGCATCGTTCTTACACCAATGAGTATGAGGGGGCTATACACAATGAACGACTTGAGTTTTTAGGTGATGCTATACTGCAATTTGCCGCTACCCGCAAACTCTACACCCTATATCCTGATGTTGCGGAAGGGGATTTGAGTGTCTATCGATCGTTGCTGGTGAAAACAGATTTTTTAATACAGGTGGCAGAGCAGTTAGAGATACCGAAGTATCTGCGGGTATCAAGTGGTCAGCGGAAAGATATGAATACCGTCAGCACTGCATTGTTTGCTGATGCGGTGGAGGCGCTTATCGGTGCGATATATCTTGATGGCGGGTTGGAATCCGCGGAACAGTTTGTTTTTGAAAAAGTGTTGACTGACATACAGGGGTACCTGTCGCAGGTGCCGTTGCGGGATGCGAAAACAGCACTGCAGGAGTATACTCAGCAGGAATTTGACATAACACCGGAGTATGTTGTTGTACACGCCTCGGGGCCAGATCATGCGAAGACCTTTACCATCGGTGTCAAGGTGGGCGATACGATGCATGCGCAGGCAGTAGGGAAGTCAAAGCAGGAGGCGGCACAAAAAGCGGCGGAAAAAACATTGAAACGCTATACAAAAGAATTATAGTGTTGCATGGTTGGTACACCCACATCATAGGTGTGGTGTGTCGTCAACGGGTTGATTTTTTTTGTTTTTTTTGTTATGGTACAAGTAACGAGAGTGTTTGATTTGAGAATTTTGAATTTTGTTTGTACATTCATTTTATGGGCAGATGGTCGCTTCTTATTAAACGACCAACCTTAAAAGGAGGATTGATCAATGATTAGATCAACCGCGTTTTCTCTTTTGACGGTCGCAGTATTGGCGGCCATGTGTGGTGTCCTTGGTTGTGGTACGACGGGGGACTCCCCGTCTGGTAACGGTATTATTCTTTCCTCGGAAGGCAGTTCCGTGACCCCCTCAGTGGGCGTTGTGGAAGTACCTGCCATTGTTGGGATGGAAGCCATCCCAATGTTCGTCCTAGTGACGGACATTGCACTGGTAGAAGATACCGCATTTTTGCTCCGCTATGGTCGGACTACCGACCACCGGGTTGGCATCATTCGAGCGGGGGAAAAAGAGTCCGTGGCGTATCCGTTTCCGGATTCCGGGACTGTTGCGCTTATTGAGCATAAGGATATGCTTGAAGTGACCTTTCCTCTCCCAACGCCTGACGGTCAGTACAGCATAACGACTGATTACGATATCCAGGGTGGTAAATACACCATCTTGGCGACCCATCAGTCCATCGCTGCACCAACCTCTCAGTAAGGGCAGGTAGCAGAAATCAAAGAGGGTAGACAAACGCACATACTATGTTGCTATGTTTTGTCTGCCCTTTTTCTCTTAGTATAGAAGGAGGTATGGAATGAAATCCATAGGAATGTTTTCCAGTATATTACTGTTCGCTGCACTGCTTTTCAGTGTTGGTTGCGGAGAGGGAGTAGGTAGCGGCAATGGCATTATTGGTGGCGGCGGAGATGCTGGCAAGGGTCGGTCACCCGATAGTACGCTATCGGACCATGTGTTTAGCGGGCAGAATATACCCACGAGAGTGGGTATCGGTACCACTGACGGTGCGACGGTCAACTTTGCCCAAACAGGCGTGACCGTATCGCCAGTGTGGTTAGAGATGACGGAACTCAAGGTCAACGGTGGTGCTAAATCGGCAGTTCGGGTGGCGACAAACCTCCCCTCTAACGCGGGCACCCTTTTTGTTCTGATCCGTGTGTCTCGGTGGGCGCATGCGGAAGACCTAGAGCCGGTCAAATGGGATGATGTCGTGCTGACTATTCGCCGAGGCGCGAGTGCGTCGGTCTGGCATCTTCCGGAGATTTGGCCAGGTCTCACCAGCATGCTCTCAATCATGCCGGTTGAGGAGTTGGCGAGTGGGAAGTTGCCCCGAGCAACTGCAGAAATTAACACTATTCTTGAGGGACACAAATTCCTCCGCTATGAAGCGGTGGCAGGGTATGAACATTTAGTGTTCCCTCCTGAATAGACAAGAAAGACGGACTTTGTTCCGTCTTTTTTATTTGTAAACAATGATACAATACTGAATATATGTATCTTAAGGAATTGCGGATTGAAGGATTTAAATCGTTTGGGAAATCGGCGGTGCTTTCGTTTCCGACCGCTATTACCGCTATTGTCGGTCCGAATGGGTCGGGGAAATCAAATGTTGCGGAAGCGTTTCGATTTGTGATGGGTGAGCAGTCAATGAAGAGTATGCGTGGCAAACGAGGGGAAGACCTGCTCTTTAATGGTGGCACTGGCGCAAATCGCGCAAATCGCGCGAAAGTGTCCATTGTGTTTGATAATACTGAGCAGTTACTCAATAGCTCGTTTGATGAAGTTTCAGTGTCCCGTACGGTCTATCGCAATGGCACCAATGAGTATGCGATTAACGGCACGCAAGTGCGGCATCGAGATGTGGTGGAGTTGTTGGCAAAAGCGAATATTGGTTCCACTGGTCATCACATCATCTCACAAGGGGAGGCAGATCGTATTTTGCACGCATCAAACGAAGAGCGTAAGGAGATATTGGAAGACGGTTTGGGATTAAAACTATTGCAGTATCGTCGGATTGAAGCGGAAAAAAAACTGCGTCGTGCGCAGGCGAACATCGCCGAAACTGACCTCATTCTGCGTGAGACGACACCGCACTTGCGTCATTTGAAGCGGCAAGTTGAGCGGTATGAAAAGTCCAAGAAGATACGAGAAGAGTTGCTCCACCTCTATGCGGTGTACTTGGCGTATGAGACGACTTACCTTGCAACAGCCAGGTGTGCGGCAGAGGAGGAGTACGATACCCTACAAGAGCGGATTAGTGGTATTACAAAAGCTATCACGAAAGAAAAGAAGAAAGCGGTTTCAGAGCAGCAAGTGGCAGAGATGGGTAAGCAGGAAAAATCGCTGTCGGATGCACTTCGTGCAGTGCGGGATAAGCGGGATGTGGCGAGTCGGGAGATTGGGCGGCTTGAAGGTGAGCGCGCTGCATTGCAACGCTTGACTAAAGATGCGAAGAGCGAACCAATAGACCGTGAAGCACTGCGTCGCCTGTACAAAGAGGTGCAACATCGTTTTATGACCGCGGATGAGTATGGGGCAGTCATCACCTATGCGTTGCAACAGTTGCAGGCGATGCTTGGGCGCAAAAGTGCTGTCCAACAGGAAGCGGAAAAGCAACTTGCCCATTTGCAGAAAAAGCAAGAGGCCGTGCAAGAGCAGATGAGCGCGTTACAAAAGGAAGAACAGCAGTATGCGTGCGCGCAGGAGGCGCTGCATACGCGGAAAGAGCAGGAGATTGCTGTGGCTCGGCAGTCAGAAAAAAATGAACTTGCGCTTATCACTGAAAAGAACACCTTTGAACAAACATTAGCCGAGGCACGGCACACGCTTGCCGTCTTGCGAGAAGATGAGGAAAATATCCAGCGAGAGATGACCGAGGGTGCGGTACTTATCGGCTCCGCTATCAACAATTACAAATCTGTGGTTGTTCCGCAAGAGGCGCAGGATGAAGACCGGGAAAAACAAAAGGAGCGTCGGCGGCTTTTGGAGCGGAAAAAAATTGAGCTTGAGACGATTGGGGCAGGTGGTGATAATGAGGAGATTTATACCGAGTATCAGCGGGTGTCTGAACGG
>Ga0209544_1001488_pt1 | contig 25343 bp, 21 predicted proteins | sample MesohylPK_FD_187297 | JGI IMG/M metagenome (GOLD analysis project Ga0209544, IMG submission 187297) | Host-associated microbial community of the marine sponge Aplysina aerophoba from Gulf of Piran - sponge mesohyl, lysed by proteinase K... | ecosystem: Host-associated > Porifera > Sponge >...
GCCGACGACGAGGGCAGCGGCGGTGCAGCGGCCGTGGTGGACGGCCACGGAAGCCGCGGCGCCGACGACGGCGTAGCCGGAGGCGGGGTGTTCGAACTTGAGGTAGGCGGAGCCGGTGCCGGCGCTCTGGGCGGGGACGTCGACGTGGGTGAGGATCTCGTCTTCGCCGACATCGGTCATCAGGAGGTCCTGGAAGAAGTCGGCCGCGGCGACGGAGCGGGTGCCGGAGGGGGACTGCAGGTGGACGGACGCTCCGAGAAGGACGAGCACGGGCGGGATGTCGGAACCCGGGTCGGCGTGGGCGATGTTGCCGCCGATCGTGCCGCGGTTGCGGACCTGGGCGTCGCCGATGTGGCCGGCGGCCTCGGCGAGAACCGGGCAGGACGCGGCGAGGATGTCGGAGGCCGCGATGTCGGCGTGGGTGGTCAGGGCGCCGACCCGGACGCCGCCGCCGGCTTCGGAGATTCCCTTGAGTTCATCGAGGCGGCCGATGTCGATGACGACGGGCGGCTGCGCGAGGCGCAGCTTCATCATCGGGATCAGGCTGTGGCCGCCGGCCATCAGCTTCGCGTCCTCGTGCTCCTGCAGCAGGCCGAGCGCTTCATCGACCGATCCGGCGCGACGGTAATCGAATTGGGCTGGGTACATATCGGTGCTCCTGATTCGGCAGCCTTGCTTGTTCGACTGCGGGATTCTAGACGGAAGAAGTTCGTTAGCTGTTCACGGCCCGCCACACCTTCTCCGGCGTGAGCGGCATGTCGATGTGAGTGACGCCGAACGGCGCCAGGGCGTCGACGACGGCGTTGACGACGGCTGGCGGCGAGGCGATCGCACCGGCCTCGCCGACGCCTTTGACGCCCAGCGGGTTGTGTGGGCACGGCGTCGTCGTCCGGTCGAGTTCGAACGGGATCAGGTTGTGGATCTTGGGCAGTGCGTAGTCCATCAACGAGCCGGACACGAGTTGTCCGCTGTCGTCGTAGACCGCGTTCTCCCATAGTGCCTGACCGATGCCCTGGGCCAGTCCGCCGTGGAGCTGGCCGTCGACGATCATCGGGTTGATCACGTTGCCGACGTCGTCGACCGCGGCGTAGCGCAGCAGTTCGATCGAGCCGGTTTCCGTGTCGACCTCCACCACGCAGACGTGGGTGCCGAACGGGTAGGTGAAGTTGGCCGGGTCGTAGAACGTGGTCGCGGACAGGCCCGGTTCCAGATCGTCGGGGTAGTTGTGGGCCAGGTAGGCCTGGAGCGCCACGTCGCCGAGACCGAGCGCGCGGTCCGGCGAGCCGGCGACGCGGAAGCTGCCGTCCTCGTATTCGAGGTCCTCCGCGGATGCCTCGAGTAGGTGGGCGGCGATCTTCTTGCCCTTCTCGATGATCTTGTCGACACTGCCGGCGATCGCCGAGCCGCCGACGGCGGCGCTGCGGCTGCCGTAGGTGCCCATGCCGAACTGGACCAGATCCGTGTCGCCGTGGATTACCTCGACGGCCTCGGGAGCGACCCCGAGCCGGTCGGCGACGATCTGGGAGAAGGTCGTCTCGTGGCCCTGACCGTGCGACGAGGAGCCGGTGTAGACCGTAACGGAGCCGGTTGGGTGGACGCGCACGTCGGCGCTCTCCCACTGTCCGGCCTGGGCGCCCAGCGAGCCGACGACTGCCGACGGCGCCAGACCGCAGGCCTCGATGTAGGACGAGAAACCGATCCCGAGCTGGCGGCGGCCGTTGCCGTTGCCGCGGCGCGATGCCTGTTCACGGCAGAGGTCGTCGTAGCCGATCATCTCGAGTGCGCGGTCCATCGCCGGCTCGTAGTTCCCCGAGTCGTACGCGAGCGCTACCTGGGTCTGGTAGGGGAAGGCGTCGGCGGGCACGAAGTTCCGCTTGCGGACTTCGATCGGGCCGAGGCCGGTCGCCTCGCCGGCGAGGTGCATCAGCCGCTCGACAACGAAGGTGGCCTCGGGCCGTCCGGCGCCGCGGTAGGCGTCGACGGGCGCGGTGTGGGTGAAGACGCCGGTCACGTGGCAGTGGATCGCCGGGATGTCGTACTGGCCGGACATCAGGGTGCCGTAGAGGTAGGTCGGGACCGCCGGCGCGAAGGTCGAGAGGTAGGCGCCCATCGCGGCCTTGGTGTCCACTCGCAGGCCGGTGATGCGGCCATCTCCGTCGAACGCCATCGCGCAGTGCGTCGAGTGGTCGCGGCCGTGGGCGTCGGTGAGGTTCGTCTCGGTGCGGGTCGCGGTCCACTTGACCGGCCGGTCGAGCTTCAGCGAACACAGGCCCACGATCGCCTCGTCGGCGTAGTGGTGGATCTTGCTGCCGAAGCCGCCGCCGACCTCGGGTGCGACGATCCGCACCTTGTGCTCGGGCATGCCGAGCGAGGCGAGGGTCATCAGCAGCCGGTGGACGTGCGGGTTCTGGCTCGTCATGTGGATCGTCATCTCGCCGGTCGACGAGTCGTAAGAGGCGAGCACCGCGCGCGGCTCGATCGCGTGCGGGATCAGGCGGTTGTTGCGCAGGTCGAGCTCGACCGTATGCGCGGCCTGCGCGAAGGCGGCATCGACCGGATCCTTCTCGCCGATCTCCCAGTCGAAGGCGACGTTGCCCGGCGCGTCGTCGTGGACCGTGGGGGCGCCGTCCTCGAGCGCGGCGACCACATCGGCGACCGCGTCGAGCGGCTCGTAGTCGACCGCGACCCTTTCCGCGGCGTCGCGAGCGATGTAGCGGTCTTCAGCCACGACGACCGCCACCGCGTCGCCGACATGGCGGACCGTGTCCGCGGCGATCATGGGGTGGGCGGGCGTCTTCAGATCCGGCAGCAGCCAGCCGACAGGCACGACGCCGGGGATCCCGGCGGCCGCGACATCGCGCGCCGTGAGCACGGCGACGACGCCGGGCCAGGACTCCGCGGCGGAGGTGTCGATGCCGCGGATGCGGGCGTGGGCGTAGGGGCTGCGAACGATCGCGGCGTGCGCCATGCCCTCGACCTTCAGGTCGTCGGTGTACTTGCCGCGGCCGGTGATGAGAGCCGGGTCCTCCCGGCGCTTGATCGACGTGCCGAGTACGCCCGCCACTTCAGCTCATCCTCTCTGCGGCGTACTTCACGGCCTCCACGATGTTGTGGTAGCCGGTGCAGCGGCAGATGTTGCCCTTCAGCCCTTCGCGGATCTCCTCGTCGCTAGGGCTCGGGTTCTGCTCCAGCAGGTAGTTCGCGGACAGGATCATGCCCGGCGTGCAGTAGCCGCACTGCAGGCCGTGCTTCTCCCAGAAGCCGTCCTGAAGCGGATGCAGTTCGCCGTTCCGGGCCAGTCCCTCGATCGTGGTGACCGCGGCGCCGTCCGCCTGCGCCGCGAGCATGGTGCAGGATTTGATCGCACTGCCGTCGACCAGGACCGTGCAGGCGCCGCAGAGGCTGGTTTCGCAGCCGATGTTGGCGCCCGTGAGGCCGAGATCTTCCCGCAGGAAGTGGACCAGCAGGCGCCGCGGCTCGACCTCGGCCTGGACCGGCTTTCCGTTGACTTCGAGTTGTATGGACACGGTCATCGTTGGAGTGTCTCCTTTCTTGTGAGCACGCGCGTTCTAGGAGCACGCTCGGAGCGATATGGCGATGGCGGCCAGGAGGACCAGGGCGCCTCCGGCAAGGTAGGGCCAGAGTTCGCGCGCCAGGCCGGCGGCGAACTTGCCGGCGAAGGCGGCCTGGGACGGCGCTTCGGCGGCTTGGGATTCGGAGAGTGGAGGTTCGGCTTCGACGGGCGAAGTCTGCGTTGACGCCGCCGGCGCCTCGTCGTGGGTGGTCGTTGCTGCTGCTGCGGCCCGCGCCTCGAGCTGCTTCTCCAGGCCCTGGATGCCTTGACGGGTCAACACCTTGGCCGAACTGTCGAGGAGCCGCTGGCCGACCGCGGCGATGCGGCCGCCGACCCGGGCGTCGATGTCGTAGTGGAGCAGGGTGCCGTCGCCGTCCGCGTCTTCGAGGCGGATGGAGCCCGTGCCGTTGACGAAACCGGGCGCTCCCTTGCCGTCCATCTTCAGGTTGTAACCGTTCGGCGGGTCGAGGTCGAGGAGCTCGACGCCGCCCTCGAAGAGGCCTTGCACCGGTCCGACCTTCATCTTCAGCTTGCCGCGGAACTGGTTCTCGCCGACCGGCGCCATGTCCTCGCAGCCGGGCAGGGTGCGAGAGAGCACCTCCGGGTCGAGGATCGCTTCCCAGACCACGTCACGGGGCACGGCGAGCGTGTGCTTGCCGGTGATCTTCACGTTGTCGGGCCGTGGCGGTGGGGGCTCACGTACGAACCACGACGGGAAGTGACAGCTTGGGCGCACATGACGCGAACAGGGGGAGATCTACCACAGGCCGTACCCTCGGGTCTTCTGGCCCGCGGGGAAGAAATGCGCCCCGAAGCGGCCACTATTCTGCGGATCGCTACGCCCGGACGTAGCGAACCACCGGGTCTTCCTCGGACTCGAGTTCGCCGACGTTCTCGGCGACGAGTTCGCCGCGCTGGTAGAGGTACTCCACGTGCGCGCCGGCCTCTTCGAGCGCGAGGAGCACGGTGTAGCCGCGGACGGCGCCGAACAGGGTGCGGCTGATGTCCGCGGTCGTCCGGCCCGCTCGGCAGGAGTCGACGATCTGTTCCAGGCGTTCGTGGTGGGACTCGCGGATCTCCGCGACCCTGGCGGTCACGTCGGGGATCGGCTCCTCGTGGCCGCCGAGCCCGATCCGGATGCCGTCGAGCGTCTCGACCTTGCCCAGGGCGTCCAGGTAGTGGCCGAGCCCCATGTTCAGCGTCAGCGACTCGGGGGACTGGTGGGGCGTGATGCGGGCCAGGACGTGATCGGCGGTCAGCAGGATGTCGTCGACCCGGAGGCACACCTGGCCGGGGCAGTGGCCGGGGACGTGCAGGACCTCGATGTCGAGATCCCCGCCGTCCGCATCCGGCACGGGCTGGCCCTCGTCGAGCAGGAACTGGACCGGCACCGAGCCGTAGCGCGCCTTGGGCGCCGTGTACATCATCATCAACTGGTCGCACTTGCCGTCCGAGAGGCCGGCCCGGTTGAGGAACACGCGGAGCTGATGCGAGGCGACGACGACCCGTTCCTCGTAGTGGGTCAGCACGCGGCGGTCGAGGACGTGGATGCCCACCGGCGCGTCGGTGTGGCGCCGCACGAACTGAAGGCCGCCGAAGTGGTCCATGTGGCCGTGGGTGATCAGGATGACGTCGATGTCGGCGAGGCCGATGCGGGCGCCGAAGCGGTCCTCGATCGAGGCCAGGCCGCGCACGAGGTTGTCGTTGGAGAAGTCCATGCCCGAGCCGCAGTCGACCAGAGTGCGGCGCGCCCCGTCGTCGATCACGTAGACGTTGCCGAAGAAGTTCGGGAACACCTCCAGGTTCAGGGCGTACACCACCCGCCCGGCGGCGCTCACGAAACGGCGCGGCGACTCGAGCTGCTTCTTGGCGTTTGACGTACGTGTCCGCATGCGGCGCTAGTCGAGCGGCGCCTGGAGCAGGATCAGTTGGTCAGCGCGGAGACGAGGGCGTCGACCGCCTGGTCGGCGATCTCTCCCATCTCGTCGTCGTCGCGATCCTGGATCGGGTGCCGCACGTAGACGACTTCCGGCGAGGAGCCGAGCGACTTCGACTGCGACTCGGCAGCGTCCTGGAACTCGCACGAGGCGACGAACACGGACGGCAGCCCCATCTCTTCCAACTGGGTCGTGTCGTGCACACTGCACGACGTGCAGGACCCTCAGTCGGCTAGCGCTTCGATCACCGCGTCGCAACGCTGGGCGATCTCGGCGCGCAGGTCGGCCGGCGCCACCTTGGAGAAGGTGGGCTTGGTGAAGCGGAGCACGGACGCGCCGCGGCTCTCGATTCGCTCTTCGACACGGTCGAGAAAGATGTCGCCGCGGGCCTTGGAGATGTCGAGCAGGGCGATCGTCCTGCCGCTGATGGAGTCGAGTCGGGGCGCCGCGGTGCGCGCCGCGGGGGTCGCCTCGTTCGTCGGGTCGATCAGAGTCTGGGTCATGGGTGGTCTCCTCGGTGAGTCCCGAACGATACACGACCGGTGCGCTGGTATCGTCCCGCGCCATGACTCCATCATCCTCCGTTTCCGCTGCACCCTCCGTTTCCTCCGGCGCGCCTCCCGGCTTCGATCAGGGCCTGGTGGCGGTGGTCAAGAAGGACTGTCCGACTTGCCAGTTGGTCGAACCGGTGCTGGACGAAGTCCGGCGCCACCGGCCGGTGCTGGTGCTGACGCAGGACGATCCGGACTTCCCGGCTTCGGGAGATCCCGTTCACGACGCGGACCTCGTGCTGTCGCACCAACTGGGGATCGAGATCGTGCCGACGCTCCTGTCTCGTGATGGCGGCTCCACGGTGGGTACGGCGATCGGCTGGAACCGCGAGCAGTGGCAGGAGGTGAGCGGCCTGGACGGGCTGGGAGTCGATCTGCCGCCGAGCCGACCGGGCTGCGGCGCGCTGAACGTGGAGCCGCCGCACGTCGAACGGCTTGCCGCCCGCTTCGCGCGGGGCGGCGCGCGCCGGGTCGAGCTCGGCGACCAGGAAGACGACATCGAGGCCTGCTTCGCGCGTGGCTGGACGGACGGTCTGCCGGTCGTGCCGCCGACGCCGGAGCGGGTCGAACGGATGCTCGCCGGCACGCGGCGCGATCGTGCGGACGTCCTTGGCCTCGCGGCCCCCGACTACGGCGAGTGCACGGTGGAGAAGGTCGCCGCGGGCGCGGTGATGGCCGGCTGCCGGCCGGAGTACATGCCGGTGGTCCTGGCCGCGGTCGAGGCGGCGTTGACCGAGGAGTTCAACTGGCACGGCCTGGCGGCGACGACGTACTTCGCCGGCCCCGTCGTCGTGGTGAACGGACCCGTGACATCGGCGATCGGCATGAACTCGAAGATGAACGTCCTGGGGCAGGGGAACCGGGCCAACATGACGATCGGCCGCGCGCTGCAGCTCGTGTTGCGCAACGTCGGCGGCGCCCGGCCGGGCGAAGTGGATCGGGCCACGCTGGGCAACCCCGGCAAACTCAGCTTCTGTTTTCCCGAGCGGGAGGACGACTCGCCATGGGAGTCACTGGCGGTGGAGCGGGGCGTTCCCGAAGGCACGTCCGCCGTGACCCTGTTTGCCGGCGAAGGGCCGCGCGGCGTGATGGATCAGTTGTCCCGCCGGCCGGAGTCGTTGGTTCGCTCGCTGGCGGCGGCGCTCCTGAGCGTCGCGAACAACAAGATGGTCGTCGGCTTCGACGCGATGCTGGTGGTCGGATACGAGCACGGCAACGTGTTCCGGCGGGCGGGCTGGGACAAGGCCAGGCTGCGCCGGGAACTCGACGGTCTCCTGGTGCGATCGGGCGCCGATCTGGTGCGCGGCGCCGGCGACTGTGACGAGGGGCTGCCCCGGAAGATGGCCGGCGCCGAAGTGCCGAAGTTCCGGCCGGGCGGGCTGCAACTGGTCCATGCCGGTGGCAACGCCGGGCTGTTCTCCGCTGTGATCGGCGGCTGGGTGAGTGGACCGGTCGGCAGCCAGCCGGTCACCCGCGCCGTCGGCGACTGAGCCGGCCGCTTTTTCGACTCGCCTTGAGGGGGCGCCGACTCTCAAGGTTGCGTTCCTGCCGCACAGACTCCTAGAATCAAGGGTCCGCCTTTGTGATTCGAGCCTCCGTCTGGCCGGATCGCATCAGGTACCGTGGAAGTGGTTGCGGAATCGACTGGGTGACATCGCTGGCTGATGGAGATCTGGAGTGATGAGCTTGCGTAAACGAACTCTTGTGCTGCTCGGAGCCCTGTGCCTGCTGCCGGCGGTCGGCTGCGGTCCCGAGGTTCCAACCGTCACGATCACGGCCGTTGCGCCGCTCACCGGCGAGGCGGCCGTCTACGGCCAGGAGATCGCCAACGGCATCCAGTTGCGTCACGAGCGACTGATGGCGGGCGAGGAAGACATCGGCTACAACGTGGTCCTCGAGATCGTCGATTCCGAGAGCGACGCGGCCCAGGCCGCCGCGCTGCTGGACACGGCGTTCGATACGTCGCTGGCTGCAATCGGCGGCGTGACCAGCGACGAGGCCCTGGCCATGATTCCCGTCGTCGAGGAGGCGGACCGGGTCCTGCTGTCGCCGTCGGCATCGAGTCCAAAGCTCAGCGGCGTTTCCGAGTTCTTCTACCGGCTCTATCCAAGTGCCGAGATCGAAGCCTCGACGATGGCGACCTTCCTCCGGGACAGGCTGCAGGTCACACGCCTCGTCCTGGTCGTCCAGGACACGGCTTTCGGCACGTCTCTGGCCGATGCCATCGAGGCGGTCTGGGGAACCCAACTCGCGGGCCGCGTCGTGTTCACCGCGTCCAGCGATCAGAACGCGATGGTCGACGAGGCCCTGGGCTACGAGGCGGATGCGATCTACGTCGCCGCGTCCGGGTCGGCGCTCGCCGAGGCGATGCAGGCGCTCCGTCTAGGCGGTTACAACGGGGCGCACGACTATCTGGCGACGAGTTCGTCCCTCGCCATCGAGTCCGTTCTGCAGGAGGCCGGCCCGGCGGCGAACAACAGCTTCATGACCGCGCCGCTCTACGAGCCCGAGAGCCCCGAGGAGCCGGTGGCGTCCTTCGTCGCGGCCTACCAGGAGAAGCACGGCAGTCTTCCGAGCTACTACGCGGGCCTCGGCTACGACGCGCTCTGGGTTTACCTGGAGGCCCTGTCCGAAGTCGAGGCAATCGCCGTCCCGAGCGACTTCCTGAAGGGCATGAGAGCGGTGCGCGAACTCCAGGGCGTCACCGGCAACATCCAGTTCCGGGAGACCGGCGACGTACAGAAGTTCACCCGCATCTACCAGATCGTGGATGGGAAGGCAGTCGACTTCGAGAAGCACCAGAAGGAGAGGGCTGACGAGATTCGAAGGAAGCTGCAAGAGACGATGCGGGAGATCGAGCGGGCGAACCGGAACCAGTAGGGTCCGCTGCCGTTTGCCGATGGCTGCTACACTGCGCCTCTCTCACCTACCGACCGGTCGGCAGACACGATCGGCAGAACACAGCCCGTAGACCAGGAGACCCGCTTCCATGTCCGGAATTCTTCGTTACGGCAGCTACGTACCGTTCTTTCGCATCCAGCGGTCGGCGTTGGGCGGCGGCCGTGGAGAGCGCGCTGCCGCGAGCTACGACGAAGACTCCGCCTCGATGGCGGTCGAGGCCTCTCGCGAGGCGCTGCGCGAGCTGCCTGAAGATGCCGCGGTGGACACCGTGGCGTTCGCTTCGACGAGCGCTCCGTACAACGAGAAGCTGAACGCGGCGACGCTGCAAGCCGCGACGAACCTGCCCAAGTCGGTCTCGGCGCTCGATTTCGGCGGTTCGAGCCGCGCCGGGCTGTCGGCCCTTCTCGCGGGCCTGGACATGGCCGCGGCCGGTCGTACCGTGCTGGTTGCCGCCAGCGAGGTCACCGTCGGCGCGCCGAGCGGTCCCCGGGAGTCCGGAGGCGGCGACGCGGCGGCGGCCTTCGTCCTCGGCGGCGGCGAGCCCATCGCCCGGCTGATCGGCCGCGCTTCCTGCACCGAAGAGGTGCTCGATGTCTGGCAGAGCCCCGGCATGCCGTTCGCCAAGCAATGGGAAGAGCGCTTCGGCGCGAGTATCTTCACGCCGCTCCTCGTGGACACGTTCGCCCTCGCTCTGGCCGACGCCGGAGTGGCGGCTTCGGACCTCTCCAAGGTCGTGCTCGACGGCACGAACGCCCGGGTCTTCCGCGGCTTCATGCGCCCCTCGGGGCTCACGCCGGCCCAGCTTGCCGACGGATTGGCCGGCACGGTGGGCCGCGCGGGCGCGGCGCACGCCGGCCTGGTTCTGGCGAGCGCGCTGGATGGCGCGTCGGCCGGCGACAGGATCGCGGTCGCCTGCGTGGCCGACGGCGTGGACGTGGCCGTCTTCGAGGTCACCGATGCGATCGATGACGGCCGGCCGAAGCACACCGTGGCTTCCTGGGTCGAGTCGAAGCGCGACGATCTCGCCTACACGACGTACCTCAAGTGGCGCGACGTGCTGCCGTTCGAGCCGCCGCGCCGCCCCGACCCGGACCGGCCGGCGGCGCCGCCGATGCAGCGAGCCGAGCGTTGGAAGTTCGCCTTCCTGGGCTCCCGGTGCAACCGTTGCGGCAACACGAACCTGCCGCCGCAGCGCGTGTGTGTCGTCTGCCAGGCGTCCGACGATTCGACGATCGAGCCCTACGCCGACGGCGAATGCCGGATCAGCACCTACACCCTCGACCGGCTCGCCTACTCGCTCCAGCCGCCCGTGATCGGTGCGGTGGTCGACTTCGACAAGGGCGGCAGGATGCTCTGCCAGCTCACCGATGTCGATCCGGACAAGGTGGCGATCGGTGACGAGTTGGAAATGACATTCCGCCGCCTGTACACTGCCGGGGGCGTACACAACTACTTCTGGAAAGCGCGCCCGAGGCGCTGAATCCGCGATAGGGACGACACTCCAAGGGACGGGAACCGTCCGAAGAACGACGAAGGAGCACCAATGGCCAGCAAGGGAATCTGTGATCGTGTAGCTATCGTCGGCATGGGCTGCACCAAGTTCGGCGAACACTGGAACCGCAGCGCCAGCGATCTGCTGGTCGATGCCGTGCAGGATGCATACGGCTCGGCCGGGATCGAGCCGGACAACGTCGACGCCTACTGGCTCGGCACGACCGGCAGCGGGATCTCGGGCCTCACCCTCTCCGAGCCGCTCAAGATCCAGTACAAGCCGGTCACCCGGCTCGAGAACATGTGCGCCACCGGCAGCGAGGCGATGCGCAACGCCGCCTACGCGGTCGCGTCCGGCGCCTACGACCTGGTCATGGCGGTCGGCGTCGAGAAGCTGAAGGACTCCGGGTTCTCCGGCCTGACCGGCAGCGCCCCTCCCGGCGACGGCACCGAGTCCGGCATGACCGCGCCGGCGAACTTCTCCCTCCTGGCGCCCGCCTACGCCGAGAAGTACGGCGTCGACCTGGAGACGATGCGTGACGTCCTGACCAAGATCGCCTACAAGAACCACTACAACGGCGCCCGCAACGAGAAGGCGCAGTTCCAGCGGGAAGTGCCTGTCGAGAAGATCAACTCCTCGCCCAAGATCGCCGGCATGCTCGGCATCATGGACTGCTCGGGTGTCTCCGACGGCGCCGCCGCCGCGGTGATCTGCCGCGCCGAGGACGCCCACAAGTACAACGACAACCCGATCTTCATCAAGGCGCTGTCGTTCGTGGCCGGCCCGGCCGAGGGCGCGAAGCGGCAGGACTACGACTTCACCACCTTCCCCGAGGTCGTCGAGAGCGCCCGGGACGCCTACGTCCAGGCGGGCATCGAGGATCCGCGTGATCAGATCAGCATGGCGGAGGTCCACGACTGCTTCACGCCGACCGAGCTGGTTCTGATGGAGGACCTCGGGTTCTCGCCGCGCGGCCAGGCCTGGAAGGACACGATGGACGGCCGCTTCGACCTCGACGGCGACCAGCCGGTCAATCCGGACGGCGGCCTGAAGAGCTTCGGCCATCCGATCGGCGCCTCCGGCCTGCGGATGATGTACGAGATGTGGCTGCAGCTCCGCGGCGAGGCCGGTGAGCGTCAGATCGCCGAGCCCAAGCTCGGCCTGACCCACAACCTCGGCGGCGCTCCGGGCCGCTGCGTCAGCTTCGTTTCCGTCGTCGGCCTGTAAGGCCCCACACGAAGCGCTAAGGCACTACGACCCCGCTGGCTTCCGCCAGCGGGGTTGTTTGCTTTGGCTGGCCGCCCTCGTCATGCAAGGAGAGGCCTTCGGCCTCGCGGGTCTAGTTCGGCCGCCACCACTTCGCGGTGTCGTCCGAAAGCCGGCGAGGACGCCGGCGCACCCAGTCTGCAACTTCGTCAACGACACACACTGGGTGCGCCGGCGTCCCCGCCGGCTGCCGCCGAAGGCGGCCTGTAAAACGCGCCGCGAAGCGGCGACCTTCGTCTCTACCGTGCCGCCCGCGTCAACGCCTCATCCATCACCGCCAGCGCGAAGTCGACATCGGCGTCCGTCAGGCAGAGCGGTGGCTTGATCCGCAGCACGTTGCCGGACAGTCCGCCTTTGCCGACCAGTGCGCCGAGGCCCTTCAACTCGTCGAGCACGCGGCCGGTGAGGGCGGTGGCGGGCGTCTTCGACCGTCGGTCCTCGACCAGTTCGACGCCGATCATCAGGCCCTGGCCTCGGACATCGCCGACCGCTTCGTGGTGGTCGGCCAGCGCTCGCAGGCCGGCGATCAGCCGGCTGCCGAGGACGCGGGCATTCTGCTGGAGGCCCTCCTCCTCGATCACCTCGAGGACGGCGAGACCGGCCGCCGAGACGAGCGGGTTGCCGCCGAAGGTGTTGATGTGGAGATTCTGCGCCAGGGTGGCGGCGATCTCCGAAGTCGTCACGACGGCGGCCAGGGGCAGACCGTTGCCGATGCCCTTGGCCATCGTCACGATCTCGGGGGTAACGCCGGAGCGCTCGAAGCCCCAGTAGTGGTCTCCGGTGCGGGTGAAGCCGGTCTGCACCTCGTCGGCGATGCAGACGCCGCCGTTGGCGCGGACGATGTCGTAGACATCCGCCAGGTAGTTCGACGCTCCCATCGTGACGCCGCCGGCGCCCTGGATGGGCTCCGAGATGAAGGCGGCGACCTGCCCCGGAGTCGAGTAGCGAATCAGCTCCGCGACATCCTCGGCGCACTGGCTTGCGATCTGCTCCGGCGTGCCGGAGAACGGGTTGCGATAGGGATCGGGGTTGATCGCGTGGTGGACGGGGCCGCCGCGCTGGGCCCAGGACTTCCAGGTGTGAATCGCGGTCAGGGCGCCGGTCGGTGCGCTGCCGCCGTGGTAGGCGTTGCGGATGCCGACGACGTCGGAGTGACCGGTGTGCAGCCGGGCCATCTGGATCGCCAGATCGTTCGCCTCGCTGCCGCTGTTGACGAAGTAGACGCGGTCGAGCTCGGGAGGCAGCTTGGCCAGCAGAGCCTTGGCGAAGCGCGGCATGTTCGGATGGAGGAACGCCGTCGAGCTGTGGGCCAGGAGCTCCATCTGTTCCTGAACCGCCGCGACGATCTTCGGGTGCGAGTGGCCGCAGGCGACGGTGCAGATGCCCGCGAACAGATCGAGGTAGCGCCGGCCGCTGTCGTCCCAGACGTACTGGCGCTGGCCTTCGACCAGCATCACGGGTTCGCTGTACAGGGTAAAGAGCGCCGGATTCACGTGCTGCCGGCGCAGGGCGAGGGTCTCCTCGCGGGTGGGCCCCGCGTAGGGTCTCGGGCGGTGGCCGCAGGGCGGCAGCTCCAAGGATCGGGATCGCGTCGGGGTCGCGACGTCAAGTGCCACGGTCATGGTTGCAGTTCCTCGGCGGCCCGTTCCCGAGGCCGGCTGTGTGGTTCGCTGTTCGGCCGCTTGCGCTCGCGGCGGCGTGGGGAGTAACCCTAACTCAGAAGATCGACGATCGTAAGCGCCAGCGCCTGCGTGGTCCGGGTGATGTCCGACAGCGCGCAGCGTTCGTCGGGCTGATGGGCCTGTTCCAGTTCGCCCGGGCCGTAGGCGACGCACTGGCCGATGCCGCCGATGCGCTGGAAGTGCTTGTGATCGTAGGTGCCGGGGCTCGCGACGAGATCGGCGGCGGTTCCGGTCGTCGCCTCGATGGAGCGGACGAGCGATTCGACCAGGGTGCAGTCGTCCGGCGTGTGGGTCGGCAGAACGCTCAGCAGCTCCTCGACCTCGAACTGGATCCCGGGCCGCCTGGCCTCGACCGCGTCCAGCACTCCCCGGACTTCGGCGCGGACGGCGTCCGGTCCTTCCTCGAGCAGGTAGCGCCGGTCGACGACGAGTTCGCACTGGTCGGCGACGCAGGGCGACGGCAAGTCCTGGCCGTGGCCGTCCAGCGCGGCCGAGGAATCGAGCCCCTCGATCACCTGGCCGCCGACGATCGAGTTCATGTTGATCGTTGGCCGGCGCGCTCCTTCCGGTACCACGGGCAGCTCGGTGACCAGGTCCCCGATCGCCTCGCGGAGTCCGAGCGCCACCTCGGCCGCGGCGTCGATCGCCGAGACGCCGAGGAACGGCATCGAACCGTGGGCGATACGGCCCCGGACCAGGATGCGGAACCAGAGAACGCCGCGGTGGCCGATGCAGATCCTCGTCGGACTGAACGGCTCGGGGATGATCACGTAGTCCGTCGTGCGGCTGGTGACGCGTCCGATCTGAGCCAGGTGGGCGACGCCGGCGTGGCCGCCGCTTTCTTCGTCCACCGTGCCGCTGATCTCGAGCGTTCCACGCAGGCTGACGCCGCTGCGCCGCACCGCCTCGGCGGCGAACACCGCGGCGGCGATGCCGGCCTTCATGTCGGCCGAGCCGCGGCCGTAGAGCCAGCCGTCCCTGATCTCGCCGCCGAACGGGTCGACCGTCCAGCCGTCTCCCGGCGGCACCACGTCGATGTGCCCGTTCAGGTGCAGGGCCGGTCGCGCGCTCCGGCCCCGGCGCAGGCCGAGCACGTTGATCTTGGGACGCTGCGGATCGCTGCCGGGACCCTGGATGTACTCGGTCTCGAAACCGTCCGCTTCGAGCCGTACGCCGAGCAACTCCGCGCACTCCCGGTAGGCGTCGCCGGGAGGGTTGACCGATGGCACGCGGATCAGTTCCGCTGCGAAGAGGGCCGCTTCCTCGCCGCAGACCGCAGCCTCGGAGAGAACGCGGTCCACGAGACCTAGTCCGCTGCTTGCTGACGTCATGGGACGATGCGTGTCGCCGGTGGCTCGTTCTACGGGCAGGTAGTACGCTTGCCAGACTACTATGTTCGCGGAATGTGGATTGCGGATCGCGGCGCTGGGCGCCCTTGCCCTCGGGGGTTGGAGTCCGGCCTTGGCTGAAGACGCCGAAGCGGATCCCGGGCTGACCGCCGTGGAGGGCATCCGCGTGGGTCAGATCACCTACGAGGAGCGCCCGACTGGTTGCACCGTCGTCTTGGCGGAGGGCGGCGCCGTGGGTGGCGTCGACGTCCGGGGCGGCGCTCCGGCGACCCGCGAGACGGCTCTCCTGAGCCCTCACAACATGGTCCAGGAACTCCACGCTGTCGTCCTCACCGGCGGCAGCGCCTACGGTCTCGACGCCGCCGGGGGCGTGATGCGCTATCTCGAGGAGCGGGGCGTGGGCTTCCCGGTGCGGGCGGGAGTCGTGCCGATCGTGGTCGGCGCTTCCTTGATGGACCTCGGAATGGGCGGCAGCAGCAAGCCCCGCCCGGACGCCGAGTGCGGCTACCGGGCCTCGGAGGCGGCGACGACGGGCCCGGTGGCGCAAGGCAACGTCGGCGCCGGCGCCGGAGCCACGGTGGGGAAGATGGGCGGCCGCGGCACCTCGATGAAGGGCGGCCTCGGCAGCGCGTCGATCACGATCGAGGAGGGCCCGGCGGCCGGCCTGGTGGTCGCTGCGCTCGTGGCGGTCAACGCCGTGGGCGACGTGATCGATCCGGCGACCGGCGAGGTCGTCGCGGGCGTGCGCGGGCCCGACAACGAGTTGCTGGACGCCCGCAAGCTGCTCCGCAGCGGTGGCGGCCGGGATCGCCGGGCGCGGCCCGGGGACCGTTCCGACGGCCGCGACAACACGACGATCGCGGTGGTGGCGACGAACGCGATCCTCAATCAGGCCCAGGCGACGCGGATGGCACAGATGGCCCACGACGGTCTGGCACGCTCGATCGTTCCGTCCCACACGCCCGGCGACGGCGACACGGTGTTCGCGGTCGCCACCGGCGTCCTCGAGGGACCGCCCGACGTGAGCCGGATCGGTGCGCTGGCCGCCGAAGCGCTCGCCGATGCCGTCCTGAACGCCGTCCGGCGGGCCGAGTCGATCCCCGGCTTCCTCGCCGCGTCCGACCTCCCGTAAAGGAGAGCGAGTCCTTGAACCCGTTCCGTCTCGACGACAGCACGGTGGCCGTGATCGGCGCCGGCTCCGGTATTGGTGAAGGCGCGGCGGAGGCATGCGCCCGGCAGGGGGCGGTTGTCGCTTGCCTTGACGTGAACCTGCCGGCCGCACAGGCGACGGCCGATCGGATCGTCGAGGCCGGCGGGCAGGCCGAAGCGGCCGAGCTCGACATTCTCGATCCCGAAGCGATGAAGGCGGCTCTGGAGTCGCTGGGCAACCTGCGGGGCGTGGTGGCGACGCCCGGAGTCAACGTCCGCAAGCGCCTCCTCGACTACCAGCCGGACGAGTTCGACCGGGTCGTGAGGCTCAATCTCGGTGGTGCAATGTGCGTGCTGCAGGTCGCCGGGGGTTTGCTGTCGGCCGCCGGTGGCGGCAGTATCGTGCTGCTGTCTTCGATCCGTTCCCAGGTTGTCGAGCCGGGGCAGGGGGTGTACGCCGCGACCAAGGCCGGCATCGCCCAGCTCGCGCGTACCGCTGCCGCGGAACTCGGGGCCGCCGGCGTCCGGGTCAACGCGCTGGCGCCCGGCGTCATCGACACGCCGCTGACCAAACCGATTCAGCAGAACGAGGCCTGGAACCGCGCATACGCCGGGAAGACGGCGCTGGGCCGCTGGGGAAGGTCCGACGAGATCGGCAATGCGGCGGCGTTCCTGGTCTCCGACGCGTCGAGCTACATGACCGGCGCGGTCCTCTTCGTCGACGGCGGCTGGACTGCGATCGACGGACGGTTCGATCCTCCGGCCTGAGCGGGCGCCGGACGCGTAGACTCGGCGTCGCGATGAACGCCGCGCCCAACTCCGCAGAGAGCCTCTTCCGGCTCGACGGCAAGGTAGCGGTCGTCACCGGCGCCTCGTCCGGCCTGGGCGTCGTGTTCGCGCAGGCCCTGGCCGGGGCCGGTGCATCCGTCGTGGTTTCGGCCCGCCGCCAGGATCGCCTGGAGCAACTTGCCTCGCAGATCGAGGACGGTGGTCGGCAGGCCCTCGCCGTGACCTGCGACGTTTCGCGGGAAGAGGACGTCGACGCGCTCGCGACGCGGGCGCTGGAACGCTTTGGCCGCGTCGACGTGCTGGTGGCGAATGCCGGCATTTCCGATCCGCGACCGGCCGAGCAGGAGCCGCTCGAGGTGTGGCAGCAGGTGCTGGCGGTGAACCTGACCGGTGTCTTCCTGTGCAACCGGCGCTTCGGCGCCGCGATGCTGGAGCAGGGATCCGGCTCGATCGTCAATATCGCTTCCGTCCTCGGCGTCGTCGGCGCCGGCCAGATACCGCAGGCGTCCTACACGGCCTCCAAGGGCGGCGTCGTCAACATGACCCGTGAACTCGCCGCCCAGTGGTCGCGGCGCGGCGTGCGGGTGAACGCGATCGGCCCCGGCTGGTTCGAGTCCGAGATGACCGAGGAAATGTTCGCTTCGGACCAGGGCGTGCGCTGGATCCGCCGCAAGACACCGATGGGTCGCCCCGGCCGCGGCGAGGAACTGGCGGGCCCGGTCGTATTCCTCGCCTCGGACGCGTCGAGCTACGTGACCGGTCAGATCCTGCTCGTCGACGGCGGCTGGACCGTCATCTAGGCAGTTGCCGAGCCGATCGCAGTCGCGATGACTCTCGAGATCGCCTTCCTGCTGGTCGTTCTGGCGGCCATGGTCGTCCTGTTTCTGACCGAGAAGCTGCCGATCGACCTGACGGCGTTCCTCGGCCTGACACTGCTCATCTTCACCGGCTACGTCGCCGTCGATCAGGCCTTCACGGGCTTCGCGTCGTCGGCGGTGATCACGATGCTGTCGATCTTCATCGTCAGCGCGGGGTTGATGCAGACCGGCGTGGCGGATCTGGTCGGCGGCGCGATCCATCGCTTCGTCGGCAGCCGCGAGACGCCGTTGATGGTCGCCGTGATGCTGGTCGCGGGCGTGCTCTCGATGTTCATGAACAACATCGCGGCGACCGCGGTGTTGATGCCGGCGGTCGCGAGTCTCGGCCGGCGCGCGCACCTGCCGCCGTCCCGGTTGTTCCTGCCGCTGGCGTTCGGGGCCATCCTCGGGGGCACCGCGACCCTGGTCGGGACGCCGCCGAACATCCTCGCGGCGGCCATGCTGCGGGACCGCGGGCTCGAGCCCTTCGGACTGTTCGACTTCACGCCCTTCGGCGTGGTCCTGCTGCTGGGCGGCGTCGTCTTCATGCTCACTCTCGGGCGCCGCCTGCTTCCGGGGCGCAGGGCCGCGACATCCGGCCGTCACTCGGAACTCGCGGATCTCTACGGCCTCCACGAGGGCCTGTTCTCCATCCGCATTCCGGCGGCTTCGCAGCTCGACGGGGCAACCCTGCGCGAAACCCGCCTGGGGACCACCCTGGGCGTACAGCTTCTCGGCATCGCGCGCGGAGAGGACTGGCGGTTGGCTCCGAAGGACGACATGCGTCTACTGGCCGGGGACGAGCTGGTGGTGCAGGGCGACGCCGAGGAAGTCCAGCAGATGCTGCGGCTCCAGGGTGTCGATCTCGGCACCGCGACGACGCTCGGTACGGCCACGACGGGTGAGATCGGCGCGCCGGACGCGGGAGTGACCGCGCTCCGGGCGCGGGTGGCCGCCGCCTCGCCCCTGGTTGGAAGCACACTCGCAGCGACCCGCTTCCGCGAGCGTTGGCAGGTGTTCGTCATCGCAGTGGAGCGCGACGGGGAAGTTCAGGTCGACCGGCTCGGCGGTCTGACGCTCAAGGAGGGAGACCTGCTCTACGGCCTGTTCGGCGGCGACGCGCCGGAGATCGCGGCCGCCGTGCTGGAGATCGAAGAGACGGGGCCCGCCGCCCTTGACCGGCTCGACGACCAGCCCCTGCTCGTCATTCGGGTGCCGGAGAACTCGGCGCTCCTGGCCAGCGGCGCCGGTGTCGAGTGGATGGGCCGGCTGATGGAACTCACGGTCGTCGCGGTCGAACGGGGTGGCGAGGTGCTTTGGGGGCCCGGGCCCCAGGTCGAGTTCGAAGCCGGCGATCAACTGTTCGTCAAGGGCAGGGAGCGACGGCTGCGCGCCCTCCTGCGCATGGGCGGAGTCGAGTTGACATCAGGTGTTGCCGCGCCCGCGTTCGAGTCGGAGGAGGTGGGCATGGCGGAAGCCACGCTGGCGCCGCGCTCCGTTCTCGCGGGGCGGAGCCTGGAGGAGATCGCGTTCCGCGATCGGTATGGCGTCCAGGTGCTCGCGATCTGGCGCGAGGGCAGGGCTATTCGGAGCGGCCTGGCTCAACTCGCCTTGCGGGTCGGCGACGCGTTGTTGCTGCAAGGGCGTCGGGGCCGACTCGGTCTGCTCTCCCGGGAACGGGATCTGGTCGTCCTCTCGGATGTCGCGGAGGAACCGCGCCGCCTGAAGAAGGCGCCCTACGCCGTCGGCTGCCTGGCCTTGATGATCGGTCTGGTCGTGACGGGAGTTGCCCCGATCCAGGTCGCCGCGTTCGCTTCCGCGAGCCTGATCGTGCTGTGCGGCGCGCTGACGATGGAGGAGGCCTACCGCGCGGTGGAGTGGCGGGCGATCTTCCTGGTCGCCGCGATCCTGCCCGTTGGATCCGCGATGGAGAGCAGCGGTACCGCGGCCTTGCTGGCGAGCAGCGTGATGGACCTGGCCGGTCCGGCCGGGCCGTATGCGGTGCTGGCGTCGCTGGTTCTGCTGTCGAGCCTGCTCAGCCAGTGCCTCGACGGGGCGCCGGCGGTTGTGCTGCTGACGCCGGTCGTGCTCGAGGCGGCTTCCGGGCTCGATCTCTCGCCCTATCCGCTGATGATGGGAGTGGCGCTGGCGGCGTCGGCGGCGTTCATGACGCCGTTCAGCCACAAGGCAAACCTGCTCGTCATGGGCGCCGGCGGCTATCGGAGCATGGACTACCTGCGCGTCGGCACGCCGCTGACCGTGGTGCTGCTCGCCGTGATCGTGTGGATGGTGCCGCTGATCTTCCCGTTCCAGGAGGGTCTGGTGCGATAGCATCCGCGCTTTCGCGGACCGCGATCTCCAGTAAATGCCGGGAGAATGCCGATGTCGCCTGCACTGCGTCGAGCCAGCCGAATCCTGACCCTGACCGCACCCCTGCTGGTGCTGGCCGCCGGCGCCGCCGCCCAGACGACGGGCGACATCCGTGGCCAGGTTCGTGACGCGAACGGTGACGGCCTGCCCGGCGTCACGGTGACGGCGACGATCGAGGATCGCGGCGTGTCGCGAACCACGATTACCGGGGTTGGCGGGAACTTCGTCATCTCGTCGCTGCAGGTTGACGACTACGTCGTGACCGCTGCCCTCGATGGTTTCCGGGACCACCGGGTCGAGGGTGTTCGGGTGGGCATCAGTGCGACGGTTAACCTGGAGATCGAACTCGGTCTGGAGGCGGTGGAAGAGGAGGTCACCGTGACCGCCTCGCCGATCCTCGACGTGACGAGCTCCAGCGTCGGCACCAGCTTCACGGCGGACTTCATCGACGATCTGCCGACGGACCGGAATTTCTGGGACCTGGTCGCTGTGTCGCCCGGGATCAGCCAGTCTTCCGAGGGCAGCACTTCGTTGTCTGCTTTCGGTTCCAGCACGGCCTCGAACTCCTGGCGCATCGACGGCCTGGATACGACCTCGTCTGACACTGGCCACGCCTTCTGGTGGACGAACCCGGCGATCATCGAGGAGGTGCAGGTGCTGGGGATCGGTGCGCCGGCTGAGTACGGCGGCATGTCCGGGGCCGCGATCAACATCGTGACCAAGTCCGGCACGAACGAGTTCACCGGCACGATCGACTGGTACCACATGAACAAGGGTCTGACGGAAGAGAACGCCGAGATCGACGGCCTTCCGTTCCACCGCGAGGAGTTCGACGACCTGACGGGCACTCTCGGCGGTCCGCTGGCGCGGGACAAGGCCTGGTTCTTCGCTTCCATTCAGTCCACGGAAGATGCGTACACCGAGCCGGGGGTCGATCCGTCCTTCCCGACCGCGTACCCGACGGTGCGCTCGGACATCAAGCTCAACGCGGCGTTCAACGACAGCAACCTGATGGAGGCGAAGTACCACTACGAGGACTACGACTTCGTCTTCGCGGCGCCCAATACGACGCCGGACGCCATCGCGACCGAGTTCGGCAACAACCCGGCCTGGGGCCTCCAGTTCCAGTCGGTCCTTACTCCGAACGACTACCTGGAGGTGCTGTACTCGGGCTACAGCAGCGACGACAACCTGCTCTCGGCAACGGGCAGCACGGCCCCGCCGTACGCCGACTACTCGCCGGCCGACGGCGGTCCCACACAGTCCAGCGGCAGCCCCGGCTACACCTATATCTGGTTGCTTGGCCGGGACCAGTTGGACGTCAAGCTGTCGCACCACGCCGACGACCTCCTGGGCGGTGACCACGACTTCAAGTTCGGCATCTCCTACGGGACCGGGAGTGGCGATACCCGGACGGGCGGCGGACCGAACGGCGTCTATTACTACCGCTATCAGTACCCGGGCTACTACCCCTACTACTACCGCGTCACCGCCCGCCCGTTCTACTATGGCGCCGAGACGGCGGTCGCCTCGGCCTTCGTTGACGATTCCTGGCGGGTGAACTCGAACCTGACGCTCAACGTCGGTGTCCGCTACGACAAGAACAACGGCGACATTCCTGACTACCCGGTGCTGGCTCAGGACTGGAGCCCGACGTCCGAGATCACCCCCGGGGTCAAGGACGTGACCGATTGGTCGCTCGTCTCGCCACGGGTCGGGATGGCCTACCAGATCGGCGACCGTCAGGTGCTGCGCGCCTTCTACGGCAAGTTCTACGACGCGGACGTCGCCGGCCACTGGTACGCGCCGCCGCCGAACGCTCCCGACTACACCTACGAGACCAGTCTCTCGCTGGACGGTCCCTGGACCTACTCGCGCACGTTCGAGTACCACGGGAACCTGTTCCATCCCGATCTGCAGCCGCCCGAGACCGACCAGTTCACGGTGGGTTGGGAACGACGGTTCGGCCAGAACTTCACGCTGGGCGTCCAGGGCGTCTACAAGGAAGCGAAGAACCTGATCGGCTGGGAGATTCTGGACGACGGGGTCGTCGAGCGGGTGCCGTGGACGAACCCGTTCACGGGCGAAACGGAGCAGTTGTTCAGCATCCTCGAGCAGCCGACGACGCGCAAGGGCAATGGCCCGGGACCGGGCTCGGCCGCCCCCGGCAGGAACTACCACCAGCAGTACGAGGGCGTCGTCTTCTCGTTCAACAGACGCTACAGCGACGGCTGGAGCATGCAGTCGTCGTACACCTGGTCCGACTCGTCCGGCTTCATTCCGCGGCCGCTTGAGCAGTCCCAGGGCAGTCCTTTCTACGCCGCGACCGATGGCCGCGACCCGAACAACTGGATCAACGCCGACCAGGCGCTGCAGAACGACCGCGAGCATGTCTTCCAGTTCCAGGGGAGTTTCGAGCTGCCGTGGCAACTCGTCGGCACCGCGACATACAGTTTCATGACGGGGAAGCCGTACAACCGTCAACTGCTGGTTGGCGGACGTGCCTCACCCACGCCGCTCGCCCAAGGCCAGCAGACGGTGATCGCAGTTCCAGCAAGCGACGACACGCGGCTACCGGATCAGAACAACTTCGACCTTTCTTTCGGCCGCCGGTTCGACGTGGGCCGCGCACGGCTCAAGCTCGACCTCCAGTTGCTCAACGTCTTCAACGAAGACACCTACGACTGGTGGGAGGAACTGACGGTGGCCCCGGACGAGGAGTACGTGCCGAGCGGCTACCTCTTCCCGCGGCGCGTCATGATCCGCTTCGGGCTTCAGTTCTAGCGAGGCTTCGCCTCAGACCGACGAGCGTGCAGGCCGCACTTAGGGTCGCTCATAAAGGACCGTGCCCTCACGGAGAGCTCGCGCGAGGTCCACGTCGGACTGTTGCTCCTGGTCGCCGCGAGCCTGCGAGCCGAAGAGGATCACCTGCTCGGGACTCACTTCGGCGACGATCGCTTCGACCATCTGAGTGAGCGTTGCGTCGCTGACCGGAGTCATCCTGGGCGCTGCCGCCCGTGGTAGAGCGTCGCGTCCTCGGTGTGCAGGCCGCGTGGGTCGTCGCGGTTCGACTTGTAGAGGCCGCCCTCGGCGTCGACCAGATCGTCGCTGAAGATCGCCTCGTCGACGGCGACCTCGCCGGGGCAGGAGATCTCGATCAGGTTGCCGGCAGGGTCGCGGATGAACATCTGCATCGCGCCGTCGGGCAGCCGCCGCACCTTGCCCCAGGGAGAGACATCGATCGCGCCGAGTTCCCGCATGCGAAAGAAGATCGAGTCGAAGTCATCGACTTGCAAGCAGAGATGGCCGCGGAAGGAGGCCTGGTCCTCCCACTCCGTCACGTGAAGCTGCTGTTCCTCGTTGATCTTGAAGAACTGCGCGGGGAAGTCGAGGTTGAACGTCGGCAGCGCTTCGAGTCCGAGTTCGTGCTCGTAGAAGGCGCAGGCCTTCTCCAGGTCGTCGACGACGACGGTCGCGTGTTGAATCTGGAGCACCCTGGCCATCATGGCCGAGGCTATCGAAGCCGACCGCGCTGACGAACACGATCGGAAGATGGCGCCAACAATGGAGTGTGCCAACTACCGACTAGTGTGGCATACTTCGCTCATCATGTCCGATGCGACTACGCCTGTCAGCGTCCGATTCGGGGCACAGGGTCGACTGGTCGTACCCTCGCCGCTACGCGAGGCACTGGGCTTCAAGCCTGGCGACCCGCTGGTCGTCCGCGTGCATGAGGACCGGCTAGTCGTCGAGAGCAGGGAGTCGGTGGTTCGGCGCATACAGGAGCGGTTCGGCCTGCCAGGCGGGAACGTGGTGGACGAGCTCATCGCCGAGCGCCGTCGGGAAGCTCGTTTGGAGGACGAGGCGTCTTGAGCGTTGTACTGGATGCCTCCGCAGTCCTGGCCCTCGTGCATGCTGAGCCCGGAGCCGAGTTGGTGGCTGACGCTTTCGGCGATGCGGTCATGTCCACGGTCAACTGGGCTGAAGTGGTCGCACGGGTTCGAGGTGAAGCCACCAATGGTGGCGGTGCGGGCCCTTCGGCTCTGCGCTTTGAACTTTGCGCTCTTGGCCTCCGCCTCGAGGAGTTCTCGGCGGAGCAGGCCGACATGGCTGGTGAGCTCCGCCGTTCGACGAGGGAGTTCGGCCTCTCACTTGGCGATCGTGCCTGCCTCGCCCTGGCACTCGTGAGGGGCGAACCCGTGTTGACGGCTGACCGAGCCTGGCGACGGTTGAGCCTGGAAGCTCAGATTGAGCTGATTCGCTGAGGGAGAGCCTCCGGCATGGCCGCCGCGACTGGCTTGGCCTCGCGTCAGCGAATGAGCGGCAGCAACTCCTCCGCCGAGCGCTGCGTGAGCATCGTGTAGAACTCGTCGCTCAGCAGGTTGCTGCCGTGGTCCTCGATGAACTTCTTCTGCTCCGGCGTGATGTCCGTGGGCTCGGTTTCCACCGCGTTCGGATGGCGGTTGGCCGGCGTGCGGTCGATCGAGGCCACGAACTCGACGGTCAGGGCGCCGTCGTAGCCGATCTCTCGTAGGGTCTCGACGATCGCGGCCCAGTCGAGGGCGCCCATGCCGGCCGCCATCCGGTTGCTGTCGGCGACGTGGAAGTCGACGAGGCGGCTGCCGGCCTGGCGGATCGAACCGAGCAGGTCGCGGTCCTCCATGTTCATGTGGAAGGCGTCGAGGCAGACGCCGCAATCCGGCCCGGTCGCTTCGGCCAGCGCCAGCGCCTGGGCGCCGCGGTTGATGAAGTAGGTCTCGAAGCGGTTGATCGGCTCGATGGCCAGCAGCACGCCCGCGGCCTGGCCGTGTTCGTAGATCTCCTGCATGCTCTCGACCGCCCAGCGCCACTCGTTGTCCGGCGTCGAGTCGGGATCGACCTTGCCCACGGTGCCCGGCACGATCGAGATCTCGTGGCCGTCGAGTTCCTTGACCATCGTGACGCAGTCCTTGACGTACCGGATCGAGCTTGCGCGTTCCGCTTCATCCTTCGCAATCAGGCTGCGGCCGTCCATCATCAGGGTCACGGAACCCCAGCAGCGAATGCCGTAGCGGTTCAGCAACTCCCGGACCTCGGCCGTGTCGTAGAGCTCCGGCTCGCCGCTGATCTCGAGCGACTCGTAGCCGAACTGCCGCAGACGCGCGAGCGTCTTCTCAAGCGGTTCCGCGCGCATCCAGTTGTGCATCGACAGGTGCATGGGCAAAGCCTCCGGGTTGCCGCGGGAAGATAGCAGGGTCGGCGTGGCGGAGGACGCACCGACAGGTTTGTGCGATTCAGCGATGCCTGCCCGGCGCCGCCGAACCAGCGGCGGCCCGGCGTCACCTGTCGCAGGCGTCCGGGAAGGCCTTGACGTCGGTGATGGCGGACGCCGGCGTGCCGGGTTCGTTGCGGTACTCCCTTACGTTTCCGGTCGCCGTGTCGGTGAC
>Ga0209544_1001494_pt1 | contig 25296 bp, 24 predicted proteins | sample MesohylPK_FD_187297 | JGI IMG/M metagenome (GOLD analysis project Ga0209544, IMG submission 187297) | Host-associated microbial community of the marine sponge Aplysina aerophoba from Gulf of Piran - sponge mesohyl, lysed by proteinase K... | ecosystem: Host-associated > Porifera > Sponge >...
CCTCCACGAACCGCCCGGCTGCTACTAGCTGGAGCGATAGTTACTAGGCGGGATTCGCACCCGCTAGAAGAAAGCGCCTTTACACGGCGCACGCTCGACCGAACGCTTACGATCCGAGGCTGGTTCGCAAGAGTTGGAATCCCATCACTTGCCGATGCGTTGCGATAACTGGCCGATAGGGAACAAAGGTCGCTGAGCGGTCGGACCCTGGGCGTCGAGCTGGTCTGTGGTCGTCTGTGTTGGTGCGAATTAGGGGTTACGGTGTTGATCCCATGTGTCAGCCGACGATTTCGACATCTCGGATCGCCGCCGGCCAGATGGTCGAGTCAGATTCGTAAGGCCATTCCCAGCCATGGCACAAGGAGTTGATCTCATCACCCGAGCTTTTACATCGGCATGCGCATGGATTGAGCCCTTTCACCGAGTGTGGTGGCGGCGTTGAGTGCCTGCAGCAGGGCAGTGACAACGAGTTGGTCCAGGGCCGTGAGTTCGATTCGGTGTTGCATTCTCCCCATCCTTTAGGCTGGCGGTATTGGGCCAAAAAAAGATCAGGGCGAAGACATACTACGTAGGTCGGGCCAATACTAATGTCATGTCGAGCCTGACAGGATCGCCGAAACCAGGTCGCGGGTGACGGAGCCTTCCTGCCGCCATGCCACGTAGAGGTGCGTCGGCGAACTCGTGAGCCTCGGCGAGAGCCTGTAAGCTTGAAAGTGGCCGAAAGTTTGGAGGTCACCGTGCGCACCCTGGACCCAGTCAGCGGATTGCGGCGCATCGTCCGTCAACAAGCGGGCGGATGACATGCCGAAGTCCCGCAAGCAGCGAAACCGCGCTGCTTGCGGGACCGGTTCCATCATGGCGGCCGTTGCCAGGATAGCTTGAGCGTCCGTTGAGGATCACGTCGAGTTCCTTGTGCGAAAACATGTTTGTCAGGTGTGTTGCAAGATCCTAAGCGATCAGCCATGTAGTGACACCGCAGTCGTCGGTGAGCAACCTCCGCACTATGGAATACACCGGGCCTAGGTAGCCTCCATTTGCAACCTAGCAGCGGTAGAGGGCTTGGCACCGTACAAGGAAGTGGCACTACATTGAAATGAAACAGAAATGGCTAGAAACAAGATTATATTTATTGCATTTGCAATTGAAGACGAATGGGCAAGAGATTTTCTAAAGGGACAATCTTTAAACACGCTTTCGCCGTTCGAATACACGGATATGTCAGTGAAGCAGGCTTACGACAGAGATTGGAAGGAACGAGTTCGCACGCGAATTCGGCGATCAAATGGTGTAATCGTCACTGTTAGCAAGTATTCTCTTTCGTCTTCGGGACAAAAGTGGGAAATTCAATGCGCGAAGGAAGAAAGAAAACGAATGCTCGGAATCCGTGTGAACGAAGATGGTCGTACAAACATCGTTGGGGTAAATACCAAGGTATGGACGTGGTCTAACATCACGACATTCATTGATTCACTGTGATTGCACGATGGCGAGTAAGTAGGAATGAGAAGAGCTCTCGTCGTCGGTATCGACCACTATGCAGCGATTTCCCCGTTGAACGGTTGCGTGAATGATGCCTACGCCGTGAAGGCGATGCTGGACCGAAACTCCGACGGTTCCGTCAATTTCGGCTGCAGGCTGATGACTGGAACGGGGACAGGAAACCTGATTACAAGGACAGCACTGAAGGAAGCGGTGCGGGAGCTCTTTGCTGGAGATGGCGAGGTGGCCATGTTCTATTTTGCTGGACACGGCTTCATTGAAACGACGGGCGGATACCTTTGCGCGGGAGATTGTCGAACAGGGGACGACGGTTTGTCGCTCGCAGAGGTGATCACCTTGGCCAACAAATCCTACATTCTGAATCGCGTCATCGTGCTGGACAGTTGCCACAGTGGTATTGCGGGAACACACCCGACACACGACCGTTTGGCGGAACTGGCAGATGGAGTGACCATTCTCTCAGCATCGACGGCGGAGCAGTATGCGAGTGAGGCGAACGGTTCGGGCGCCTTTACCGGCCTATTTGTCGACGCATTGGAGGGGGCGGCTGCAAATCTCGTGGGGGATGTGACACCCGGTGGCGCCTATGCCCACGTGGATCAATCTCTCGGTCCCTGGTCGCAGCGACCGGTGTTCAAGACGAACGTGAAGAGTTTTGTGTCACTGCGAAAAGTCGCTCCACCCTTGGACTTAGCAGATCTCCGGAGAATTGCTGATTTCTTTCCGGTGCCGGGCTATGAATATCAATTGGATCCGACATATGAGCCGGAACGTCAGGCAGCGTCCGATCCGGACATTTCGCCGCCAGACCCTGACAAGAATGCAATATTCGCGATCCTGCAGAGATATAATCGGGTCAATCTAGTGGTGCCAAATGGAGTGCCCCATATGTGGCATGCCGCCATGCAGAGTAAGTCCGTTCGACTCACGGCGCTGGGGGAACACTATCGGAGGTTGGCTGAACAAGGCGTTCTTTAGGCAGATAAACGGAATGTCACTATAGGGTCCGCGTGGCGGCAAGGGCGCATCTTTCGGAGGCAGCGCGAATGAGTGCCCACAAACGACATGCGGGAGAATTCCATAGGTCGCTGAAGGCGGCGTTGGCGAGGACAAGACGCTGAGTGAGCGAGGACACCCTGCTAAAGGGAGTGCTGAGGGGATGGGGAAAGAGTGCCGCAGGTCTACTCGACGGCAGTGCCGAGGGCGTGTTCAAAACTGTGCTCGGGGAGCCGGAAGCGTCAGGCGTGGGAGGATTCGGTGAGTTTGGCCAGCGACCAAGGAGCCATTCGGAAGCCACCGGTTAGGGAAGCGGTCGACGATATGCTAGACCTTTCTTCGCGCCGACCCGATGAGCAGCGGGTCAACGCGTTTCTCAGTTTTTCAACTGATGATCATCGCTCGGCTTCGGCAATTGATCAAGAGATGTACGCGGCGTTCGTTAACCTAGAGTTGCTCGGACAGCCGTTGACTAACGCATATGACAAAGATTGGCAGAGGCGGTGCAACGAGAAGTTGCAGGACTGCGATTTTCTTATTTGCCTGATCGGAGAAACAACGTACAGGAGTGCCGCGGTGGCGTGGGAGGTTGGCCGAGCCATTGAGCTTGCGAAGCCAGTTCTCCCAGTTGTGCTTCATGCGTGCACAGAACATCTTATGCCGATCTTGCGGCATAATTCAATTATTCCGTATTCTACAGGCATGTGTTCGACACATTCGAATGTTTGCTTGCGAATATCTGAGCTTACGAAATGACTCGAGAGAACGAAGAGAATCTGGAACGAAGGCTTTTCCCTTTGGGAAAGCCAACTGAGCCGATATCGAATGATTCGATTGTGTTTGAGCAATACAAGATGTTTGTCGATACGTCTGAATGGCTTGTGGCGCGCCGGCAAACGGAGAATCGCTTCTATTTCTCCGTCAATGCCTTAACAATGTCGGCAATGGGTGTAGGGATTAGTCTAGTTGACGGTGATGAAAGCAGAATTGGCCTTATTGCCTTCGGTATTTTTGTGCTTTCAATTGTAGGTATATTGCTTTGCGTTGCGTGGGGTAGATTGGTGAACTCGTTTGTGCAGCTCAACAAAGGAAAGTTCAGAGTTATACATGAAATAGAGAAGATACTGCCGATCGCGCTTTTTGAGGCAGAGTGGTATGTGCTGGGTGAAGGCAAGGATCCCGATAAGTACAAATCGTCCACGAATGTCGAAAAGGTGGTGCCCCAGATTTTCATGGCATTATATGTTCTAATTGCCGCATGTTCCCTTGTGCCTGGGTTGATTTGGTTGTCGCGGACGTATTTCTGAATGTCAGATGAGTGAATGACCGTAGAAAGCCGCTGGGCAGATCGAGCTAGTAGATGGGGATAATGTTCCGAATGTTCGGGTAAGCAGAAAGGAAGAGAAGTCAGTCGGCTGGTGAGTAGCCTATATTCCGAATTCGAAGGAGGTTGCGACAACCTTCATGAAAGTCTTGCGAGAAGTCGACAAATTGCAATGAAGACAGGGGCCAGGACAATTCATCGTGAGCACATTTTTGATACAGTAATGGAATAATGCGTCCCTTAAAGCGATCCTGTTGGAGCGAAAAAATCAATTCGCATTTGACCCATGTGGACAGAACTGCGTCAGGTGAAAGAACCAGAACAAACCAGTCGCAGCGGGTCAACGCTTTCCCATTTTCATCATGCCACATCTTTGCACCGACTATGTTGGTGTCGCTAAACCAAAACGGGACTCCATGTAGACGCAGAACATCATCCAATCGTCGACGAATGGACGGTTCGCGCTCGAATGTGAGAGAAAGACTTCGTTGGGCATGGGGCGAGAGTGACTGGAGACGAAACTAGGAGTGGCTGCGAATTGCCGATGCAATTCGTTCGACTTCAGCATCTCCACCGCCTGTTTCGTCCAAGTAAAACCAAGGGAGGCGACGAACGATCCACGGGATTTCATGTTCGGGGATTTGAGACCTGTCGCCGAAGAAAACCGGGATCAGGCGATGGCTGTATCTTTTGGAGCCGAGCGCAAACTCCATCTCGCGCATTACGTGCTTTGATTGAACAGCTTGTGGTGTCAACAGGACGACCATTGCTTGGGATTGATCGAGTGCACGAGCAACTCCGGCAGCCCAGTTATCGCTAGGCAATAGCTGGACATCGGGGTCCAAGACGTCCAGCCCGCGAGTGCTCAACGCCGAGGCGACCTTGGCTGCCGAGGGGGCGTCGGCATGGGAATGGCTCAGAAATACTTGCGTGAAGCGCGATAAACTCCTGCTAGCCTTGTTACCGTGCCCTACAACACAATAGCAAGAAGAATACGAAAGCGACGATCGATGGTTACGCATGGATTTCGTGTATCGGGGAGAATGAGCAATCTATTCCGGCGGGGTCTGTCGGACGATCTGTTCGAGGATCTCATGGACGGGCCCGTGCGCAACATTGTTCCGAGCCTGCGTGCAAGTGTAGCATGACGTCCGCCTAGGAGCCAACACAATGAACATGTATTTCCGCGGGCGTTCCAAGGCCCGGATCGTCGGACGCAGCCGCTTTCCTCACAGACTGGAGATCCACCCGAAGTATGTAGTGGGGGATTGAATCGTCGAATTCGGCGGACGGCGGAGCGGGAGCCACCTGATCTTCGACGTCAACGCCAGCTTCGCGGACACCTATGCAGCGGAACTGTCCGCGCAATACTTGAAGGCCGGCAAGCACGTCGGGCAAGAGAAGAACGTGGAACTGCGCCTGCTTCAACGAAACGATGACGCGGCCGACTTATGCTGCTTCGATCGGCAGGTCCAGTTGCCCGGAACGCGGCGCACGTTCGACATCGTCGCCTTGATCTCGAAGGGCGCCCCACTTTGGTTGCGGTAGAGATGAAATGCTCCCCCGACAATCGGATACAGGAGGTTCCCGGGCAGCTTCACCTTCGGTGTTGCGTTCGAGGGCATGCATCGATCAACGACAATTCCGCCCGAATTGTCAACACGTTGCGTTCGATGGATGCGCCCCGCGGGGGCGCATCCGTCCACCCTCCCGGAGAGCTGGTTTTAGGCCTGTTGACAAGGGCATTTCCGGCAACGGACATGTGGGGTCGTACGGGGTCCAAGTGTGCCCTTGGATGGCTTGAGCAATGACACTTTCAGCTTGATCCTCGATCAATTTCATCATCGCTTCAGCATGCCGGACCTTGCATGCATGGCCTTTGCCACCTGCGCCCGGAGCCAGGTCGCCTAACACGTGATGACATGGTCCAGCAGCATGAGCGGCTTCGGACCGCTGCGTGAAAGCGTCTGACCACGACCATGGACGCCCAGGACAAGGTAGCTTCTGCTAAAGGCTTGACCGAAGCCCTACTCGAAACGCTTCTGGTGGATATAGCCTGGGCGTCGTTCCAGGCACCCCAGTTCTGGTCGATGCAGCGTGTTTCTTGCAAGGGCGCCCAGGCACGATTCACGACGCAGTGCGGGAGGAGTGCGCCGTGCTGCCGTTTTTCGACGAGACGTTCGACGAGTGGCGAACGCGGTTGTTTCTGCCGAAGCTTGAAGCCGGTCATGCCCCTCTCCTTGGTCTTCGCGGCATGGGTGCACGGAGTGCATTGACGTTTCGTGATGCCTCCCTGTATGACCGGGCTCCAGTCAGTTTAAGTCAGGAAATTACGGGAATGAGCGATACGCTGTTCAAGCAAGTCAACTACGACCTCGACTCACTCGTGAAGTTCATCGAGCTTGGCCAGATTGGCTTGCCCGACATACAGCGTCCCTTTGTATGGCCCAACAAGAAGGTGCGTGACCTGTTCGACTCCATGTACAGGGGCTATCCGGTGGGGTACTTGCTCTTGTGGCAGAACGGCTTTGGCAGCGAGACGAAACAGATAGGTACAGACCACAAGCAGAAGGTTCCCGACCTGCTCATCGTCGATGGGCAGCAGCGCCTGACTTCGCTTTTTGCCGTGACCAAGGGCATCGACATTTTGCGCCCGACGGGCAAGTCGGAGGCGATCCAGATTGCCTTCAACCCGCTGCAGGACCAGTTCGAGGTGGCTGATGCCGCGGTACGCCGAGACAGGGCGTTCATTCCCAGCATTTCCGTCCTTTGGGCCTCTGATGCGAGCCTGTTCGAAATTGTCGGGAAATACTTGCGGAGCCTTCGAGAATCCCGGGAGGTGACGTCGGAGCAGCAACAGCAGGTGGAAAGATCCATTACCCGCCTGTTCAATCTGCTCAAGTTCCCTTTCACCGCACTCGAACTCTCCAAGGATCTTGATGAAGAGCAAGTGGCCGAAGTGTTCGTCCGGATCAACAGCGCCGGGAAGCCCCTGAACCAGGCAGACTTCATCTTGACCCTGATGTCCGTCTTCTGGGACGAAGGTCGAAAGGAACTTGAGAGCTTCTGCTTGAATGCCTGCCAACCCTCGACTGGTACGCCTTCCCCTTTCAACCACTTCATACGGCCTGAGCCGGACCAACTGCTTCGCGTAAGCATCGCGCTCGGCTTCAAACGCGCACGTCTCCAGTACGTCTATTCCATTCTGCGGGGGAAGGACTTGGAGACCGGGGAGTTCAGCGATGCGCGACGTGAGCAACAGTTCGGAATCTTGAAAGACGCCCAGGCGAAAGTACTCGACCTTTCGGCCTGGCACGATTTCTTCAGTGCCCTTAGAACCGCCGGCTATCTCGGTGGGCGAATGATCACCTCTAACAACAACCTGCTGTTTTCGTATGCGTTTTTCCTGATCGGTCGGACCGAGTACGCGGTGCCCGCCAAGGATCTGCGAAAGGTCATCGCGCGCTGGTTCTTCATGTGCAGCCTGACCGGACGCTACACGGGATCTCCGGAGTCCGATCTGGAGTTCGATCTAGCTCGCCTGCGCGACGTGAGGGATGCCGCCGGATTCGTGCGTGCGCTGGATCAGGTCTGTGATGCGGCGCTAACGAGAGATTTTTGGTCGATCACGTTGCCGAACGACCTGGCTACATCGTCTCCGCGGAGTCCTTCCCTGTTCGCGCATTACGCCGCGCTTGTGCTTGACGAGGCGCGGGCACTCTTCTCCGACCAGAAGGTGGAGACCCTGCTTGATCCTTCAGTTCACTCCACTCGTTCCGCGGCGGAACGTCATCATCTGTTCCCCAAGGAATTCTTGAAGGGCATGGGGGTTACCGACCAGCGCGAGACCAATCAGATCGCGAACTACGCTCTCCTCGAGTGGGGTGACAACAACAGGATCGGCGCAGCGGGCCCGGCTGAGTATGTGCCCTCGATGTTGGGGTCGCTCAAGCCGGAGGAGGCCGTACGCCAGTATCGGTGGCACGCCTTGCCTGATGGCTGGGAAAACATGGACTACAAAGCGTTTCTGGCGGCTCGGCGCGAGCGGATTGCCCGTTTCGTTGCCGAAACGTACGGCAGCCTCAGGGAGGAAAGCGGCCCAGAGGCACCTGACAGCATGGACATTGGGAAGCTCATTGCGGACGGCGAAGGGGTGCACGTAGAGTTCAAGTCCAGTCTCAGGGTCAATCTGCACACAGGAGAAAGGGATCCAAGGATGGAGCTGGCCTGCCTCAAGACGATTGCGGGATTTCTCAATGCGCGGGGTGGAACCCTGATTGTCGGTTTGTCGGACGATGGCGAGACGGTGGGTGCCAAGGTCGACGGGTTTCCAAACGAAGACAAGATGCACCTGCATTTAGTGAATCTTCTCAAGGATCGCATAGGCGCGCAGCACTCGATGTACATCCATCCGAGATTCGAGGATCGTGACGAGGCACGGGTACTCGTAATTGAGTGCTGGCCTTCCAGTTCGCCTGCCTACGTGAAGGACGGTGGCAGCGAGCGCTTCTACACGAGAACCGGTGCCGCGACGACCGAGCTCAGTGCCAGTCAGATACAGCAATACGTCGCGCAGAGGTTCTGAAATGCATGAGTTGAAACGCATGCGCGCAACCCTGGCCGAGCGGCGGCGAGTACAGAAACACTGCCTCGACCCGCTCCTTTCCTCGGTGAGAGAGCGGAATCCGACTCCTCCCCTTTGGGGCACTCAAGCCCGTCCGTGAGCACAAGCGCCCATCCGACTCCTTGACGCCCGCGGACAACGTGCAACGCACGCAGCCGGCCTGCAGGCCATGGGCTTTCAAGAATGGAGTATTTGGATCCCGCAGCCTCAGCCTTGGCAACAGGAAACGACTGCGTTTGTTCGGTTCTCGCATTGCGACAGATTTCAGCCAGTTTCGGGTGCCGCGCGTGGGGCAGATTTGAATTCCCTGTCTGGAGGAATGACCGGCTGCGTGGCCTGATCGCCCCTGTCACCGCGGTGACAGGAGACCTGTGCTTGAATGGTGGTCCCTGAATTGCGAACGAGGACCCGAAGCCCATGAAGAGAACGGCCGTGAATCCCTAACCGTGGTCGCTGAACTTTGACAACAATTGAGCCGAATTGCTCGTTGGAGCAAACCGGCACCTGATCTGCGCAGGCCAGACCTCCGTTGACGCTGACGGGAACCCGCAGCACCCGGGGGACATGCGCAATCAGGTCGCGCTTGCCCTGGACAATCTGGAAGCCGTCCTGAACGCCGCCGGCATGGGTCTTGCCAACGTTATCCGGCTCAACGTCTACACCACCGACGTGGACGAAGCCGTGAGTCACTTCGATGTTCTGGGTTCACGATTCGGGCACGCCGAGGTTGTTCCTCCGATGACCCTTCTCGGCGTTGCCCGCACGCCCTGCCTCCGCTGATGTTAGAGCTGGAGGCCACGGCTGCTGGCTGACCACGAGGGCAGGTCCCGGAACGCTCCAGTGCCTCTCCTTGCATTCCACCAAGCATCCCGGGAGACGCCGAACGGCTCAATGATCGGAATCATCGGGCCTGGCCCAATCAGAAATACAACAAACGGCTGCACCGCAAGTCCTGGTCCACCGAGCCGTCGCCCTAGCGTGCGCGCCACCAGACACTGACGCGAACCCGCGAGCCGTCCTTGCCAGGATTCGGAACGTTGTTCCCGAAAACCCGTTCGGCCGGGTGCCGGCGTGGCCCGGATTCCGCTCGCTCGAGGCGGACAACCGATACATTGTTCCGATTTTGCGTCTCCCAGGCCGGCGCCTGCGGATCCTAGCACGCCTGACCGGGCACGAGCGGCGCCAGGGAGCCCGTTTCGCATCCTGACTCCGGCCGTTTTCGTCGCTGGTCCGAGGATGCGAACCGGCTTTCGCAATCAATCGTCCCCTCGCCCCCGCGTTCCGGGCGGACGGCGCGGGAAGACCAATGCCTCGACGCCGCGTACCGTCATCGCGCACCCGGTATTCCGGATCCAGCGCAATTCGGCGCCCGCCTTTGACAGGTCCGGGGACGGCGACCGGGACGACGCGACGGTGGTTGTCGAGCCGGGCGAGGACGCGATCCGAGATCTGCGCCGGAAGCATCCCGGACGGGAGTTCGGCCCGCTCCGGGTCCGTCTGGTCCGATACGAGGCCGGCGGCAGCGAATACTGCCTCGCCACCGCACTTGCCGACGCCGACCGCTACGGCGCGCCCGATCTCTCGGACCTGTACCACGGGCGCTGGTCGATCGAGGAGCTCTGCAAAATCTCGAAGACCTTCATCGGGGTGGACGAATACCACGCCCGGAGCGAGCGCGGCGTCCGGCAGGAGACCTACGTCCACTTCGCCCTGATCGCGGCGACGCGCTCGCTCGAGAAGGAGGGCGACGACCTGCTGGCGCAAATGCGCAAGAAGGGAAAGCCGCGCCGGACCGTGAATTTCAAGAGTGCGCTCGCCCTGGCGGCGGCGAATCTGGAGGAGCTTCTGCTGGCCGGAGCCGCGTTCGCGGCGGAAGCCGGCTGCGCCCGGGCCGCTCGCACCCCCGCGTATCGAAAAATCCGGCGAGCAAATGGACGCGGAGGCGCGCAAAAAAACCAAAATCCCAATGGCCGGCGCGGCGCAGTCCGCCTGACGACCGGCCCGCCGGAGAATCGACGAACCCGGCGCCGAAGCACGGCGCCGACGCGCCGGATTCCGACAATTCCCCCCTTGTAGGCCGCGGACGTCGGCCGCCGAAGCGGAATCCCGCAACCGGATGCCGGCCGTCGACGGAAATCGCGCTCGGCGGGGCTGAAACTTCAAAAAAATCTGACAAAAAGCCAGAATCGACCTAATGCGCGAATTCCAAACTGAAATTCGAACGGTCAATTCACTAGGACAATGCCATTGGTTGTTCGGGGGCGGGAAGATCACCTTCGTGCTCGATATGTTCCATGCCCTCGAATACGCCGGCGATGCGGTGAAGGCGATTTTCCGGACAAGGCGGAGCAGGACCGGCGGTTCGAAGAGATCAAGGCGGACCTCGAGGCGCGCCGGGCCGCCAAGGTGATCCGGGAGCTCGAGCCCTTCCGCGGCGGGTGCAAGCAAGTGGTGGCGTGTTGCCGCTACTATCGGAACAACATCGAACGGATGCGCTACAACCAATACCGCGACCAGGGCATGCAGATTGGATCGGGGGTCGTGGAAAGTGGCTTCAAGCGGTACGGTCTCCGGCTGAAGCGTCCCGGCACCCGCTGGTCGAAGTCAGGCACCAACGCAATGCTGGCGCTCAAAAGCTGCGTCATAAACTTCAGGCTGCCCGACTTCCTCGACTGGCACGCGAGGCAGGCCATCGTTGCCTGACAACAAATTGGGCTACACCCCTGCGATACCAATAATTTGCCCCGCTATGTTGCTTATGCTAGATTTCGTCGCAAAACCCGCGCAGCGACTCGCGCAAGACCGATTCCGATGGATTTCGCTGGCGCGGATTTAGCAATGCCGGGCGATTATCAGAAGAGCGGCGGAGCGTTTGCCTTTTCTGAGGATTAGAAAATATTCGGAGCAATTCGCTGCTGAGGAATCAAGGGGCACACTTCATGCCGCAAATCTTCCGAGCTGAGAACTGCCTTGAGTTTCTAAACTGAATTTGGAGGAAAAAATGAAGAGACTATTTGCTGCCTTGGCGATTTCGACGGTCGCTGCGGCTGGATACGCGCAGTCCGGCGAGCTTTCGCTGGCGTATTTCATGGGTCCGAAGCATCCGATGAACGCGGGCGTATTCACGCCGTTCGCCGAAAAGCTGGCGGAAGCTTCCGGCGGCAAGATGACGGTTCAGCAGTATCCCGGCGGAGCTCTGAACTCGGTTCCGCCCAAGCAGTATTCAATTTTGCTCGACGGCGTCGCCGATATCGTCTTCGCATTGCCCGGCTATACGGGCGATCTATTTCCGAAAACGAACCTGATCACGCTCCCGACTATCTGCGACAGTTCCTTAACCTGTACGGAAGCTCTGCAGAACGCCCGCAGCGAATTGGAGAAGGAATTCGATGCAAAGGTGCTCGCGCTCTGGTCCAATAGCCCGCCAATTCTTCTTACTAAGGACAAGCCGGTTCGCACTCTGGAAGACCTCAAGGGAATGAAGGTCCGCGTTACATCGAAGCAGGCCGTGCCCTACGTCGAAGCTCTCGGGGCCAGCGCCGTGGCTCAGCCCGTGACCGTCATCAATCAGAATTTGGCGAACGGGGTAATCGATGCGATTTCCATCGACCCGTCGGGAATCGGCTCGTTCAAGCTGCAGGAGCCGGCCAACTACCTAACGAACTATTTCCCGGGTTCAGGAGCCGCATTCGTGCTGCTGATGAACAAGGGCTCGTACAACGCGCTTTCCGACGAGGAAAAAGGATGGGTCGACGCTGCATCCGATGCTTCGCTTGCCGAAAGCGGCGCAATCGCCTTTGCGAAATCAAGCGAGCGCGGAATGAAAATCGCGCGAGATGCGGGCGTAGAAATTATTGAATTGTCCGAAGAGGAGAAGGCACGGTTCGATGCGGTCGTCGCGGAAGTCTACGAGGCCGCGCAGTCCGACACCGTAGGCGACGCCACCGTTGGCGAGATTATCAAACTGTTCAAGGGCATGTAGCGGTTTGAAACGCCGGCCTGCCGGATAGTTGTCTTGGAATTGCCGGCAGCCCGGCCAATTGGCCGGGCTGCTCGCGGAAGCAGGCACGACTGCTTGTTGCAAATGAATGATTGAATCCGAACCAGTCCAAATTTGCGACGGAATCGAAGCGGGCGGGTATTCGATTTCGCTGCGCGGCGGACCGGCGCCTAAGTCACGAATTCTCCCTGCTTTCCCGTCCGACTCAAGCTTCGCAACGAATTTTGTGGGAACCGGGCAATGAAACCAATCGCCGCTTCCGCGATCTCGCCGAATAGCGCTACCGGAGCGGCGCGTTCGGGAGACCTATCGCTAGCGCATTTCATCGCGCCGAATCATCCGTCGAATGCGGGAGTCTTTACGCCTTTCGCGGAATGGCAGGCGGAAGCGTCAGGCGGGAAGATGACGGTTCGGCAATACCCGGGAAGCGCGTTGAATTCCGTTCCTTCCAAGCAGTATTCGATACTGTTCGACTGCGTCGCCGATATTGTATTCACCGTTCTCAGCTTTTTCGGAGATCTATTTCCAAAAACGAACTCGATCTCTCTGCCGAACAATTGCGACAGTTTCGCGGAATGCACGAAAGCTCTGCGGAATGCAAATACCGTTCTCGAGAAGGAGTACGACGCCAAGATTCTCGCGCTCCGGGCCAGCAGCCCTCCCATTCTTCCTACGAATAACAAGCCGGTTCGCGCTCCGGAGGACCTGAAGGGCATGAAAATCCGCGTCGCGTCGAAGCGGACTGCTCCTTTTCCGGAAGCCCTCTGCGCCAGCGCCGTCGCGCAGCCGGTCGACGTGACAAACCGAAATCTCTCAACCGTCGCGATCGACGCGTCCGGAATTGATTCCTTTATGCTTAACGAGCCGGCCAACTACCTGACGACCTACTTCCCGGGATCCGGAATCGCGTTCGCGCTGCTAATGAACAAGAATGTCTACGACTCTCCAAGCGAACGGGAAAAAGGCTGGTGCGACGCGGTGGTCGACAAGGTTTACGACACGTTGCATTCGGAGGCCGCAGGCGGTGTCATCGGCATGATCAAGGGCAAGTAGGTTGCTGGGTTATCGGCTATTCGCGGCGCTCGACCTGGCCGAACGGCATCTCGGTCGCTTGGCCAGGCTGTTCGCGGCAGCGGGAGGAGTTGCGCTCACGAGCTTGATGGCGGTTACCGTCGTCGCAGTCTTCTGGCGCTATGCGCTGAACAATCCGATATTCGGGATCGAAGATGTCTCGACGATGGCTCTGACCGTTGTCGTCGCCGCCTCGATTGCCTACTGCGCCAAGCAGGGCGGGCATGTCGGCGTCAATGTCATAAAGATGGTCGCGGGTCGCTCCGCAACCCGGATAACGGATATCGTCGCCCGAGCGCTGGGAATCGCGATTACGGCGATTTCCGCATACGCTCTGTTCCTGAAGGGAGGCTGCGGCCTGCCCTGCGGCGCAATCACCAACAATCTGTCGATTGTCCACACGCCATTCTACTACTTCCTCGGCGCGGCGATGGCGTTCTACTCGGCGCTTCTGCTCGTGCAAGCCGGAATCGGCCTTGCCAACTGGCGGGCCGACGACCCGAACGAGCCAAGAGACTGATGGGCGGAACCGAAATCGCCCTGGCAGGCTTTGCCTCTTTATTCGTCCTGCTATTCATTCGCGTTCCGGTCGGCACGGCGATGATGATCGTCGGCGCCGCGGGCATATACTACATTCGCCCGCAGGCCAGCATACCGGTTCTCGCGGGCGAAATCTTCGGCGAATCCTCGAACTATTCCCTTACGATCCTTCCGCTCTTCATTCTCATGGGCAATCTGGCGGGGGCGTCCGGCATGAGCCGGGACCTTTACGACGCGGCGCACAGCTGGCTCGGTCACCTGAAGGGAGGGCTGGCATCCGCTTCTGTCGTGGGGTGCGCGGGGTTTTCGGCATTGTCCGGCTCGTCTCTCGCCGCCGCGCTCACCATGGGAAGAATCGCGCTGCCCGAAATGAAATCGCGCAACTACGCCGATTCGCTGGCTACCGGCACGATCGCCGCGGGCGGCACGCTCGGAATTTTAATTCCGCCATCGGCGGGATTCGTCGTCTACGCGATTCTGACCGAGGAAAGCATAGGAAGGCTTTTCATCGCGGGAGTCGTTCCCGGCATCCTGTTGACCCTGCTGTTCGTGCTGACCATTTGGGTGATCGTTTCCCGCGATCCGGAAAAAGCTCCGCAGTCGGCGCAGAGGGAGCCGTTGGGAAAGAGGTTCGCCGCGCTTCGAAAGGCGACCTGGATAACCGGCATTATCGTGGTTACCATTGGCGGCATCTATACGGGGGTTTTTTCCGCAGTCGAAGCGGCCGGCATCGGCGCCGTGCTCGCTTTGGCGGTTACGGTATTGCGCGGGCGCCTGAGCATTGCGAGCATTTCCGAAGTCACCGCGTCGACCCTCAAGTCCACGGGCACCGTATTTTTGATTCTATTCGGGGCTTTTGTCTTCAAGACCTTCATCGGATTTACGGGCGTTCCGTTCGCCGTGTCCCAATGGGTTGAATCGCAGGGATTCACGGGCGGCCAGGTCGTCGTCGCGATCCTGCTTCTGTACATGGTGCTCGGGATGTTTCTCGAGGGGTTTGCAATCCTTGTCCTGACGATACCGCTGATTCAGCCCGTCCTGGAATCTCTCGGGATAGACATGATCTGGTTCGGCGTGCTAATTGTCATCGTTCTCGAAATGGCTTTGATTTCGCCTCCTGTCGGCATCAATGTCTTCGTGGTCAAGGGGATTGCCGAAGGCGTTCCGCTTAACACGATATTCCGCGGCATCTGGCCGTTTTGGTTCGCCATGCTCGCGGCCGTCGTCCTCGTCGGACTATTGCCGCAGCTCGCGCTGTTCCTTCCCAATACAATGTTCGGCCGCTAACGGCTCAGCGGGCTAGCGCTCGAATTTTATCGATTTTCCGCCTCTTGCGCCTGATTGCTAGGCGCTCAATTGAACATCGTCATCGACCGGGAGCATGCTTACCGGCGAAGGGTCGACTTCGCTCGCTATCCGGCTGGCCATGACGCGACAAGCCAAATGCTAGAAAAATGCACTTCGCAAAAGCGAGAGGCTTGCGGCCAGGCCAGCATCGACTCAAGGGCTTTGCTCGACGTCTCGAACCGTAATTATTTTTCTACAAACGGATCATTGAATATTTTCGAGGCCTATTTTTGAAACGCAAGCATTCCAATCAGTTTGAATTTCGCTAGAATAATCTATAAATGAGGCATAAAGCGCATTTATGATTTATTCATGGAGAAAGAGCGATGGCGAAGCCTGCGCACAGAAGCTATTCCCGCTATGCTCGCGAAACCGCGGCGCTTCTCGGGGCGATGATTCGCAGCGCGCGCATTGAACGAGGCGTCACGGTCGCCGAAGTCGCCGAACGCGCCGGGATTTCGCGCGGCCTCGTGCACCGAATCGAGAATGGAGAAATGGGATCCTCCATCGGCGCGGCCTTCGAAGTGGCCGCCATCCTCGGGCTGCGCCTTTTCGAATCCGAACCGGCGACGCTGACTCGCTATCTTTCGATGGAGCGCGGCAAGCTGGCTCTGCTGCCGCAATCAGTCCGCGCGAGAACGGCGAAGGCGAAAGATGACTTCTGATCGCTCCGGCGGGAAAGCGCCGGAGGAAGCCTATGTCTGGATATGGCTGCCCGGCGCGACGGCACCGGTCGTCGCCGGCCGCATCGCGCGAGACGGCCAGCGGCTGATCTTCAACTACGGCCGGAGCTATCTCGGCAGGCTTGGCGGCATTCCGATCTACGAGCCGGAACTGCCGTTGCGCAGCGGAGCGATTGCGCCGGAAGCCGGCCTAGGCATGGCCGGTTGCCTGCGCGACGCCGCGCCAGATGCATGGGGCCGTCGCGTCATTCTGAACCGGATATTCGGAGGCAAGGGCGAGAATGCCGATACCGATGCGCTCGACGAGCTGAACTACCTGCTGGAGTCCGGCTCCGACCGCAGCGGAGCTCTGGACTTCCAGAGCTCCCCATCCGAGTTCGTGCCGCGCGCAGTTCAATGCGCGACGCTCGAAGAACTGCTGAACGCCGCCGAGAAAGTCGAGAAGGGCGCGCCGCTATCGCCCGAACTGGATCAGGCCCTGCTCCGCTGCACATCGCTCGGCGGCGCGCGTCCGAAGGCGATGATCGAGGACGGCGACAAAAAGATGATCGCCAAGTTCCCGTCTTCGACCGACACTTACAACGTGGTAAAGGCGGAATTTGTCGCGATGCGCCTTGCAGCCGGGGCGGGGCTGAACGTCGCCCCCGCAAGTCTCGCGCACGCCGGCGGCAAGGACATACTGCTAGTCGAACGATTCGACCGCGCAAGGACGAGCCGCGGCTGGACGCGCAAGGCGATGGTCTCGGCGCTGACGCTGTTCGGTCTCGATGAAATGCAGGCGCGCTACGCCAGCTACGAGGACCTTGCGGAAATCATTCGGCGCCGCTTCACCTCGCCGAAGGCGACGTTGCGCGAGTTGTTCGGAAGGCTCGTGTTCAATGTCCTGTGCGGCAACACCGACGATCACGCCCGCAACCACGCGGCCTTCTGGGACGGCGAACGCCTGACCCTGACCCTGACGCCTGCCTACGACATTTGCCCGCAAAGCCGTTCCGGCAATGCGGCTAGCCAGGCGATGCTGATCGTCGGAGACAATCGGACGAGCAGGCTTGCGACTTGCCTTGACGCCGCGCCTAATTTCCAGCTCGGCGAGAAGCCGGCGAAAGACATCATCGCCAGGCAGATCGCCACCATCCGGGACGAATGGGACGATATCTGCACGGTGGCCGCATTGACCGAAGTCGAGCGCAGCCTGTTCCGTCGGCGACTATTTCTGAATGACTTTATCTTCGAAGGCGCCGCGGAGGGCCTGCAGTGACGGGGGCCCTATCGCGGCAGCGGCGGAAGCCGAAACGAACGGGAACAAATTTCCCCAATGAACCGAGCGCCGGAAGAAGAACGGTCTCGATCCGTTCGGCATGCGGATTGTCAGAAATAGTTTCCGCCCGGCATCGGCTGCGGAACGCTCCGCATGCGGTACTATGCCTCTATGCGCAGCACGCGGGACCTTTGCTCAATGGATCGCAAGCATCGATCCGGACGGCTGGAAACGCTGCAACCGCCGCGCCGAGGCGCTATGCGTCTTTATCCCTTGAATGAGCGGCGGCGAGACCCGTTGTCCGCTTCGCCATGGCGATGATCCTGCGCAGGCGCCGCGCGCCGCGAGGCGGCTCCGGTTTCGAACCGCCGCTCGCGGTCCGCAACGAGAAGACGGCGCGAGCAATGCCGAAACTGGAATATCATTCCCGCGTCGAAACAGGCCCTGCCCCGGCGAAAGGCAGAGATCGAACAAAAAGGGCCGCATCACCTAGCGAGAGTCTTCGGCACGACCCGAAAATGATCCGCTTCTGGAAGAGAAAAATCGCATTGAAACCCGTGCCGGCCTAGGCCTCCCCGGAATGGCCGTTGTCGGGCGGCGCCTCAACGACCGACTCGCAACGCTCTGCGGCCGCAAGCGCGTTGTCGGTCATTGTTTCAAAGTCGACAAGAAACGAGCGGCAGGTCTTGATTTACTTCGAACTCGGAAACACTTAATGGCACTAGGAACCGCCTGCGCACCGCCGGCTGCGGCTATGTGCTTGCTGCTCCGGCATAGCGCGGCCCCTTGTCTGGTCGGGGAAAGCCATGTCGATTACTGCGCCCGATTTGCAATCGGCGGAAACCGCCGAACGCCGCAGCGGATGGCGAACCGTAAGAAGCGTCACGCCGTATCTTTGGCCCAAAGACGACTTTGGCGGCCGTGCGCGAGTCGTGCTCGCGCTTCTAGCCCTCGCGTGCGCAAAGCTTTTGTCGGTAATCACGCCGTTCATCTACAAGTCCGCCGTGGATGCATTGACTTCCGGAGGAGAAATATCCACCGGGTTCGCCTTCGCGGTCGGCGCGGTCGCGATCACGGTGGCCTACGGAGTCGCCCGGCTTATGAGCGTCGGATTCGACCAGCTTCGGGATGTCGCGTTCGCCAAGGTCGGCCAGCGCGCGCTTCGGCTTATCGCGCTTGAAACATTCAAGCACCTGCACAACCTTTCGCTTCGGTACCACATCAGCCGCAAGACGGGCGGATTGTCGCGAATAATCGAGCGAGGAACCAAGGGCGTCGAGTTTCTGCTTCGCTTCATTCTCCTCGCCATCGGGCCGCTGATACTTGAATTGCTGCTGGTCTCGGCGATTTTCCTGTTCATTCTCGGAGTCCAGTACTTCCTGGTCCTAGTCGCGGCGATCACGGTCTACGTCTACTTCACTATCAAGGTGACCAGCTGGCGCGTTCAAATCCGCAAGGAGATGAACCGCCAGGACACCGAGGCGAACCAGAAAGCCGTCGACAGCCTGCTCAACTTCGAGACCGTAAAGTATTTCGGCGCGGAAAGCCGAGAGGCCAACCGCTACGACCAGTCGATGCGCGGCTACGAGCAAGCGGCGCTGAAAACCAGCTATTCGCTAGCATTTCTGAATTTCGGGCAATCGCTGCTGATAACGACCGGAACCGTGACGGTCATGGTCTTGGCGGCCCTCGGGGTCCTGAACGGGCAGCTCACCGTGGGGGACTTCGTCCTTGTCAACGCCTATATGATCCAGGTGACCATTCCGCTTAACTTCCTCGGCACGGTATACCGGGAAATTCGCCAGTCTCTGGTTGACATGGGCGAGATGTTCGATCTTCTCGAGCAGCCTTCCGAAGTCAAGGACAAGCCCGGCGCCCGGGACATAAAGGTCACCGGCGGCGAAATCGCCCTGCAAAACCTTCACTTCGGCTACGACAGCAAGCGACCGATCCTCAAGGGGATAAACCTGACGGTTCCCGCCGGCAAAAAGGTCGCGATCGTCGGCCCGTCGGGATCCGGGAAGTCCACGATCGGAAAGCTTCTGTTCAGATTCTTCGACGTGAGCGGAGGCGCCCTAATAATCGACGGGCAGGACGTTCGGGACGTAACGCAAGCGAGCCTGCACGCCGCGATCGGAATCGTTCCCCAGGACACCGTCCTGTTCAACGAGACGATCTACTACAACATCGCCTACGGGCATCCGCGAGCTACGAAGGACGATGTCGAGGAAGCGGCCAAGGCCGCCCAGCTGCACGACTTCATCATGTCGCTGCCTGAAGGCTACTCGACCGAAGTCGGCGAGCGGGGCCTGAAGCTTTCCGGCGGCGAGAAGCAGCGGGTCGGCATCTGCCGCACCTTGCTCAAGAACCCGAGGATTCTTCTGCTCGACGAGGCGACCTCGGCCCTCGATTCGGAGACCGAGCGCGAAATCCAGGACAATTTCCGCGTAGCGGGGGAAGGAAGGACGGTCATCGCCATCGCCCACAGGCTTTCGACGATCGTTCACTCGGACATGATTTTCGTACTGGAGAAAGGCCGCATCGCCGAACTTGGAACTCACGAGGATTTGCTTCGACTCGAAGGTCGCTACGCGGACATGTGGCAAACCCAGCTTGCCGAAGAGGAGGACGCGGATCTCCAAGCCGCGTGATGCGGCGAATCGCCTGAATCCCGCGTTTTCAAGCAGCCGCCGCCATGCAAGCGGCCGAAAAAGCCGGGCGGGAGCGGCAAGATCATCCGGCCGAGGGGCCAGCCCGAGATCCGAACGAAGCGCTTTGGCGCGGCAAGCCCGCGTTCGGAAGACTCGGATCGTTGCGAGCCGGTCGCCCGCGATTGGATTCCGCCGCAGGCTCCAAATTGGCGGTGCGAACCCGCTCGTACCGACTCCTCGGCAGCAGTAAAATAAAGCGACAATACTTCGGAGCGCGGTTGCCAAACGGAGCTAGAATCATTAGCAATGCCCGCAATTGCACAGGCCGATCAGCTACTTGCCGACCGTCGCGCCACTTGCCGGGATTCGCGACTCGCGAATAGTCGAATAGAAAGCCGGCGAATATTCCAGCCGAGCAGGGACACATGGCGAATTCTCTCTACGACGGGGACCTACCCGACTCTTTCGACGCAGGAGGCTCCGTCGCGATCGATACGGAAGCTACTGGACTCAGGTTCGTTCGCGACCGCCTTTGCCTTGTTCAGGTTTCCGCCGGCGACGGGCACGCTTCGCTGGTCCGGATCGAGCGCGAGCAGTCCGAGGCGCCCAACATCGCGAAGATACTGGAGGATCCCTCGATTCTTAAAATTTTTCACTTCGCAAGATTCGACGTCGCCTTGCTCTACAAGACATTCGGCGTGCTCGCATCGCCCGTCTACTGTACCAAGATCGCGTCGAAAATCGCGAGAACCTACTCCAATCAGCACGGTCTCAACATCCTGACTAACGAGCTTTTAAATCTGGAACTCTCCAAGGAAAAGCAGTCGTCGGATTGGGGTTCGGGCGATCTTAGCGACGCGCAGATCCAATACGCCGCCAACGATGTCCTGCATTTGCACGGACTGCGCGCCGAGCTCGATCGAATTTTGGAACGAGAGGGCCGCGCCGAGCTCGCCGCCGCATGCTTTGAGTTCATTCCCGCCCGGGCAAAGCTGGATCTAGGCGGCTGGCCCGAGGACGTTTTCGCGCATTAGCCTAGAGGCCTCGGCAAAAGTGCTCTCGAAAAAGTTTCTAGATACCGGACGGCGAGTCGTCGAGATCGAGGCCGAAGCCCTTGCGCGGCTGGCCGACAGCCTCGGAGACAGCTTCTTGGAGGCCGCGGACATACTTATTCGAACGAAGGGGCGCGTAATCGTCTCGGGCATGGGCAAGTCCGGCCATATCGCCCGCAAGATCGCGGCGACATTCGCTTCGACCGGAACGCCGGCGCACTTCGTGCACCCGGCGGAGGCCAGCCACGGCGACCTCGGCATGATCGCGCGCGGCGATTCGGTTCTGCTGCTTTCCAGCTCCGGAGAAACGCCGGAACTCGCGGATATGATCGCCTACACGCGCCGATTCTCCATTCCTCTCGTCGGGGTCGCGCAAAACCCCGAGAGCGCGCTTCTGAAGATCTCCGACGCGGCCATCGCTCTGCCCTCCGCCAGGGAAGCATGCGAATCCGACATGGTGCCGACCACCTCGGCGACGCTGGCGCTGGCGGTGGGCGATGCGCTCGCTGTCGCAATAATGGAGCATCGAAATTTCACGCCCGAGCTGTTCCGGGAATTCCATCCCGGCGGAAGCCTCGGAGCCAAGCTGTCGAAAGTTCGCGACCTCATGCACGGAACCGACATGCTGCCGCTAGTCGGCGAAGACACTCCAATGCCTGAAACCCTGCTTGAAATCACCGGCAAGGGCTTTGGCATTGCGGGCGTCGTTTCGCCCGCCGGCCGCCTTGCCGGGGTTATTACCGACGGCGATCTTCGCCGGAATATGACCGGGCTGCTCGAACTACGAGCGGCCGAGGTCATGACCCTCGATCCGCTTACGATCGCTCCCGACGCGCTGGCGCAGGAAGCGCTCGCGCTGATGAACGAGCGAAAAATCACATGCCTGTTCGCAGTGGAACCCGCTAGCGACGGCATCGCTTCCGGCATTCTGCACATCCACGACTGCCTCAGGGCGGGAATCGCATAATGCTCCGGCTGCCTGCGGACAGGTATTCAAGGATCGTCATAGCGCTGCGGGTCCTGCTGCCCGCCGTCGCGCTCGCGGGAATCATCGCTCCCTTCGTCCTGGAGACGGAGGGAGCGCGCTTCGAAAAATTGACGCCGACAGGCGAATCGAAATTCGCATCGCTCCAGAACAGCGATTTCCGGACGCTGACGCCGGAGGGATACGAGCTGCAGGTGCGGTCGGACAACGTGGACTGGGAGAACGAAGTCGCGACAGCCGGAAACATTTTTGCGAATGCGGCCGACGAGAACGGCATGGAGGTCGAAATCCATTCCTCTATCGTCGAACGCGTCGGCAACGCGGAGACGATCTTCTTCGGCGGCGGCTCCGAGCTTACGACGAATTTTGGATATTCGATGGTCTCGGACGGATTCAAGATTAGTTCTAGAAGGATGGATTTCAACAGCGTCGGCGAAGTATTCCTGACCTTTCCCGGAGGATTCGGCGCGGTTGGCCATCTCGATTTCGAACCCGATGACGATGCGCCGGGCGACGCGAAATATCCGGGTTCCTTAAAGCTCGAAAACAATGTAATTATCGTTTTCAAACCGCCTGAATCTTGAAACGGGATAAGTAAATGAAAAATTTTTTGCTTGTGGCCGCATTGTCGTTCGCAGCGCATTCGGCGGCTGCGGATGACCGCCTGAATCTGGATTTCGCTTCGGGAACGGGCCGCCAAATCGTCGTCTACGCGGACTCGGCGGAATTCAGCGGCGACGGCAGCTATTTTATTTTCAAGGGCAGTGTCGAAGTAATTCAGGACGACATTGTTTTCAGATCGCAGGAAGTCGTCACGATCATCGGCGACGGCGGTTCGCAGCTCGACACTGTCCGCGCCGTCGGCGGAGCTACGCTGGAATGGCCGGACGGAACCGCCGAATCCGATTTCGCCACGTATAAAGTCGCCGAAGGACGGGTTGGCATGTACGGCAATCTTTCGGTGCTTTCCAGCGACGGCCGGCTAACGGGCTACGGGCTCGTTTACGATGTCGAACAGGATCGGGGGCAAGTTCTGAAGGAACCGGAATTCACGGCATTATTCCGCCCGGATGACTGACACCGCGGAACAAACCTCGCGGCCGGGAATTTACGCAGCGAATCTCATTAAAAGATACCGTCGCAGCGTTGCCGTAAACGATGTCGAGTTCCGGCTGTACCGAAACGAGGTGGTAGGTCTTCTCGGACCCAACGGCGCCGGGAAAACCACGTGCTTCTACATGATTGCCGGACTGCTCACGCCGGATTCCGGCCGCATCTTCATAGACGGTCGAGACGTAACCCGGCTGCCGATGTACAGGCGCGCGCGCCTAGGGCTGGGATACCTGCCGCAGGAATCTTCTATTTTTTCGAAAATGTCGGTAGAAAACAACATCTTGGCAATTTTGGAATTCTGCGTGCGAAGCGAGTCGGAGCGCAGGAAGCGCCTCAACGAGCTTTTATCCGAGTTCTCGATCGAACGCATCCGCCACAAGCGCGGCGGAAAGCTTTCCGGCGGCGAGCGCAGGCGGGTTGAAATCGCAAGGTGCGTCGCTTCGTCGCCGCGCTACATTCTGCTCGACGAGCCGTTTGCCGGAGTCGATCCCATCTACGTGAATCAAATGCTAGATTTCGTAAAGCATCTGAAGGATAGAGGAGTTGGCGTTCTCATAACCGACCACAACGAGCGCGCAACCCTGGATATCGTCGACAGAGCGTATGTCATGAATGACGGCAAGATCATCGCAGCGGGCGCGCCGGAAGCACTAGTCAAAGACAAGCTAGTGCAGAAGTACTACCTGGGGATCAACTACCGCGGCTAACGCGGAATGCTGAAATTGCAAACGCCGCTGACGGGGCTTCGCATCGACGGGCTTGGCCGCGCGTCGCGGACCGGCGATTCTATCGGGATGCGCCGATCCGGACATCGCATCGATTTTGCGAATTCCATTTCCTAGCGGCAGGTCGCCAAGGTCAAGCCTTCCGACGCGCGTGAATCTCCCGCCCTTCGACTTCCGGCTCGATGTCGACGATTTCGGAAGGAAAGCCGGCGGCGAGAATTTCAGTTCCGATTTTCTCTTCCAGGCGGCGCACGATGTTGGGCGACCACTCCCGGCTTCCGAATCTATTTTCGCCGTCGCGGAAAATCCGGAGAAGCAGCGGCGACATTTCGACCGGAACGCCCGCCCGGTCCGCAACCTCCTGAAACAGGCCGAGATCCTTGACGACCAGATCCATCGTGAAATTAATGTTCCGGCTGCCGTTCAGAATAACCTGGCTCTCGGTTTCGTGTACGAACGAATTTCCGGACGATATCCGGATGGCTTCGTAGGTCGTGTTCAGATCCATTCCGGCCTGCTTGGCGGTTGCCAGGGCTTCGCAGATGCTTACTAGGTTCGCCGTCGCTAGATAGTTCGTGACCACCTTCAGGACCGAAGCGGACCCAAGGGGCCCGGAATGCAGAATCTTTCGGCCCATGGCGGATAGAACGGGAAGCATTCTTTCGAACACCGATCTTTCGCAGCCAGCGAAAATAGAAATATTGCCCGTCGCGGCTCGATGGCAGCCGCCGGAAACCGGGCAATCCACTGGGTCGGCGCCCTTCTCTTCCACCAACTTTCCCAGCCTGAGCACCTCGGATTCGCTAGTGGTACTCATTTCAGCCCAGATTTTGCCTCGGGACAGCTGATCGAGCACGCAGTCCCGTCCCTCCATGACCGAAGCGCTCGCGTCCGGCGACGGGAGGCAAGTAATAATCAAGTCGGCCGCGCGCGCGACATCGCCCGGCGTTCCCGCTTCGGCAGCGCCTCGCTCGACAAACTCCTGGACGCGCGACCGATCGAGGTCCAGAACGGTCAAGTCGTATCCATTGCGAAGCAGGCTCCCTGCAAGCTTGCCGCCGACATTGCCTAGTCCAATAAACCCGATCTTCATAATATCGACCCTCGAATTTCAAATTTCCGCCCCGGCGCGGGCTGCATATTGGTCATATGTCTCCTGACCTAAGCAGCTTCCAGACGCTGCTATCCCCGGCCAGAGCCTTACTTTCCTCGACCATCTGCGCCCTCTGCGCGAGGCGGATCTGGCCGTCCCACTGAATCTGGCGGCCCGGCGGCCCGTCGTTCTTTCGGTTGAGGTAGCCTCCGAGCATGGCCACCAGCGTCATCGCGTCGTACAGGGTTTCGGGCGGCCCCGCCTTGCGGGTCCTGGCGAAATCGCCGAGCACGGCGAGTTCGGCCTCCGAGTACATCAGTACGGCATCCAGATC
>Ga0209544_1001498_pt1 | contig 25245 bp, 17 predicted proteins | sample MesohylPK_FD_187297 | JGI IMG/M metagenome (GOLD analysis project Ga0209544, IMG submission 187297) | Host-associated microbial community of the marine sponge Aplysina aerophoba from Gulf of Piran - sponge mesohyl, lysed by proteinase K... | ecosystem: Host-associated > Porifera > Sponge >...
GCCGCTGGGGAAGCTGCGCCGCCGACGGTACGCTCCGCTTCAACTGGCGCGTGATGCTGCTGGAACCCGCGCTCATCGACTACATCGTCGTCCACGAACTGGCCCATCTGACCCACATGAACCACTCGCCGGCCTTCTGGGAGCTGGTCTGCCGGACGATTCCCGACGCCCAGGACCGCCGGAAACGGCTGCGGGAGAAAAGCCGGACCCTGCCCTGGTAGCTGGCTTGCGCGGAGACCTGGATATGACCATGATCGACACCGGCACGAACGAACTCCTCTGCGACCTCGAGGACGGCGTCGCCACCGTGACGCTGAACAAGCCGGAGAAACGGAACGCCCTCGGTGACATCCTGACGCCGGCGCTGCGGAGCGTCCTGCTCACCCTCGAAGCGAACGAGCGCTGCGGCGCGATCCTGCTGACCGGCGCCGGCAGGGCCTTCTGCGCCGGCGGCGACGTTTCGGGCATGGGTTCCAACCGCGGCAAGGGCGACGGCGCCGGCAGCGACACCCCCAGGGAACCCCCCACTCTCGACGAAGCCGTGCGCAACCTGATCGAAAAGCAGGAGTCCCTCACGCTGCGCATGGCGGAACTCGACAAGCCGATCGTCGCCGCCCTGCCCGGTCCCGCCGCGGGCGCCGGACTCTCGATCGCACTCGCAGCCGACCTCCGGATGATGGCCGACGACACGTTCGTCACGACGGCCTTCCGCCGCATCGGTTTGTCCGGCGACTACGGCTCGAGCTGGTTCCTGACCCGGCTGGTCGGTCCGGCGGTGGCCAAGGAGCTGCTGATGACGGGACGTCGGATCCCGGCCGACGAGTGCCTGCGGCTCGGAATCGTCAACCGGATCGTGCCGTTCGAGGACCTCGCGACGGAGGCGCGGGCGCTTGCCCTGGAGCTGGCCAACGGACCCCGGGCGGCGCTCCGCTACATGAAGCGGAACGTCAACCGGGCTGTACTCGGCGATCTGCGGGGGTCGCTGGCCGCCGAGGCGGAGGGGATGGTCCGGTCGGTAAGGACGGCGGACCACAAGGAGGCCGTCCGGGCGTTCATGGAGAAACGGGAACCGCGGTTCGGCCGATGATCCTGAGCCGACCGCTGTCGCGGCCGGATGCCGGCCAGAGGGCCGGCGCACCCAGTAGGTGTCAGATCAGTCTCTATCGACGACGCTGGAGCGGATTGCCCGGCCGGGTAGGGCGCCTTCGACCAGTTCACCGTCCCGGACCACGAAAACGCCGTCGACGAGCACGTGGGGAATCCCCGCCGAGGGCACCGCGGGCTCGGCGAAGGTGGCCCGGTCGATCACGGTCTCCGGGTCGAAGATCGTGATGTCCGCGTCCGCGCCGACGCTGAGGCGGCCCTTCCTGCGCATCGCCGGCGCCACGGCCTCGAGTCGCCGGGCCGGCGCCAGGGTCATCTTGCGGATCGCCTCCATCAGGCCGAGCCTGCCTTCGTCACGAGAATAGCGCCCGAGGACCCGGGCGAAAGTGCCTGCGCCTCGCGGGTGCGCCCGGCCGTCGATGTAGCCGACGCCGTCGCTCGCGATCATCACGTCGGGGTGCGCGATCGCGTCGGCGAGTTCCTGCTCCGGGATGATGTGCGCGATGACGATCGCTGGCTCGGTGTCTGGGGTCTCGTTTCGGCGCAGGTTGAAACGGGCTTCGTCCAGCCGCTCGCCTGTCGCGACCCACTCGATGTCGCCGTAGTCCGCGCCCAGCCTCTCGCGCCAGCCCGGATCGAAGATCGCCGAACGGATGTCCGTCGATGCGGCCGTGTACGGATAGACCTCGGTCGTTACGTCGATCCCCGCCGCCGCGGCGTTCGCGATCATGTCGATGACCACCGGCATCTGTCCGAGACCGGTCGAGCCGATGTGGACGATGTGTACCGAGCCGCCTGACCCCGCGGCGTCGGCGATCATCTCCTGGACCGCGGATATCGCGCTCTCCGGTTCCTTCATTCCGGCATAGCGGATGTGGGCGAATACGGTAACGCCGGCTTCCGTCGCGGTCCGGAACATGCGGAAGATCTCAGGCCTCGACGCGCCGGGCTGGTACTGAAGCGGCAGGCCGATGCCCAGGGCGCCGTCAGCCAGCCCCTCCCGCAGTGTCTCCTGGATCGCTTCGACCTGCTCCGGGCTGGCCTCCTCGTTGCGCGCCGCCAGTTCGTCTTCATCGAACGCCAGCACCCGTGCCGCTCCGTACGCGGTCGTCGCGCCGAAGTGGATGCGCCACGAACCCTCGCGCTCCTCGTACCACTCGTCGACCGGGAACGCGCCGCCCTCCAGCTCGAAGGCCGCGGTCACGCCGTCGCGCGCCTGCAGGTCGCGGCTGAACGGGTCGTGACCATGAGCATGCAGATCGATGAACCCGGGGGCCACGACGTGGCCCGAGGCATCGACGACCTCGGTTCCGTCCAGGGGACCTTCGGAAACCGCCGCGATCAGGCCGCCATCGATCCCGACGTCCATCACGGCGTCGAGGCCCGACTCCGGATCCATCACGCGGCCGCCGCGAAGCACCAGGTCGTAGTGGACCGGCTCGGGAACGCAGGCGACCAGCAGGAGGACAGCAAGGGAAGACGGCCATCGCCAATCAAACCGCATCCAGCACCCCCTCCAGCGCTCCGTCGGCCTCCGTCTCCTCCGGCGGCTTGCGGCCATGCACCGCAACCTGGGACCGGAAGTCGTTCAGGATCGCGTAGAGCGACGGCACGAGCAACAGCGTGATCGCCGTCGCGAACAGGACGCCGAAGGCGAGCGAGACGGCCATCGGCACGAGGAACTGGGCCTGGAAGCTCCGCTCCAGCAGCAGCGGCAGCAGGCCGACGAAGGTGGTCAGCGAGGTCAGGACGATGGGCCGGAAGCGCGCGGCGCCGGCATCCCGGATCGCGTCCTGGACCTTCATGCCGACGGCGACGCGCCGGTTGATGAAGTCGACCATGACCAGGGAGTCGTTGACCACGACCCCGGTCAGGGCGATCAGGCCGAGCAGCGAGAGCATGGTCAGGTTGATCCCGACCACAAAGTGGCCCATCACGGCGCCGATCAGGCCGAACGGGATCGCACTCATCACGATCATCGGCTGGAGGTAGGACCGGAACGGAATCGCCAGCAGGGCGTAGATCACGATCAGCGCCACGCCGAGCGCCTCGAACAGCCCCTCGAAGGTCTGACGCTGCTCCTGCTGTTCGCCCGCGAACGAGGAGTTGATCCCGGGGTAGCCGGCCAGGAGCTCGGGCAGCACGTTGGCCTGGAGGTCGCCGACGACTTCGTTCGCGGTCACGACCGCCGGGTCGACATCCGCCGTGATGTTCAGCACGCGGCGCCGGTCGATCCGTTGAATGGTCGCGAAGCCGCGGCCGAAGTCGGCACGGCCGGCGAACGAAAACGGAACCTCGGCCCCGGTCGGCGTCCGGATCCGCATGTCCTCGAGCGACGCCAGGGTCTCCCGTTCCTCGAGCGGATAGCGCACCATGACCCGGATGTCGTCGCGCCCGCGCTGAATCCGCTGCGCCTCGGCGCCGTAGAAGCCCTGCCGCACCTGGCGGCCGAGAGCCTCGAGGCTCAGGCCCAGGGACTCCGCTCGCGGGTCGAGCTCCAGCCGGATCTCCCGCTTGCCGGCACGGAACGAGTCCGAGATGTCGAACACGCCGGGATAGTCGGCCAGTCGAGCCTTGATCTCTTCTCCAGCCGCCCGCAGCTCGTCGAGATCCGACCCCGTGAGTTCCACGTCGACCGCCGCGCCAAAGCTGACCAGACTCGCCGTGTACTCGACCCCGACCGCGTCCGGCACCGTACCCACCTTGTCGCGCCACCGCCGCACGACCTCGGAGGCCCGAATCGTCCGCTCCCGGGACGACATGAGTTCCACGTTCACCTCGCCCTGGTGCGGCGCCGCGACCGCCACCTGGAAGCCGGCGGTCGGCCCGCTCTGCTGCTGCAGCGCCGCGTAGGGCTGCGAGCCGACGGTCGCCATCACGTGGCGGAACACATCGCCGTGGCCCTCCCGCTGCAGTTCCTCCTCGAGCTCGAAGGCCGCCGCCTCGATGCGCGTGACCGCGGCCAGAGTCGTCTCCGCCGGCGTCCCCTGGGGCATGGTCAGCAGAACGACCGCGTTGTCCGCCTCGACGTCCGGGAAGAACTCGAACTTCATCCGACCCGAAGCGATGTACCCGGCAGTGATCAGAAACACCGCCACGGCGATCGCCACGGTCGAGTACCGGTACTCGAGCGCCCGTTCGATCAGCGGGCGGTAGCCGCGTTCGATCACCCACTTCATCCGACTGCTGAAGAAGCCCTGGAAGATGGACCAGCCCCAGTTGATGCCCCGCCGCCGTCCTTCCCCGTGCCGGTGGGTCAGGTGGGAGAGGTGGTTCGGCAGCACGAGCATCGACTCGATCAACGAGAAGGCCAGGCAGCCGATGACGACCAGGGGAATCGTCCGCGCGATCGCCGCCGAGGGGCCCTCCATCGAGTAGATCAACGGCGAAAAGGCGGCCACGGTCGTAAGAATCGAGAACGTGACCGGCGTCGCGACCTGGCGCGCACCGTCGACGGCCGCACGCATGCCAGGCTTCCCCATCTCGAAGTGGCGGTAGATGTTCTCGCCCACGACGATCGCGTCGTCCACGACGATCCCGAGCACCAGGATGAAGGCGAACAGCGACATCACGTTGATCGTCACGTCGACGTACGGGAGCAGGGCGAGCGCGCCCATGAACGAGACCGCGATACCGACCGACACCCAGAGGGCGAGCCGGAGCTTCAGGAACAGGGCCAGCACCAGGAACACGAGCAGGAGACCCAGCCGCCCGCTCTCGAGCAGCACGCGCAGCCGATCCTGCAGCGGCACCGTGTCGTCGAGCCAGGTGGTCATCGACAGGCCCGGCGGCAGCGCCGCCGATCGTTCGGCCACGAATCCCTTGACCTGACGCGCGAGCCGCAGGGCGCTCTGGTCCCCCACCCGGTAGACCTGGACCAGGGCGACGGGCTGACCATCGAAGCGCGACGTCACGTCCGTCTCGGCGAAGCCGTCCGTCACCTCCGCAATGTCGCCGAGGACCAGTCGGCTGCCGTCCGGACGCGCCCGCAGCACGATGTCCCGGTACTCCGTGCCCCGGTACGCCTGGCCCATCGTGCGCAGGAGGATCTCGCCCTCGCGGGCTCGCACCGCGCCGCCGGGAAGATCGAGCGACGATCGCCGGACCGCCAGCACGACCTCGTCGAAGGTCAGGCCGTACTGCCGGAGCGTGTCCTCCGAGACCTCGATCGAGATCTCGTAGGGCCGCACCGCATCGAGTTCCACCTGGGTGATGTCCGGGAGTTCCGAAAGACCCTCGCGCACCTGCTCCGCGACCGCCTTGAGTGCCCGTTCCTCGACGTCGCCGTACACCGCCACCGTGATCACGCGCCGGCGGATGAGCGCCTCCTGGATGATCGGTTTCTCCGTCTCTTCCGGAAACGTCGTGATCGCGTCGATCCTCGACTTGACTTCGTCGAGCACCTCGCGGGTGTCGGCGCCGCTCTCCAGTTCGATGACGACGGTGCCGACCCCCTCCGCCGCCGTGGACCGGACCGTATCGACACCCTCGAGGTCCTGCACCGCCTCTTCGACCCGCAGGCAGACGCCCTGTTCCACCTCTTCCGGCGCGGCGCCCAGGTAGGGCACGGTCACCATGACGCTCTGGGTCTCCATGCTCGGGAAGACCTCGATCGGCATGCCGGTCACGGCGAGCACGCCCCAGACGACGATGAAGAGCATCAACAGGTTCGCCGCCACACCGTTGCGGGCGAACCAGCCGATCACTCCCCTCATGGCGAGCTCCGGCGCAGGCGCAGGCGCAGTCCGGCGGGATCGGCGATCGGCTCCACGCCACCTGCGGTGGCGCCATCGACGACCACGCGGGCAACCGGATCCTCGCCGCCCTGGTACTGGCCGACACGCACCGAGCGCGCGGGCGAACCGCCGGCCGCACCTCCGTCACCGCCGCCGTCGACGGCGACCAGGGTGTTCGAGACCCGCACCACGCAGGCCGAAAGGTCGACGACGAAGCGCGGGGGATCGTCCAGCCAGAACGTGCGGTAGGCCGGCTCGCCGCCGGTGCGCAGCAGCACGTCGACGAACCCGGCGCCCTGTTCCACGTCGACGCCGGCGAGGGCGCACGCCCCCGTCTTCGACCCGGCGGCGGCGCTGGCTGCCGTGGCGGCAGGCGTCGACGCCAAGGCGCCGGTCCCGGAAGGAATGGCTGCGATCGGCGAGACGGCCGCGGGTTCCGCCGCTGGTTCGGGCACGGGCCGCGGCTCCAGCTCCGGCGTCACGAGCATGCCGTCAACCGCCGTCTCCAGAATCGTCAAGCTGATCAGGTCGCCGCTCGCCAGGCCGTCGGAGACGATCGCGACATCCGGATCCGAGCGCAGAATCCCTACCTGACGCAGGGTCAATCGGTCGTCCTCCACCAGCCACACCCGGTCCGCTCCCACCAGCGCGCCGCGAGGCACCTCGAACACCGAGTCGACCGAGCGGCCGACGACTTCCGCGTCGACGAACAGGCCCACGGACAACGGCGGTCGATCTCCCATCGCCCGGTACGGATCCTCCACCCGGGCGATCAGGTTCACCATGCGCGTCGCCGGGTCGATCTCCCCGCCGACGCGAACGATCCGGGCCTCCCACTCATGCAGTCCGCCGGCGAACGGCGCCTCCAACACGACCCTCGGCCCGGCGCCTCGCAGTTCCATCCCCAGCGGCAGGTCGAGGAAGGCAAGTTCCGAGTCCGGTACCGGCAGCGTGACCTCCGCAGCGGCGACGGAGTAGATCGTTGCCAGGGGCACGCCGCGGCTCACGAACTCGCCGCGGTCGACCCGCTTGGCTCGCAGCCGGCCCGCGAACGGCGCCCGGATCGCCGTTCGCGAAAGATCCAGCTCGGCGCGCGCCTGGTTGGCCAGCGCGGCCTCGACGCGAGCCCTCGCCTCGTCCAACTGGGGCTCGCGGAGCACCAGGGGTCCCGGTTCGCCGGGCTCGCCGAGATCCTCCCACTCTTCCCGCGCGACCTCGGCCTCCGCCTCCTCCCGTGTCAGCGCGACTCGGGCCTGGGCCACGGACGCCCTGGCGCTCGCAACCGCCAGTTCGTAGTCGCGGCGGTCCAGGCGCAGCAGCACGTCGCCGGTGTCGAAGAAGCCGCCGACCTCGAAACTCTCCGCCACCCAGACGATGTTGCCGGCGACCTCCGACACCAGGTCCGCCTCGGTAGCCGGAACCACCGATCCCTGTGAACGCACCCTCAGTCCGACTGATGTCGGCTCCACGGCCACGACGCGGACCGGAGGCGGCGCGACCTGACGCGGCGCCGTCTCCACCGCCGGCCGCGACGAGACAAGAGCCACAACGATCACCGCGGCGAGGGCCACGATCGCGATAGGCAGGATCCACTTCAGCACGTCTAGCCTCCGCCGCCCGTGGCGGCGGCCGCCGCGACTGGCTCCAGATAGACGCCCCCACCCAATGCCAGGATCAGGTCCGTCCGCGATTCGAGTTGTTCCCGGCGGGAGGCGAGCAACTGGCTCTCCGACTGAAACGACGTCCGCTGACTGTCGAGCACCTGCAGATAGCCGACCAGACCCTGCCTGTAGCGACCCTCGGCCAGTCGTTCCGCCTCACGGCTCTCGGCAGCCGCCCGTTCCAGTGCCCCCGTCCGCTCAGCCAGCATCCTCTCCGCAACGAGACCCGATTCCACTTCGGCGAAGGCCGCGAGCGCCGTCTGCAGCCAGTTCGTCTCCGCCGCATCGAGACCGGCGGTGACCAGGTCCAGGCCGGCCCGGAGGCGGCCGCCCGAAAGCAGGGGCTGCAGCAGTCCAGCCGCGAGACTCCAGACCGAGAAGTCGCCATTCACCAGATCGCTCAAAGCACCACTCGACGTGCCGGACGAGCCGTCGAGTCGGAAGGTCGGGTACAGAGATCGCCGGGCAGCCCGTATCCGCTGCGACGAAGCGATCGCGCGGTACTCCGCCGCTCGCAGATCCGGGCGGCGCGCCAGCAGGTCGGCCGGCACACCGGCCTCGGGCAGCGGCGGCAGATCGGGAAGACCCGCGGCCGCCTCGATCTCACCGGCCGGATAGCGGCCCAGCAGGACCTCCATCTGCCGGCGCAGCCCGTCGACCGCCTGCCTCTGTGCCGCCAGCGAGGCCTCGACCGTTGCGATCTGGGTCCGCGCCTGCCGTACCTCGAGCGCGGTCGCCACGCCCCGCCGATAGCGCGCCACGACCCGGTCGCGCGTCCGCTCGCGGCTCGCCAGGGTGCGCTCGAGCAGTTCCACCTGCTGCATCGCCTCGACGACGCCGAAGTACACCTTCGCGACCTGACCGGCGATCGACAGGCGGGCGCCTTCAAAGTCTGCCTCACCGGCGGCCGCCTCGGCCAGCGAAGCTGCGGTGAGGGCGCCGAGCCGGCCCCACAGGTCGACCTCCCAACTGACGTTCAGGGACAATCCGTAGCTGGTGAAGGCGAAGCTGCGGACGCCGCCGGGCTCGAAGCCCGGAATCGGGATCGGGATCGCCTCGGTCAGCCCGCTCTGGGCGGTGTTCTGCTTGCGCCGGCCGGGGTCGAGCGCCGCCTCCAGCTCGGGTCGCCCAGCCGCGCCGTCGAGCCGGGCCTGCGCGAACGCCGTCTCGACGTTCGCGGCCGCCGCGCGCAGGCTGGCGTTGTGCTCCAGACCCTCGACGACCAACTGCGAGAGCAGCGGATCATCAAAGTCGCGCCACCAGTCCGCCTCGACTTCCAGGGCGCCGGCCGGCGCCGCGGCCGTGTCCGCCGTGCCGACGTACTCGACCGGCGCCGGCGCCTCCAGGTCGGGCGGCACGCCGACGGAGCTGCAACCGAACCAGAGGATCGAAGTGGAGATCAGCGGGAGCGACCGCAGCATCCGGCGATGCTACTAGGGCCGTCCATCGGCTACCGTCATCTCGATGACCCCTTCGGAACGGAGCCGCGCCGATCGGCAACTCAGGCTCGACCTGATCGAGGCCGCCGTGCGAGAGAACGAGGCCGAACTCGGCCGGAAGCGCCTGGGGCCCGTCGAGGGGGATAACCGAAAGCGCCCTCGACAACGCCGTTTTCCACCCTGGAGCCTGCTCCTCCTGGCGCCAATCGCCGCCGCCGCCGGACTCGGCTACCTGGAGCTGCAACGCCCGGAAGACGCCACCCAGGCCGAGCCTCTCGCCGAAGCCGCGCCGCCGGAGCCCGAAGTCCGTTTCACCGAGCTGCCGGAGTCCTTCGACCTCAGCGTCTTCCCGCTGCCCGTCAGGAGGATCGTGCTCGATCCGGGTCACGGCGGATCCGCTTCCGGCACGGTGGCCGGCGGCCTGACCGAGAAGGAGCTCGCGCTCGACATCGCCGTCCGCGTCCGCGAGTTGCTGTCCGACCGGTACCGGGTCGCGATGACCCGCGAGGCGGACATCGACGTCGAACTCGATCGGCGGTCCGGCATCGCCAACCGGGCTGGCGCCGACCTGTTCGTCTCGATTCACGTGAACTGGCTGCCCCGCAACCGGACCTGCGGCGTCGAGACCTACTACCTGGGACCCACCGACGACCCCGAGCTCACCGCGCTCGCCGAACGGGAGAACGCCGAGGCGCACGGCTACTCCCTGGCCGACCTGCGGAGCCTGCTGGACGGCGTCTACGGCCAACACATGCAGGACGAGAGTCGCGCTCTCGCCGACGCGGTCCAGGACGCCCTGTTCGGAAAACTGCGGGCAGTGAACCCGGAACTACGGAATCGCGGCGTGAAGTCGGCGCCCTTCGTCGTCCTGATCGACGCAGAGATGCCGGCCATCCTGGCGGAAGTGTCCTGCCTCTCGGACGCCGGCGAGATCGAGCGGTTGCGCGACGACGAACACCTCCAGTCGATCGCCGAAGCCCTCGATGCAGGCATCCGCACCTACGCCGGCTCACTTCTTGCGCCGACCGAGGCGCCGGCGGAAGGGGAGGCGGAGGCAGCGCTAAGCTCCGCCACTTTGGAGGCCGAGGAAGAACCGTGAACAGCACCACGTCCGACAGCGAAGTCCTCAAGGTCGGCATCGACCTGGGGACGTCGCGGAGCTCGGTCTCGGCGGCGAACGGCCAGCGACACATGGTGCAGAGCTACGTCGGCTGGCCCAGCGACATGGTGGCGAGGAAGGTGCTCGGGCGCGACGTGCTGGTCGGCGCCGAAGCGCTGGAACACCGCCCCATGCTCAACCTCCGCCGGCCGCTCGAACGGGGCCTGATCAAGGAGGGATCGGACCAGGACGAGAAAGCAGTGCGCGAGCTCGTCCGCAGGCTCCTGGAGCTGGCGGTCCCCGCCGGGTCGAGCCCGGCACCCGCGATCCATGCCGTCGTCGGCGTTCCCGCGGAGACGCTCCGGGTCAACCGCCAGAACCTGCGCCGAATCCTCGCCGGCCAGGTCGCGAGCACGATGATCGTCTCCGAGCCGTTCGCCGTCGCCTACGGGCTGGATTCCCTGGTTCACACGATGGTCATCGACATCGGCGCCGGCACGACGGACTTCTGCGTCCTGATGGGCCACTTCCCGACCGAGGACGACCAACGCACCCTGAGCGCCGCCGGGGACGCGGTGGACCGCCACCTCCACGGCCTGATCGAGGAACGCTATCCCGACGCCTCCGTGTCCATCCACATGGTGCGGGCCTGGAAGGAGCGCCACTCCTTCGTCGGCGAGAGCGCCCCGGTCGTCGTCGACGTGCCGGTGCGCGGCAAGCCGACCCGAATCGACATCACGGAACCGATGCGTCGCGCCTGCGAGAGCCTGCTGGAGCCGCTGCGCGAGACCTTGCTCGACCTGATCGCCCGGGTCGAACCCGAGTACCAGAGCCGGATCCGCAACAACGTGATCCTCACCGGCGGCTCCGGACTGATTCGGGGCCTCGGCGCCGAACTGCAGCACGCCCTCGGCGAACTCGGAGGCGGCCGCGTGCGCGTCGTCAAGGATCCGGTCTTCGTCGGCTCCGACGGCGGCCTGAGCCTCGCCAGGGACGCCGACGACGAGTACTGGAAGCGCCTCTCCCCGTAAGCAGCACAAAACTGGGTGCGCCGGCCTTCTGGCCGGCATTCGGCGCAAAGCGCCGGCCTCCGGACCTTCAGCCGCGCCCGCTTCCGTTGCACTTCTCCGGCGCCGGCCTCCCAGGTGCCGTTCAGCCCGTGGACGGAGACCCGGGCAGCAGAGCGGCCAACTCGGTCAGGTCGGCTACCTTGGGGCAGTCGACGTCCGGCCAGTCGGCCCAAGGGTCAAGCAGAACCGCGTGAACTCCGGCGGCACGCGCGCCGACGACGTCGGCCGCATAGAGGTCGCCAACGTGGACGGTGCGCTCCGCCCGGGCGCCGATCGTCTCGAGAGCGACTTCGAAGATCCGTGGATCGGGCTTCTCGAAACCGACGACGGTCGAGTCGATCAGGCCGTCGAAGAGATGGGCGAACCCGATCTCCGACACGGTCCGCCGCATCGTGCCGTCGGAGTTGCTGACCACGGCCATGCGATAGCCGAGTGAGCGGATCCGCTCCAGCGCTTCCCGTCGGCCCGGCAGCCGGCGGTTCCACAGCAGGTCGTTCCGGCCGGGCAAGAAGAGCCGATCCGCCAGCGAGCTGGTCACCGACGCGAGTTCGACTCCGTCGCGGCGGGAAGACGGCAGATAGCGCAGCATCTCCTCCAGGTAGAGACGGAAAGCGGAGCCGCCCTCGGTGGACCTCCCCTCGGCAAGCGCCGCCGAGATCGCCGGCCGGGCCGCCGCTTCCGCACGCTCCAGCTCACTCCCGGAGAAATGGAAGCCCAGGTCGGCCGCGACCTCTGCGACGCGGTCGAAGTCCATCGACAGGAACGTGTTGCCCGCGTCGAAGAAGACCGTGTCGACTTCCGACCAGGGGACCGCACGGGAACTCGTCATCGCGGCTTAGTGTGCCATCGTTTATTCTCCACATCTCATCGACTGGCCGGCAACCGGAGGACGATCATGAAGGGAACCAAGGTGGCCTGTTCGGCAGCTCCGCCGATCGTACTGGCACTCCTTTTCGGGGCAACCGCAGCCGCGCAGGATCTGCCGGAAGGACTCGACCAGCTCGGCACCGACCTGTTCGCGGAACTTCTGTTCAACAACCAGGGCACCGACTACGCGATCGCCTGCTCCGTGTGCCATGGCCTCGGCGAATCGGTTGCCGGCAAGGCCGAGCGCTTCTACGCCGACCACACGCCGACCAGCCTGACCGCGGGTCGCGAAACGACCGATCGCAACGCCCAGACGCTGGCCGGCGTCTTCCGGGCGGACGTGTTCGGCTGGGACGGCGCCTGGGACTCGATGGAGGACATGATCCTCGAGAAGTTGATCGGCAAGCAGTACGGCTGGAAGCCCGGAGCCCGCGCTGAGGCGATCGACAACGCGGCCTACGTACTGCTCGACGAGGGCCACAACGCGATCTCTGGCGTGCCCTACATCGAGCAGTTCCAGCAGGTCTACGGCCTCGATCTGGAGTCGCTCGAGCGGGAGGAAGTCGCCGCGGCGGCCGCCCGCGCCCTGGCCGACTACACGCGTACGATCGATTTCTCGATGACCGCGCGCTGGGACGCGTTCACTGAGCAGAACCGCTTCCGCAAGGAGCCGAACGCCGACGAAGACATGTTGAACTACGCGGCGAGCATCGAGAGCCGGATCTACAACCAGGAAGGGCGGAATCTGATCCGGCGGCCGGAGGGGTTCACCGAGACGGCCTACGATGGCTTCAAGACCTTCTTCCGCGTGTTCGACGTGGAGTCGGTGGGAAGCTGCGTCCGCTGCCACGTGCCGCCCACGTTCAGTGACTACTCGCTCCACGGCACCGGCAGCGGCAACTTCAAAACGCCTCCGCTCAGGAACCTGCCGCGCACCGACCCGTACCTCCACGACGGCAGTGCCGCGACGCTCGAGGACGTACTCCAGGGTCACATGGAGCTGGCCGAGGCGGCCCGGGCCGAACAGGAAGGCGTCGACCCGCTGTTCGGCGAGATCCGGATCTCGGAGGCCGACGTAGAGCCGCTGGTCCAGTACCTCCTGATGCTGGACGAGGTGGATCCTGAGGACTTCCGCTACTACCTGATCAACTTCGAGTGAGCGCGGCGGCGCGGGCAGCCGGCCCGCATCTGATCGGCCTGCTCCTGGCAGCGCTCCTGCTCGCGGCGCCCCTCGGCGCCGAACCGACGATGGAGCGCACGGACGGCCTGCCGCCCGATCTCCCGGACTGGCTCTCGCCGTTGCTCGATCCAGCCGGCTACCGGGTGGTCCGGGACGCAGGCGAGCCGGTCGAGTTCTGGTTCCCGCCGGCACTGCCGATGCAGGACCCTTCAGCGGAACTCGGCGTCGAGTACCCCACCCTGCCGCCGGGCGGCCTGGTCGGTGTCGTGCGGACGACCGGTTCCTGGAGCACGTACAAGGCGCAGATCGTGCCGCCGGGCACCTACACGCTCCGCTACGCGGTGCAGCCGGCCGACGGCGATCACACCGGGCAGACCTGGTTCCGCGACTTCCTGCTGCTCATTCCCATAGCGCTCGACAACTTCGATCCCTACGGCGTGCCCGAGCAGGAACCCCTGGTCGAAGCCAGCAACACGATCATCGAGGGCGGTACTCACCCGATGACCATGGCGCTGTTTCAGAACTACGACGACCTGGGAGCCGCGGGCATGTTCTGGAACGACCTCGATCAGCCGACCCTGGCGGTGCCCCTCGGCGACGTAACTCTGGGGCTAGTGATCGAAGGCCAGGGCGAGGAGGTACCCCTGTAGGTGCGTTCGCGGCAGCCACTGGGTGCGCCGGCGTCCCCGCCGGCATCCGGCGCGAAGCGGCGGTTCCGGGCCTTCTGCGTCTCTAGCGGTCCCTGGTCAGCGGCACGAATCGCACCGGAATCACCCGGGTCCGCTCCACCTCCCCGTCGGCCTGTTTCTCCAGCACCTGGAGCTCCTGACGGCCGCCCACTGGGCCCACCGGCAGCACCAACCGACCGCCCGTCGCCAACTGGTCGATCAGCGGCTGTGGCACGTGGTCCGGCGCAGCGGTGACCACGATCGCATCGAACGGCGCCTCCTCGGGCCAACCGACGTAGCCGTCGCCGATCCGGGTCGTCACGTTCCCGTACCCGGCCGCATCGAGCGCGGCCGCCGCCCGCAGACCGAGGGGCTCCACGATCTCGATCGTGAATACGTGATCGACGATCTCGGCCAGTACCGCAGCCTGGTACCCCGAACCGGTACCGATCTCTAGCACCCTGTCCTCCGGGTCCGGCTCGGCGAGTTCGGTCATCAGCGCCACGATGTATGGCTGCGAAATCGTCTGCTGCCAGCCGATCCGAAGCGGCGAGTCCCGGTACGCCCACTCGCGGACCTCCTCCGGCACGAACAGGTGGCGCTCCACCTTCTCCATCGCGGAAGTGACCCGGACATCGAGCACCGGCGGCCGGCCATCGCGGGGCTCCGCAATCGTGTCGCGCACCATGCGTCGGCGAAGCTCGGCGAAGTCGACCCGTTCCTGAGCGGGTGCGGTGGAGCCGGCGAAACCCATCACCGCGGCGGCCGCGAGGCCGAGCCGCCAGCCGCTACCGGACCGACGCCGGAAGCCCGCGTGTAGCCTTCGCACTTCCGCCAACACACCGCTGCCGAGCGAGGTCCGCGTCATCGTCACTTCCGTCTCTCCGGCCACCAGCTCCTGGAAACGGCCGGGGCTCCTAGCGTACATGGGCGCGTTGGCCTGTTCGAGCGCCGGCTTCGCCATGCAGCAGCTTCTTCTCGCCTGGCTGCTGCTGGGTGTGCTGGAACTGCCAGCCGACCGTGTGGGGCCGCTGCAAGCGGCCGTCGGCCTGCCCGGCATCATCATCATGCTCTGGGGTGGCGCCAGCGCCGATCGCACGGACGCTCGGTCGGTGTTGACCCGGGTCTTCGGCGCGGCGGCGATCGTCCCCCTGGGCCTCGTGCTGGCACTCGAACTCGGCCACTTCAGCGTGTGGACCGTAACCGCCTGGGGGCTGGGAATCAGCGCCGCGATGTCGTTCTCCGGCCCCGCACAGCAGGCCGTGCTGAGCCGGATCGCGGGCCGCGACCTCCAGCGGGCCGTGACCGCGTCGACGGCGATCACGATGCTCACCTACACCGTCGGTCTGGGCGCGGCGGGCCAACTCGACCGGATCGGCCTGCGACAGGTGCTCATCGTTCAGACCATCTGCCTGGCGGGAGGGGCGCTCTGGATCCGCCGCATCGGGCCCCAGCCCCTGAACGATGCCGGGTCCACCGAACCCGCCTGGCGTCGCATCCTGGAGGGATTCCGGGCGTCGCATCGCCAGCGGCCGGTCTTCGACGCGATGACCGTGAACTTCGCCTCCAGCATCTTCAACGCCGGCGGCTTCCTGACCGCCTTCCCCTTTATCGTTCGCCAGGTCTACGACGGCGACGCGCAGTTGCTGTCCTGGCTGATGATCGTCTTCTTCATCGGCGCGGTCGTCTCGAACCTGATCATGCTCCGCTTCATGCCGCTGGCGCAGCCCGGACGCTGGTTCATCCTCTTCCAGCTCTCCCGAGTCCTCGTCCTGTTCCTGATCTGGATCGAACCGGCCTGGTGGCTGGTCGTCACTGCCGTGATCGCCTGGGGCCTCAACATGGGCGTCACGACCACCCTGGCCCGCGCGATCGTCCAGGAAGCCGCCGAACCGCCGACCCGCGGCCGCGTCATGTCCGTCTTCGGCCTCGGCCTGCTCGGCGCACCGTTGCTCGGCGCCGTCATCCTGGGCTGGATCGTCGACCAGTATGGGGCGCTCGCCGGGCTCGTCCCGGGCATGGCGGTGTCCGTGCTGCTGTTCGTCTACAGCATGGCCGCGACCGGGCTGTGGCGCTACAGGAGTCGCGCTTAGCCGGGTGACGGCACGCGGAAACGCCCTCGCAGCGGCGGGAAGACGCGTGCAAGGCACGCGTGCCACCGGCTCAAGTACACTCTCGCGCCGCAGTTGTTGGGATGAACTAGAGTGGTGACGTACACTGATGAGGAAATCAACGACCTCATCCACACTCCGAAAGCGCCGGTCGGCGACCGCACCGACTTGCCCCGGCTGCGCGACGCGGGTATGCATGCGCGTGCGACCGCCTTGTTCCGCGACGACGACGGCAACGAGTTCAAGGTCGTGCTTCGGCGAAGTCGGGCCAACGCCCTCGATTTCTCCGTCATCCTGGCAGTTCGGGTGCCCAGATCGAACCGTTGGTTTCGGCTTCGGCGCTACAACGGCAGGAGTCATGTCCACCGGAACCGAATCGAGGGGACGACCGTCAGCGGCTTCCACATCCACACTGCCACGGAGCGGTACCAGCGCTCAGGCCGTCGCGAGGACGCGTACGCGGAAGTGGCGACGACGTATGGGGACTACGAGGGCGCCGTGCGCTGTCTGATAGAGGAGGCAAATCTGGGGATCGCCAGGCGCCCCGACCTGCAGGCTGAACTGTTCCCGCAGGACGGACCATGAACAGCGAACGGATCGTCGCCGAGTTCCGGCGGAAGGTCTGCCGCCAAATCGAAGTCATGCCGGAGGGCATCGACCGGTATCGGGTTGTCACGCCATTCGAGTTCGACGACGGGGACGGTCTCGTCATTGTGCTGAAGCAACAGGGCTCCGGGTGGCAACTGACCGACGAGGCCCATACGTTCATGCGCCTGACGTACGACATCGACCGGGCCGACCTCTATCGGGGTACGCGCCAGAAACTGATCTCGAACGCGCTGGACATGTTCGGGGTCGAAGATCACGACGGCGAACTCGTCATGTCAGTGCCCGGCGAGCGCTTCGGAGACGCACTCTTCTCCTTCGTACAGGCCATCCTCCGCATCTTCGACGTCAACTACCTGTCTCGCGAGCGGGTACTCACCACCTTCAAGGACGACTTTCGAGGATTCCTGAAGGAGTGGATACCGGCCGAACGAAGAGTCTTCGACTGGCGCGATCCCAAGGCAGATCCCCAAGGGAACTATGCCGTCGACTGCCGCGTGAATGGAATCGAGAAGCCGCTGTTCATCTACGGGTTGGCGAGCGACCATCAGACGAACGCCGCCACCATCGCCATCCACCAGTTCGAGAAGTGGGGAACGCAGTTCCGCACGCTCGGCGTCTTCGAAGATCAGGAGAAGATCGGCCGCAAGGTCCTGGCCCGCTTCACAGACGTCTGCGACCGCCAGTACTCGAGTCTGGGCGCGAACCGTGAACGCATCGAGACGTTCATCAACCGGACTGTCGGCCGTCTCAGCGCATCCGCCGCCCGAGACTCCGACCAGGCCGCACCACGATGACGGCCAACCGCTTCGACAAGCTGGTCACGCTTCTCAAGAAGCTGTTCCAGCTCGACAAGCCGGAACTCGACTTCGGGATCTACCGGATCATGCATGCCCGAAGCGCAGAGGTGACACGGTTCCTCGAAGAGGATCTCAAGGCCGAGGTCCAGGCTGCTCTCAGCGAGTACGAGTCGGCCGACCGAGCGCGGACCGAGGACGAACTCCGCGAGACGGTCGAACAACTGACGAATGCGGGCGTTGACCCCCAGTCCGCTCCCAAGGTCCAAGAGTTGCAGGCGCAACTCGACGCGGCCAACGACCTCGACGCGATCGAACCAGACGTCTACGACCACCTTTACCGGTTCTTCCGCCGCTACTACAAGGACGGCGACTTCATCAGCCAGCGCGTCTACAAGGACGGCACCTACGCCATTCCCTACCAGGGCGAGGAGGTCAAGCTCCATTGGGCGAACGCCGACCAGTACTACATCAAGACCGACGAATACCTGAGGAGCTACAGCTTCCGGCTGCGGCCCGACGACGCGAACGACCCGATGCGCGTCCACTTCCGGTTGTCTGACGCGACCGAGGGCGAGCATGACAACGTGAAGCCCGTCGCCGGGAAGGCCCGCCTCTTCGTTCTGGCAAACGGCGACTTCGCCTTCGAGGAGGCCGGCGAGAGCGGCCCCCGGGAACTCGTCCTGCGCTTCGAGTATCGGCCCGCGACCCTCGACGACTGGCCCGCAGCTGACCGGGCCGACAAGAGAAAACCGCCCGCGCAGAAACTCCTCCTCGATCTTGTCGAGTCCAGCATTCGGTCACTTAGCCTCGCGCGGACCGGCTTCCGCCGCTGGGTTGCGGCGCTCGAACAGAAGCACATCAACGCGGCTGGCGAGACCACCGGCAAGTCCCGCCTCCGAGTCCATCTTGAGCGCTACACCGCCCGGAACACCTTCGACTACTTCATCCACAAGAACCTCGGCGGCTTCCTCAGGCGCGAACTCGACTTCTACATCAAGAACGAGGTCATGCGTCTCGACGACATTCAGAACCTGAACGCCCTCGGGGCCGAGCAATACCTCTCCCGTATTCGGGCCATCCGCCGCTCCGCCCTGCCGGTCATCAATTTCCTGGCCGCCCTCGAGAACTTCCAGAAGCGCCTATGGCTGAAGAAAAAGCTAGTGGTCGAGACGTCGTACTGCGTTCGCCTCGGCTGTATCCCCGACGAGTTCTTGCCCGAGATCGACGCGAACGAGGCGCAGCGGCGGGAGTGGGTCGAGTTGTGCGGAATCGACGCGATCAAGGGCCATCTGGCTAGGCCCGAGTACAGCGAGCCGCTGACGGTAGAATTCTTGCGGTCGCAGCCCTCATTGATCGTGGATACCCACCACTTCGTGCCAGCCTTCGCGCAGCGTCTCATCGAGGGGAACGCCGACATCCCCAACGCCTGCCTGCTGGTTCATGGGGAGAACTTCCAGTCCCTGAACGTCCTGTCCCGCCGTTTCCGGGGCGAGATTCACTGCGTCTACATCGATCCGCCCTACAACGCACCCGCGAGCGAGATTCTCTATAAGAACAACTACAAGCACTCCTCCTTCCTCTCGATGATGGAAAGCCGGTTGCTGCTCTCCCGAGATCTCACTGCAACCATAGGCTCGCACGTTGTAGCGATCGACAAGAACGAGCGGAACGGTCTCTTCCGCCTCCTCCTTCAGACCTTCCCGGAGCACGACAACGTCGCTGTCACAGTCGAGCACAACCGAAAGGGCGTACAGGATCAGAAATTTTCGTTCACGCATGAGTACGCGCTGTTCTCAATTCCGAAAGCCCGCAAAGAGCTGAATCAAGTCGAACGGCGCAAGGAAGATTGGACCTACGACAACTTCAGGAATTGGGGAGGAGAGTCCCGAAGAGAGGATGGTGCCAAGTGCTTCTACGCCGTGCGGGTTCGTGACGGCCAGATCGTCGACTTCGGCGACGTCTGGGCCGACGAGAACCAGCATCCGGAAGGAGCTAACGTCGTACTACCGGACGGAATCGTCGAGGTCTTCCCAATTGATCGTCGGGGAGTCGAGAGAAAATGGCGATACGAAAAGGGAACAGTTGAATCGGTTCGGCACAAACTGAAGGCAGTTCAAAGAGGCGGAGCAGATCTCTGGGACATCAAGATTGCCAAGACCCAGGATCAGAGGAAGACTGTCTGGTACTCCCCCAGATACAACGCCGGCGACCACGGCACCAGACTCTTGGGCCACCTGGGAATCCGGAGCGGTGTCTTCGACTATCCGAAGTCGGTGTTCACCGTTCAAGACTGCATAGACAGCGTCAGTGACAGCGGCAACCTCATTCTTGACTACTTTGCCGGCTCAGGAACAACCGGCCACGCGGTCATCAACCTGAACCGCTCGGACGGCGGTAACCGACGGTTCATCCTGGTCGAGATGGGCGAGCACTTCGACACGGTGCTGCTGCCACGGCTCAAGAAGGTCTGCTACTCGCCGGAGTGGAAGAACGGCAAGCCGCTAAACCCGGCGGCCGAAGAGACGGCGGAGCTCAGCCCTGGGATCATGAAGGTGATCCGGCTCGAGTCGTACGAGGACACCCTGAACAATCTGCACGTTCCGACTGGTAAGGCCAACGGTGTCCCGGCGACTCCTGGAGAGACAACCAAGCCTTCCGAGCAACGCGGAGGCTACCTGCTGCGCTACCTCCTCGATGTCGACACGCGGCACGGCGCCTCGCTGCTCGATGTGGAGCGCTTGGTCGACCCGACCGCCTACGCGCTCAAGGTCAAGCGGCCCGGGTCGGACGAGATTCGGGAGACGCCGGTCGATCTCATCGAGACGTTCAACTGGCTTCTGGGGCTTCGCGTGTCCCGGCTCTGGGCGCCGCGGCAGGTCGATGCGGCCTTCGACAGTGACGGCCAAGGCCGGCTGAAGCTCAGGAACGGCCTCCGGGAGACACCGGACGGGCGATGGTGGTTCAGGGCGGTCGAGGGGCTGCTGCCGGACGACCGGCGGGCGCTCGTGATCTGGCGCAAGCGGCCGGGCGGCGACGATCCAGAGGGCATCAAGCAGGACAACCTCGTTCTCAACGAGTGGTTCAAGGCGCAGGATTGGACCGGGACGTCCGGCAACGGAGGGACTCGTCCCGATGTCGTCTACGCGAACGGCGACCACAACCTCGGCAACGTTCGGCCGACGGGCGCGACGTGGGAAGCGCACCTTCTCGAAGAGCACTTCTTTCGGCTGATGTTCGAGGACGATGAACCGGCCTGAGCCGACGCCTGGCTGCCGAAGGGTCGACGCGGCGGATCGCAAGGCCCGAGCCTCTTGCGGACACGGCCTCGCCTGATGGCGAACGGAAAGCGCACGGTCGCTCCCTTCTCGCGCACGCTGGCCCTGAACGGGTGGTTGCTCGGCCTGTTCGGCTGCCAGAACCTGGACAGCCTCGCCAGGCATCTCAAGGGCGACGAACTCGTTGGGCTCGAGCCCGACAACGTTCATCGCTTCCACGGCGCGCTTCGCCTGCATATCGCCCAGAGCCAGCGGCCCGAGCTGCCTGACGATCGCCTGCTGGATGCGGACCGGCGAATCGTAGCCATCACGCAGAGGATTAACGAACCGCGGCTCCGTCGCGGCGAGAAGGAGATCCACTGGCTGTACTTCCAGTACCTGGCCTTGCTGGCAACCGACATCTACCTCGACCGCTGGTTCAGCAACCCACGGCAGCTACTGGCCGATCTGAACCAGGCCATCAAGCGCCTTAACGCCAGCCTGTCCGAGAGCGAACGGCTGGCCCCGCTGGAAGAGACCGGAAGCGCCGCGGACGCAGCGAACCGTCTGAACAAGCTCGCCTTCTGGATGGCGACCGGCAGCGGCAAGACGCTGCTGATGCACGCGCATCTCCTGCTGTACCAGGAGTGGCTGCGAATGCGTGGCCGCCAGCACGAGTTGAACCGGATCATCCTGCTGACCCCGCACGAAGGCCTGTCCCACCAGCACCTGGACGAGTTCAGGGCGGCCGGAATCGCCGCCCGCCTCTTCGACAGAAACGGCTTGCCGGGGGCCTGGGTCGAGGTTCTGGACGTACACAAGCTGGGCGACAAGATGGGAGAGAAGACCGTGGCGGTATCGGCCTTCGAGGGCAACAACCTGGTGCTCGTTGACGAGGGGCACCGCGGCGCTTCCTCCGGCAAGGAGGGCCAGTGGATGCGGAGACGGGACGAACTCTGCGAGCGCGGCTTCTCCTTCGAGTACTCGGCCACGTTTGCCCAGGCAGTGGCGGCGGACAGGAGGCTCACGGACACCTACGCCCGCGCCACGCTGTTCGACTACTCCTACCGCTGGTTTCACGGCGACGGCTACGGCAAGGACTTCCGCATCTTCAACCTGGAGGGCCGCACGGAGGAGGACTGGGAACGCCTCTACCTGACCGCAGCGCTACTCACTTTCTTCCAACAGCAGTGGCTCTACCTGCGAGACCGCCGGGAACTCGCGCCGTGGCAGGTCGAACCGCCGCTGTGGGTCTTCGTCGGAAGCCGCGTGATCAAGGCCGCCAGGGACGATCTCTCGGACGTCGTCCGCATCGTGAGCTTTCTCTCCAACTTCTCGTCCAACCCTTCGACGAGCGCGGCGGACATCCATGGGCTTCTCGAACACGGTCTCTTGACGGCCGGAGGCAGGAACCTGTTCGCCGGTCATTTCGAGCAGCTCGAACGCTCAGGAATGAACGCCCAGGAGATCTTCCGGGCCACGTTGGCCACAACGTTCAACGCCGTCGGCGGAGGCGCCCTCCACATCGAACGGCTCAAGGGAAGCTCCGGGGAGCTGACCCTTCGCCTCGGCAACTCGGAGCCCTTCGGCGTCATCAACGTGGGCGACCCTGCCGCGCTTGCGAAAGCCTGCGAGAGGGCAGGATTCCAGGTGACGGACAGCGAGTTCAAGGGGACCGTCTTCGACCGGGTCAACGAGCGCGACTCCCCGATCAACGTCGTCGTCGGCGCCCGCAAGTTCATCGAAGGCTGGAACAGTTGGCGGGTGAGTTCGATGGGCCTGATGAACGTCGGTAAAAGCGAGGGCGCCCAGATCATCCAGATGTTCGGCCGAGGGGTCCGCCTGAAGGGCCGCGGCATGAGCCTCAAGCGAAGCTCCGGTTCGCTGAGCGCCGATCAGGAAGCGCCCGGCGCACTTCCGTTCCTCGAAACCCTGCAAGTCTTCGGCGTGAAAGCGAACTACATGACCCATTTCCGGGAGTTCCTGGAGAAGGAGGGCGTGGCGGCCAACCGGGAGGAGGTCTTTCTTCCCGTTCGCCACAGCACGTTGCCGGCCGACCCACCGCTCTCGACCATTCGGCTGGCGAAGGAAGTCGAAGGCGACGACCCCCAGGCCGCGTTCCGCTTCCGTGGCCCCATGCCGGTTCTACTGCCGCCGAGCCAAGCGCCCCTCCCGATCAGGAACCGGCTGTGCCCGGCAGTTCACCTCGACTGGAGCCCCAAGGTCCGAACGCTCACTTCTTCGGACTCCGACGCCGAGGTGATCGTCAAGCAGGGGTCGCGCATGGAACTCCAGCACATCGGCCATCTGGACATCGACGACCTCTACTTCGATCTCGTGCGGCTCAAGACCGAACGCGGCTGGCACAATCTGACCGTGCCACGGTCGGCGATCCGCAGCCTGCTCCTTGACGACTCCTGGTATCGCCTCCAGGCGCCGGCGAGCCTCTTCGAGTTCGACCTCTGGACCAACGTCCGGCACTGGCAGGAGATCGCCGCAACGCTGCTCCGGAAGTACCTGATCCGCTACTACGGCCTCTGCCGGCAGACATGGGAATCGAGACACCTCGAAATCCATCCGCTCAGCGACGACGACCCGAACCTCCAAGTCAAGGGCAAGGGTAGCGCGCGCGCCGGCTTCCTCATCGAGGTGGCTTCACCGCCCGACCCGGCCGACGTTGCCAGGCTGCGGGAGAGCCTGGGCGAGTTGAAGGCGGCGATCGACTCCGGCAATCTGTCCGATTGGAACGAGCACCAGGTCAAGGCGCTCCGCCTGGACCAGCACCTGTACTGGCCGCTCCTCTCCGTCGAGAACGACAAACTCAGAGTCTCGCCGCCCGCCCTCAACGAGGGCGAATTCCAGTTCGTCAGCGAACTTCAGCGGTTCCTCAAGGCGAAGGCGGACCCACTCGCCGGTGTCCGCATCCACCTGATGCGCAACCAGAGCCGGGGCCAGGGCATCGGCTTCTTCGAGGCGAACAGCTTTCACCCCGACTTCATCCTCTGGGCGCTCAAGAACGGCCGACAGCACCTCGCCTTCATCGACCCCAAGGGCCTCGTTCACCTGGCGGGCCCCGACGACCCCAAAGTCCAGTTGCACCAGACGATCAAGGACGTCGAGGCGAGACTCAAGGATGACTCCATCCGTCTGGAGTCCTTCATCGTCTCAGTAACTAGCCACGAGGACCTTGACGAGCGCTGGCAGGTCAATGGCCGCAGACTCTCGCGTGCCGGCCTGGCCGAGTACCACGTCCTCTTCCAGAACGACCCGTCCTACATCTCCGAGCTGTTCGGGCGCCTCGGAGTGCTCTGACAGAAGTCGATGAGGCTCGGGCATCCGATGGATGCGACCGTCAGTCGTTCTCGACCAGCGGCGGGAAACGCACTTCCAGGACCGAGGTTCGCTCCAGGGCGTCGTCGGGCTGCCTTTCAAGTACCTGGAGGTCCTGTGGCCCGTCAACTGGCCCTACCGGCGCCACGAGCCTCCCGCCCACCACAAGCTGGTCGAAAAGCGCCTCCGGCACGGGATCCACTGGCGCCCTGATGACGATCGAGTCGAACGGCCCGACCTCCGGCCACCCCTGGTCACCGTCATCCACCCTGACTGTCACGTTGCCGTAGCCGAGGTCTCCGAGCGTGGAAGCCGCCCGCCGGGCCAAGGGTTCAACGGGCTCGATCGTGTACACGTGGTCCACCATTTCGGACAGCACCGCGGCCTGGTAGCCGGCGCCGGTGCCGACCTCCAGCACCTTTCCCGCTCGTCCGCTTGTAGCGAGCGCGGCAATCACCGCCACGGTGTACGCATCAGGGATTGTCCGGCCCCCACCGATCGGCAACGCCACGGCCCGGTAGGCGTGGTCCTGCTGACTCTCCGGCACGAAGCGATGCCGCGGTACGGCCATCATGACGTTCATCGTGCGGTCGAACAGTGCACGCTCGATGGAGTCTTCTGCCCGAGGGCCGGACCGACCGAAGATGAAGTTCATCCGCTCACGCTCTTCAAGGCGCTCATAACGGGCGACGACGGCCGTGCTCCTGGCCACATGGAACGTGAAGTGCGCGACCGAGAAGAGCGTGAACACGCCGGCCGCCAGCACGACGACAGGGGCGAACGCAAGGGGGCGAGCGGCGGCGCGATCCGCCAGCCGCCGCCTCAGGACCGCCGCGAGAGGACGGTCCAGTCGAATCCTCTGGCCGCCGAACAACTCATGCCCGCGACCCTTGTTACCGATTCTCTTTCGGTTCACCAAGGATCGCAGGATCTTCACCTCAACTCCGAACCTTCGCCGCTCCCTCGCCGCGCCGGCGCAGCCACTCCACCGTGCTCAACGCCAGTAACGCAAACACGATCAGGAACGTGGCGACGGCCAGCAGGGTCGGGCTGATCTCCTCCCGGATGCCGGACCACATCTGGCGCGGCAGGGTGCGTTGTTCGAGGCCGCCCATGAACAGGACGATCACGAGCTCGTCGAATGACGCGGCGAAGGCGAACAGCGAGCCCGAGATGACACCCGGCAGGATGAGCGGCAGTTGGACGCGGCGGAACGCGACGAGCGGATTCGCGCCGAGGTTCGCGGCCGCGCGCATCACGGTCCAGTCGAAGCCGGCCAGGGTCGCGCTCACGGTGATCACGACGAAGGGCGCCCCGAAG
>Ga0209544_1001499_pt1 | contig 25229 bp, 21 predicted proteins | sample MesohylPK_FD_187297 | JGI IMG/M metagenome (GOLD analysis project Ga0209544, IMG submission 187297) | Host-associated microbial community of the marine sponge Aplysina aerophoba from Gulf of Piran - sponge mesohyl, lysed by proteinase K... | ecosystem: Host-associated > Porifera > Sponge >...
CGCCCGACCGCTCAGGACACGCTCGACCGACCCCGATCCCGCCCTTCGCCGAAACTTCATGCCCGGACAGCCGCCCGGCCATCAGCCGTGCGTGCCCGGAACGGTCGGCCCAAGTCGTCCGTCCAGACCGGCCGCTGTCAGACCGACGATCAGGCTACCGGGAATTGCTGAGGATTTGCCTCCATTAAGAGAAGTATTCCGAGCGATCGCATCTGTGTTAGGAATCGAAAGGAATTGAAGGAGAGATTGTTTCATTAGACCTGCAAAAAATCTTGGTCGGATCAAATCCGAATCCAATTTTTCCGACCTAAAAGGCAAGTCGACCCTAATAACGGGAGGAGGCTCTGGAATCGGAGCTGCGCTAACGGAGGGTTTCCTTGCGCAAGGCGCAACAGTCGCGTTTCTGCAGCGTTCGGACGGGGCGGATTTCTGCGACGAAATGCGAAGAAAAACGGGAAGAAGTCCCGAATTCATACGCTGCGACCTGTCGGATGTCTCGGCGCTACGGAAAGCGATGGAAGCAGCCGCTCAAAAAATCGGTCCGATTGAAGTGCTCGTCAACAACGCGGCGAACGACGCGCGGCATCGAATGGAAGAATATTCCGTTGAAGACTGGAACGGCAATCATGCCGTAAATCTAAGACCGTACTTTTTTTCGGTCCAATTTGCGGCGCGAGGCATGAAGCGCATCGGCGGCGGTTCGATAATAAACTTTTCCTCGATATCGTACATGGCCGGAGCGGCCGGACTACCCGCATATGTAACCGCCAACGCGGCGATAACGGGCTTGACGCGCGGACTCGCCCGAGAGCTCGGTCCTGCAAGGATCCGAGTCAATGCGATCGCTCCCGGCTGGGTATTGACGAAACGTCAATTGAATTGCTGGGCGACACCTGAGCGTCTAAAGGCGCAATTGGAAAAGCAGTGCCTAAAAACGCACCTGGCGCCAAAGGACATTGTCGGCGGCTGCCTCTTCCTTGCCTCGTCCGCTAGTAAAATGATTACCGGGCAGCTCATAGCAATTGACGGCGGAGTCGTTGCCACGGGTTAGGGCGCGATACCGCAGTTCAGGCGCATTACTCCAGCAGAATGCGCTCCAAATTCCGAAAAACTTGATAAAGCGCTCGCATACCCTTGCCTCGCCGACTTCCCTGGTGGGCCTGGAGCCATTTGCAGCGGAGTCTCGAGCTATGGACGCCGGCGAGGGCGGCAATTTTCGGATCGTTCCAAATCCAGCTCGTGGACGGCAACTCTTCATGATCGAGAGCTCGAATCGCCTTGCGGCTTACATTCCGGCAAGGCGCAACCTCCGCGACTTCGAGGCTTCCCTTAGCATCCGGTCGATTGTCCAGCGAGGCTTGAATCCTAGCTCTCGCCGCGCTTTCTCGTTGGATGTCGTATAATAGACGCCCGGCCCCGGAAAGTTGAATGGGACGACGGGATAATCGGTAAGCTTCGACATTTCGGCTACGACCGGCTCAAAATCCACGGGTTCCGTCGCGCCTAGATTAAATGTCTCGCCCGCCGCGGAGGCCGTCTCCAATGCCAAAATGATCCCGTCAACCATGTCTCGAGAATCAGTGATGTGCATTCTGAAGGGTTGACCGTGTTCATTTCTCGGCAGGATGAGCGCGGGCGCGCCCGGGTCCGAATCTCGAAGCGAATTGGCCAGGGCATGGTTGCCGAACTCTTCCAGCTGACGAATTCTAGGCCGGTAGAAAAATCTGGGGCCCGAGAAAAAACTCTTTTCGTCAAGTAATTCATCGGCGTCCTGCACGTGCGAAAACCGAAGAATAACCGCCTCCATCTTGCCCGCTCGCGCATGGTAGCGAACCAACTCCTCTCCGAAAAGTTTAGTCAAGCCGTAGGCCGTCGTTGGACGTAGCGGATGAGTTTCCGTAATCGGCAGCTCGACGGGACTGTTTTCCGGGTAGACTTCGCCCGAGCTGGCGAACACGAACCGCCGAACGCCGGCTGCAGCGGCAGCTTCGAGCAGCAGGCGCGTTCCCTTGCAATTCACTCGGTAAAGCTTGCTGTCATCGCCGGGGCGCCACGACATGAACGCGCCTAAATGCAGCACGGCGTGAATTCCGTCGGTAGCGCGTTCGACTGCGAACCGATCGTCTAGCGACCCGATTACCTCGTCGAAGCTTGCGCTTTCAAGTCCGCAGGAATTCAGATCCAGCCCGCGAACCGCCATGCCCCTGCGCAAAAGGCTTGCCGCCAGGCGGGAGCCGATGCGGCCCGACGAACCGGTGACAAGCACCCTCATCTAGCTGATTACCTTCTCGGTTTCCGCATCGAAAAAATAGAGATTCTCCAAGCTGAACGACAGCGGGATTACCTCTCCTTCGTTCAATCGCCCCTGCTGGCCGATTCTGGCAATCAAGCCCTTGGAAAACTCTTCGTCCAGGTCCGAGCTTCTGTCGATCAAATCGTTGCCGACATCGAAGTATACGTACTTTTCGGATCCGAGGCTCTCTACCAGCGTCGAACGGAGATTTACCGAAAATTCGCCGCCGCCGACATTGAAGTGCTCGGGCCTGATGCCGGCTATCAGCTTACTTGCGCTTCCTAGATTCCGATTTTTGCAGGAGACTTTCATTCCAAGGATTTCTATGGCCGGCGAACCGTCCATCTCCGTCGCGGAGGCGCGCAAAAAATTCATTCCCGGAGATCCGATAAATCCGGCTACGAACAGATTGACGGGTTTCTGGAACATGGTATCCGGGTCCGCGATTTGCTGAATTTCGCCGTCCCGCAGGATGACGATGCGGTCCGCCATGGTCATCGCCTCGGTTTGATCGTGCGTAACGTAGACCGTGGTAACGCCGATCCGCTTGTGCAGCGCTCCGATTTCAGCCCTCATGTGAACGCGAAGCTTCGCGTCAAGGTTCGACAGCGGTTCGTCCATGAGAAACGCTTGAGGTTCCCTGACGATCGCGCGGCCTAGCGCAACTCGCTGCCGCTGGCCGCCGGAAAGATCCTTCGGGCGCCTATCCAGGTAACGGTCAACGGCAAGTATTCTCGCCGCATCGATCACCCGCCGTTCGATCTCCCGCGCAGTCATTCCGCGCATCTTCAATCCGAATCCGATGTTTTGCCTGACTGTCAAATGCGGATAGAGAGCGTAATTCTGAAACACCATCGCTACGTCGCGGTCGCCCGGCGCGCTATCTGTAACGTCCCGGTCGCCTAGATATACTTGCCCGCCCGAAGCGGGTTCCAGTCCCGCGATTATCTTAAGAATCGTCGACTTCCCGCATCCGGACGGACCGACGAGCACGACGAATTCGCCGTCGCCGATTTCAAGGGAGAAAGTCTTCAGAACATTTTCCGTCCCGTAGCTCTTGTGCACGTCTCGAATGCTGATGTTGGCCATTATTTCTCCGCGCCGGCCGTCAGCCCGCCGACAAGGTATCTTTCCAGGAACAGGTAGATGATCACGATCGGTATCGCGACGAACACCGACACCGCGGCGATTTCATTCCAGTCGGTCACGTATTCGCCGCGCATAGTCGTTATCCCCAGGTTCGCCGTCCAGTTGTTCTGGGAGTTGGTCAGGAACGTGCGCGCATAGGCGTAGTCGGCCCAGGATAGAACGAAAGCGTATAGGGACGTCGCGGCCAGCCCGGGAGCGGAAACCGGAAGAATTACGCGAACCATGGCGCCTAGCGGCGAGCAGCCGTCGACCATGGCGGCTTGCTCGAGCTCTTTGGGAATCGTGTCGAAGTAGCCTTTCAGCATCCACGTCGTGAACGGGATGATAAGGGTCGAGTGCGCGATGATTAAGGACCAGATGCTGCCGATCAGCCCGACGCTCCGGAATATCGAAAAAAGCGGAATGACGAGCAGCGTCGCCGGCAGCATTTTTGCCGTTAGGATGAACAATCCGAGGCTGTTGCCGCCGCGAACGCGGAATCTAGAAAGGCTGTAGCCCGCTAGAATAGAGACGAACATGGACAAGACTACGGAGCCGAGCGCGGCGATCGTGGAGTTTGCAAGCCAAAGCAGAATCGGCCTCTCCTCGGCGACCTTGGCGAATGTTTGCCACTGCGGCGGGTCGGGCCAGAAAGTCGGCGGAAGAGATTTGAGTTCAAGCGTCGTCGAAAGGGCGGTGATAAACAGCCAGTAGATCGGGAATATCAAAATGCCGCAAACTGCCGCGACGCCGAGATATAGCCTAATGGACTGAGCTCTGGTTCTCTTCATCGGTCCGCTTCTCAGTACATCGCCTTGGCTCTATGGCCGAGCATCAGCAGGCTGGCTAGCACGCAAATCACAAGCGTTACCATTCCGACGGCCGACGCGTATCCGAAATTGAAGAACCCGAACGCCTGCTCGTAGGTCATGATCGAGAGCGTCGTCGTCGCCTTTACCGGCCCGCCGTCCGTTAAAACCTTGATTATGGAGAAATCGCGGAACACCCAGAGAACCACGAGAACGGTCGTAACGCCGAGCACCGGCATTAGAACCGGAAGCGTGATATAGCGAAGCCGCTGAAGGGAATTCGCGCCGTCGACCTTCGCGGCGTTGTAGAAATCCTCCGGTATCGACTGCAGGCCGGCCAGGGTCATGATCGAAACGAAGGGGTAGCCCTTCCAGATCAATACGACCGACACGACCGTGAAGGCCGGCACCGGCTGCGAAAACCAGCTGATCATTTTTTCCGAAAGGCCGGTCGTAACGAGAATCCAGTTCATAAGACCGAACGAGCTATCGAAAATCCATGCGAAAATTACGACGGCGATGACTTCGGGAATCGCCCACGGAAGCGCGACCAGCAGCCTGGCGGCGGTCTTGCCCTTGAATTTGTTGTTGACCAGAAGAGCCGTTCCCAGCCCGATCGCGAAGCAGGCGGCGGTTACGATCGTTACTAGCTTCAAAGTGACCCAGCAGGCGTACCAGAATTCCAAAGAGGTGAAGAGCCGCTTGTAGTTTACGAGCGTGAAGTCTTTTCTGGGCTGATCGAGTCTTGCGATGCCGACTTTCTGAAACGAAAGGTCGAGGGAGACGATCAACGGATACAGGATAATGAGTGCGACAAGTACTACCGCCGGCGCGAGCAGGATATAACCGAGCCAATGCCGCCGACTCGGTCGCGCCAGGTCAAGGGCGAGCCGCGGCACGCGGAACGTCCGAATGAATCATTCGCGAGAGATTACGGACCGGCAATTTTATCTGCCGGTCCGAATTCGAGGCAATGCCTATTGGGCTTGTATCGCCTCGGCCTTGGCCTGCATGGTCTTCGCGACATCGGCCGGATCAAGGTCGTCGATAATCATCCTGGTGGCTTCTTCCTTGACCATTTTTCCGAAGGCGTTGTACTGGACTTCAAGGCCCGTGGGAATGCGGTCGACCCCTGCTGCGGCGGCGGCCTGCTGGGTTTCGACGAGCAGTGCGAAATGCGGCGTTCCCTCCTCGGCGCCTGTTACGTCGGCCGTCGGGCTAGGCGGTGTCAGGTGCGCGACAACCGCGTAATCCCGTTGAAACTTCGGCGACATTGCCAGGGCTATGAAGTCCGCGACCAGCTGCTTTTCCTCGTCGGATATCTCGCTCGCCATGCCGAGGACATTCGACGATCCGCCGACGGGAGGTTGCGTCGCGGGCGCAGTGATCTTGATCTTGTCCGCCGCGGCTCCTTTGATGATAATCGGATAAAGCCAGGGACCGTCCAGGCGCAGCGCGATCTTGCCGTCCGCGAATAGCGTCCGAATCTCGCCCGCGGAAGAATCGGCGGGAGTAAGCCCTTCCGTAATCACGGTCTTCCATCTGGCGAGTCCCTCCACCATTTCCGGCGTGTCCATGGTCACGTTGCCGTCCTTGTCGGTCCAGTAGGCGCCTGCATCGAGAACGTAATTGAGCATTTCGGTCAGGTACTGCCCCGACCCTCCTCGAGTCTCATGACCGGTTCCGTACTGATCGATTATGCCGTCGCCATTCAAATCCTTCGTGGTAGCGCGAACCGCCGCCATGAATTCATCGAAATTGGATGGGACTTCCAGCCCCTCCGCAGCAAGAATTTCTTCGTTGTAGGCCATTATAAAGCCGAAGTAGAGCAGCATGATGCAGGCGGTTTCGCCGTTCCAGACGCAAGTATCCTGCCCGGCCCATCCGTTGCGATCTACGCCCGCGGCATCCAGCCAGGGGTCGAGGTTCTCAAGCCAGCCGTTCTCGGCGAAGCTCTGATACTCGAATGACGCCAGGTGCACGATATGGGGCGGCTGGCCTCCGGCGAACAAAGTCGTCATCTGGTCGACATACTGGCCCCGGTCGACTTTCGTCCATTCGATCGTAGTGCCGGGATGCGATGCTTCGAATTCCGAGATGAGATTCGACCACCAGGTTCCGACCCCGCTCTCGTCCTTCTGCCAGGATACCAGTTTCAATACGTCTGCGGATGCAAGCGACGCCGCGGCCAATGAAATCGCGACGGCGGCTCCGGCGGCTCGAGCCACGCGGCTAAATGTTCCAGTCAATTTGCTTTCTCCCGTTTTCAGAATTTCGCATTTATTGCATTCGGCTTCGCCTTACTAAATTGAGGATGCGATCAATCCTCCTCCCGAATACCGAAGCCGAACGCAATTCTAGGCGCAAGCGCCGAGATAGTCAAAGAGACTTGAACGTCCTGTCGCGTCGAACAATTCTCCAAACCCCGAGCGGAGCTGAAAATACAGCATGCCGACCGATTCATTCCGAAGCTTCTTCATCGGGGCGCCGCCCGAATAGCCGCGCATGGAGCGTCAATGAACGGGCTCGGCGCAACCGGCCTTCTGGATCCTAAGTCGAAGGGCGCGGCGAACTAGGCGGGCGTCATCGGACGGAGCAATGCGACCGCTTCAGCCGAAGGCGATACGCCTAGACCGGCGCCCGTCGGCGGCGAATAAGCGCCGGCGGCGCAGTCCATATCGCCGGACACCAGGCGGCGGTTCGGCTCGAAGATCGAATGCTGGAATTCGTGCGCCGATACGCGCGGAAGCGCGGCGGAAACCTGGAGGCTCGCGGCCAGAAAAATTCCCGCTCCCACGGTTGCGTGTGGAATCACCTCGATTCCGAGTTCCGAAGCCAAGTCGTGAATTCTCAGGAAGCTCGTAACGCCCTTATGCCCCATCTCCGGCTGAACAATGGCGATTTCGCAGCGATCGACGCGACTCCGCATGTCGAATACCGTGCGCCATTCCTCGCCGACGGCAACCGGAACGCTCGACTCGCGGCAGACCCGCGACAACCCTGCGATATCCTCGGTCCAAACCGGCGCTTCGGCGAACCACAATCCGTAGGGCGACATGTCCTCGATCAGGTCCACTGCCCGCGCGGCGGATTGCGCCCAATGCATGTCAACCGCGATTCTAGCGCTAGCTCCGAGAGCGGTTCGCAGCGCCTCCATTTCGGCCGCCCCGCCCTCGTCGGCCATCGGAAGTGCGAATTTGAATGAGCTGAAGCCTCGAGACAGCCACGACTTCGCCAGCTCCGCGCGATCGCGCAGCGAATCTTCCGGGAGTCCCGAGACATATGCGGGAACGGCTCGCCGGACGGCGCCGCCAACCAGGTCCGTTACCGACCGACCGGCTCGTCGACCGGCTATGTCCCAAAGCGAAATGTCGATGGCGGCGAGGGAATCGGCGAAAAATCCTCCGCCGTATCCTCTAACGCGCAGCAATCCGTAAAGATCGTCGTAAATCGCGGACGGATCGGTTGGATCGCGACCGATAATGAAGCCCGCAAGCAGGTCATTGACGATTTCCCCTATCGCTCCCGGCGCGACCAGGCCGTAGGTTTCGCCCCAGCCGACGATGCCGGAGCGAGTTTCCATGCGAACAAGCACGCTCCGATCAAAATTCGGGTATACGGTCCCGCTGCCCTTCCGAACGAAGTAGCCGGATTCGTTCGGTTCTTCGCCCGTCCTTAAATTGCCCAGATAGGGCTTGTCGCGCGGCAGCATTAGGACAAACGTCCGAATGGTCTTTACGGGATCGATCACGGTTTCAAGGCTGCAACGTCAATTCGGGTCTTCGATCAGTCCAAGCAATGCAAGATTCGCATCTATGTCTTCTATCGTAAATCGGTCCATCGGCGGAATCTTGGCTCTAACCCGGGCATTGGTCAGAATCCCGCGCCTCATCATCACGTGCTTGGTCAATCTCATCCGGAAAATCGCCTGGAGAACGAGCAAAGGCAGAGTACGGCCGTAAAGCTTCCGCGCGTCGGCAAGGTTCCCGGACCGGAACGCGGAATTTATTTCCGCATGAATATCCGTCAATTCCACAGCAGGCATAGCAGCGCAGGCTCCGCGCCGGAATTCGTCGATTATGTAGCGAGCGCCTCCACCGCCTATCGCGCCTGCAAGACTCTCCGGCTTTTTCGCCATGATTGCCGATATCGCCGGTCCGGCCGGCAATGTCTCTTCCTTCACGTAGGCGATTCCAGGCACTTCCGCTGCGATTTTCAAAATGGTTTCCGGCGAAAGGTCGGAGCCCCGAGGCGCGGGCGCATTCTGAAGAACGATGCCGACATTCGGCAAGCCTCTCGCGATCTCGTCGAAGAAGCGAGTTACGGCTTGGGCCGACGAGCCGATTGCAACCGGCGGCTGCACCATGACGTATTCGATTCCAAGACGCCGAGCTGTACTTCCGTGAGCGATTACCTCGTCCTCGGAGCCTGCGCTCGCGCCCGCAACGACTGCGACCCTGCCGCGAGCTTCCTCCGCTACGATGCCAAGGAGCTCCGTTCGCTCATCGCCGCTAAGGTGTTCCACTTCGCTAGCAAATCCGGGGAATACCAAGCCGGACGCGCCCTGTTCAATTGCGAAAGCAACAAGCTTGCGCATGGCAACCCGGTCGACGCCGCCGTCATCGGCGAAAGGAGTCGGAAGTACTGGGAATATCCCGAAAATTGAATCGGTCATCGATCGAACCCCGTTCCCGCCTCAAATTCGACGGTGCGCGCCATAGCATCTCCGATGCCGAAGGCGGTTTGCATAGCAGCGCCTCGCACCCCTATCGAGATCTGCGCCGCCCTACGAAATCGCGGACCGGCCGTACAAAATCCCGCAAACATCCTGAATTGAATCGGAAGGGCAATTTTCGGATGCCGCATATTATCGCCGGGGAATTCGGATGTCCGAATCGCAGATTGCAAAACCGGAATATCATGGATGCGCGAGTTACGAAAATTTGAACTCCGCGGCCCTGGAACCGGCGAACCGGCGAAACGATTCGCGTCAAGATAACCGCGGGAAATTGACACGACGGGCACTTTGATCGCCATCTTCCATCGCGAGCGAAAATATTTGACGAAATCCTCGGCGGCCGCGGACTCGCTGCCTTGCCGATACCGATCGCTTGAGAGCCGAGTAATTAACTCTTCAGGACGGTCTCTAGGAATGAACGGAACGGTGGGCGACTAAAAGAATCGAAATGCGTTTTAGGGAGAGGCTCAAGGGGAATGAAGTCGGCCCAACTCGGTGGTATGCGTCAAATCCTACGGCGCTCGATCAACTTCAGTCGATTGGACGGCGTATTGACTCGGGAATTGAACAAATCTCAATTGACAATTCTTTGGGGGATCCTCGGCTGAAGCTCCGCCATTCCGGCCTTGACCAGGTAATCGAACTCCAATTGGAGAGCTGCGGAACTCGCCAGTTCATTAAGCTGTTTCCATTTATTCAGATGGCTCTCGAGCGAGGCAGCGTCGCCGTAGTTGACGATATTGATTCTGCAATTCATCCGCTGCTTTTGCTCGAGATAATTCGCTGGTTTGTCGACGAAAAAAAGAATCCGTTCGGTGCTCGGCTTTGGATGGCCTGCCACGCTGCCACATTGCTAACAGAGTCGACAAAGGAAGAGGTTCTGTTCTGCGAAAAGGATTCGCAAGGTCGAACAAAGGTTTTTGGACTTGCTGACATCGAAGGAGTTCGGCACGGCGAGAATTTCTTAGGGAAGTATTTGAGCGGCGAGTATGGAGCAGCGCCAATTCTCGGTTAATGTGCACTCGAACAATGATCCGGCGACGGGCTCGAATTTCTGCAAATTTAGATGGAGGCGAGGCTCGCCCAATAATTTTTCCGCCTTGACCGAGGAAGACTACGCTCGGTCAAGCGTCTCGAAATCCATCTTTCGCATCGAGCGCCAAGCGGATTCGATTTATCAAATGTTGAACGCGTTATCGCCGAAGACCCGATGAAATGAATTCTAGCCTTTCTCGTGGATAGCGTCCGCAGTGAACAAGCCGCCTTGGTAGATGGCATCGGCGTCATTTGAAGCGGGCGGACCCAGTTCGGCATCGATTTTGGTTCTGTACATCTCGGCATTGTCCTTCGGTTTCCAGCCAAGGTAGGCGACCATTCGATTGTCCCACCAGGAAGCGTCATTATTGGATGCGCCGTAGATTATTGGACATCCAAGCCGGGGCACGGCGAAGATTCGTTCTATCAATCGCACGAAGTCGTCGTAGCTTAGCCAGGACGATAGCATTCGGTGATTTCTCGGTTCGGGAAAGCAAGACCCAATTCGGATGCAAGCGGTTTCGATGCCGAATTTATTGTAATACGTGGAGGCGACCGCTTCGCCGAAGACCTTGGACACGCCGTATAGGCTGTCCGGCCGCGTCGGCGAATTCGCGTCAAGTCTTTCCGTTTGCTCATGGAAGCCGATGGCATGGTTGGAGCTTGCGAATACGATGCGAGGCTTGCCGTTCTTTCTCGCTGCCTCGTAGAGATTAAACACTCCCTCGATATTGGAGTTTCGAATAACTTCCCATGGCGCTTCGATCGACTGCCCGCCCATATGGACGATGCCGTCGCATCCCTCGACAAGTTTTTCGACCGATGCCTTGTTCCCTAGGTCGCAGTAGACAATCTCTTCGTTCGATGACGCTTCGCCTAGGTCGCTACGACTTGAGATTCTTAGCGTTTCGGCAAGATGGCCCAGCCGCCGCCGGCAAACGGAGCCAAGGGCGCCAGCCGCGCCCGTGATCAGCAATCGCTTCATCCCAAATTCCTCAATTCGACTGATTCTCCGCCTTATCCTACGGAGGATTTACAAATTCCATTCTTTCCAGCGATTCCCGAAAGACGACGGCAATGACAGCGAAGTTGGCGCGGCCTGCATCGCCTTGGCCAAGGCTCTAGGCAATCGCGGCGAAGCGGCTTGAATTCCGACACGCTGTTCAACTCTGGAAAACGTAACTTGATGGACCAATTCTCCATTTGCCCGATACTTCGCTTCAGACAAGACACTGAGACTTTAATGCCGAACTACTCGTCCGTGCTTACATCCTCCGGGTCCTTCCAAACGACGAAGAATTGGTAGACGCACCAGCCTCCCACGGCGCCAAAGATCAATGCCCAGCCCGGATTGCCTAGCAAAAGCTCGAACAGCGTCCAGACTAGGCAGATTGCGGTGGTTAAGGCTCGGCGCCAAACCGGAACGAAAAACGGAGTTTGCAGATTGAACATCGGTTGCCTGTTTCAAGCCTCGCTGCGGAATCTAACACAACTGCATCCTGATGATGAATGCAACCATTATTCTATTATTCTGCGTCTCCGCGCCCGCCTCGCATAATTGCGCGCCAGGCACTTGCTCTCGGGAAGATATCGAATCAGGAATGCGCATTCGCTAGGCCGATGCTCCCGAATGGAGGCTGAACCGTGCGCTTCATTATGACTGTCGTCCGACAAATGCGGACGAACCCGCTCTCGGCGCCCTTCCCTTCTGCGGACCGGCAAACGGCCAATCGCCCGAAAATGATTTCGGCCGAGCGCTCTCCGATTGGGAAGTCGGCCCGGTCAGCCCGGAATGCACGAAAAGTTCCGTGAGGACGTACTTCCAATACCCTCGGCTTATGATGGTGAATTCGGCCAACCGCTCTGGCTCGCCTTCCCAATCGACTATTCAGACGACTTGGGTACAAGCTTCCGGCCTTTTCCTCCAGCGTCGGCATGAATTTGCGGATTTGCGCTTGCGCCGCATCGGCGGCGGGTTGGTTCTGTCAAGGTCTCCGCGCCGAATCGGAAGAAGACCCGACAGCTCGGCGGATAGCCGCAAGCCAGCCAGCCTTTGAGTTATCAATCCAAACGAGTTCGAGGACTAGCTATCGTTGCATTGGCGACCCCTCGAGGACTCGAACCCCGAACCTGCTGATTAGAAGTCAGCCGCTCTATCCAGTTGAGCTAAGGGGCCGCAGGCAGCGCATATTGCGAACGAATGGAATGCTGCAAGGCCATTTTCTCATGGCATTGTCGAATTCGGCTGCATGTAGCTTTTCTTTTCCAGCTAGTGGGTCCAGGCTTTGCGTCTGTCCACAGCGAAATTCTCGGCATACCCTCTCGGCCGAATCACCGATTTTCGCTTTTTTGGCACTGACACCACGTACTCGATTCCATGTTCCTTCGCATAGGATTCGGCATCCTCGCGCGATTTGAAGGAAAGGCGCACCTGGGACTGCATATCGTTGGAACTCGTCCAGCCCATCAGGGGGTCCAGGCTTCGAGGCGAGGAAGGCGCATACTCCAGAATCCACTCGCGCGACCTTGCGATACCCGATTGCATAGCATTCCTAGCTGGTTGATATATTCTTGCCGCCATGAATCCGATTCCGAACTTCGAAAGCCGGATTATCGCCCAATTTTCTCCTTCGGGCAATATCGGGATCAAAATTTTAGCCGCTCGACTTTGCGGCAATGAAAAGGAAGCGAGGTGAACCGACATGAATGCACCTGCGAAAGTTCCTACGGATTTTGCCGAGCGCGAAAAACTCGAAGGCGGCAGGGAATTCGTAATGCACACGACTTTCGAGCCGGCCGGCGATCAGCCGACGGCAATAGCGGAACTCGTCGACGGCTTGCTGTCCGAGGAGCGAGACCAGGTTCTGCTGGGCGCAACCGGCACCGGCAAGACTTTTACGATGGCCAAGGTCATCGATCAGCTTCAAAGACCGGCGATCATCCTCGCGCCGAATAAAACGCTGGCGGCGCAGCTCTATGGCGAATTCATGGGGTTTTTCCCGGAAAACGCCGTTGAATACTTCGTCTCCTACTACGACTACTACCAGCCGGAGGCCTATGTTCCGAAATCCGATTTGTACGTCGAAAAGGAATCGCAGATCAACGAGCAAATCGACCGGATGCGCCACTCGGCGACTCGCGCTCTTCTCGAGCGGGACGATGTCATCATCGTCGCATCGGTCTCCTGCATCTACGGCATCGGCTCGGCCGAAACCTATGGAACCATGATCGTCGACCTGGCGGCCGGACAGGAATACAACCAGCGCGAAATCATGGCGTCTCTCGTGGCGCAGCAGTACCGGCGGAACGATCAGGCTTTCCAGAGAGGCACGTTCCGAGTTCGCGGCGACCTTTTGGAAGTCTGGCCGGCGCACTTGGAAAACAGGGCCTGGCAGTACTCCTTCTTCGGCAATCACCTGGAGCAAATCAAGGAATTCGACCCGCTGACCGGCAAGAAAACGGATTTCTTGGAACGCACGAGGATCTACGCGAATTCCCATTACGTCATTCCGAAGCCGACGCTCCGTCAAGCTCTCAACAGCATCAAGGCGGAATTGCGCGCGAAGGTCGCCCAGTTCGAATCCGAGGGAAAGCTGCTGGAAGCGCAGAGGCTCGATCAGAGAACGAAGCTGGATATTGAAATGATCGAGGCGACCGGAAGCTGCCCGGGTATCGAAAACTATTCCCGCTATCTAACGGGCCGCATGCCCGGAGAGCCGCCTCCTACGCTATTCGAGTACATTCCCGATCACGCGATCGTATTCGCGGATGAATCCCACGTTTCCGTTCCGCAGCTCGGCGCCATGTTCAAAGGCGACTTCCGGCGAAAGCACACGCTGGCGGAATTCGGATTCAGGCTGCCCTCCTGCACCGACAACCGGCCGCTGAAGTTCGAGGAATGGGACGCCATGCGGCCGCAGACGATTTATGTTTCCGCTACCCCCGGGAACTGGGAGCTCAATCAAACATGCGGCGTTTTCGCCGAGCAGGTGATCCGGCCAACCGGGCTGGTCGATCCCATGGTCGAAATCCGGCCGGTCGAAAATCAGGTCGACGATTTGCTGGACGAGGCGAGCAAAGTTGCGCTGGCCGGCCACAGGACGCTGGTTACGACGCTGACGAAGCGAATGGCCGAAGACCTTACGGAATACCTCCACGAGCAGGGCGTTCGCGTGCGCTACATGCATTCGGATATCGACACGCTGGAGCGAATCGAGATTCTCCGGGATCTTCGCCTAGGCGCGTTCGACGTGCTTGTCGGCATCAACCTGCTTCGAGAAGGCCTCGACATTCCGGAATGCGGGCTGGTTGCAATCCTAGACGCGGACAAGGAAGGATTCCTGCGTTCGGAGACTTCGCTTATCCAAACCATAGGCAGAGCCGCCCGAAATGCCGACGGCCGCGTGATCATGTTTGCCGACAAGGTTACCAAATCTATCGACAGCGCCTTGAGGGAAACCGAGCGCAGGCGCGAAAAGCAGCTGGAATACAACCGCGTGAACGGCATCACGCCGGAGACTATTCGGAAAAACGTAACGGACGTGCTTGCCGGGCTTTACGACGGCGATGCGGACATGGCGCGCGTAACCGCAACGCTGGAAGAGCCCGCGCACGGCGGCAACTTCGCCGCGCACATCGCCGGCTTGAAGGACAAAATGTTCGAAGCTGCCGAGAATCTCGAATTCGAAGAGGCGGCGCGGCTTCGCGACGAGATAGGCCGACTTGAAGCAATTGAACTCACGGTCGCCGACGACCCGCTAGCGCGTCAAAGCGCGTTGCACGAAGCGGTCGACGAAGCGGTCGGCGCCAAGAAGAGCGCAGGCTCCGCCGCATCCGCCCGCCAATCGGGTCGCGGCGGCCGAGGTCGCCGGAATAAGGGGCGGAGGCGCTGAATCCGGACCGAGTCGACGCGGCGATGCAAGGCCTTACCAAATCTTTATTTCGGGCTGCCGCGCCGCTCTTTGCGCGATGTCCTCGATCCCGACCGGCCTGAAGTCCCAGACATCCACGCCGACATTGACCGATTTCCGCGAACCGAGCCATTTCTCATGCACATGGCCGAAAAGCTGCAGCGCCCCCCTATTGAACCCGTTCCACGTTAGCATTGGATAGTGGCAAAGCGTGTGCTTCGACTTTTGCGGGCCGTCTTTCAATTCAACCATCTTCTCTATGGAATCCCAAGGCAGTTCAAGCGTCTTCGTCCCGTCGTGGTTGCCGACGACAAGGTGCTTGCGCCCGGGAAGCGACTGGAACAAATCCGCCAAGTATTCCATATCCTTGCTTTTTTTGCCGTAGGCGAAATCGCCGAGAATCCAGAGGTTGTCGTCTTTCGAAACGCACTGGCGAAAATTGGCTATGATTCGAGCGTCCATTTCTTCCGAGGACGAAAAAGGCCGGTCGCAGTATCTTATGATGTTATCATGCCCGAAGTGCGTATCCGCAGTATACCAGTGCATAATTCTCGCTTTCGATGAGTGATTGCTTCCCGATGCGCATGTCGCCGAACGCGACGATCGCCGACGCTTTCCAGTCCTGCGGTGATCGCGCGGAACGGTTGAGGCCGGCCGAATTCCGGTCTCATGCCGAACAGCGCTGCAGGCAGCATAAAGATCCGGCGCGAAACTTTGCCCATTATCGCGTTGGAAGGGAATCATGTTTCCGGCGATTGTTGCCGCGCTTCTACAATTCGGAGTTCAACGAGGATTCAGCGGCGCCTCGAGGCGCGCAATCGACGCCGCGAACTGTACCGGGCGAAATCCGCCCGCCCGGCATCGGCGGGTAACGGCGAAGAGTCGGCTATCCAGCCAGGCGCTCTTCGATCAAATCCGCAGTTTCCCGAATGCCGTACAGGGCGATGAAGCCTCCGAACCGAGGACCTTGGCTCGCGCCGAGCAAGATCTCGTAGAGCGCGCGGAACCAATCCCTCAAGGGCTCGAACGCGTGTTCGCGCCCGACTGCGAAAGCGACGGACTGCAATAGCTCGGGATCCAAGTCGCCCGTCCATGCGCGAAGCCGGCCCGAAAGATCCCTCAGCGCCGCGTATTCCTTGGCGTTCGGAGCGCGAAACTTGCGTTCGGGCGCGACCTTGTCTCTATAGTATCGAAGCGCAAAATGGACCGCGTGGTCCAAATCCGGATTGTTTGCGGGATTCGCGTCGGGAGCGTATCTCGCCAGGAATCCCCATAGCACTGCGGGATCTTCCGCCGAGACCACGGACGCAAGATTGAGCAGCGTCGCGAAAGGAACGACCATTTTCGATTCCGGCGGCCGGCCGCCGTGGATATGCCAAACGGGATTGTTTAGGCGCTGCGCTTCATCCTGGGTTTCGAATGCGCGCAAATGCTGATGATATTCATCAACCGTCTTGGGAATAATGTCGAAAAACAGCCGCTTCGCGGTCTTGGGCTTCTGATACATGAACTGCGAAAGGCTCTCGGGCGAGGCATAAGTCAGCCATTCTTCAATGGACAGCCCGTTGCCTTTCGATTTTGAAATTTTTTGGCCGTCGGCATCCAAAAACAATTCGTAGCTAAGATTGACCGGAGGCGGCCTTCCCAGCTTTCTGCAAATTTTGTTCGCAAGCGAAGCGGACGGAATCAAATCCTTGCCGTACATCTCGTAATCGACTTCGAGCGCCGCCCACCTCATCGCCCAGTCCGGCTTCCATTGGAGCTTAACGCGCCCGCCGGTTACCGGCGTTTCGACTTTTTCGCCGTCCGGCTCTCGATAGACGATTGTACCCCTGGAAGGATTCCTCTCAAGCGTCGGAACCTGGAGAACCCGGCCTGTTTTCGGGCTTATGGGAAGAAACGGCGAGTATGTTTCCTTCCGCCCTTCGGACACGCCGCCGAGAGACGGCAGCATGATCGCCATGATTTCATCGAAGCGCTCGAGAACTGAAAGCAATAATTCGTCGAAGCGACCTTCCCGATAGTAGCGAGTGGAAGAGGCAAACTCGTACTTGAACCCGAATTGGTCGAGAAAGGCGCGAAGCCTCGCGTTGTTGTGCTGGCCGAAACTTTCGAATTCGCCGAACGGGTCTCTGACCTTCGTAAGCGGAAGCCCGATATCCGATTCCATTTGCGCGGCGTTCGGCACGTTCCCCGGAACCTTTCTCAGACCGTCCATATCATCGGAAAAGCAAATGAGCCTAGTGGGAATGTCCGAAATCTGCTCGAACGCGTTCCGCACCATGTTCGTGCGAGCCACTTCGCCGAACGTGCCGATGTGGGGAAGCCCGGACGGCCCGTAGCCGGTTTGAAACAGGACGAAGCCCTTGCTCGGCTCTCCATTCCGGATTCGCGCAAGAACTCGTCTTGCCTCTTCGAACGGCCAAGCATTGGATTTCAGGGAATTTTCTCTGTGGCTTGCCATATTCCGGCTCGAATCCGCGCAAATTCAGCTGCGATTTTTCTGCCACTATTGAAGTGCGCCGACTTGGTCAATAACTTAGGCGCTAAACGCAACGCTAGCAACGATCGGCTGGACGAATAATGAATGGGTCATCGCAATCGCTTACGGCGCAGGACGCGCTGCTGGCCATCATGGTCGTGGTTTCCGCATCCGACGAGAATATGAAGACGTCCGAACTCGTCGCAATTGAAAGAATCGTCAACCATCTGCCGGCATTTGCGGATTTCGATACGGACCGAATCGCGCGGGTTTCTCGAACCGTGCTCGACTTGCTTGAAGAAGCCGAAGGGCTGGACGCATTGTTTGGATTGGTTAGAGACGCTTTACCGCCCCGCCTTTATGAAACGGCCTACGCGATGGCCTGCGATATCGCGGCTGCGGACGGCAGGCTCGAACAGGACGAGCTAAGAATTCTGCGCGAGGTTAGGTACGAACTCGACATCGACCAGCTTGCCGCGGCGGCTCTCGAACGCGGCGCCAGAGCGAGGCATTTGACCTTGTAGCGCGTAGTCCGGGCAACTCGGATCAACGCATTCAATCGCCCGAGTCTCGCCGCTTCCGACTTCGAGCTACGGCGGAAACGGTATCCAGCATGCCGCGGGACATGTCGCGCGTGCGCCTCGTTTCCGTTCCGAATGGAGATCTAGACAGCATGTCCATGATCTCGGCCGCGCCTTGATGAAACCCTCCCGGCAAGTCGCAGCCGGCGAACGTGTCTCTGATTTCCTCCATTTCACGAACCCACCGAGCCGAGTCGGCCGGAAGCCTTGGAATATTCTCTTCCGCCCTTCGAAGCAGCTCCGCTTGGCTGCCGCCCAATTCGTCTACCAGGGCTGCAAGAAGATCCATCTCCTCGGCTGCGAGCAGGCCGGCGGCAAGCAGCGCATTGACCCCCTTGGTCAACGATGCGTAGACCATCTTCATTCCGGACGCTTTTCCGATTTCAGGTCCAAGTTCGACAAGGTCGAATGCCGTGCCATCCAGCTCATGCAGTTCGGAAACGCATGCGCCGGAGACGAATAGACGCGGCCTTCGAGCGTTATCGGGCGGCGAGCCGACTATGCCGCCATCGACATATACGGCATTCAAATCTCGAAAAAATCCGGCGATCCGCATCGTCAATTTCGGAGAAATCGCATTCGCCTCCACGAAACAAACGCGTTTTCGACCGCGGCGCATGCCATCGGCTACGAGGCTCGCTGCGGATTCAGCTTCCGACGGCGGCAGCACGGAAAAGACAATATCGCAAGCCGATGCTAGCTGCGCCGCGCCTCCCGCGTCGCGAAGGCCGGCTTCTCCGGCGCGCCGAAGCGATTCGGAGCTTCTTCCCTCCAGCAAGCCGAGGGTTTCGTACCCGGCGATGACGAAGCGAGCGGCAAATGCAGCCCCCATTTCGCCCGCGCCCAGCACTCCCAATGTCAATTTGGATGACTTCGAAGTTCTAGGCATTATTCTTCTACAACGGCCATGAACTGGATTTGGAAAAGACACCCTGCCGGCATATGGGAAGAGACGCTGGCATGCCGCGCGGGACGCGACGCGCCGTCCGGATAGAGTTCGAGCCAATGCTCGTTGACCAACGGCCTGTCGTCTAGATTTCGAAAAATCAAATCGACTTTCACGACATCTTGCGGATCCGCGTTCCCTTCCGCCAAAATAGAACGAAAATGCCTGAACGCCAATTCAATCTGCGATTCCAAACTTCCGGGATAGTTTCCCGTTCCCGCTTCGGCTCCTGAAATTGCGGAACTCATGATCACCCCGCGATGCATCGCTGCCGCGGGAATGGGATTCTTGTGGCCGGGAACATCGCGTGGATTTAGAGATCTGACCAATTTGCATTCCCTTGTTTAACCGAATTTCGATTTCCGATCCTGCAGACAGCAATTCTCGCAACCGAACAGTCATGGATACCATAGCGGGATTAACTGATTCTTCCGAAGACAATTTCTTCGCACCGGGCCAACCGCCTTGACTGCAACGCCAGGCGGTCCGCGTCTCCTTGAAACAACAAATCAAGATTGCATCTATGCATCTCGACAGGCTGCGGACGCAAAATTTGGAAAAATGCCTGCGCGCTCCACTTTACGCCTTGCTTTTGTTCATATTGTGTTCTATAGAGCATAGGTATAAGCATGTAAACAATGGGGAATTATATACGAGAATCCCATTTTCATCTTAACGCCGCCGCCGCCAAATCCGTTACAGTAGAATCCCAACAGCAGGGAGATTCGCATGGCACAGCAGACACCGGGCAAGTCGCACCGCAAGGGCGTCGGCATCAAGCAATTGATGAAGACGTTCCCGAACGAGGAAGCGGCGCGGAAGTGGCTGGAGTCTGAAATCTGGCCGGATGGTCCCTACTGTCCGCACTGCGGCAGCTTCAACGTCCAGTCCGGCATCAAGCATAGCAGCATGACGCATCGCTGCCGCGACTGCCCGAACCGTCCGCAGTTCAGTATCAAGTCGGGAACGGTCATGAAGGGGACGAAACTGGAATGCCGCGACTGGGCGATTGCGGTCTACATCCTGACAACGAACCTCGAGGGCATCTCGAGCATGAAGCTGCATCGGGAACTGGAAATCACCCGGAAGTCGGCTTGGCACCTGATGCACCGTCTGCGGGCCGCGTTCGCGGCAGGCGAAACGCCTCAGTTCTCCGGACCGGTTGGGGCGGATGAGACCTGCATCGGCGGACTCGAAAAGAACAAGCACCGTGACAAGAAGCTGAATGCGTGTCGTGGTGGCATCGGCAAGGCCATCGTCGCGGGCGTAAAGGATCGGGAGGTCGGCCAGGTCGCGCCGGACACCGCGGCCAAAACGCTCCAAGGTTTCGGGGAAAACCACAGCGAAGCGACTGCGCAGGTCTACGCGGATGATGGTCGCGGCTACGCGGGCATCGACCGGGCGCACGAGAGCGTTAACCATAGCGCAGGGGAATCCGTGCGCGACATGGCCCATGCCGACGGCATAGAGAGCTTCCGGGCCAATTTGGAACGCGGGCACAAGGTCGTGTTCCACAAGTTCGGCAAAAAGCATTTGCAACGGTACGCTGAAGAATTCGCGGGTCGGCACAACGCCCGGAATCGCGAAACTCTGAACATGATGCAAGGCGTTGTGTCCGGGATGGTCGGGAAGCAGCTGCGCTATGCGGACCTCACCGCCGACAACGGCTTGGCATCCGAGGCTAGGTCATGAAGCCGAAAGCCATATCCCTGTTTTCGGGTGCCGGGGGTATGGACATTGGCGTCAGCAAAGCGGGATTCAACAACGTTTGTTCAATCGAAATGGACCCGCATTGCGCCTCAACGCTACGCCGGAATTCTTCCCGAATGGCGGTTTGGCAAGTGGACGTGCGGGCATTGGACCCAAAAAGAACGCTGGACTCTTTAGAACTGGCAAGCGGTGACGTTGCGCTTTTGCATGGTGGACCGCCCTGCCAGTCATTCAGCCAGATCGGCCACAAGCGCGGGCTTGACGATTCGCGTGGCCGACTTGCCTTTGAGATGGTCAGGTTTGCGGAAGTCCTGCGCCCTGCCGCCATCATGCTTGAACAAGTGCCGACATTTCTTGCTACAGAGGCGGCAGACGGAATGACCGTTCTCGACATGATGCAAGAGGCGTTCTTTTCCATCGGATACGATACCCACGCGAGCGTTCTTAACGCTCTTGAGTTTGACGTGCCGCAACGCAGGAAGCGGGCGGTGATTGTTGCCGTGCCTGCTGGTCAGTCCTTTGCCTTCCCGGAGCCGAAAAGAACGATTGTCACCCGGACGGCGGGCGATGCGCTGGAGGGGTTGCCGAAGGCCATGCCGCCAAACCGAGAGCCATTGGCACCCAATCATGTTGACGTGACGCCGGACCGCGACCGATACAGAATTTCATTCGTGCCGGAAGGGCTTTGGCTGTCAAAGGCCTCGGGTGCGCCATCGGACGTTGTAAGGCGTCTGACACCAAAGGACTCCACCAAGTTTCGCCGACTGGACCGAAACAAGCCGTCGTTGACCTTGCGATGCGGGGAAGCGTTGTATCATCCAACGGAAAACCGTTACATCACGCCAAGAGAAGCGGCGCGGCTTCAAGGGTTTCCGGATGATCACATTCTTGAAGGACCAATTCGGCGCCGGACGGGCGTTGTCAAGAACCTTGACCAGCACAGGCAAGTTGCCAATGCGGTTCCACCGCCGTTGTCTATGGCCGTTGCGTCAAGCGTGAAGTCCGAATTGCGCCTGTAGTTTATGAGTTGTTTGGCGAAGTCCTGACAAACTCATTTTCGTGTCGGAGCATTCTCGCGGTTATGACATCATGAAGGGCATTATGGCGAGTGAAAGCTCAACCAAAGACCAAGGCGTTCCGTCATTAGCATACTCGCCTGCCGACGCTTCGATGCCGCTGCTGTTCTCGCTGGATCAGCCCATCAGCTATCTCGAAAAAAGCCTATTCGATCACTTTGAAGGCGAGGAACTAAGATTCATGGACCTATACAAGAGGCATAGCGTCGATACGCCCTATATTGAGAAGAATTACAAAGAAGTTTTAAAGCAACTCGAAAAAAAGGGCGCTATCGAAGTACGCACGACGAAGGGCAAACGCCGCGCAGGAACGTTCGCAGACCATGTGCTGATCAAGTTTCTAAAAAGAGGGCGCAATGGCCAATAGCTCTTCGATTGAATGGACCGAGTCGACTTGGAATCCCGTAGTCGGTTGCACGGTCATCTCACCTGGATGCACCAACTGCTACGCCATGCGGTTGGCACGGCGTCTCGAGGCTATGGGGCAGCCGAAGTACGCGGGTACGACGCGAATGTCCGGTGGTAGACCCAAGTGGAACGGTGTCGTGCGGACTGACCAAGCGAGCGTGAACCTTCCTGTAAATTGGAAAGCCGGGCGAATGATTTTCGTTAATTCCATGTCCGATTTGTTTCACGAAGCTGTACCGCTGGCTTTCATCCGGCAAGTGTTTGCGACAATGAAAAAGACTCCTCAGCACACCTACCAAATACTCACGAAACGATCCGCGAGGCTAGAAGAATTGTCCGGCGCACTTGAATGGCCGAGGAACGTCTGGATGGGTGTTAGCGTAGAAAACACCGACTACCAGTTTCGAATTGATCACCTGCGCAGAACTGGCGCCGCCATAAAATTCCTAAGCCTTGAACCTTTGCTCGGACCGTTGAATGATCTCGATTTGGAACGAATTGAATGGGTAATTGCCGGCGGAGAAAGCGGACCCGGAGCTCGCCCGATAAATCCGGACTGGGTGCGGACCATTCGCGACCAGTGCGACAATGCGGGCATCGCCTTCCACTTCAAACAATGGGGCGGTCCAAGCAAGAAGAAGACCGGACGGACGCTTGATGGAAGAACTTGGGACGAGTTTCCGATTTCCCATTGAACGAGGATCGAAACAGCGCAATCTTCAGCATCGGCCGGCATCGTTGGTTCGATTTTCCAGCCGGCAATCCAAAAAATGCGGGCGAAAGCAAACTATGAGATCTTGCTAATTTTCGAGGTTTTTTTAATCGAGATTTTGAAATTGGATGAACTTCTCCTTCGGCGGCAATTCCACTCCGGGCCTCGCGAGACCGGCGCAGGCGGTGCGTTCGACAGCGGCGCTAAGCTGCGCGACAGCATTGCCTAGGCGAGGTCGAAGGGTCTCGACTATGGCTGCGCCCGGAAGGCTAGTAACGCATGGCCACCCGCCGCCGACATGCACATCTCCGATCTCTTCCCGCGGGTATCGAATGAAGATTTGTTTCCGGCCACGCAAACGGCCGATCCGACGGGCAGCTTGCGGACTTGCAACTCCCAACGCACAATCCGTCGCCTGTATTTTGCAGGAATGATCTAGCACGTCGAAATGTCATAGCGCCTCGCCGTTTTCGATCTCCGCAGTTGGCGAAGCGATGGCATTCGATTAAATTTTTTCTGCATTCGAATAGGAAAGCCCCCGATCCGGCCTTTCGGTGGGAATCCGGGGCTTCTCCGGGGATTTCGGACCCGGGCGGCCTAGCTATTCATCCACTTGCTCCTCGGTTTCATCGACATTCGCTAGCACGATCTTCCCGATCGCTCGCGCCGCAGGCGCCGGGCAGGCCATTCATGATCCGCGCGACGAATTCGGCGACGAAGGCGCCGAGCGCGAGGATCATCGTCCCGACCTCGCGGCAGAGAAGTCGCATCCCGATTTTGAAATTGGCGAACAGGCGCGAGGCGGCGATCGAAAACCTGCCGATGGCTCAGGCACCGCCGAAGAAGGTCGTCGTCTTCAGCTCCTTGAATTCGCGGATCTATGCTTCGCCCTCGGAAAGATTCGGAGCAAGAAACGAATCTGCGCATGGACGTTAACGGCCCCAAGGGAAAAAATTCGTTTTTTCGCTCTTCGGCAGTTTAATCTGAAGTTCTGGACTATTTTGCTCTTGTTTTCACTTTTATTTTGCGTATATTCAAGGGGTTACAGGGGGGCAGGCACCTCCCGAACTGGATTCTTGTAGGCAGTAGACATTCGCGGTCCGTCTTGCGACCCGACAGCAGACATCTCCAATATTTTCCGCAATAACCCCACATTTTTGTGAAAAACCCTCTTGACATTATAGGCGGGGCCATCCAGAATGGGACAAACATGTAGGCACTATCTATCAGGAGCACACCCATGGCCGATTCTCCATCCATGCATGTCGCCGTCATCGAGTCCCGTCAGAACGGAAAAACATACACCTCCGTCCTCCTCAGGCAGAGCTATCGCGACAACAACAACCGGGTGCAGAAACGCACGCTCGCCAATCTCTCCCGCCTGCCGCCCCACACGATCCCGCTCCTGAGCGGCGCACTCAAGGGAAAGCAGTACGCCGAAGTCGGCGACATTCTCGGGGATCCGATCCGCTCCCGCCACCACGGGGCGGTGCAGGCGACCCGCACGGCCATGAATGCCATCGGCCTTCCCCGCCTCGTCGCCCGCCAGCGCTGCCCGGAACGGGACCTCGTCCTGGCCATGGTCGCCGCCCGCATCCTCAGGCCGAACTCCAAGCTCGCCACCAGCCGCTGGTGGCGGAACACCACGCTGCCGGAGGAGTTCGGCATCGCCGGCGACGTCGCCGCCGACGACCTCTACGCGGCGATGGACTGGCTCGACGAGCGGCAGGAGGGCATCCAGGGACGCCTGGCAAGACGCTGGATCGCTCAGGACGACCTCGTCCTGTGGGACCTGTCATCGACCTGGTACGAGGGAAGCCACTGTCCGCTCGCGCGCCTCGGCTACAGCCGCGACCGCAAGCGCGGCGTCCCGCAGATCAATTTCGGCCTCCTCTGCGACCGCGACGGCCGCCCGGTCGCGGTCTCGGTCTACCCGGGAAACATCACCGACAAGGAGACCCTCCTGCCCGAGCTCGACCGCCTGCAGCGCCGCTTCGGCCTCTCCCGGGTGGTGATGGTCGGGGACCGCGGAATGATCATCAAGGCCACCATCGCGTCCCTGCGCGAACGCGGCGGCGTCGGCTGGATCACCGCCCTCAAGAGCCAGACCATCCACAAGCTCGCCCGCCAGGGCCATCTCGACCGTTTCCAGGACCCCGAACACGAGCGGACCCTGTTCGAGATCCGGGACCATCCGGACTTTCCCGGGGAGCGCCTCGTCGCCTGCCGCAATCCCCGCCTTGCCGGGCGCCGCGACCGGGTCAGGCAGGAGCTGCTCAAGGCCACCGAAAAGGCCCTCTCGGAGATCGCCGCCCGCGTCGAGGGCGGAACGCTCCAGGGCGAGGCCGAGATCGGTCTCGCCGTGGGCGCGGTCATCAACAAGCGAAAGGTCGGGAAGCAC
>Ga0209544_1001507_pt1 | contig 25111 bp, 20 predicted proteins | sample MesohylPK_FD_187297 | JGI IMG/M metagenome (GOLD analysis project Ga0209544, IMG submission 187297) | Host-associated microbial community of the marine sponge Aplysina aerophoba from Gulf of Piran - sponge mesohyl, lysed by proteinase K... | ecosystem: Host-associated > Porifera > Sponge >...
TCACCACCCGCGGTCAGTCCTACCGGACCAGACACGCGCGGCCAACCACCACGTCGCCGCAGCAGGCGGGAGGTGAGGCCTAGCAACCACCATCGGGAGAGACCACGTCCGCCTCCGAGTGGCCTAGTCTTAGACCGATCAACTGGCCTAGATCAAGAGCGATCAAAACATGCCGAGCGGGGATCACGCGCAGGTCCTGTAAGTGAAAATGCGGGATCCAGTGCGCAGGACCCGACGCCTGAGGCCGCGTCGGCGCGGTTCGGATATGCGGCGGCGGCCTCGATGTTGGCTAGGCGGGTGAGGTTGTAGGCCGCGGCGGTCAGTTCGAACCAGAGCTTGTTGCCGGCCTGGCCGAGGTAGCGCAGCTTGCCGCCCGCGCCGGCCGTCTTGATCCAGCCGAAGACCTATTCGACCCGTTTCCGCCGGCGTTGGCTCTGGCGGTAGCCCTCATGTCGCGTGGTCCGGCCATCGATCGCGCTGCGCCGTCCGCGCCCGTTCTGGGCGACATGGGGCGTCACCCCCAGCGCGCGCAGGTCCTAGACGAAGTCGCGCGTGTAGCAGGCCCGGTCCGCGCCCAGCGTGGCCGCCCCCCAAGACCCCGCATCAAGTGTGGGGTAGGGCGCCGGGTTGGAGCATCGTCAGGGTGGCGTCCCGTTCGGCGTAGCCGGCCTGCCCTTGGCTTGAGCAGGGAGTCGGCATCGGTCCGTTCGACATTACCCACCAGTCCGTGACCGTTCTCGCTCAGCACATGGCCCAGGTAGCAGAGCCGCGCCTCTGAGTCGGTGATCGACTCGTGCGTGTCGTGACGGCGGCGCCCACCCTGGAAGTCGGCGTGGCGGTTCGCTCGCCGCGCTGACCATCTTGCGGCGGTAGCTCGACGAGCGGACGGTGACTCTTGTGAGAGGCCCGGGCTTGCAGCAGCGTGCCGTCGACCGTGAAGTGGTCGGCCGAGAGCAGCCGCCGACGCCGAGCGTCCTTTACCACTTTCTTGAGCAGCACCCGCGCCGCGTCCGCCTACAGCAGCCGCTCACGGTTCTTGGTAAAGGTCTTCGGATGGAACGGCACGTCTTCGACCCCGCATCAGGTGCCGGGCAGGCTATTGAGGTCCAAGAACCACTTGAACAAGAGGTTGTAGCGCAGCTGCTCGCAGAACTGGCGCTCCGAGCGAATCGTGTAGAAGGCCATCTGCAGGCTCGAGTTGAGCAGGTGCTCAGGCGGGATCGAAGGTCGTCCGCCAGCCGCGTAGATCTCAGGGAACAGCGGCGAAAGCACCCCAACGCCGAGTCGGCCAGCGGCTTGAGTCGCCGCAGCGGATGGTCCTTCGGCACGAAGACCTCCGGCGTCAACCCCAGCATCATCGTCGCCTGCCGCTCACTCTCGCCGCGCATCGCTGATATCCCTCGACCAACGGCTCAACACCTCATTCATGATCTCACATGTTCATTTTTCGGCAATCTGATACGGGATTCGCTTCTCATGCCCCATGCGCAGATTGCTCAGGGCACCAGAGAGAAGGTTAACTCGAAGGTTCTTGATTTTGTCCAGTTTGGTGGCGCTCGCCGCACCACATTAGGCGCAAACGACCCTGTCAAGAAGTGAACAATGCCAGGTGCGAGATTGGGCGCCTTGACTGTTCAACGGATCTTTGTCGTTGTCTCACTCTTCTGGGAATCGCAAGTCGAAGCGAAGCGAGCCTTCGACTTGATTGTGTACACGACCTGCAGGATTGAAGCGATACCCGCCTGTCAACTCAAGTGATCCCGACCATTTCCCCGCATCTCGTCCGCTGGTCAACTCCTTCTCGCCGATCACTGTCCAAACAAGGGCCAACCCTTCGCGTTCGAGGAATCGCCGTAACAGGTCCTCGCGAATCAACAGGGAGGCATCACTCTCTACGGGATCGGAAGCGAAGGCTGCGAGTTGCCCATCGATGTCAAGGAAGTCGGTGTCGTGTCCACGCCAGCGCAGGTCCATGCCATCGGTAAGCAGCAGCTGCGGGACAAGAAACGTGTGCGAGTCCTGCAGGGAACAATCGTAGCTGCTGCCCTCACTGAGATACTCGGCAGCAGTGAGATAGACGGTGGTTGGACAGTCAGGGGTCTCGATTGGGACCCGAACACTAATCTCTGGAGCCCCGCCGTACTTGTCCAGATACGCCGGGGACCAACCGTGTTCGCCAAGGAAGATCTCGGTCTCATGGCCAGGCTCAGGCATCCGTAAACCCAGCAGATTGACTTCCTGCGCCCAGTGATAGAACTCATCGGCCCGTTCCGCGTCCACGAGATAAGCGTGAGCACGTATCCATACTTCGCGCCTAGCATCCTCGTCGTCATCTGAGCCCGCCAAACCAGGATCCCTCCACAGACGAAAGGCACGCAGGTTAAGCCACCTTGATCCGTCCTGTGGATTCGTGACCTGGAAGAGGTGTGTTAGCTCCCAATCGTCAAGCCTGAGGTTGAGCCATTCTTTCGTGGGCAGGTTGAGTCGCCACTCGTCGAACTCATAGCCTCGCCACCACGTCGACGGCTTGTCCTCGCCGGATTCATGGCGGGCGCGGATTTGCGTTGGCGCAGTCGGGTCGATATCGCGTAGATGGATCTGCCATGGTCCATTGAAGCGATAGCGGCTGCGATCGTCGGAGTAACCGCTGTCAAACTGATAGTGATCGGAGAGGTACGCAAGCATCTCGTGATAAGCGATCCATTGGTACTTCTTGCCGATGCGTTCGGGCTTGTGAGACTCTCGAAACCAGCGCTCATTGAGATGCAGATCGAAACTGCCGAAACGCTCGGCGGTCCAGCCCAAGTCGAAGACTCGCCAGAGGACATATCGCTGAATGGCCTCGGTGTCGAAGCGGTGATTCTCCGCGCGAGCACGCTCCAATGCGAGATACCTCTCCCGATGCACAGGATTCAGGGAAGAGAGAAAAGTGGTCAGCAACTCCTCAACGCGCTCCGTTGAGGAATCTCGTTCCTCGTCATCGGCCAGCACTTCGGAGGAATCGTCTACAACCTGATCCAGCTCGGTGGATTCGCCTGTTGTCGTAGGTCGCTGAGTGTTGATCGGTATGGTTGCCCCCTCGAAAAGAGAATCAATCAGGTGTTTTCGCCGTTCGTTGCGATGCTCGCTCAATGCTCGCAATGAGGAGGCCGAAAACTGACCCTCGAGTTCCGTCAACAGATCGCCTGGATCTCTCCAGGGCTCTTCGCTCTGCCGATGGACAAGCCAGGGGCCTCTCTTGTGATTGGTACCGATGATGTATCTGGCAAAGTCCCAATCCAAAACGGAAAAATGGATCGCGTTTTCAGCTCGCCTGACATCGTACCTATCGTCAGTCGAGACGTCGGGCCTCGGTGCGAGACGGGTCAACTCATCGATGTTGGGAACGTCTGGCCATTCGCTGCGGTAGGGAGGCCGAATCAAGTTCTCATCGATAGCGACATCGGCTCCGAGATAGAGCGCTCGCTCGACCACCCCCCGTGCGAAATCCCGCAACAGGATGTGCGTAGGTGGTGCGTCATCGGCAAAGACATCGCGATACACCCAAGTGGCGATGCCCTTGATCTCCTCAGGATCATGGCAGCGCGTGGCTATTCCGTAGGCCGCAGCATAGATTCGCTCGGCAACATATGGATCGTCTATGTCCTGGAAACGCTCGATCAGGTCTACTAGCGAGTCAATGCGGTCAGTGAGCAGCCAGACGAGCCCCTTGGTAGCGCGGTCGCGGACGTAGCGATTGGATGCAGTCAACATCCAGGTGAACGTCGTCGCCATCAGTTCGACGGTGGGGGCGTCCAACGCGCTTCGGATCTCTGGGGATTGCTCGCTCGCCCAATCGAGCAATCGATTGACCGGCCCGCTGTCCTGATATGTGTAGGAATCGTGAAGGTAGATGGACCACCGGGCGTCGCGCTCTGGCATCGACCAGCGCCGCAGCAATTCATCCAAGAAGCTGGCGTTCAAAGGGTGATCCGGGATCGTCGAGAGCAACAGAAGTGCGTCAAAGACTTCAGCGTTCCGAGGCCCATCTGGTCTGCGCAGCAGCGTTATGAACTGAACGCGTGTTTCCTCCGAGCAACCTTCGGGGCGACGCCAGGCGAGGCTATCAAGGAATGCGGAGCGCCCCCAAGGCGAGTCGAACAACTCAGGCATTAGGCCGGGGAGCTCTGACCCGAATCGCTCCGGGATCTGGATGCAGAGGGCCTCAAGCACACCTCGCCAGGCGAAGTTTCGTTCATCGGACAGTGTCGCCAACTGGCCATCGGGACGGAATGCCGCAGCCGGGTCTTCGTCGTCAAGGCGAGACTCGATGAGGCACTTTGCAATCAGATGGTCGGCGAAACGTTCGTAGGTGAGAGAGATAACTCGCTCGCCTTCACTTCCGTCATCGATGTCTAGCCCCTCCAGCAGTAGACCCTCGCTTACAAGCGCGCGATATAGGGATCGCGAAAATCCTACTCTGGGCAAACAAGCGTCGATCAGCTCGGCGGCCTCCGACTGCGGAACCCAACGGCTGCCTCGCCTCACAAAATGGGCAGCCAGACCTGCCAGCGCAGATTGGACCAACCTGTCGCGCGGGTTGAAATCAAGCCTGCTGCCGTGGCTCAGCCTTTGGTTGACGTCCTCTAGCAGCCCCTCGAACAGGTCGCTCAAGCTGAAATGACGGCGTGAGATCTCTCTTACCCCTCTGGCTTGCAGGCTCTGACAATACAGCTTCAAGAAGAGCGGATTATCGAACTCTGGCTGCAGCAACGGCGTCGATGGCAAGTCGATGCCGTAGTGAGCGAAGTAGGCTCGCGCTGCATCGTATGCGCGGTCGACAAAGCCGTTGTGCGTGACCGTTACCGCCTCCGTGCGCACATGATCAGGAACGACGGCATCGTCGAATGTGGAACGAACCGAGATGATGCATGAGATCCAGGGAAAGCGCTTGATTGTCTCTAGGAATGGACCGAGATGGCCGGGCCAGATGGCTGGTCCCTCACCGTCGTTGATGGCGTCGACGATCAGCAAGGCGGGCGCATTCGCTACTTGCGCTGCTGCTTCGAGAGCACCTAGAAACTGCTCGGGTTCGAGAGCACCTAGATGCAGATGCTGTAACGCCTGCACCCAGGGATCGTCTTTGGTCAGAAATCGCTGACCCATGAGCAGAACGGTCGGCTGGCCCGCCTTGAGTCGGTTACGGGCAAAGTCGCACAGCAGATGAGTCTTGCCAATCCCGGCCTCTCCCTTCAATAGGAGGACGTTTCCGTTGACCAGAGGCTCTGCCTCCTGAAGGTGATCGAGCGCGAGTCCCAGGACGCCCTGAAGTCTGAGGAACCTCTCTTCCTGTTCCTCGTATGGATTCCGCTGATGGTTGTGCATGTTCTCAGGAGCATCCTGGCCAGGGTTCCAAGTCGCGGCTCGCTCACTGATGGGTGCGGTGAGCATTTCGGCGCAAGTCATCGCTCGGTCTATGTCTCCGGCCAGCAAGCCAATCGGGATCTTGAGGTCCGGCGATGCCGGTAGCTGACTCAGCGCGGTAGGGATGCGTTCTGCGAGCTCCTTCAGCTCGATGAGCTCCCCTTCCTGGTCTAACTCAGCGAAGTACTCCGCCTGGTGTGTTGACCTTGCGAATGCTTCTCGGAGGTCTCCTGCACGTTCGCGGATATCGCTCAGCCCACCTGGTTCGCGGGCAAAGAGATCAAGCTTTTTCGATACCGACACGTCAATGTGCGCGGTCGGGGTATAGCGTGAGCCGGCACTCACGATCGCTTCATCGAGACGATGCCGAAACCAGTCTTGACTGAAGCGCGACACACCTCCGAACCAGAATTCAGCCAGGCCTGCCTGTTCTTTATCTTCTAGGAGGCCCTTCAGTTCCGAAGCACCCCACCACACGAACTCCACGTCCATGCCTCGTTCTGCTGACCACTTCTCCCAACGCTTCTGTCTCTTTCGATACCGCTGCAGTTCCGTGGTCACACTTTTTCGCCTGCCATCTGATCGATTGCGCGGCACGCAAATGTGATAGCGCCTCAACCTGGGATGAGTATCCAGGGCTCGTTTGACAGACCGATCAAGCTGGTTCAACTGAGAATCCTGCATCGGCTCGGTGAAGAATTTCGCTTGCCAACCCCATTCGTCGCTGTTGGGCAAGACGCAGTAGCACTCGACCCCCGCATCCTGCTCACCGGTGCGAAAGAAATTGGAGTCGTGCGGCGCTTCAACACGAGCTAGCTGCGCGCACAACTCTTCGAATCCATCCTCCTGACTGCCGTCTTGCGCACGGATCTCATGCCACCGGATATCTGCCACCGTCGCGCCCCTTACTGCCAGGAATCAAGGTGAACCTACCACGGCTTCGACGTGGAGTAATCGTCCCGTTGACGACGTCTAGTCTGGTCCAACTCTCCTGGTGCAGCTTTCGAGATGGAGAGTCCAGGTGGCACGGCTTACTTCAGCAGGGCCTTATGGGTCAGTAAGGAGTGCGAAGGAGGTCGTTTCCACTTTGCCGACAGACCACCCAATTCAAGCAAAGAGAGGCCGATTCGGGAGCTGCCACGGCCCGCGATCAGGATTCACGTTATCGCGAGGTGACATGGATGGACGCGGCCGAGGACATCTCAACCTAGCGCTCGTCATGTGTCGAGCGGAAGGGGCAACTCGAAGGCTTTTGCTTTTAGGAAGTTTGGCGATATTCGCAGCCGCTCATTCCCTACTCCGGCTCAGTAAGACAGGCGGCAGAGATGCGCACCTCGGGGCCAAGCGCCTTCATGCTCCAAGGGTTGAACGCTCAGATGCGAGCGAATTGAATCGTTCGGCGAATGTATCCGCGAAGTTCCGTAGGGCTAACAGTTGGCGGCCTCCAGATTCCACGCCCCTGATGGTGGAACTGACTGGAGTACTCATTGATGTTTCGAAGCTCCTCGATGCGAGCCGCGTCGAGGATGGGATTCTCGGCCTGAAGTCGGTCCAAGCACTTCGTGATAAATCGGCCGATCATCTCTCCCGGCACGAAGTCAGCCGGCGTAGCCACGTTCAAGAATGCCTCAAGGTGGGGACGGATGCACTGTGCCAAACCAAGCAAGTCGTCGTCACCGTCATCAAGAAAGGCTTGGAACCGTTGGTGACGAAGATCATGCATTTCCTGCAAGGCTGCCGCAACGTTCCAGCCCTCCAACCGAGAGTTATCTCCTCTGTCTCCAATCTGCAATTGAGCACAGGGTAGTCCTCGCTTCACCCGGAAGAGTTGTCCCATGAACTCTTGGCTGTGAGACAGCACAATGACCTGTTCCGTGTGTTGAGCGAGTTCCACGATTGCCTGCGCCGTGGCCAATGATCGGTGCGCATCGAGACTGGCAGTCGGATCATCAATGACTGCGACGAGATGGTGCTCACCTGCCTCCCGCTCCGTGCCAGCGAAGTACATAGCAAGCGCAAGGGTTCGACGATCTCCTGAGCTCAATGTGTTGCGAAAGTCCGAAAGCACCTCCCCGGCGTCAGACTCCGCGACAGCCAGGGGTACATTCGAGTTATTCACTATGAGTTGATAGGCGGAGCTCGGGGCGCCTCCGGGATTCGTGAATGTCAGCTCCTTCACGCGAAACTCCGCGTTGAAGAGAATGAGATACTTGTTTAGTGCCAGCCCGAAGTCATCGAATGCAGCCTTGCGCTGTTCAAGGAACTCATTGCGCACTGCCTCTCGTTTCTCTTCGGTGTCGGCCTTGGATCGCTGTTCGCTCAAGATTGCATCGCAAATGTCCACAATCTCAGGCGAGTACCGAGCCATCTGCCGCTTGGTGGTCTTGAGTTGCAATTCAAGCTCGTCGCGGTCTCCAGACAGTATCTGACTCCTCATGACTTCAACATGTGTGTTGATAGACGCGATCTGCTCATTGATCTTGCGGATTTCTTCGCGGCGCTGCGCCAATTCTTCTAGTCCCTCTCGAGTTTGGGTTGAGAGCGGCATTCTGTCGAGAGGGCGGTTCTGCTTGTCGCGCAGTTGGCGGTCAACAGCAGAGTGAACAACCATCCAAGCGTCTGCGATGGGCTTTGTGTCTAGCGACAGCTCTGGCAAGGACCCAAACTGCGACCAGAATCCTCTTCTCTCAACAGCAACGCGGGCTTGCCGCTCAAACTCGGCAACCACGTCAGCTCGGAGAAGACCATCGTGGCTCAGCAAGGCGTCATGGATTCTCGTCTTCAGCGCCCGGTATTCCTCGTCGAAATAAGAGCGGTAGTGGTGTAGCAAGGCGGCGCCGGAGAGTGACTGCCCGCAGAAGGGGCACGTTGTTGCGCGATCCAAACCTTCATCGCCGAGCATTGCTATGCCGTCCGAGACCCATCGCTCGCTCCCCGCCCCTAGAGCCGAAAAATGTTCAGCAACGTGCGCGAGTGCGGCGGTGTCGACCGTTTGGAGTCCCGCACCCAAAAGGGATTCGATCTCTGATCTCGTGATGTCAGGAACGGCTAGTTCTTCAAGAGCGGCGACACGCGCCACCTTGTCTCTATTGGCGAATCCAGCGAGTCGCTTCTCGATTCGCTTAACAACTTGATCTGCTTCAGGAAGCGGAGTGAGTGCGAGGAATTCATCGATGCGCATACCTCCGAGAGCAGCCGTCGGGATCTGGCCCCGAAGGCGGTCCAACCGGGAATTGTGCGTTTTGCCTGCATCTACGAGTTGCTCGAGTCGTCGGCTCAACTCGACTCCCCGGGCGCCGATAATCCAGGTGTGTAAGTTCTTCCGATGGCCAGGCTCAACGGCAAGTCCGGAATGGACGTTTATGTCGACGAACTGGTCGTCAAAGACTCGAATCTTCGGCTCCAACTTGCTCCATTCGTCGTCCGCGAATACGGCATGTTCGCCTAAGTCAACCACCACGTGAGGCCGCTCATCCGAGCCAAGCCGATGGCGCTCGAGAATGGATTTGGGGTCGCCGGAACCGAGTGAGCGAAGAATCGCTGCGATAGTCGACTTGCCCTTGCCATTTCCCGCGTAGACGAGCGTCAGACGGCCGAACGGCAGGTCGTTTCCGACCGTTTCGGAGAATCGACCAACATTCTTGATGACTCTGATGGCCTTGAGCACTCTGTCCCGCCTCCTATGCGCAGTTGCACGGCTATAGATTTTATCTGGCAAAGACAACATCCCATTGAGCAATATGTGGTGAGCAGAACACATCGTCAGTTGGAGTGGAGTTTCGTTTCTCTCGAGCTGACTGGGGCCTGCTTTCAACTGGTCGGCTATAGAGAGACGCCGGACGTCAGACGGGAGTTTGCCGAATAACGACGCGGCGATGCGCTGATTCTTGCCTCATTCGTTTCTGTTGGTTGCGGATATCACGCCGCCGCATGCCCGCTAACCCCGCTGCGGCTGCAGGAGATTGCGCGACCTGGCGACTGAGCACTCCACATGGCCGTGTGGCTTCAGCAACTCGGGGACAACCAACCAGCTGGAAGTCCGCCTATAGGTCAGAGAGCCAGCGCGAAGGTCAACTCAAAAGTTCTTGCTTTTAGGAAGTTTGGTGGAGATAGGGGGACTCGAACCCCCGGCCTCGTCGTTGCGAACGACGCGCTCTCCCAGCTGAGCTATATCCCCACGCAGTAACCGAACGCCCTCAGCGTACAGCCGTGACGCTTGGCCATTCAATCAACCGGTTCATCGTCGGGCAGCAACCCGTCTGGCAGGTCAACGGCCATCGTTCCGGCAGCCGTGTCGACGTTGACTATGACGTCGCGCAGGGCTGGAACCAACAGATCGCGCCGCTCGCCTCGGTCGACGATGTACACGTCGTTTGCCCCGGTCTGCAGGACCTCGCGGATCGTTCCCAGTTCTTGTCCATCATCGGCGAGCACGCGCAGGCCCTCGATTTCGTCGAGGTACCAGAACGGCTCATCGGTGCGGGGCCGCTCTTCCTCGGGCACTTCGATCAGTTCGCCTCGCAGCGTTTCGGCTGCGCCGCGGTCGCTGATGCCATTGATGAACAGATAGACACGGTCCTTTTGCCAGTTGCTGCGTTCAACCTGGCGAGGCTCTCCGGCGATGAACACACGGGCGCCGGCTTCGAACCGCTCGGGGAAATCGGTCAGCGGCAGCGCCTTGACTTCGCCCTTGAGTCCACGCGGACGCTCGATCACGCCAACCGCGCGGAAGCCGTCGCGCGGCATGCGATCTTCTGGAGCGTTGCGTCCAAGGCGGAGCGCCATTGGTCAGTCAGCGGATGTCGAGCGACGTGTCCACGGCGCGAGCATGTCCGGCAACGGAGAGCAGCGTGCGCATCGCCATCGCGAGACGACCTTCACGGCCGATGATTCGGCCCATGTCGTCCTCGTGGACATTCAACTGGATCGCGACGTGGTCGCCGTTCTGCGTGCGCTCGACGCTGACGGCGTCGGGATCATCAACCATCCACTTGGCGACGTATTCGATCAGATCTTCCATCAGAGTCCCTGTGTTGTAGTCAAGCGTGCGCGTTATTCGGCGGCAGCAGCCGCTGCGGCCGCGGCCTTCTTGGCGTCGGCCCGCTTGCTACGTGGCTTAGCCTTCCACGGCTCAATCAGGCCTTCTTTGGCCAGGAAGTGATGCACGGTCTCACTGGGCTTGGCGCCATGCGACAGCCAGTGCTTCGCGCGTTCGTTGTCGATCTCGAAGGTCGCTGGCTCGGTTAACGGGTCGTAGTGGCCCAGACTCTCGACGAATCGACCGTCGCGCGGCTTACGCGAATCCTGAACAACTACGCGGTAGAAGGGCCGTCCCTTGCGCCCGTGCCGGGCGAGTCGAATTTTCAGCATGTGTTCTGCTCTGCCTGATCTTCCTCAGTCCGTATCGATTCAGCGTAGACGCATTGGGCGATTTGCGCTGTCGTGTCAGCGACGACCCGTCGCGGTGCGCGCGCCGGGCATGCCCGGCACCTTGCCCGAGGCCAGATCCTTCATGATGCCCTTGGCCTGTTTGAACTGGTTCAGCAACTGGTTCACTTCCTGCGGCGACGTGCCGCTGCCCTTGGCGATCCGCCGCCGCCGGGAACCGTTAATCGTCTCGGGCTTGCGACGCTCTTCTGGCGTCATCGAGAACACGATCGCCTCGAACTGCTTGAAGAAGTCGTCGTCGATCTCGTCGACGTTGATCTTGTCTTTGATCGAGTTAAGCCCGGGAACCATGTTGACGATCTGCGAAATAGGCCCCATCTGGCGGACTTTGCTGATTTGCTCGATAAAGTCGTTGAGGTCAAACTCGCCGTCCTGGAGACGGCGTCGCCACACCTTCGAGTCCTGGTCGCCAAACTCTTCCTGAGCGCGCTCAACCAGGGTAGACATGTCGCCGCGACCGAGGATGCGCCCGGCCAGGCGGTCCGGATGGAACTGCTCGATCGCATCGGGCCGCTCTCCGACGCCCAGGAACTTGATTGGCGCGCCGGTGACTGCGCGAATCGAGAGCGCCGCGCCGCCGCGAGCGTCGCCGTCCATCTTGGACAAGACGACACCCGTGATTCCGACCGCCTCGTCGAACGACGCGGCCGCATTGACGGCGTCCTGTCCGGACATGGCGTCGGCGACCAGCAGAACCTCTGTCGGCTTGAAGCGGTCACGCAGCTCGGTGATCTCGGACATCATGTCTTCGTCGATGTGCAGGCGGCCGGCGGTGTCGACGATCACGGTTCCGGCGCCAAGCTGTGAAGCGCGCTCAAGTCCCCGTTCGACGATCTTGACCGGTTTCTCGTCTGCGCCAAGTTCGAAGACTTCAATGTCGAGCTGTTTGCCCAGTGCCTGGAGCTGGTCGATTGCAGCAGGACGGTAGACATCTGCGGCGATCAACAGCGGACGGTCGCCGGCTTTCTTGGCACGGAGTGCGAGTTTGGCTGAAGTAGTCGTTTTGCCTGAACCCTGGAGTCCGACCATCAGAATGACGGTCGGTCCCTGCGAGGCTCGCTGGAGGCTGGGCGATTCGGTGCCAAGCAACGAGACCAGTTCTTCATTGATGATCTCGACGATGCGATTGAGCGGTGTCGGCGAGCGCATCACCTCTTCGGTGTTGGCCCGTCCGCGGACGGCCTTGATGTAGTCGCGTGCGACCTTGTAGTTGACGTCGGCTTCGAGCAGCGCGAGACGGACCTCGCGCAGCGCTGCCTCAAGATCTTTCTCTGAGATCGCACCGCGACGACCGAGCGTCGCGAAGACGCCTTGCAGCTTGCCGCTTAAGGCATCAAACATCGCCATGCTTCTGACTCCCGGTTGGCGCTCTTAGGCGTTAACCGTAGCTAGGAGAGACCGGCCTCGGCCATGCGGACGCAAAGGTCGCCGACGCGGACGCTGTATCCCCACTCGTTGTCGTACCAGCTGACGACTTTCACCTGGGTGCCTTCGAGCACCATGGTTGAGAGGGCGTCGATGATCGACGAGGAGGGCGAGCCTTTGAAGTCGCTGCTGACCAGTGGGTCGGTCTCGTATTCGAGGATGCCGTGCAATGGCGACTCAAGCTCGTTGGCGGCCTTCTCGAAGGCGGCGTTGATCTCTTCGGCGTCGGTGGCGCGCTCGGCGTCGATCACGAGGTCAACGACTGAGACGGTGCTGGTCGGGACGCGGTAGGCCATGCCGTTGAGCTTGCCGTTGAGGTGGGGCAGGACAAGTCCGACGGCCTTGGCTGCGCCGGTCGTGGTCGGAATGATGTTCATCCCTGCGGCGCGGGCGCGACGCAGGTCGCTGTGGACGGTGTCGAGGATCGCCTGGTCGTTGGTGTAGGCGTGGATCGTCGACATGATCCCGCTCTTGATGCCGACGGTGTCATCGAGCACCTTGGCCATTGGCGCCAGGCAGTTGGTCGTGCAAGAGGCATTGGAGACCACGTGGTGCGAGGCCGGGTCATAGGCGTCGTCGTTGACGCCGAGCACGATGGTCAGGTCCTCGTTCTTGGCCGGCGCAGAGATGACGACCTTGGACGGCCCGTGGTTGAGGTGCCCGGCGGCCCTGGTCGCGTCGGTGAAGATGCCGGTGCTCTCGACGACGATTTCTACGCCATGGTCGCCCCAGGGAATCTGTCCCGGGTCGCGCTCGGAGATGACGGCGATGCGCTGACCGTCGATCACGAGGTCGCCATCGACGACATCAACTTCGCCGGGATAGCGGCCGTAGTTGGTGTCGTACTTGAACAGGTGGGCGTTGGTTTCGGAATCGGTCAGGTCGTTGATCGCGACGACTTCGAGATCATCGCCGTGAAAGTCGAGCATGCCTTTGAGCACCTGCCGACCGATCCGGCCGAAGCCGTTGATGCCAATTTTCGTCGTCACGAAGATCTCCTGAGTGATTGTGTGGAAGTAACTCGTTGCGTAGCAGGATCGCAGAGCAAAGCGGTGCGCTCAACCTCAGTGGATGCAAAACAGCAGGAGTTTGCTAATCAGAACAAAACTTCGAAGCCAGAGTGTATTCACTCTGTGCCTCCTTCGACGAGAGATTGGCAACGACAGCTCAATGTCTTCGAGTGTTGGAACCCGAGTGCTGTTTCTCGACGACTCTGAAAAACCGCATCCTCGAGATTCTTCTCGAGCAGTAGTGATCGCAGGCTTTTCGATTCCCTCGGATCACGTTCCGACGCTCCATCGAAGGATCGCAGGAGCGAAGTCAAGATTCTTCCCAGGGCGGGGAGACCCAGCAAGGTGGGAGATCAAGTCAACCAAGTTGAACTCTCCCAGGCATCGAAAACAGCGGAGATATCGCCAGTTCCTGGACGAGGTTCTTAGGATTCTAGGGTCCCTCGATTGCACGGTGTATTCAGTCAGCATTGACAAGCGGAACATGGTCCATCAGATGGGCCTTTCGGTAACCATGCCGCTTCAACTCCAGGTGTTGATTGGTCACTTCACGCACGAGTGCGAAGCCGAAGGTGGCCTGGGCATGATTGTGTCTGATTGGTCAGAACAAGGACTCGATTCGCATGCGAACAGATGTGTGGCAAGTTTCGTTGTGACCAGACGTCTGAATCACCACCCTGGTATCTACTGAACGGACTCAGCAACCTCGAATGCCATTCAGGTAGCCGATCTCATTGCTGGCATACGCCGAAGGTCTGGCGAAGGAGAGGCTGAGATGAAAAGTTTGGACAACTCGTTGGCTGCGATCAGATCGGTCAGTGCCTCTGTTCAAGGGATCACGCCATTGGGAAGGAGGTACGAGAACAGAATCAGCCTGTTTTGAAATCCATTTGCCAATCAAATCGGGATTAGATAGCCTGAGCTTGCCAGAGAGGTTCGGTTAGTAGGCTTTGGCCGAATAGGACCGCAGACCGCTGGCATCGAGGCCCCGGATCGCACGGGGCCTCATTCTTTTTCTCGGGCTACAGCAGAATCCTCTTGGGCGCTCCTGAGGGCTGACGACGGTAGTTGTCGATCAGGAGCCTCTGGCGTCCGTTGTCGATGATCCAGGTCGCTTTGCAGCGCCTGTTGTCTTCGAGGAGCGACTGAGTTTGGCGGTGCAGGCGCTGGTACTCCTGCCGATCTTCGGACTCCACACCGAAGAGGCCACTGCCGACGGCGAAGCGGCACTGCCGATCCTGTATCACGATCTGCCAGCCGATCAGTAGCTGAGCCCAGCCGAGATGAAACGCCTCGTCGGACCAGTTGACGAGGAAGCGCTTGTCGTGGGATCCGTCGGCGCTGAGCAGGGCTGAAGCGCCGAAGTGTGATCGCGACAATTCCGATACTGCCCGATACGCATCGGCGGTCTCAGGAGCCATCGCAATCTGTTGGCCGGCCATGTACTGTCCCATGCCAATCTCGGTGACGTGGTGCTCCTGGTTGTTTGACCAGGCGTCCCGCAGCCAGTCCTCGAACTCCACCTGTTCATCGCCGACGACGGCCTGCTCCGCGCCCAGCCATTCCATCATTGCTCTCAACAGTGGCAACGCGGCTGAATAGGATGCCCTCGCCGTCAGAGTCCGCGCCTCGAGTCCGGCGCTGTAGACGCGGGACCAGAAGATGAGCGCAGAGGCATAACGTCGGTTGCGGAATGAGGAGCCATAAGACTGCTCGACGATCTTGCGCTGCAAGGTGAAGGCGTCGTTAAGCCAGCGAAGATCGAGCGGCAACGCGAATGAGGTCTCGCGAAAGGCGTCGCGGCGGACCTGTGGCTCATCGTCGCGTGGCTTGGCCAATACAGGCGTCTCGGACGGGAACGTGATCGGCGAGATCCGCTGACGGGGCGGACCCGGGGCCTTCGCAGGGTCTGCGGTCATGGCGTCGAGGTTCCCTGTTCACGGGAAGCGAGCAGCGCCTCTAACCAGAGCAGCAAGCGTTCACTCTGAGCATCGATGTACGGCCGGTCGGGATGCCAATCCCACAGCTCTCGCACGACTTCCAAGGTGGACCATGTGCTGCCCTCGCCGCCATTGGCGATCTCTGCCAGACGAGAAGCGACATGGTTGGCATTCCAGATCAGGGGACGTTCGTAGTCGAGCATCCTTGTCGTCTGGGTCAGCGCCCTGATCCATCGTTCCACCGTGTCGAATGCGACGCGGCGGTCCATGAGTAACGCGCGCAGCGCGAGCACTTCGGGCAGATCGACGACACGGGCCGGCGGCCGATCGGGAGGGGGGACGGGTTCAGGTCCATCGTCCTCTGTCATTTGCTCCAGCGCGACGGTCCAGTGACTCGCCGGGACGCGGCGCAGTTCGCTGTAGACCATGGCGCCGCCCGAGCCGGATTCCCACCAGGCGCGAAGACGCTCATGGCGAGACTGTGTCAGCGGTTGGGCGAGCTGGGTGGTATCGGAATCGGGGGAGGTAGATGAGGGCACGGACCTAGGTTTTCTCAGGGGTTATCTCAGGGGTTATCGCGGGAAGTTCTGTCGGCGGATAACGGCGGATTCTGTTGTCTGAACGTTACGTGGAATAACTGATAACTGCTATTACCGATCACCCACGCGTTGTCACTGAGCGGCTTGCTAGAGCGGATCTAGCGCCGATGCCTGTTATCGGCGCCGCAACTCCTACCACGATGGCGAGCATGAAAGAGGCGACGCGGCAATATGGAACACGAAATCCAGCAGTTTCTGACCTACATGGCGGCGGAGCGAGGCGCCTCGGCGAACACCATCTCCGCCTATCGCAACGATCTGGCCCAGCTTCGAGCCTATTTCGTCGAACATCAGTCGAAGCCGGATGACGAAGCTGCGAGCGTGACTCCGATCGAAGAGATCGATGCGGAGCAGCTCCAAGAATACATCGTTCACCTACGCGAGCAGCAATACGCCGCCGCGACCGTGGCGCGTAAGGTCGCTGCGGTCAAGAGCCTGTTCAGCTATCTCCACGGCGAGGGTCGGATCAATGCCAATCCGGCGGAACAGCTCTCGTCCCCGCGTGTCGGTCGCAGTCTGCCGCGCACGCTGACGATCCAGGAGGTCGACGCACTGCTTGAGCAGCCAGGCCGTTGGGACACGCCGGAAGCGGCTCGCGACCAGGCAATGTTGGAGATGCTCTATGCGACCGGCATGCGTGTGTCGGAGTTTGTTTCGCTTGACCTGTCGTCGATTGAACTCCAGGGACAGCGAGCGTCGGTGCGTTGCGTGGGCAAGGGTCGGCGTGAGCGGTTGATTCCGATTCACTCTGCCGCTGTCGCCGCACTGCATCACTATCTGCAAGAGGCGCGACCAAAGCTGGCCCGTGGTCGACGCGAAGTGGCGCTGTTCATCAATCGGCGGGGCGAGCGTCTGACGCGCCAAGGTGTCTGGCTGATCATCAAGAACTACGCGCAGGAAGCCGGAATCTCCGGCGTCACGCCCCACACGCTGCGTCACAGCTTTGCCACCCACTTGCTGCGCGGCTCAGCCCCGCTTCGCAATGTCCAGGAGTTGATGGGCCACGCCAACATCTCCACGACCCAGCTGTACACCCAGCTGACCGATGAACACCTGCGGGACGTTTACGATCGGGCTCATCCCCGCGCCAGCTAGCTAAATCGGCCGGCGCATCCGAGTCTGACCGGAGGCGAGTGTGGCTTCTACCAGGATCGAATCCATCCGTGCGCGCGAGATTCTCGACTCTCGCGGCAACCCAACCGTGGAGGCCGATGTCGTCCTTGATAGCGGCGCGTTGGGCCGTGCTGCCGTGCCGTCGGGCGCGAGCACCGGATCGCACGAAGCAGTCGAGCGACGCGACGGTGATGCCGCCCGCTATCTCGGTCGCGGCGTTCAGGATGCGGTGACTTCGGTCAACGACGAGATTTATGAAGCGTTGCACGGTCACGACGCTTCGGATCAGGCGGCGATCGATGGTTCGTTGATCGCGCTCGATGGCACGGCGCAGAAGGCTCGTCTAGGCGCGAATGCCACGCTGGCGGTTTCGATGGCCTCGGCCAAAGCTGCGGCCAACGCGCTCGGAACGCCTCTATATCGATCCATCGGCGGTGACGGAGCCGTCGTCTTGCCCGTCCCATTGGCAAACATCCTGAATGGCGGCGCGCATGCCGATGACGGCGCCGATTTTCAGGAGTTCATGGTTGCGCCGATTGGCGCTGAGTCGATTGCACACGGCTTGCAGATGGTCGTCGAGGTGTACCACTCACTCGCGGCCGAGCTGCGCTCGCAGCGGTTGGCGACGGGACTTGGCGATGAGGGTGGTTTCGCGCCGTCCCTGCCGAGCAATGAGTCGGCGCTTGATCTGATCATCAGCGCGATCCGCACTTCGGGATACGAGCCAGGGCGGGACATCGCCATCGCCCTGGATCCTGCTGCCAGCGAACTCTGGTCGAACGGGCGATATGAGCTGCACACTGAAGGCCGATCACTGAGTAGCGCCGAAATGGTGGCGCTCTGGCGTGACTGGTGCGAGCGGTATCCGATTGTCTCAATCGAAGATGGCATGGACGAGGACGATTGGGAAGGCTGGCAGGCGCTCACAGCCGAGATTGGCTCCCTGGCGCAAACGGTTGGCGATGACCTGCTAGTGACGAATCCGGAACGTCTGAAGCGTGGCATCGAAATCGAAGCGGCGAACAGCATCCTGATCAAGGTCAATCAGATCGGCACGCTGTCAGAGACGCTGGAGGCGGTCAGGATGGCGCAGGATGCCGGATGGACGGCGATCATCAGCCATCGCTCGGGCGAGACCGAGGACACGACGATCGCTGATTTAGCTGTGGCGACGAACGCCGGCCTGATCAAGACGGGCGCTCCTGCTCGGGGTGAGCGAACCGCGAAGTACAACCGGCTGTTGAGAATCGCCGAAGAACTGGGTGATCGGGCGGTCTACGCGGGGATGGATGCGATTCCTCAGGCGTCGCGGTTGGTCTGAGGGCTTGTTCATGCGGAGGCGACACGTCCGCGCCGAGCGCACTCTCACTCCTGCTCCCCCTCGCAGGGGGAGCTGTCACGGAGTGACTGAGGTGGTCCCTCGGACGTGACGAGCAGATGAGTGGCCGCTGAACGGGACCCCCTCCGCCTTCGGCACCTCCCTCCGCAGGGGGGAGGAAAGAGGGTTTTGCACAGGTCTCCAAGGGGGGAGGTCTTGGGGCCGATCGACCTACAGCTCCAGCTTGAGCTGTTCTGCGAGGCGTTGAGTCATGCCTGGGGTTGAGGCGATGTCGGTGACGTCGGCTTCTCGCAGGGCTTGCAGAGAACCGAACTTCCTCAGCAGGGCTTTCTTTCGCCTCGGGCCGATGCCTTTGATTCGGTCGAGCGTGCTTTGCGATGTCTGTTTCGCACGGAGGCGGCGGTGGTAGGAGATGGCGAAGCGATGTGCTTCGTCACGGATGCGCTGCACCAGGTAGAGCCCTTGCGAGCGACGATCGAGTCTGACCGGATCCGCCGAGTCGACCTGGTACAGCAGCTCCTCGCGCTTGGCCAGGCCGGCCAGCGGAATGTCATCCACGGCGAGATTGCGCATGACATCGTGGGCTGCCGATACCTGGCCGCGTCCGCCATCGACGATCACGAGGTCAGGAATCGCGCCCCAACCTTCAGACTCGGTCTGCGTCTCTCGTTCCTCATCTACCGTCGCACCCGAATCAGGTTCATCAGGGACGTCGAACCCTTCGGCCCGTTCAGCTCGCCGCTGTTCTCCGAGGCGTTTGAATCGTCGTTGGATAACTTCGGCCATCGAGGCGAAATCGTTCGGACCCTCGCTGGTATCAACGGTCTTGATTTTGAAGCGGCGATACTCGTTAGTCGCAGGCCGCCCGTCGAGGAAGACCACCATTGAGGCGACAACGTTGGACCCCTGCGTGTTTGAAATGTCGTAGCACTCAATCCGACTCGGCGGCGTTGGCAGGCTGAGCGCTTCTTCCAGCTCAGTCAACGCAGCATCGGTACGTCCGCGATCAGCCATCCAGCGGACGCGTGACATGGCCAGCGTTTCCGAGGCGTTCTCGGTGGCCATCGCGACGAGACGTCGCTTGTCCCCGCGCTGTGGATGCCTCACTTCAACTTTTGTTCCCCGCTTTTCCGTCAACCACGACTGCAACAGGTCCAGATCCTCGATTTCGTCGGGAATGAGCACAAGCTTCGGCGGCTGCAGCCCACCTTCGTAGTGCTGCCTGAGGAAGGATGAGATGACGAATCCGGCCGATTCGTCCTTGACGCCGGCCAGATTGAAATGATCGGAGCCGGCCATCTTTTGTCCGCGAATGAAGAGCACTTGAACGACCGCTTCGTCGCCATCGACGGCGAGTCCGTACACATCGATCTCGGCGGCCGACGTGTCGGCGGTGAGCTGAGTCTCAGTGACCCGCTCGACTGCCGTGATCTGGTCGCGTAGCTGCGCCGCACGCTCGAAGTTGAGGTCCTCCGCTGCGTCGGTCATCGATGTCTTGAGCTGCGTCAGGACCGTTTCGCTCTTGCCATCGAGAAAGAGCATCGTCTGGTCGATCACCTCCTGGTACTCGTCGGGCGTGCAGAAGGAGGTGCAGGGGGCGATGCAACGGCGGATGTAGTACTCGAGACAGGGCCGAGGGTCGGAGCCGGTGATTTCCTTGTCGCAAGAGCGCCAGGGGAAGAGCTTCTTGACCAAATCAAGCGTCGTCCGCACCGACTTCGCCGACGCGTAGGGACCGAAGTAACGCGCGCCGTCCCTGGCGACGCGACGGGTGATGGTCACCCGCGGCCAGGGCGCGTCGACGTCGATCTTGAGGTAGGGATAGTGCTTGTCGTCCTTGAGTCGGACGTTGAAGAAGGGCTGATGGCGCTTGACCAGCGTCGCTTCGAGGTGGAGCGCATCCTGCTCGGTGTGCGTCGTGACGTACTCGAGCTGCGCAATCTTCGAGGCAAGTACTCGCGTCTTGCCTTCCATCGAGCGCGGAGAGCCAAAGTAACTGCGCACCCTGGACTTCAGATTGGCCGCTTTGCCGATGTAGATGACTCGATCTGTGGCGTCGCGGAACGTGTAGACGCCAGGCTTCGCCGGCAGCGCGGAGACCTGAGCCTGAAGCTGCGCGCGCGCCTGCTCGGGAGAGGTGGGAGTGGACTGGTCGGGAGCGTCGGTGGTCACGGTTGCAAGGTTATCGAAGCGGGCACGGCGGGGCTCAAGGTTCGGTGGGGACCCGTGAGAAAAAAAACGAGGCGAAAAAAGAGACGATTGGGGCGATTACCAGGGGTCGTCGTCCTCTTCGAGCGATTCTTCTTCCTGGGAGGAGGGGGAGCCCTCACCCCAGCCCCCCGCATCCAGTGCGGGGCAGGCTTCTCCCAGGGGGAGAGGGGGCAGAAGAAGGGAACCGGGGGCACCTTTGGGGCCGTCATAGAGTTCGCGGAGCTTGTGACGGGCGACGTCGAAGGGGTCGGTAGTTAGGTAGAGGTGGTGGTTGAGTCGGGCCTGGGGGTTGGGGGCGAAGAGTTCTCGGACAATGGTGTTGAGGGCTTTGACGCGTATGTAGCCGGGGTTGTGTTCGGCGGAGCGTCGCCAGAGGCGGTCGATGGTGGTTCGGAGGTGGAAGGGGTTGGGCATGGCGGCCTCCTTTGGGTTTGGTCAGTATGTATGTTCTGAATATATCAGAGTTGGGTGTGACCAGGTTGTCGGAGGGGAGATCGCGTGGCGTCGGCTGAGGGACGGCTGGCGAGTGTCGCCGTTGATAGGTTTGGGTGGTTCGTGATTCCTGCCTACGCAGGAATGACGGAGGGAGGGCGGGAGTGACGGAGGGGAGGCGGCTGGGGTTGGGTGGGACGGCTGTTGGGTATCGCCGTTGATGGGCTTGGGTGGTTCGTGATTCGTGCCTACGCAGGAATGACGGAGGGAGCGCAGGAATGGTGGGACAACGTGAAGGAAAGGTGGCGCGCCCGGCAGGACTTGAACCTGCGACCTCTGCCTCCGCAGGGCAGCGCTCTAATCCGCTGAGCTACGGGCGCAATGAATGGGAAGGGTTGGAAGTGGTTGAGATTCGGAGTGATGGTGCCGACGGAGGGATTCGAACCCCCACGGGCTTAAGCCCACTACGCCCTGAACGTAGCGCGTCTGCCAGTTTCGCCACGTCGGCAGTGACCCGAAGTCTGGTTCGACTCCTCGAATCTCGTTGTTGTTGACAACCCTCTCAAGCGTATCCGGCAATCTGTGTCCGGGGGATATCGTCCGATACTGGCAAGTGCTGGTGGGCGATGCAGGACTTGAACCTGCGGCCTCTCGGATGTGAACCGAACGCTCTAGCCAGCTGAGCTAATCGCCCCAGTTGCTTTCGTTGGTAGCAGCGGCAGGACTCGAACCTGCGACACGGGGCTTATGAGTCCCCTGCTCTGCCAACTGAGCTACGCTGCCACTTCCAATCAGGCTAACGCACGCTATCGCGGCCGGGCCCTGTCGTCAAAGCACTCCGACCCGCCCTTCGTGCCCAATCGCATACTCTGACGCAGATGAAGTGACCCTGGTTCACTCACGCTGTGAACGGCGGCGGCAATGGCTCTCGAGTGGCGCCCCAACGACCCATTCTCCTCACTGGCCGGACAGATCCTTGTCGCCTCGCGACACCTCGCCGACCCGAACTTCTTCCGCACGGTCGTCCTGATCCTGGAGCACCGCGAGGGCGCGCTTGGCGTCGTGCTGAATCGGCCGACGGTGATCACCATTGCCGATGTCGTACCGGACTGGCAGGATCTGATCGCCCAGCCGCCGGTGGTGTTCCATGGTGGACCGGTCGAGCGCACCGCGGCCATCGGGTTGGCGCGTCCCGACGGTTCGGTCGACCCCGAGCAGTCGGCGTTCTCCCTGACGATCGCCGAGCCGGGCTGGGAAGTGGGAATCGTCAACCTCAGTGCAGAGCCGGGTGCGCTGGTCGGGGTGGTTCGTGATCTGCGGATTTTCTCGGGATACGCTGGATGGAGTGCAGGCCAACTTGAAAGCGAGATCCAGGCGGGCGGCTGGTTGGTCCTTGATCACGAGGGATTCGATCCACTGACCAGCGATCCTGCCACGCTCTGGAATCAAGCCTCAAGCGCGGCCGCCAGCGGACAGGGAGTCAGGGCTAGTGATGGGCCGTCGGTGCAGAACAACTAGTTGACGACCGCTCCGCGCCGCAGCGTGAGCCAGGGATGGGGGGAGGAACGCGATGGCCAACAGCATTCTGAGCCGACTGCGTGAGAAGCAGCAGTCCTACATCCTGTTCACGTTCCTGAGAAAGCCGTACTCGATTCGCGATGCCGCGAATCGAGGCCTGGTTGTGGCAGCGATCACTGCCGCGATCGTGCTGCCGATTTTCATCGGACGGGGCGGCGGTGACGCGACAGCAGGCGCCGGGGATGCGTTCTCCGCTCAACTTGCTGAGCTTGAAGTAGCTCGAGCGGAGCGGGACGAATCGGGCGGTTCTGACGAACTGGATGCGCGGATCGATGCGTTGGAGGAGGCGACGAGGCTCGGCTACCTCGAACGGGACGGCGACGCGTCGGACCGAGGCGCGTTGGCTCCCGATTTCCGCCTGCTTGACCTGGAGGGCCAGCCGCACCAGTTGTCCGATATCGATGGTCCAATCGTGCTCAACTTCTGGGCCAGTTGGTGTGAGCCGTGCATCGAGGAGATGCCGGAGTTCGAAATCGTAAGCCAGGAGCTTGCGGGACGGGTGACATTCATTGGGATCAACGATGGGGAGAGTCCAGAGACGGCGCGCGAGTTCGCGGATGATGTAACCGGGGTCAGTTATCTGGTCCTGCTCGATCCGACCAGTTCGATGACTAGCGGTCCGTATCCGCTGGTCGGGCGTCCGACGACGTTTTTCATTGGAGCGGACGGGATCATCGAGGATCTCTGGGTCGGCATTCTGAGCATTGAGCAGATGCGGACGCTGGTTGGCGAACTGATCAGCGAGGAGATAGGCACAGGCTCCGAGCAAGCAATGCCTGAGGAATATGGCGAAGCGACGCTCAACATCATCGATTCGGCGAAGGCGAACTTTTCGACGGCCGAGGAACTGATCCAGCGCTGGCGAGACAACCCTGATGTGATGAGCGACCCCGGCTGGCAACGCAACATGGTCGCCCAGACGCGGGTTTGGTCGGATCTGACGGAGCAGTTCTCAGGTCTGACTCCACCCGAGCAGTGGACTGAGCTGCATCAGAAGGTGGCGGACTCGCTCGCACAGATCGCCAACGCGGCCGGTCCGTTGGTGCGCGACGCGATTGAGGTAGCCAATGCCGACGGCATGACTACCGCTGTCACGCTCTACGACAGTTTCCGTGCGCTCTTCGACGTAGCCGCCGATAACCTGTCAGGCGTGATCGAAACGCAGTAACGACGATTGTGGATCTGCTCAGGGGCGATTAGCTCAGGTGGCTAGAGCGTCCGGTTTACACCCGGGAGGTCGGAGGTTCGAGTCCTCCATCGCCCACCACTTCTCGAAGGAGACAGGTACGCAATGCGAGTGATGGTGTTAGTCAAAGCGACCGAGGACAGCGAAGCGGGCGTCATGCCGACGACCGAGATGTTCGAGGAGATGGGCGCCTACAACGAGGAACTGGTCAACGCGGGCATCATGAAGGACGCCGACGGCTTGACGCCAACGGCGCAGGGCAAGCGCGTGGCATTCGACGGTGCCTCGCGGACCGTGATTGATGGGCCGTTTGGTGTCACCAATGAGTTGGTCGCGGGCTATTGGATCTGGGAAGTGGCGGATCTGGCTGAGGCGGTCGAGTGGGTCAAGCGCTGTCCCAACCCAATGCTCGGCCCCAGCGAGATCGAGATTCGACCGTTCTACGAGCTCGAAGACTTTGGCGACGAAGTTACGCCGGAGCTAGCCGAGCAGGAAGAGCAACTGCGAGATCGGCTGAGCGAGTAGCGCTCGGTCGCGGGTGTGACGGTGCAACTGCGTTGAAGCTGAACCACGCATAAGCCCTAGTCTGAGAAGCACGGAGGCATAAGAACGTGAAACAGATCCAACCTGACCTGTGGCAGACCTCTCCTCGAGTGATCGACGACATGGTGGCGACCCATGCGTATCTGTTGATTCGTCCGTCGGGGAACCTGCTGCTCTATGGCATTGGTGAGGGGCAGGACGCCGACCTTGATGCAATCGAGGAATTGGGCGGTGTTGTAGTGCAAGTGCTCAGTCATCGCGATGAGACCAGCCCGGCATTGAATCAGGTTCGCCACCGGTTTGGCTCGCGACTTGCCTGCAGCGAACTCGAAGTGTCGTCGATTAGCGTCGACGCCGAGCCTGACCTGATCGTTGGTCCAGATTGTGATGATCCGGCCTTGGCGGGTCTTGAGATCATCGACACACCCGGTCACACCGACGGCAGCATCAGCTTCCGCTACGAGTCGCCGCATGGCAAGAGCTATCTGTTCACCGGCGACACGATCGTTCCCAGTCTGGGCAAGTGGGCGACGTTTGTCGTTGACCAGTACGGAGGCACATTCGAGGCAATGGAGCAAAGCCTGGTCAAGTTACGCGACATGGAGCCCGATGTCGTGGTTCCGAGTGCGTTCGTTGGCGAAGTCTCGTGTGTGGAGATGGGCGAAGGCGAGTGGGCCTCGATTGTCGATCATCGACTCGAACGCCTGCGAGCGATTGCTCCAGCCTGATCGTGGTCGCTGCGCTGCGGATTGGCCTCTAGCAGGCTGCTGAAGTATTGATGGCCGCAGCCGGGCCTGTCATGATTGACGGCTGTTCTGGGGCTGACCGCTGACAACGGTTGGGGTTCCGTAGGCCGGAAGTTATGAGTTTGGATTGCAGTTCCG
>Ga0209544_1001509_pt1 | contig 25079 bp, 20 predicted proteins | sample MesohylPK_FD_187297 | JGI IMG/M metagenome (GOLD analysis project Ga0209544, IMG submission 187297) | Host-associated microbial community of the marine sponge Aplysina aerophoba from Gulf of Piran - sponge mesohyl, lysed by proteinase K... | ecosystem: Host-associated > Porifera > Sponge >...
CTGCCGCCGACATCCTTCAATCACTGGTTCGCCTTTCTCGACAACTTTACCGCTAAAAGTCTGCGTCCCGCGGTCGAAGCATCGGCCGCGGCCGGCCTCGAGTACTTCTGCATAGACAGCGGCTGGTTCAGCGGGGATGGGCGCGACGGCGTCGGCAACTGGGAGGAAGGGGATTCCGAAAAATTTCCCGGCGGGATCGCGCCATTCGCCGACTACGTGCGTTCGCAGGGTCTGAATTACGGCACCTGGTTCGAGCCGGAGTGGGCCCACAAGGACAGCCAGCTCTACCGCGCCCATCCAGACTGGTTCTGGGACACGCCCGAAGTGCCGCTCGTTCGGGGGCCGGGCATGCACTTCCAGGACTCCAATTTCGGCCTGATCGATCTGGGTCTGGCAGAAGCGCGCCAGTGGTGGCTGGACCGGATCGTGCGCGCCTATGAGGAATGGGGCGTGCGCTGGATTCGTTGGGACTACAGCCAGGATCCGCGCCCCAACTGGGAACACAATCTCGCCCACGGTGAAATCGGTTGGCGTCAGATCCGGCACGTGCAAGGGTTGTACCAGGTTCTGGACGAGATAATGGCGGCCTGTCCGGACCTGTTTATCGAACAGTGCTCTATCGGTGGTTTTCGCATCGACCTCGGCACCGCGCGCCGCGGCCACAGCTTTTGGATGAACGACCACACGACCCATTCGGCGCTGGTGCGCGCTTTTCAGCACGGCTTGAACACTGTTCTGCCCGGCAACTATGCCAACACCAACATCTGTCAGGACCGCCACGATTACACAACGTACGACTTCCTTTCCCACTCCGCCGGCGGCTTCGGCTACAGCGGGAAACTGTGGCAGGCGCCCGCGGCTGATTTTGAGCGCTACCGGGCCGCGGTGGCGGAGTTCAAAACCTACCGGCGCATTCTCTTGGGCGACTACAGGCGCCCCACCGGCCAGCCGTCCAGCCCCGACGAATACGCCCAAGTGATCTTCAGCGACGGCGGGCGCTCTGTTACAATGGAGTTCAACTGCGATATGCCCGGCGACGCCAGCCTCAGTATGGCGTAAACGAAGAGCGTGAGACCCCGGCGCAGAGATCGGGATGTGACCTTTCTCCCGTCTTCTTTCAGGCAGACCACCATCCATTCACCACCAGTACAGGCAACTGACCATGACATCGACGGCTGCGAACGTTAAAGACAAGATCATCCTCATCACCGGCGGCGCGCAGGGTATCGGCGGCGCGGCCGCGCAGCTGTGCGCGCAGCGCGGGGCCGAGGTGATCATCACCGATATCAAGGACGAGGCCGGCGAAGCGCTGGCCGCGTCTCTGCAGGCCGAGGGCCACAAAGCCCGCTATGAAAGGCTCGACGTGCGCTGCCACGAGGACGCGCAGCGGGTCTTCGGCGAGGTGAAGGCGCGCCACGGCCGCCTCGACGTCCTCATCTGCTCCGCCGGCGTTCTGCGGGGCCCCAATTTGATGCCGGACGCCTTCCCCGTCGACGTCTTCGACGACGTGATCGCGGTCAACGTGCGCGGCGTCTTCCTCTGCGTAAAGGAAGCCTACCCCCTGCTTGAGGCCAGCGAGAGCGGTGCGATCCTGCTGGTTGGCTCGGGGGCCGGCGTCACCGGCGGCAGCTCTTCGATCGCCTACGGCACCAGCAAGGGCGCGGTCAATGGGATGGGAATGACGCTGGAAAACCATCTGAGGGGCAAGGGCATCCGCGTTAACGTCGTCTGCCCCGGCGGCATCGAGACAGAGTTGAAATTGCGGCAGATGCGCGAGTCGGCAGAGGCCCAGGGCCGGGAGTTTGACCTGGAAGACGCCCGCTCCCACCTGGGAGACCCCGAGGGCGTTGGCGAAGCGCTGGCATTCCTCGCCTCCGATGACGGCCGCTACGTGCGCCGCAATCTCTTTACACGCTGACACTGCGCGCAGACGAGGAGTGAGGTGGGATCCACCTTTCTCGCTCCTCCTCAACCTGCACGCATCGCGCGCAGCGCCGGCGCAATCAACAATACCGCCTCGCCGCCTGCCTCTCCTCTGTGGGCGTTCCCTGTAGTTGTCGTATAATAGAGCGCAGAGTTTATAGAGCATATAGCAAGAATCCGCGCCCTTCCAAGCCTGCCCGCAACCAGGCAGGCCGCCAGCCATCGGGCAGCGCGCTCGACCACACGGAGAACCTTTCCATGCCAATAAAAATCGCAATGATCGGGGCCGGCTCCATCGGCTTCACCCGCAAGCTGATGCACGACATTCTCGCCGTGCCCGAGCTGGCCGACACCCACTTCGCCTTTATGGATATCAACGCCAGCAACCTGGACATGGTGGTGCAGCTGGCGCAGCGGGACATCGACGCCAACGGCCTGCCCGCCACCATCACGCCCACAACCGACCGCCGCGACGCCATCACCGACGCCGACTATGTCATCTCGGTCGTGCGCCAGGGCGGACTCGCCGCCTTCCAACTGGATATCGACATCCCCCTCAAGTACGGCATCGACCAGTGCGTTGGCGATACCCTCTGCGCCGGCGGCATCATGTACGGCCAGCGCACCATCTCGGCCCTGCTCGACGTCTGCGCCGACATCCGCGCAGTTGCCAAGCCCGATGCCCTCTTCCTCAACTATTCAAATCCGATGGCCATGAACGTCTGGGCCTGCAACCAGTATGGCGGCGTGCGCACGGTCGGCCTCTGCCACGGCGTGCAGGGCGGCCACTGGCAGATCACCAACTGCATCGAGGAGTGGGCCAAAAGAGAGGGTCTCATCGCCGCCGACGAAACGCTGCACCGCGATGAGGTCGATATCATCTGCGCCGGCATCAACCACCAGACCTGGTACACCCAGGTGCAGTGGCGGGGCATCGATATGGTGCCGCGCATGCTGGAGCTGTTCGAAGGCCACCCCGAATACCCCACCACCGAGAAACTGCGCATCGACATGATCCGCCGCTTCGGCTACTACACCACAGAATCCAACGGCCACGTCAGCGAATACGTGCCCTGGTACCGCAAGCGCCCCGATGAGATCAACGACTGGATCGATCTCTCCAGCTGGATCAATGGCGAGACCGGCGGCTATCTGCGCGTCTGCACCGAAGGCCGTAACTGGTTTGAGACCGACTTCCCCAACTGGATGAAACAGGAGCCGCCCCGCATCGCGCCCGACAAACGCAGCGAGGAGCACGGCTCCTATATCATCGAAGGGCTCGAGACTGGGCGCCCCTACCGCGGCCATTTCAACGTCATCAACCAGGGCCACATCACCAACCTGCCCGACGGCTGCTGCATCGAGATTCCCGGCTACGTCGACAAGAACGGCATGAACATGCCCGTCGTCGGCGACCTGCCCCTCGCCTGCGCCGCCACCTGCGCCGCCAGCGTCAACGTCCAGCGCATGGCCGTAGAGGCCGCCGTCCACGGTGATGTCACGCTGCTCAAGCAGGCCATGCTGCACGACCCCCTGACCGCTGCCGTCTGCAATCCGGAAGAAATCTGGCAGATGACCGACGAGATGCTGGTCGCGCAAGCGCAGTGGCTGCCGCAATACCAGCAGCATGTCCCCGCGGCCCAGGCCCGCCTGCAAGCCGCCGAGCGCAACAACACCCGCGCGCAGCTGCGCGAAAACTGGAAAGGCGCGGCGCGTCTCCATACCAAGAGCGTCGCCGAGATGGCGCAGGACAAAGCCGCGGCCACCATGAACGCCGCGGCCGCCGATAAAGGCGAGATGACCAAGGAACCGGCCTGATTCAGAACCAAGGAGTCAACATGTCAATCAAACTGACACAGGAACAGCTCGACAGCTACCGGCGGGACGGATTTCTCGTGGTGGAAGGGCTGGTGGAGCCGGATGAGGTAGAGGGGCTGCGCTCACGTCTGCGCGAGTATACCCACGGCGGCCGCTCACAGGAGCGCCTTCAGGTGCAGATCGAGCCGCGCGTCCAGCGCGGCGAGCTCCACGTCGACGCGCCGGGCGACGGCATCCGCAAAATCGACGGGCTGGTGGAGTCCGATGATCGCTTCAACGCCCTGGGGAGCAACGGCAACATCGTCAGCGTTCTCGAACAGATCATCGGCCCGGATATCAAAATGTTCCGCAACGCCGCCCTGTTGAAACCGCCCGAAGTCGGTTCGGCCAAGGGCATGCACCAGGATTCTCCTTACTGGCCGATCGAGCCGATGGATCTCTGCTCCTGCTGGTTCGCCTTCGACGACGCCACCGAAGAAAACGGCTGCATGGCCGCCATTCCCGGCAGCCACAAATGGGGGTCGCAGCCCCACATCAACGTGACCGACGACTACGTGGTCGATCCCGAATACTACGACCAGGCCGATATGCAGCTGGCGCCGGTGAAGGCGGGCGGTGGTCTCTTCTTCCACTCGCTCCTGCTCCACTACACCGCGCCCAACCGTTCAGACAGGTGGCGCCGCGCCATCGCGCTCTCCTACATGTCAGCCCGTTCCAAGTACACCAGGGACGGCGAAGGACCGGTCTATCACCATATCCAGGGCCGGACATTCGACGGCTGCGTACGCTGAAAAGCGCAGCGTACGCCATCCAGGCATGTTGACGACTGAGGGTTGATAACTAACGCTACACGGGCGTCAACGAAAATTTTCAGATTTTCACTCTCTTGACAAATGTCCTCTTGTGTGTTAATACACCCACACAATGACACATCAAGAACTGAATTCTGATGTGCTCGTCTGGTCGAAAGCGCACCAGCCACTAAAATACAGACCCGCCCAGTGCCTCTGGAGGGAGTGGGTACTTCCTCCCTCCCTCCTCTGTCCCCAAAAAACACTACCTCATTCTGTAAGGCGGGATGTCTCCTCGCAGACGTCTCGTCGCCTTCAACATTTCAGTCACACAACAAGATGGCCGCTACATCAGCGGCATGACCGCGCGCCCGTCCCCGCTGTGGGGAACGGAATTGCCGCGCTGTGGTCGAGTCTTTCCGGCCAGCCAAAGCAACGCCCTGACCGGCATCGCAACCACGACATTCGTCTTCATTGCCTGAATATACACGCCTGTGACTACGCAGAAGTACGTAGATTCTCTGCCAATGTTGGCGGCGATCCTATAGGTAGACATCCTGCTATTGCCACCGATCAGACCAGACTCGACAAATGTCAACGAGACTTGGTTTACTGAAGGCTTTACGATTGCGGTCTTGCCCTTTATCCAGCGGCTTAGTAGTTACTCTGCTCCTTAAAAGTCCAGCCTGAATCTTACAGGAGGTATTTCATGATGCCTGAAGATATTTCGCTTTTCAGATCGACTCGGCGCACGCAACGGGCGGCAGTAGCAACACTGCTACTGTTCCTGCTATCACTGCTCTTGTTGCCGCAGCCGGCAATCGCAGCGCCTCCGCAGCGTCCAGGCGCCGTCCAGGAATACGTCCACCTCGTCCGAGAGGGCGAAACACTTGCCAGCATTGCGGCCTCATACGGCATTTCAGTCCAGGATCTCAGAGCATCCAACAACCTCATCAACCGGGCCGAACTGGTGAGCTGCTCGCCCAATAACGACAGTACTCAGGCGCGCGGCACAGTGCGGCTCAATGGTCAGCCGGTCAATGGGTTTCGGGTGGTCTTCAGCTGGCGGCCGGACGGGCAGATAGTGGCCAGGGCGATTACCGGCGCCGGAGGCCAGGAGGGAGGCCAGTTCTCCCACATCCTTCTGGCATCCGGTCCCCGCGAAGGGAACTGGTGGTTCTGGGTCGAAAACGATGCCGGGGCCCGAATTTCGGAAATGGCGCACGTCCAAACCGACAGACTTCCTCATGAGGGTATGTGCCAGCGGGCCGTGCTCGATTTCGACATTCAGAGTCTGGATTTCACTTACATTGGACGGAAGCTGCATATCCCCGTGTCCTCAAAACTTCACGTGACGTCACAACCGGTGGTCACAGCGCCCCAGAAGCGTCCAAGCGCCGAAAAAGTCTACGGCCACATCGTCCAACACGGTGAATCACTTGCCAGCATCGCGGCCTCCTATGACATTTCAGTCCAGGAACTGAGAGAACTCAACAGCCTCGCCAACCGCGCCGAACTGGTGCATTGCGACCCCAACGGCATCAACACGCAAGTGCGCGGTACAGTGCGGCGGAATGGCTCGCCGGTCGACGGCCATCACGTGGTCTTCAGCTGGCAGCCGGATGGGGAGGTGGTGGCCAAGAGAACCTCTGAAGGGGGAGGCCAGTTCACCCACATTCTTCACGGAGCCGGCCCGCGCGAAGGAAACTGGTGGTTCTGGATCGAAAACGAAGACGGGATGCGTATTTCGGAAATGGGACACGTCCGCACAGACGAGAGCCCCGATTCCGGCAACTGCCAGTGGGCGGTGATCGATTTCGACATCCAGAATCCGGATCTAATTTACATCGGGCGCAGGCTCAACATTCCCGTTTCTGGGTAGGATAGACGCTGACTGGCAGGCATCACACAATGCCGGACCTGGCGAGCAGTGTATAAGGGCGTGACTTGAGCGTCGGTGTGAAAATGGAAGGAGTCGTTGCGCCCACACGTCTGTCTTCACCAGGATTCCTGGGATCAGGTGATGAACAGGGCTGCAATCCGCCCGCGGTGAGCCCCAACCGCGGGCGGGAGCCAGTCATTCCCCTGATCCCCGCCCCCATTAGCCGCGCATTGGCTCCTTCGTTTCCCTCTGCTCTCCTTGTCGATGTATGATTCTATCCTGGTCGCCGACCGATAGTCTGACCACCGATAGGTCACCGGCAACAAAATCTCACAGTCTGCGTACAACGAAGTAATAGATCAAATGCCCTTGACCATCTGCAACCAGCCTCGCGGCTCCGGTTGCCGGCGGTTGAGCATACGACTGAATTGGTCGTGGCCGGTCGCCTCGTCCACCAACGCTGACACTCTTGTCGCCACTGTCGCCACTTTCACCAGTGGCACCGAAAATGAACTCGGCAGATAGTTCGCATTTTGGTCAAAGAGCTTTAACTTCATGTCATACCTCCAGACCTTATTCCACGCAACTCGCCAACTACTGCCCAATGTCAATTGATTAGGAGCAAATGAAATGCAGTATCGAATCGAAGGCACAACTCTGCCGGTCGTCACAGTCAGCCTTACCCCCGGCCAGCGCATCTACTCCTCCTCCGGCGGCATGAGCTGGATGACGGAGGCCGTGGAGATGGAGACCAATACCGGCGGCGGTCTGGGCCGGATGGTCAAACGCGCGCTCTCCGGCGAATCCCTCTTTATCGTCGACTATTACGTCGACAGGGGCGAGGGCGAGGTCGCCTTTTCAGCCGAGTTTCCCGGCAAGATCCTCGATCTTGACCTTGCTGGCGGACAGTCGGTGATCGTGCAGAAAGACGCCTTCATGTGCGCGGAAAAAAGTGTCGACCTGGACATGCACTTCCGCAAGCGGCTCGGCGCCGGCCTGTTCGGCGGCGAAGGCTTCATCATGCAGCGGCTGACCGGCCCCGGTAGAGCCTTCGTCAACTTCGACGGCGAGATCCTGGTCAAGGAACTCCAGCCGGGCGAACTGCTGCGCGTCGACACCGGCCACGTGGCCATGATCGATCCGACCGTCGATTTCGATGTCGAAATCGTGCGCGGCTTCAAAAACATTCTGCTCGGCGGCGAGGGCCTCTTCCTCGCCACGCTGCGGGGGCCGGGCAAAGCCTACCTGCAGACCATGCCCATGGACAAACTGGCGCAGAAGATCGCCCAATACTTGCCCCAGGTCGGCGGCAAAGGCGCGAGTGGCGGCGGCAATGTCGATCTGGGTCAGCTGTTCGGAGGGCGCTAAAGACCGGAAGTAAAGAGCGAGGATGTGTAATACAATTTCGAGGGGCCAATAGGGAAGCGGGAATCTCCGGCGATAACAGTGTCAGACCAGCATCTGGATAAGTGGTTCGACGGAATCGGTCTTGGTTCGAGCAAGGGCCAGTGGGCCGCTACCAGCCATTTTCAAGCAGATGTCTCAACGTTGGCCAGTATCAACCGTTCGACTTTCGTTCGAATCCAGGAGTGAGGTCGTGCCGTTTACGCACGCCACGCCCCTCCCCTCAATTCCCGCTATACAAATTATCGTGGAGCGCGTTGGCATAGCGGTCTATATTGCGCTCGCGGCGTCTGCCCCCGCTTTCGTCAAGCATACGGTTGCGGGGCGCCTGCGCCTGCGAGCCGGGAACCTGTGTCGCGCCCACGCCCGGCACATCCACCCGGTATGAAGCAGGTGCATCGGCCTGCCGCAGCTTGAGAATGCTGTCAGCCAGCGCCGCGCCCGCCTCCTCCCGCTGCTTCAACGCTGTGCTGCCGATCAAATTCTTCACCTGGGTGATTATCCCGAGCAGGTCGTGCGTCGGCTTGGTGCCCGCCCCAATCATCAAACCTGTGACCAGAATGTCCCACAGATCCGGAACCTGGTCCAGAAAGCCGGGCAGCGTCTGGTTGAGATAACTCATCAAACGCATACCACTGTAGTTGGAAATCACGATGCCAAGAAAGATACCTGCCAGCAGGCTGGTGCTGCGTTTGAACGCGATATAGCCGGGCGACTTGAGATCGCTGGGCCGCCAGCCCAAAAAACGCAACGCGCCCCATTCGAGATAGTGCCAGCCCAGTTCCATCAAGCGCTCAATCCCCGCCGCTGCCCCTAAGAGCGGAACCATCGCCGGCACAACGGTCGTTATCTCCGTCCCTACCGTCTGCTCCAACCCCGCCGCCAGCGTCAACTTCGGCAACGCGCCTGCCAGAAACAAACCGCCCCCGACACTCCAACCCAACCGTCGTATCATTCTCATCCGCATACCTGTCTCTCCCACTACTGTCTAATTCTTCGTAGCCGGCCTCTGCTTCCTCGAGGTCGCTCGCCCGGCTGCCTGCAACGGAAAATCACGCACTGGCCGCGTACCGTTCTGCCAGTTCAACCAGCAGCCGCACGCCGTATCCCGTAGCGCCTTTCGGCGTCTCCGCGTTGATCCGGCTGTCGGCCAGCACCATATTGGCAATATCCAGATGGGCCCAGGGGTAGCCTTCTGTAAAGTGTTCGATAAACTTGGCGCTGCTGCTGACGCCCGCGCGCCCGGCGCTGTTCTTGACCTCGGCCATATCGCTCTTGATCGGCTTCCCGTACTCCGCATCCATCGGGAACGGCCACAAACGGTCCCCGCTGTGGTCCGCCGCGGCCATCAACTTCTCTTCCAGAGAACTGTCGTTGCTGAAAAGACCGGCGCGTATATGCATTCCTAGCGCCGTGCCGATCGCGCCCGTCAGCGTCGCCAGATCCACAACCGCCACCGGGTCGAAACGGGCGACGTACGCCAGCGCGTCCGCCAGAATCAGCCGTCCCTCCGCGTCCGTGCTGATTATCTCCGCCGTCTTTCCAGTCATGCCGGTGATAATATCGCCCGGCCGGAACGCCTTGCCGTCCGGCATATTCTCCACACAGGGCGCGATCCCGATCACCCGCCGCCGAACATTAAGGCGGCCAATCGCCTCCATCGCGCCGATCACCGCCGCCGCGCCCCCCATATCGCCCTTCATCTCCCACATGCCGCCCGTGCGTTTGAGGCTGATACCGCCCGTGTCAAAAGTGATGCCCTTGCCAACCAAGATCAGCGGCGACTCCGAACTGCCGGCCGGCGCGTGCTCCAGGATGACAAACTGGGCTGGATTCACGCTGCCCTGGCTCACCGCCAGCAGAATGCCCATGCCCTCTTCCTGCATCGCAGCCTCATCCAGCACCGTGATCTTCAAACCGACCTCGGACGCCATCGCCCGCGCGCGGGCCGCCATCTCCACAGGCGTCAGAATATTGGCCGGCTCGTTAACCAGGTCACGCGCGCTGCAAACCCCGCGGCCGATCGCCTTTCCCCTGGCTACACCGCGTTCAACGTCGGCTAGCTTGGCCGCGCTGTACTCTACCACCGTACAACTCGCCAACCCCGCGTCTGCATCCTCGCGGCCATACCGTTTCTGCCGGTAGCTGGCCAAAATCGTCCCCAACGCCACCTCCTGCGCCGCCGCATCCGCATCGTGACCGGCAATCCCCGCGCCGTGAACGATCGTCGCCATCGTCTTGACGCCCTTCAACTTGGCCGCGGCCTGCGCCGCCACCGCTGCAGTCCGCCGGATCTGGCCAATCCCGAACTGCTCACTGCTGCCAAGCCCGACAATCAGCACCCGCGGCGCGGTCAGCCCCCCTTGTTCTTCCGCTCCCGACCCGCCATTTGCGCGCGCATACAGCAGCGCCGTCGACTCGGCCTCGCCGCTGAAATCCCCCTGCGCTATCAGCCGGCTGATAGCGCCATTCAGCACACGGTCGATCGCGCCCGTCGCGCCGCCCGGCGCGGTGACGCCCGCGAAAAGATTGATGACGATCAGATCGACATCGGTCTCAGCGATATTCCCCTGCTGTACCCGTAATTCCATGTCCAGTTTCCTCTGGTCACTATCCAGCGGTCAGTGTCCTGTGGTCAGTGCAGCCACCGGCCAAGAGCCACTGCTAGCTGGTCGTTGGGGTTACAGATTCGTGCGCAATCGCATCGCCGCCGCCTCCAGAATCGCATCCGTCTTGCAAAAGCAGAAGCGGGCGACATTGGCGGCCAGATGGCTGTGTTCGGGGCTGTAAAATGCGGAGGGCGGGATCGCGGTCACGCCGATCTCCTTCGTCAGCCAGCGGCAGATCTGCACGTCGCGCGGGTCGTCGGTCGGCAGAGGCGTGTCCAAATCGGTCGTATCAACCAGAATGAAATAGCTGCCGTGCGGCGTAACCGGCGGGAATCCGACTTCGATCAGCGCCGACAGCAGGATGTCCCGTTTGCCCTGATACATGACACTCAGTTCATGCAGATAGTTGCGCTCTTCCACCTGCTCAAACGCTGCCCCCACCGCTTCCTGCAGCGGCGTGGTTACCGCAAAAGGAATCCACTGGTGCGCCATCAGCACCGCGTGCGCCAGCGGCTCCGGCGCAATCGCCCAGCCGATCTTCCAGCCGGTCACGGAGAAAGTCTTGCCCGCGCTGCCCAGCGTAATCGTGCGCTCCCACATGCCCGGCAGCGTCGCCAGCCGCACGTGCGGCGTCCCGTCGTAGGTCATCCACTCGTAGACCTCATCGCTCAGCACCAGCAGATCATGCTCCTGCACAATCTGCGCCAGCGCCAGCAGCTCCTCACGGCTGTACATCTTGCCTACCGGGTTGAGGGGCGTATTGATGATCAGCAGCTTGGTCTTCGGGCTGATCGCGGCCCGCAAATCCTCCATATCGATCCGCCAATCCGCCGCGCTGGTGGCGCCGGGCATGGGCCGCAGGGGAACATAGACCGGTGTTCCGCCCGCCATGATCACCGAAGGCGGATAGCTGTCGTAGAACGGCTCGATCAGGATCACCTCATCGCCCGGGTCTATCAGCCCCTGCACCGTGGCGTAGATCCCTTCCGTCGCGCCCGTGGTCACGACAATCTCGGTCAGCGGATCCAATTCGCGATCAAAAACCGGGCTGTACACCGCCGCCAGCGCATTCACCAGCCGCGGGTGGCCCGCGCTGCGCGCATACTGATTGTAGCCGGAGGCCAGCGCAGTGCGCGCCGCCTCAATCACGAAATCCGGCGCGGGGAAATCTGGGAACCCCTGCCCCAGGTTGATCGCATCATATTCCAAAGATAGGGCAGAATACTCGGCGAAGACGGTCGTTCCGAAGGACTGAACCCGAACTGCTGCTGGCGTTGACACGGTGGCGCGTTCCTTAAAACCGGTGGTCGAAAGCTCTTGCGCCCGCATCCTGTGCGCACCTGCAAAAGCCCGAGTTTGTGGCTGGTGGTTAGGTTCCGTTGACCTCTAACGACAACTACTGAAATCAGACAACAACAGGATGCCTGTAGACTCGGAGTAACTTCTTGGCTCTTGGTAGTCAGTTCTTAGTCAGTCGCCGGATACAAGTGGGGTTACTAAAAACGTAGCTGCTCAACCGCAACTGATTCGCAACCCTGAACGAGGCGAGTAGAGGTGTTCTCTCTCCCCTCCTTGCTGTATTTTGGGCGGTCGGGCCTTCGGCCCTCCCTTGTGCAGGGGCTGCGCCCCCGCAACGCCCCCCTCCAAAACCATCCCTCACCGACCGTGTGCATTCTTAGCAACGTGTCGGCTGGCGAGCATGGCGGCGACTGCACACCAGTTGCGTCACCAAGAGCCCGAATGCTTCCAAGGATGACTGGCTGGTCAACTGCTGTGGCTTAGTAGTTACCTAAAAACTAAAAACTCGAAACCAAAAACTTTCCCGGTACACAGTTTCGCCCGCCGCGTACTGTTTGACAACCGAAAACCGTTCAGTGGCAACCGGAAAGAATGATAGCATAGGGAGGCCCGAAAGTCATCTATAAACGCGCGAGCAACAGCTCTCCAACCGCCCGCCGCACTATGGTGCCGGGCGCCGTTTCAGGAACGTCGTTTGCCTAACGAGCAACCGCTGTGGTATCGTTCTCAGTGCGCCATGCCCCCGTAGCTCAGTGGATAGAGCATCGGCCTCCGGAGCCGGGAGCACAGGTTCGAATCCTGTCGGGGGTACTATTCCCAAGGAGTGAGATTATCTCGCTCCTTTTTTGTATCCTCCACTTCTCAACGAAACATATCCTTCTCCGCCGGACGCTGAATCGACCGCGCCGGCGCATCCGCCGCGTCCGGCCGCCTGTAACCGCGAATGATCGCCGCCGGCCGGCCCTCACTGCTCTGACCCATCACCAGCGTCGCCGCCGCGCACAGCTCATCGATGATGCACTCCTCGCTCGCGACCAGCTCGTATCCGAACAGATCTGTCAGCCCTCGCTGGTCCCACAACGCCGGCAGACCCGCACAGCCGATACAGACGCCAACCGTGCCCATCTTCCACGGCCGCCCGTGGCTGTCGCTGATCAGCACCGCCACCGCAGCGCCGGTCTCCTCCAGAATGCGGCCGCGTATCGCCGTCGCGCTCGCATCCGCGTCCGCCGGCAGCAGCGCCACCGTCTCCTCCTCCTCCGGCGCCACATTCGAATGGTCCAGCCCAGCGTGGGCGCACACCCAGCCGCTGCTCTGCTCGACGATCAAAACGCCCGCGCGTGCGCGCACGACCGCATTACTATCGTCCAGAACCGCCTGCACCACCCGCGCGTCTTTCCCTGTCCCCTCCGCCAGCCGCACCGCCTCCTCGCCTGGCGTCACATCCGCCAGCCGGACCAGCCGCCCTTCCGCCTTGCTGACAATCTTCTGCGCTATCACCAGGACATCCCCGGTTTCCAGGGAAAGTCCCGCAGCCGCGGCTGCCTCAATAATCAGCCCCGCCACATCATCACCCGGCTGCACCAGCGGTATGCCTGGGATCGGAAAAATTTCGATGCCCCCCTGCTCAGGGGGCCGCTGCGAGCGATTATCGTTCATCAGAATCCCATCTCCTCGGTGACGCTGTCGTCGCTTCTGCCAAAGTGCCAGTACAGGAAAGCCTCCACCACACCGCCGCCCACAGCCAGTGACTTGTCGGAGATGCAAAAGGCGTGCCGGGGATCGTCGCGCGGGTCAATATCGCCGATCTTCAGGCCCGGCCGCAGCGCAACACTCTCGTGGATCAGGCCGCGCAGCACGCCCGTGAACGGCGCCAACAACGGCGTCTCCTCGCCCGACGGCTGCAGAACCCTGCCATATGGTTCCCCGGCCTGCACACGTTCGCCGATGCGCGCCAATGCCTGAAAGCTTCCTGCCACCGGTGCACGCAGCACCCGCGTCGCCTTTGCCTCGACCGCCGGGCTGCGCTCGCCGCTCTCTCCAGTTTCATTGCCACTTGGCGGCGTCCAAATCGCGCCGGGCCTGCCCGTATCGGCTTCGGCCGCACCCTCCCAGATCGCCCGTCCCAGGCTGGGGCCCCGGTTCGTCTCGATCACAACATGGCAGTCGACACCCGCCTCAAAGCCCGGCCCCAGCGCCGCCACGAACGCCGCGCTGTCCAGCGTTGTGCCAGTATTCGTCTTCGCAAGAACCGCGTCTACAACCGCCGATGGCGCCAACTCCTCGATCGCCTCCGCCTCCGGATCGACCACAACCGGGATCTCCCCCGCATCCAGCACCTCCGGCACATCCGCCGTCAGCGCCCTGCGCGCCGTGATCCCTTCCACCTCGTGCTCTTCGTCATATACTGCCTGGGCAAACGCCACCGAACGTCTTACCGTCAGCGGGCAGGGCAACTCGGTCATCACCACCGGGATGCCGCAGCGGTGCAGCCGCCAGGCCACACCGGTCGCCAGGTCGCCGGCGCCTTTTACCAGCACCAGCAGATCGTCAAAAGGGTTTTCGTCTCTCATATCGCTATCATTGTTGACGTACTGTTAAGCCATCAGTAGTATACACAGGGCACAGTAAAGCTAAAATAACTATGCAGGCTCTTGCAAGTGCGCAAACTCCCCCAGTCGCAAAACCTTTGCATCGAGATGTACGAGTATGGAGTTGTACGATCTGTAGCGGAGCGGAATTGATGACAGTCGTGATTGCGGCTGACCAAGCGAACGCGCTGGAAAAGGCAGCGGCTGCCCTGGAGCAGGGCGCCGTCATCGGCGTGCCCACCGATACCGTCTATGGCCTTGTCTGTCTCTACAACGACGCAGCCGCCATCGACCGGCTGTTCGCCGCGAAAGAGCGCCCCAGCCAAAAGGCCCTGCCCGTCCTGCTGGGCGACGCCGAGCAGGCAAGCGCGGTTGTGCGCTCGGCGCGCCAAACCGCGGCCCAGGCCCTGATCGAGCGCTACTGGCCCGGCCCACTCACGCTCGTACTCCCCGCGCGCAGCCACCTGCCGCCAGCCCTCACCGCCGGCGGCGACACCGTCGGCGTACGCCTGCCCGCCCATTCGTTCCTGCGCGCCCTCGCCCGTCGCGTCGGTCCCCTCGCCTCCTCCAGCGCCAACCGCAGCGGCGAGCCCCCCTGCGCGACACCCGCCGCCGTCCTCGCCCAGCTGGACGGCCGCATCCCTCTCCTCATCGACGCCGGCCCCGCCCCCCTCGCCCAGGCCAGCACCGTGCTCGACCTGTGCGCACCGCAGCCAATACTGCTCCGGGAAGGTCCGATCGGCCCGCAAGAGCTCGCCGCGGCCGGGATACGCCCAGGAGTGCGCAGTGAGAAGTGAAACACAGGGAGCAGTCGAAGCACTCTCTCCCCGCTCCTCTTCACTCTCTCCTCTATCCATCGGCATCGACGCCTCCCGCAGCCTGCGGCCCGAGCCCACCGGCACCGAGTTCTACTCACGCCAGATCATCGGCCACATGCTCGCCGCGCCCAGCGATCATCTCGCCTTCCGCCTTTACGCGCCGGAGGAGCCCACCGCCGAAGCGATGCGCGGCGCCGCCCCGCCCCCGCACGACCAGCGCGCCGTGACCGTTCGCACCCTGCCGGGCAACCGCCTGTGGACCCACCGCACCCTCGCCTGGGAAATCAGCCGCCGCCCGCCGCACGCGCTCTTCGTCCCGGCCCACGTCGTCCCCTTCCTGCCGCCCGCGCTGCTGCCCCCCACCGTCGTCACCCTGCATGACATCGGCTATCGCTACTTCCCCCGCGCCCATACCGCCCTGCAGCGCCTCTATCTCGAGCTCTCCACCCGCTGGAGCACCGCCGCCGCCCAGCGCATCATCGCCGTCAGCCGCCACACCGCCAACGACCTGCAGCGTTTCTACGGCGTGCCCGAAGCCAAAATTCGCGTCATCCACGAGGCCCCCATACCACGCCCGCCCGTCCAACACGCCGCCGCAAACGGCCGGGACGCGGCGCCCCTATCGGTCTCCCAACGACCGTTCGCGCTCTATGTCGGCACCATCCAGCCCCGCAAAAATCTGCTGCGCCTCGTCGACGCCTTCGCCCGCCTCATACAGCAGCATGAAATCGGCTGGGACCTCGTCCTGGTCGGCCGCCGTGGCTGGCTCAGCCAGGAGTACGAACGCCATACCGCCGCCCGCGGCCTGACCGGCCGCGTCCACTTCCCCGGCTATCTGCCCGACGATGCCGTCGCCGCCTTGATGGAAAAAGCGCTCTTCTTTGCCTTCCCGTCCCTATTCGAAGGCTTCGGTCTGCCCGTACTCGAAGCCCAAACCACAGGAGTCGCCGTTATGTGCGCCAAAAACTCTGCCCTGCCCGAAATCGCCGGCGACGCCGCCCTGCTCGTCGACCCCGAGAACGTCGACGAAATCGCCGCCGCCATGCTGCGCCTCAGCCAGGACGAGAACCTGCGCCAGGAGTTGATCGCCAAAGGCTATGAAAATATCAAACGTTTTTCGTGGGAAAAAGCCGCCCGCGAGACGCTGGCCGTGCTCGAAGAGGCCGCCGCCAAAAAATGAGCTCTCCGCGGGAGCAGGGTTGGGCATCACTACAGATTCTGGGCGTGCGCGTCGACTGCGTCGATTTCCAGCAGACTCTTGATTGCGTTAGCGTCTGGATCGAACAATCGCGAGCGCACGCCGAAACCAGAGAAGATCCCGCCCCTCACCTCTCGCCGTTCCCCCGCCAGGTCTGCACCGTCAACCCTGAATTCATCATGACCGCGCGCCGCGATCCCCCCTTCGCCCAGGTACTGGCAGCGGCGGACCTGTGTACGCCCGACGGCATCGGCGTGCTCTGGGCCGCGCGCCTTGCCGGTGTACGCCTGAACGAACGCGTAACCGGCTCCGACGGCATCCACCACATCTGCCAACGGGCCGCTGCGCAAGGGTGGCGCCTCTTCTTCCTCGGCTCCGCCCCCGGCGTAGCCGAACGCGCCGCCGCCGAGCTGTCCCGTCTCTATCCCGGTCTTCCCGTCGCCGGTACCTACGGCGGCTCACCCGCCGACGCCGACTGGCCCCAAATCCGCCAGCATCTCACCGCCGCCCGCGCCGATCTCCTCTTCGTCGCCTACGGCCATCCCCGTCAGGACATCTGGATTCACCAGCACCGAGAGGAACTGCCGGTCGCCGTCGCCCTCGGCATCGGCGGCGCCTTCGACTTCGTCGCCGGCACTGCCCCCCGCGCCCCGCACTGGCTGCGCCGCCTCGGCCTCGAATGGCTATACCGCCTCGCCCGCCAACCATGGCGCTGGCGCCGCATGGCCGCCCTGCCGCTGTTCGCACTGCTGGTCCTGCTGGAATGGGCCCGCCGCCGGCCGGCAAATAAGTAGGGGCGCCCCTGGTGGGCGCCCTTCCCCGCGGCGAACAGAATCCGGTCCTCCCGGACCCCTTATTCGGTATCCTCCGGTCCCGCTCTGAATAGGCCGCCCATTTCAGGCGGGATTTCACCAGTAAACTGGTTGCCGGTGAGATCAAGCATCGTCAGATTGGGTAACTTTTCCAGATCGGCTGGTATTCCCCCGGTCAACTGGTTATCGGACAGTAACAGACTTTCCAGTTTGGTGAGATTGCACAGTTCAGATGGCAACGCTCCCTCCAGCCGGTTGTCAGACAGTTCCAGCACATCCAGCTCGGTAAGTTCACCCAGTTCAGGTGGGATGGCTCCCGATAGCTCGTTGTTATAGAGGCTTAAGAGGTACAGGTTGGATAGCTGGCCAAGAGCCGGAGGTATGGGGCCCGTCAATCTGTTGTTTCCAAGATCCAGTTCGCACAGCATGGAGAGCCGGGCTAATGATGGCGGGATGACCCCTGTCAAGCAGTTGGCGCTCAAGCGCAGAATTTCCAGATTTCTGAGTCGACCTAACGCAGGAGGTATGATTCCGGTAAGTACGTTTCCGGCGAGTTCCAACCAGTGCAACTTGGACAGTCTGGCCAGTTCAGCGGGAATCCTCCCTGATATCCCTTGCCAGGACAGGTTCAAACCAATCACACGCAGCACTTTCGCCTCTGGGTCCGAGGCTACGCCTTCCCACTCATGAACGGGCACTCGTTCATCCCAGTTCAATACGCCGTAACTGTCCAGCGTGTCCCTTGCTTTCAGGAGGATTTCGAAGTCCCCTGTCAGTCTGGAGCCGGTTCTATTGCTTACCTCTTGCTTCCTTCCGTTTTCGCTCATGACCCTGCTTATCCCTTCTCCAGTTCATTCGCCGCGCTCTTGATTCGCGTGTGGGGGCAGGTCTGCAAGGCGCGCGGCGTCCAGGATCTGCCGCTGTTCGCTTACTTGCGCCTATTGTGGCCCTCGCTGTTTGGCGTCCAGGTGGTCCATCACCTGCGCCGCAATCTCTCTGTTCGGTTTGGCCGGCGCGATGGACGCTTCCGCCGCCTGCATGGCCGCGGCCGCCGTTGGATAGTTCCTGCCCCGCCCTTTCTTCTGGCCTTGCAGGGTGCGCACAACGAATGCCCACAGGCCGGAACGTTCCAACGACACGACCGCCGCCCGCGTCCGGTTGGCAAGCTCGCTGTTGATATAGTCCCCACGCCGCGTCAACCGCCATCCCCGCATTGTTGCCTCCCTGGTGTTTGCCGACGCGGGCCGGTTACCACGTCTGTGTTTTTCCTGCGAATCCGTGCATCAGTCCATTTTATCGCAGCGGTCCCCAATCGTTATTTCCTTCCGGCGATCAACAGGAGGGACCGCCCGATCCATGATAAAGCCACTTTGGTCTCACGGATGATATTAAGGAGAAGTAGTGTAACAAGGGCTCATCCACTTGAGCAACCCAACTGAGCGGTTCAATCTCGTGACGGCTTTCCAGGACTCTCGATGGGTCGGAGACGGGCTGCAGTTTGAGGGGTAGGTGCGGGGAATCGTGAATAGTGGGAGGGAGCAAGGCAATCGCGGCAGAGATTGTACGCCGGATCAGGCGGAAAGACAGGACGCGAAGGCATTTGCCAGCAAGCGCGCCTACAAGCGGAGGATGCCCCTACGCGTATGCGCTAACGGGACACAGGTCGAGCAGGATGGGCTTGCCCTGTACCTGGCTGGCGGCACTTCTGGAAAGGGGGAGCGGGCGGAAAAAGGGGGCATTCTTATGAAATCTTTCATATATATGTCCGCAATGTCCGCTCGAAAGCGTTTTTTTGGGTGAAATTGGGGCGGATCCAAGCCATTCGTCCAGGTTGCGCATGTGTAAGAGCAGTGCACGAGGCGGGGCGGATCCATCTTTACGACGGCCAACCGACTGACTTTGTTGATGCTGGGGAAGGGGTTCTGACCGGGACTGAAGAGGCAAAGTGTCAGGGTAATCTCACAGAACAGGGGGACGCGTGCTCACCCAGGTCGTCTGCTTGTACGAAAGTTGTGCGGGCGCTTTATGGGAGGGCGTACAAGACTATAATAATATATATTTGATATACTGCACGGAGAAGGTGGAAGGGCACTGAGCCCCGGGACTGGGCCTGACAGGGGCTGCTCCTCCGGCCTTGCCGTTTTCGGCAGTCCGAATCGTAACGGGTGTGCAGACATGTCAACGACACCTTAGGCGCGTTCCATTTGAGACTAAGACTTTTCGCTCAGTGTTCATACCGGGATGGCGGGTCTCGTGCTGGCAACGCAGGCGCCCGTAAATTCCTGGTTTCATTTGGGACCCACGCCAATTGAGGAGCGTGAGAGCAGCCATAGCGAGTTTCAATCCCCTCACGGGGATTCGTTCTTTTCTGACCCGGTGGCGCTCCACGACCTCGCCGTCAAACATACTCCGCCTTGATCCGTTGCAGGACCGCCCGGGCACATTCATGCGCCGACGAGAAATCCTCGGTTGTGACAATAGCCCCCCGGTCGCCCCGGTACGGAGACATCTGCTCCTGGTGGAACTCAAGAAACCCGTCCGGGATCCCGAGCATGCCCGCCGCCCGCATACGGTCCAGGACGGCATCGCCGGCCGCCTGCTCCTCATCATAGCCGGGGAGGAACCGGATGACAATGTCGAGGCCCTCGCCCGGACCCTCCACCCAGACGCCGATGGGATCATAGATAAACGACTCCACGCCCGCCCGCAGCTTGCCCTCCACCATGTAGCGCAGCCTCATGACCAGTTGACCGCCTTCCGCACCTGCTCGGCAAGCATGCCCTGGTCGATAAGATCGAACCGTTTGCGGTTGCGCGCCTTGTACTCCTGCCATTGCGCCCACCCCGCCACCAGGTCCGGCTCGGTTTCAGGGAAGATAAGCTCGATGTGGAAACGCCGGCCTATATCGTCGACCAGGTCCAACTCCCAGCCGTCCTCCTGCGACCAGGACACAACCTTGATGGTATGCGCGTGGTGAGCGCCGTCATGGTAGGCGATACCCTTCATCATGAGCCAGAAGACGGGATCCGCCGCCCGGAGGACGTGATAGCTGTCCATGACGCCCAACCTCGAGGGTTCAGGACCGTCCGGATCCAGGACCGCGGTCGATCCCTTCTGATTGAACTCGGCAAAGAGCGCCTGCAGACACTGTACATCTGTGCTCATACCCCTATCTTACCATGACAACGTCCGTCGGGAAGTTCGGTCACGCCATGTTTTTTCAGCGTCTGGAGGAAAACCCGCCGTTCGTCCTGGTCCTTCGCCACGATCACATCAATGTGTTTCAATCCCCTCACGGGGATTCGTTCTTTTCTGACCCCGTGCGGTGGCCGGATGTTCGGGCCACCGCAAGCCCGGTCGCTTAGAATACAAGCTGAACAGAATACTCAACGCTGGCTCAGCTGACGTTTGCGGCGCCGCTTCGCCTTTACGATGGCGTAAATCATGCCGCAGGGCGTCAGAGGCAGGCGCGTGTCCAGCTCATGCTTCAGCTCGGCGACGCGATCGATTTTCTCCTGGATATAGGATCGCTCAAGGTCGCGGAAATAGGTGAGCGTTGCCAGGGTTGTCGGCAGCTCACCATAGCGCTGTATCAGGCGTTGTTCGTCCTTCGCCTTGCTGGAATGCCGTACCTTCTTACCCTCCCTTCGCTTGATCGTTCGTTCGACGGCGTTCAGGTGGCCGCGTAGCCACTGGATGTCGTAACGGAGATTTTCCAGTTCCTTGTGGATTTTTCCCATAAGCTTTCCTCTCCCGCTCGAGGCGGAGATGGATGATGCGTTGGATTCGTTTGGCAGGATTGCCGCTGGAACGGGTCATTATAGCAAGGGTAAGAGCAGATACATGGCGCTGGCTCCGGCGACGACGCCGACGATCGCCATTCGTTTCAATCCCCTCACGGGGATTCGTTCTTTTCTGACTGACCGTGTGCCCTGTCTGCCGCCAGCAGTCGGTTCTGTTTCAATCCCCTCACGGGGATTCGTTCTTTTCTGACCCGGATGATCCAGCATTTCGACCGGCACGAGCGCCGTTTCAATCCCCTCACGGGGATTCGTTCTTTTCTGACGCAGACATGAACTTGGCGAGCGGCAAGATCGGAAAGAGTTTCAATCCCCTCACGGGGATTCGTTCTTTTCTGACACGCCGAGAGGAAAGACGCATTACGAATGATACGTGACAGTTTCAATCCCCTCACGGGGATTCGTTCTTTTCTGACCTGCACCTATTGTTACGCTGCGTTCTTCACGAATAGTAAGTTGTTTCAATCCCCTCACGGGGATTCGTTCTTTTCTGACAAATTATGTGTAACAACAAAGTATGGACAGACAGAATTGATGGTTTCAATCCCCTCACGGGGATTCGTTCTTTTCTGACTTGACGCACGTGTATCAGAGAGTGTGGGAGAAGTTAAGGTTTCAATCCCCTCACGGGGATTCGTTCTTTTCTGACGATTGGGGGGAGGAGCAGGTCATCGAAAGCAACGTGATGTTTCAATCCCCTCACGGGGATTCGTTCTTTTCTGACCCAGGACTACACGTTTGCGCAACTGGCGATCATCCAGAAGTTTCAATCCCCTCACGGGGATTCGTTCTTTTCTGACACGTATACATTATTGCCTGCTGTGGCCTTGTATATGTTTCAATCCCCTCACGGGGATTCGTTCTTTTCTGACGTACTAGAGGACGTTTTGTCTCAGGACGTACCCGATAGGTTTCAATCCCCTCACGGGGATTCGTTCTTTTCTGACCCACCATCGACGATGTCAAGGAAAAGGCCGAGACGCACTTGTTTCAATCCCCTCACGGGGATTCGTTCTTTTCTGACAAAAACGTACAAAGGCATTCACGGACAAAGTGCAATTGGTTTCAATCCCCTCACGGGGATTCGTTCTTTTCTGACGTAGAGGAAAAAAACGCGTTGCTATCTGGCGACGCCACGTTTCAATCCCCTCACGGGGATTCGTTCTTTTCTGACAATCACAACAACGAGTTGTGAAGAGCATTGAGGACCGAAAGTTTCAATCCCCTCACGGGGATTCGTTCTTTTCTGACGAACGATGGGGCTGCTCTGATCCGAACCCTACTTGTCAAGTTTCAATCCCCTCACGGGGATTCGTTCTTTTCTGACGTAGCCCATAACCTCCTAGTAGATCTCGCCTCAGCATCCGTTTCAATCCCCTCACGGGGATTCGTTCTTTTCTGACGATCTAGCCTCAGCCTCCATCGTGCTATCAGAGAAGTGTTTCAATCCCCTCACGGGGATTCGTTCTTTTCTGACAGATTTGGGATTTGCAGACGGGCGCGACAATGCGCCAATGTTTCAATCCCCTCACGGGGATTCGTTCTTTTCTGACGCGGAACGCTTTCGAGTTTGAAAGATTCTTACCGCAAGGTTTCAATCCCCTCACGGGGATTCGTTCTTTTCTGACGTACCGCTATCAAGGCCAAGTTTGATAAGGCCACCGAGTTTCAATCCCCTCACGGGGATTCGTTCTTTTCTGACATAACCCGAACAATATCACCATAGAGAGTTGGGAAGTGTTTCAATCCCCTCACGGGGATTCGTTCTTTTCTGACGTGACTGAGAACATGATGGACACCCTGGCCGAAGCCTACGCAGAGTTTCAATCCCCTCACGGGGATTCGTTCTTTTCTGACCGAAAAGTCATCGGCAAGTAAGGCGACGACACCGGAAGTTTCAATCCCCTCACGGGGATTCGTTCTTTTCTGACCCGACACCGACTTTCGCAAGCTGGAAACGCTGAATCTGTTTCAATCCCCTCACGGGGATTCGTTCTTTTCTGACGCAAAAGGGGATCAAGATTATAACTACTATCTTGATTCGTTTCAATCCCCTCACGGGGATTCGTTCTTTTCTGACCTAGGAGGGTGTAACCAATGGATGATGCTCGAGACTTTTGTTTCAATCCCCTCACGGGGATTCGTTCTTTTCTGACGATATTGGTCAGCGGCCTGACCACGTGTACGTCGCTCTGTTTCAATCCCCTCACGGGGATTCGTTCTTTTCTGACGATATTGGTCAGCGGCCTGACCACGTGTACGTCGCTCTGTTTCAATCCCCTCACGGGGATTCGTTCTTTTCTGACGATTCTGTACGAGGGCATCATCTATCGCCTGCACAACCTTGAGTTTCAATCCCCTCACGGGGATTCGTTCTTTTCTGACCGGTAGAGCCGTTCACTATGGAGCCGGTAGCCGTCCCTGTTTCAATCCCCTCACGGGGATTCGTTCTTTTCTGACAGGACGGCGCCGCTCCGTACCACCGCCACCGCAAGTGCGAGGTTTCAATCCCCTCACGGGGATTCGTTCTTTTCTGACATCGGATATGGCATTGACGAGCTCGTCGCAGTTGTTGTCGGTTTCAATCCCCTCACGGGGATTCGTTCTTTTCTGACGTAATCCGCCTGTTTGAGCGGCCGTCCGATCACTGGCAGTGTTTCAATCCCCTCACGGGGATTCGTTCTTTTCTGACATAACAACACTGGTGGTAGTGTGGTCGCTGCCAGAGTTTCAATCCCCTCACGGGGATTCGTTCTTTTCTGACGGATTGACCGGAAATGCGCTCGGCTACCAACTGGTACATGTTTCAATCCCCTCACGGGGATTCGTTCTTTTCTGACACTTCGAGAACGAGCACGGCAAGATGGACAAGATCAGGTACGTTTCAATCCCCTCACGGGGATTCGTTCTTTTCTGACGGTCTCGATCCACTGCTTGAACGTGTCCATCGAGATCGACGTTTCAATCCCCTCACGGGGATTCGTTCTTTTCTGACTAATGTTTTTCAGAGAATATGGCGCAAACTGACGCCTTGGCGGGTTTCAATCCCCTCACGGGGATTCGTTCTTTTCTGACGTTTGACGCAGAGAATAATCCACTAGGCATCTTCACAGTGGATGGTTTCAATCCCCTCACGGGGATTCGTTCTTTTCTGACACAAAATGCCAAAGCCACGCAGGACGCCATCTCCGCGGCGCAAACAGTTTCAATCCCCTCACGGGGATTCGTTCTTTTCTGACTGAGCATGAAGGGGTGGGAGAGGATGACTGGGAAGGTACATGTTTCAATCCCCTCACGGGGATTCGTTCTTTTCTGACTCTGAAGGTGAAGCTCAATATCGGGGATCCCAGGGACCGTTTCAATCCCCTCACGGGGATTCGTTCTTTTCTGACGTCGGGTCCGAGCGATGAGCCGACCGAGATCGGAATGTTTCAATCCCCTCACGGGGATTCGTTCTTTTCTGACTCATAGACACGCAAGCGCAACAGCGCGAGACGAAGAAAGTTTCAATCCCCTCACGGGGATTCGTTCTTTTCTGACCCGCCACTGGAAACGAAATCGTCAGTTCGCATTTCGTTTCAATCCCCTCACGGGGATTCGTTCTTTTCTGACGCACCGGCCGGAATGAACCAGTACATCCGTATCTTTGAGTTTCAATCCCCTCACGGGGATTCGTTCTTTTCTGACCTGATATTGATCAGCGTGTTCAGTTCGCCGGATCGGAACGTTTCAATCCCCTCACGGGGATTCGTTCTTTTCTGACAGCGCGTACTGCTCGCGCGTGCCCTGCAGTCCCGTTCGCGTTTCAATCCCCTCACGGGGATTCGTTCTTTTCTGACAGTTTGTCGGGTCGGGTTTGCCGTCCGGTCGTGGTCGGGTTTCAATCCCCTCACGGGGATTCGTTCTTTTCTGACCTACCCTACCCACAGGAAAACCCCATGCACTATCAGGTTTCAATCCCCTCACGGGGATTCGTTCTTTTCTGACAGAGCCGGTTGGCAGGTTGGTTTCCAGGAAACGGGAGAGTTTCAATCCCCTCACGGGGATTCGTTCTTTTCTGACAGAGCCGGTTGGCAGGTTGGTTTCCAGGAAACGGGAGAGTTTCAATCCCCTCACGGGGATTCGTTCTTTTCT
>Ga0209544_1001511_pt1 | contig 25060 bp, 20 predicted proteins | sample MesohylPK_FD_187297 | JGI IMG/M metagenome (GOLD analysis project Ga0209544, IMG submission 187297) | Host-associated microbial community of the marine sponge Aplysina aerophoba from Gulf of Piran - sponge mesohyl, lysed by proteinase K... | ecosystem: Host-associated > Porifera > Sponge >...
GCAGCACGCACCATCCCAGAACTCTGGGACGCCATCGGCGAAGCCACAAACACCTTCACATCCGCCGAGTGCCAAAACTACTTCACTGCTGCAGGATATGACCGTGTCTGATCGGATAATGCTCTAGCCGGTTGCTGACAGCGTGCCGATCCCGGCGATGACGATGGCGACGCCCAGCCACTGAAGCGGCATCACCGGCTCGCGCAGGATTACCCGCGCCAGCAGGATCGACACCACCGAATAGGCGGAGCCGGTGACCATCGCGAACTCGCCGTTCTCCAGCGCAAGCCCGGCATAAAGGAGGACATAGGCGAGGGTGTCCATCAGGGTAATAAGCAGGATCAGCGGCCACGCGCTGAGCGGCATGCGCGGCAGCCTGCGCATGACGAGAAAGGCGCCGCCCAGGGCGACAGCGCCGACAATCCGCCCCGACAGCAGGGTCATCAGGAGGCCGTAACGCTCGACTGCGTAGTCGGCGGCCAGCATGGCGACAGCAAAGCAGAACGCGGCGCCGATCGCCGTCGGCACGGCGCGGCGCAGCACCGCAGGCGCGTAGTCCGGCTTGTCGCCGCTGTCCACGCGGGAGACCGCGAGCGCCACCAGCCAGACGCCGCCGAGCGTGGCTGCCATCGCAACCCAGTGGATGGGTTCCGGCCGCGCGCCGAAGACCACCGTCATCGGAACCGCGAATGCCGGATAGCTGGAGGCGATCGGCGAGCCGAGCGAGACCGGGCCACGGGTGACGGCGTCGAAAAGCAGGAGCGTCGCCAACATGGTGGCAACGCCGTTGAGAACCAGCAGCCAGAGGCCGGAAAGCTCCCAGACCAGCGTCTCGCCGCTGGCGACGACGTAGATACCGATCCCGAGGCTGCCGAGCAGCATGATGCCGAGCAGCGCCTGCGGCGGACCGATAGCGCGGCCGACGAAGCGGGCCGCGAAGTCGCCGATGCCAAAGCTGCCCGCAGCGGCAGCGCCGAAGAGTGCCGAGCCGACGATCATGGTCTGCCCGGCTCGACCACGACGGCCACCCGGCCGGGAGAGGTCGCGTCGGCAATCGGCCCGCGTTTCATCGACATGTCTGGTTCACCTTGAGGCGGGAGGCCCCTGAACACACCGCTGAGGCGGGTCGCGGCAATCACAACCTCAAATTAAGTCCGGGATTGCCCGGGACATTGCGGGACATAGGAGGACGCCCCGCCACCGCGGCTTCGCATGCGAGACCCTGCATCGCCGCCGCAGCGCTCAGGGCTCGCCGATCTCGCCCAGGATATCGTCGGCCGGGATGACCCGCGCGTAGCCGCGCCGGAGCGTCTTCAGCTCCGCCTCGTGCAGGTCCCGGTTGTCGGTCGCGGTCACGTCGCTGCCGAAGATGACCTTGTAGTCGCGGAAGAACGCGTCCCGCGCGGTCGCGCCGCAGCAGTAATTCGTCATGCAGCCCGTGATGATCACCGTGTCCACGTCGCAGCCGCGCAAGTAAGTGTGCAGGTCCGTATCGAAGAAGGCGCTGTAGCGGTGCTTCTGGATCACCTTCTCGCCCGGCTCCGGCGCGATTTCGTGGTAGGTGGGCACGTCGTCCGCGCCGATCCGGAGCGCGCCGTCCTTGATCGGTCGGTTGAGCGGCACGTCCCACATCAATCCCTTGTCCCGGCCCGTAGCGTCGTGGGCGTGCTCGGTGAAGATGACGGGGATGCCGAGTGTGCGGCAGCGCGCGATCAGCGCCTTGACGCGGGGCAGGATCCGCAGGTTTTCCGGGGTCCACATGCGCGCGCCCTCGGCGACGAACCCCTCCTGAAGGTCGATCACCAGCAGCGCCGTCCTGCCCGGATCGATGGGAAAGTCGGGGTTGGACGCTTCGTATTGATCGGCTGCGCGCTCGAGGATTTCCGTCTCGCCCGGAAACGCCTGATCAACCCTGTCCGCCATGCCGGCTTCCTCCTTCTTCTCTGCCCGTCCCGGCCAACCGGTCGGAGCATGGTCGGATGCGCGCCCTCGGGCAAGCGCACCAGGCATGTGCCTGCCCGCCACGACGAGGCTCAAACCGCCCCGACTGCCAAGACCTCCGCCCCGCATACCGCGTGAGAATGCCCATAACCCCTCAGTCTTGACCGGGAACGATGGTTGGGGTTCAGTGCGCCGAGCGACGAAGGGATGCGCGATGGGTCAGCGACCCAGTGCTTCGGGATGGCTTGAAGGCGGCTCTGGCGCCGTGTTCGGGCCGCGCGGGCGGGGAACCTCGCAGGCGGCAATCAATCTTGGCGGTTGAACGACCGTGGTCCAGCCGACCGCGGCATTCATCGCAAAGAGGACGAGGCGGTGGAAGCAGGCCGGGTGCGCAGACGACGCTGGCTCGAATTCAAACGACCAATCCCCCGCAGGGCAACGATTTCGCTTGGTGTGGCGGTATGGGTGATCTTCTTCGCACTCTGGGAATTCGCCGTTGCCCAGGCCTGGGTCAACGCCAAGTTCATGCCGCCACCGCACGTGGTGGTCACCACACTCTACGAGATGCTGGCCGGTGGCTCCTTCGTGGTCGACATCGGCATCAGCATCTACCGCATTTTTCTGAGCTTCTCGCTGGCCTGCCTGGTCGCGGTGCCGCTCGGCATCCTGATGGGCTCGTTTCGCCGGGTCGAGGCCTTCTTCAACCCGCTGGTCTCGGCGTGGCGCTACCTGCCTGCGCCCTCCTTCATCCCGCTCCTGCTGATGTGGTTCGGCACCGGCGACACGCAGAAGATCGCTCTCCTCTTCATCGGCGTGCTGTGGTTCCTCATCACCATCATCATGGATCACGTGAAGGCGGTGCGCGCCGAGCTCATCGAGACCTCCATGACACTCGGCGGCAACCGCTGGCAGATCCTGCGCACGGTCGTTGTGCCCGCAGCCATGCCGAACATCGTGGTCGCCATGCGCCAGATGCTCGCCGTGAGCTGGACCTATCTCGTCATCGCCGAGATCGTCGCGGCCACCACCGGCATCGGCGCGGTGATGATGCGCGCCAAGCGCTTTCTCCATGTCGATCAAATCATGGCCAGCATCATCGTGATCGGAGTGCTGGGCCTGTTGTTCGACTACCTGTTCCGGCTCGCCCACCGGCGGATGTTCCGCTACCTGGACTAGCGGGAACGTTGACGCTGTGAGGTAAACAGCAAAGAGGGAGACCGAAGACCATGACAATCGCTTGCAGAGCAAAGGCGCTCGGGCTTGGCCTGGCGGCGGCCATCTGCGTGACCGCCGTCCTTGGCATGGCCACGGCCCGCGTCGACGCGGCGGAGCAGGTCCGCATCGCCGGGCTCACGTGGCCGGGCTATGGCTTCTGGTACATCGCCGACGAGAAGGGCCTCGCGCCCGACCTGGAGATCAGCTACGAGGCGATCGAGGATCCCTACCAGTCGTTCGGATTGGCGAGTGCCGGGCAGCTCGACGTGGTGTCGAGCACCATCGAGTTCGCACCTATCGCAACGGCCGAAGGCATGCCGGTCAAGCTGGTCGCCTACGGCAACATCTCCTACGGCACCGACAAGATCGTCGTCGGCCCCGGCGTCGAGAGCGCTCAGGATCTCGTGGGCAAGAAGGTCGCGGTTCTCGAAGGCGGCCTGGCGCAGCTCTACATGGCCATCTGGCTGGAGCAGAACGGCGTCGCCTACGACCAGGTCGAGTACGTCAACCTGATCATGGACGATGCCGCCGCCGCGATGATCGGCGGCGATGTCGCTGCAGCCGAATTCTGGGACCCCTTCGGTGTCCAGGTTCTGGAAGCGCGTCCGGATACCCGGCTCGCCGCCCAGTCGCGTGAGCCCTTCTGGCTCCAGAATGCGCTCATCGCGGACGCACTCTTCATAAACTCCGATTTCATCGCCGAGCGCCGGGACGTGGCGTTGAAAACCATGAAGGCGCTCTATGACGGCATCGCGTGGTGGAGCGAGAATCCCGCCGAGGGGAACGAGATCATCGCGCGGCGCATGAAGATGTCGCTCGAGGACGTGGAGCTCGTGATCGGCAAGGACGGCACGGGCAAGGACGGCGGCCTCTACATCTATTCGTTCATCGAGGCCGCGCGCTTCTGCGGCTCGGCGCCGGGCGACCCGCCCTTCGGGCAGACCAACGGCCAGATCGCCGATCATTGGCGCATGACCAACGACTGGTGGATCAAGTTCGGTCAGATGTCCGAGGTGATCGAGCCCGAAGCAGGGACCGACTGCTCACTGCTGGCGGAGCTTCACGATTCCGGTTACGGCCAGTAGCGGCTCCTCAGGCGTGTGATGCGGCGGACTGGAGACACGCGAACGCCACAGGGCGCGAAGCTCTCGGTGTCGCATGTCTCCAAGTCCTTCGCCACGTCCTCCGGCGACGTCATCGAGGCGGTGGTCGACGTCTCCTTTGACGTAGCCGAGAACGAGCTCTGTGCCCTGCTGGGCCCTTCGGGCTGCGGCAAGTCGACGGTGCTGCGCATGGTGGCGGGCCTGGAGGAGCCCACGGACGGCTCCTTGATGCTCGACGGCCATGAGATTATGGGCCCCGGCGGCGACCGGGGCATGATCTTCCAGACCTACACGTCGTTCGACTGGCTCACCGTTCAGCAGAACGTGGAGTACGGCATGCGCCTCAACGGCGTGCCCAAGGGGGAGCGCCGCGAGCGGGCGAATCATTACATCGAGCTGGTGCAGCTCGAGAAGTTCCGCAACGCCTTTCCCTCGCAGCTCTCGGGCGGCATGAAGCAACGGGTGGCGATTGCCCGGACACTCGCCAACGATCCCGCGATCCTGCTCATGGACGAGCCCTTCGGCGCATTGGACGCCGAGACGCGCTGGAGCATGCAGGAGCTCCTCATGATCATCATGGAATCGTCGAGGCCGACGGTGCTCATGGTGACGCACGATATCGAGGAGGCCATCTTCCTCGCCGACCGCGTCCTCTTCATGACGCGCCATCCCGGCCGGATCCGCGAGGATCTCAAGACCCAGTTCAAGTCCGGCCAGCGAATCCCGGACAAGGAAGCGATCATTGGCCTCGACGGATATACCGAGCTCGAACGGCACATCATGCACATGATGCGCGAGGAAAGCCCCAACCGGGAGCGCCGAAACTAGACGGGAGATCGGCGGGTGCAGCGGCCTTCTCTCGGCTAAGCGGCCGACTCTGCCCGTGCCTGCGTGAGGGGATCGTCACCGGCGGGTTCGGAGCCGCCCGGCCTCGGAGCATCCCTCGGCTCGGCGCCGTCGCCTTCTCCGAGCAGGATGGAGACCAGCTGCATCTCGCGGCCCGTTACCACCTCGGGCGTCGCCCGGCCGCAGTCGGGGCAGCGGAAGTTGTAGGGCCCGCTCGGCGCCTTCACGCCGTCGCAGACGCGGCAGTGCACGGTGAGTGGAATCTCTTCGATGTCGAGCAGCGCTCCCTCGCAGCTCGTCCCTCTCGAAGCGGACCGAAAGCTCACGTGGAGCGCGCGGGTCAGCGCCGAGAGCACGCCGAGCCGCACGTGAATCCGCGTGACCCGGCGCGCGCCATGGGCGAGCGCGTAGTCGTCGACCATCTCGATGAGGCTCCGGGCGAGAGCCAGTTCATGCATGAGCAGGGGCGTGACGCGCGGGAGGATTGGGGTCTGCCCCCTTCGCCGTCGCTGCCTCCTCCACCCGGGCGCGAATCCAGTTGAGCCATGCCGCCATGCCCTCTCCGCTCCGGGCGGAGAGACGGATCTCGGCGATGGCCGGGTTCACCCTCCGGGCGTACTCGAGCGCCCGGTCCGGGTCGAAGTCCACGTGCGGCAGGAGATCCGTCTTGCTGAGCAGCATCAAGTCGGCCGCCGCGAACATATCGGGATACTTGATCGGCTTGTCCTCGCCCTCGGTCACCGAAAGGATGACCACCTTGCAGGCTTCGCCGAGGTCGAAGGCCGCCGGACACACTAGGTTGCCCACGTTCTCGATGAAGACGACGCCGCCCGAAGCGAGCGGCAGTTCATCCAGCGCGTGGCCGACCATGTGCGCATCCAGATGGCAGCCGCGTCCGGTATTGATCTGCACCGCCGGCACGGCGCACGCTCTGATGCGCTCCGCGTCGTTGCTGGTCTCCTGGTCTCCCTCCACCACCCCGATCGGAAGCGTGCCCTCGAGCGCCCTGATGGTCTCGACCAGCAGGGTGGTCTTGCCCCCGCCCGGGCTTGACATCAGGTTGAGCGCCAGCACCCCCTGCTCGGAGAGCCGGCGCCGGTTGGCGGCAGCATCCGCATCGTTGCGGGAGAGGATGTCTCGTTCGATCTCGACGAGGCGCTCCTGGGAGAATCCCGGTACGGAGAGCCCGGCCGCTCCTTCCCCATAGTGGTCGTGAGCGTGACCGTGGCGGTGTCCGTCAGCGGCCTCAGCGTGGGCATGATGGTGATGGGTGTGGGTGTGATGGTGGCCCGCGTGCTCACCGTGAGCATGACCCTGGTCGCCCGCACTAACATCGCCGCATCCGCATACCGAGCACATGAGCGCCTCCGCACGAAGGGCCCGTCAGGCCTGACGGGGGATCGAAGAACTGATGGAGTTGAAGGGGCAGGTTACTTGGCAGGCAATGCCGGAATCAAGCGCACCTCGGTCGGCGTGACGTGCCCGATCACGTGCGCCGCGGCACGTGTGCACGAGGGGATGGCGTGTGCTATTCAGCCCGGGGCCACCGTCGGCGGACGGCGGGCTCGAACAGGGCGCGATACGTCCCGCCGCACTCGCTCCAGTCGCGCAGAGGGCCACCATTCATGACCGAATCACGCACCTCCCTTTGGGAGTTCGTGCCCCACCAGCATCAGGGCCCGAAGCAACAGGCGGGTGCCGACGACCACATCCGCTCGCCCAAGCTGCACAACGGCTCCTTCAAGTCGAGCGGTATTGCGACCTTCCTCGGCGCCCCCTACTGCCCGCCGGACCGTCATGCGATCCGCGCCATGGGGGCCAAGATCTGCTTCCTCGGCGTTCCCTGGGATCAGGGACAGATGGTGCGTGCCGGCACCTCGCAAGGCCCGGCCGGCCTGCGCGAAGCCTCGACCCAGTATTTTCCCTACATGTTCGAGTACGACGTCGACCTGGTCAGCGTCTTCCGGCCGGTGGACTGCGGCGACGTTCCGATCGTGCCGGGCAACAACGACCTCTCCCACGAGTACATCCACCAGTACATCACCGAATGTCTGGAAGGCGGCGCCAAGGTCATCTTCTGCGGCGGAGATCACTCCGCGCCGATCCCGGGCTCCCGCGCGCTCTCCGATTTCCACCGGAACGGCCGGATCGGCTACCTGCACATCGATTGCCATCTCGATTCCGCGCCGGACTGGGGCGGCATCGACAACACCAACTGTTCGGGTCCCGCGCGCGCATTCGATCTGCCCAACTGCGACGGCGCCAACATGGCCCACATGGGCTCGCGCAACGGGCTAAACCCGAAGGACTGGTACGACTTCTACGTCGACAACGACGTCCGCCTCATCCCCATGATGGAGGTGGTCGAGCGCGGCGTCGAAAGCTGCACCCGGGAGATTTTCGAGATCGCCTGGAAGGGCACGGATGCCGTCTATTGCTCCTGGGACACGGACTCCCTGGACGCCGGCTGCATGCCCGGAACGACAGCGCCGGAATGCTTCGGCATCAAGTCCCGGGAAGCCATTCAGCTCGCCCGCATCGCGGGCACCTACGGCGCCGACGTCCTGGAGATTTCCGAGCTCTGTCCCCAGTTCGACGTGAGCCAGATGAGCACCAAGCTCGCGTGCTGCATGATCTACCACTACCTCGGCAGCCGGGCCCAGACGCTCCGGGAGCAGGGGATCGCGCCATGAACGCACCGACCTCGAATCACGAAGAGAAGGGGACAGAGGAATGAACCCCGCCAAGGCCTACGCACACCTCTTCTCGCCTCTGGGAGGCGACGAGGCCGACAACTACCGCGCACCGGGGCAGATCACCTTCCTGCGTTCCGAGCACGTCGCGCTGGAGGCGGAGAAGCTGCGCGAGGTCAGCGCCCGCTATGCATTCGTCGGCGTGCCCTTCGACGAGGGCAATATCGGCAAGCCCGGCTCCGAAGAGGGACCGCGGGAGTTCCGGCTGGCCTCCCAGGAGTACTTTCCCTACTGGTTCGAGTATCAGGTCGATCTCAACGGCAGCAGCGTCGACTGCGGCGACGTGCAGATGCCCAAGGTCAACCCGGAGCTCTCGCGCCAGCGCATCTACAAGGCAGTGCGCGAGATCCTCGCCGCGGGCCTGACCCCCATCATCTGCGGTGGCGATCGCTCGCTATCCATCCCCGCGACCCAGGCGCTTTCGGATCACATCGGCGCCGACAAGAAGATGGGCTACCTGCACTTCGGTGCCCACTTGGACCTCGCCGACACGTGGGCTGGCGAGAGCAACCTCAGCACCTGCGCGCTCTCCCGCATTACCGAGCTCCCCAACCTGGCGAGCGACAACGTAAGCCACGTCGGCGCGCGCAACTCGCTCAACCCCAAGGACTGGATCGACTTGGCTCGGGAGCGCGGCATTCGTTTCTTCCCCATGTTCGAGCTTCTGGAGCGCGGGGTCGACGATGTGGCGGCGGAAGCCATCGGCCGGGCGTGGGTCGGCACCGATGCCCAATATGTGAGCTTCAACTTCAATGTGATGGACGCATCCATGGCGCCGGGCGTGACGGCGGCGGAGCCGGGCGGCATCGAATCGCGAGAGATGATGCGGATCGCCGGCCTGCTCGGCGCCCGCGGCGGCGTCAGCGTCATCGAAATCTCTGAGCTCTGCCCAATCTTCGACGTGAGCGGCACGACCTCGCGGCTCGCGGTCTGCGTCGTCCTGCGCATCCTGGCGGCGCTCGCTCAGTCACGCGGCGAGCAGGTCGACCAGGCGATCAAGCGGCCGAGCGACTGACGCCCGAGCAGGCGATCGTCATGCGCCTGCGGGTGAGGCGGACATGCACATCGTGTGCCTGACCTTCGACTTCGATGCCGTCTCGGGCTTTATCGCCCAGGGCCTGCGCTCGCCGACGCCGATCAGCCGGGGCGAGTTCGGCCTGGTCGGTGCCGATCGCATCCTGGACCTGCTCAAGCAGCGCGACATTCCGGCGACCTGGTTCATCCCCGGTCACACCATCGAGACCTATCCCGAGATGTCCGCCCGCATCGCGATTGCGGGACATGAGATCGGCCATCACGGCTGGACCCACATGACGCCCGTTACCATGTCTCGCGACGAGGAGGAGGCGGGGCTCCAGCGCGGCACCGACGCCATCGTCAAGCTGTGCGGGCAGAAACCCAGAGGCTACCGCTCGCCCGCCTGGGATCTGAGCGAGAACACCATCGACCTTCTGGTCTCGCGCGGCTTCCTCTACGAGAGCAGCATGATGGGGAACGACTACACCCCCTATTTCGCACGCACCGGCGACGTAATCGCGCTCGAAGAGCCCATGCAACTCGGGCCCGAGACCAGCCTGGTCGAGATGCCGATCAGCTGGACCCTGGACGACTACCCGCATTTCGAATACGTGCGCAACGCACGCTACAGCATGCAGGGCCTGATGCCGGCCGGCGGCGTGCTGCAGAACTGGGTGGACGACTTCGAGTACATGACCCGCACGATGGACTGGGGCGTGCTCACCTACACCTGCCATCCCTTCGTGATCGGCCGCGGCCACCGCATGATGATGCTGGAGCGGCTGATCGAGGCGCTCCAGGGGCAGGGTGCGGTCTTCATGACCATGGAGGACGCCGCGAACGCCTGGCTGGAGCGTACCGCGCCCTCAGGCTGAACTGCGGATCATCTCGGCCACCTTCTCGCCGATCATGACGCAGGTCGCGAGGGGATTGCCGCTGACGATGGTCGGCATGATCGAGGCGTCCGCGACAAGGAGGTTCTCGAGCCCCCGCACCCGCAGGCGGTGATCGACCACCGCCAGCTCGTCGCAGCCCATCTTGCAGGTCCCGACCGGGTGGTATCCGCTGAGCGAGTTCTCGCGCAGGTAGGCGCGCCACTCACCGTCCGTCTGCACTTCGCTCGAAGGGCGGTAGTCGCCGGCGATGGATTTGGCGAGCGGCTCGGTCTGGAAGAGTTTGCGTTGCAGCTTGGCGCCGGCGAGCAGCAGCTCGAGGTCGCGTTCGTCGGCGAAGAGGTTGGGCTGAATCGTCGAATGCGTGAGGGGGTCCGCGGAGCGGAGCCCGACCCGCCCCCGGGAGAAGGGCCGGAGCAGGTTGATGAGGCCCGTGACCGCCGGCCGGTCGAAGAGGACCGGCCCGTCCGCCGACAAGTCGTAGCCGGCGGGCGTGAACATGTATTGAAGATCGGAGCGGCCTTCGCTCCCGTCAACTCGGAGGAACGCCGTGACCTGGGCGTGGGGCGAGGCAGCCGGGCCGGAGCCGGCAAGCAGCCATTGCGCGCCGTAGACCAGCGCGCCCACGGGGCCCATCAGCGTGTTGTAGGTCGGCACGCTGGCAAAGCAGGTCTGCGCGAGGCCCGGGTGATCGTGCAGGTTCTCGCCCACGCCCGGCAGGTCGTGAACCACCGGAATGTCGAACGCGCGCAAGTGCGCTGCCGGGCCTACGCCCGAGAGCATGAGGAGCTGTGGCGAAGCATAAGTGCCGGCGCACATGATCACCGCGCGCGCCGCCTCCGCCCGCTCGGTGCGCTCCCGGCGCATGTATTCGACCCCGGCTGCGCGCTTGCCGTCGAAGAGCACGCGCCGGGTGTGGGCATGGGTCAGCACCCGCAGGTTGCGCCGCCGCATCGCCGGCCTGAGGTAGGCGCGCCCCGTGCTGTGCCGCCGCCCCCTGCGCTGGGTGGCGGGCACGTAGCCGACGCCGGCCTGCGGCGGCGTGTTGATATCGGCCACCTGCTTGATGCCCAAGTTGACGCAGGCCTGGAGATAATCGTCCGAAAGCGGGTGCAGGCTGCGGATGTTGGAGACCGAGAGCGGGCCGCCCGTGCCGTGATAGGCATCGGCACCGTTCTCGTTGTTCTCCGAGCGCTTGAAGTAGGGCAGCACGCTCTCGAAGTCCCAGCCCTCACACCCGAGCGCAGCCCAGCCGTCGTAGTCCTCCGGCTGACCCCTGACGTAGGACATGCCGTTGATTGCGCTGGTGCCGCCCAGCACCTTGCCGCGCGGCATGTAGTCCTCGCGCCCGCCCCGCGTCGGATCGGGCTCGGCCTTGAAGCCCCAGTCGTAACGTGGATTGGATAGTGCCAGGACAAGCCCGGCGGCGGGCATCGAGACGGCGATGCTCCGGTCCGAGCCGCCGGCCTCCAGCACCAGCACGCGGCTGCGCCCGTCCTCCGTCAAGCGGTTGGCGACGACGCTGCCGGTCGTCCCGGCGCCCACGACGATGTAATCCCACGTCACCATCGCCTCCTCGCGATCCCGACCCACGCCGGAATTGCACGCACACCTCCCCGAAAATGGAGACTGCGGGCTCCGGCGTTTGGGCATAGGGTACTCCGGTTGCGCCGCTCCACGCAGGCGAATCCGGCGATCGTGTCCGGCGGGGGCAGGCAAGGACATCGGGATGGCGGGGAAGCGGTATGGACGATCACACCGTCGCGGTTGATGCGACCCAGACGCCGACCGCGCTGACCTTCGCCGACGTCTTCAACGTCGCGGTGCCCTTCATCGACCGGCATCTCGCCGAAGGGCGCAGCACCAGGGTGGCGATCCGCGATGCGGCGGGCGACGTGACCTATGCCGAACTCGCCGTCGCCGTGAACCGGGCGGGCAACGCGCTCGCCGCCCTCGGGCTTGGCCCCGGCGACCGTGTGCTGATGGTGGTGAAGGACTGCCCCGCGTTCTTCTATCTGTTCTGGGGCGCGATCAAGGCAGGGTTCGTGCCGGTCCCGCTCAACACCCTGCTGCGCGCGGCCGACTACCGCTTCGTCATCGAGAACTCGGGTGCCGCCTGCATCGTCTGGTCGCCGGAGTTCGCCGGCGAGGTCGAGCCCGCGCTGGCCGAGGCCTCGCACCGGCCGGCGCACGCGCTCACTGCCGAGGGCGAGGGCGATAGCTTCGCGGCCCGCCTCGCGGCGGCGTCCGATACGCTGACGCCGACGCCGACTGCCGCCGACGATCCCGCCTTCTGGCTCTACACGTCGGGCTCGACCGGCAGGCCCAAGGGCGCCGTTCACCGTCACCGCGACATGGTGGTGACCAGTCAGTATTTCGGGGTCGATACGCTCGGCATCACCGCGGAGGACGTGCATTTCTCCGCCGCCAAGCTCTTCTTCGCCTACGGGCTCGGCAACGCCATGACCTTTCCGCTCTGGACCGGTGGCACGGCGGTGCTCCTCGACGCCCGGCCGACGCCGGAGACCATGTTTGCCACCATCGAGGCGTTTCGCCCGACCATCTACTACGGCGTGCCGACGCTCTATGCCGCGCAGCTTCAGGCGCTGGAAAGCGCGTCGCCGAACCTGGCCAGCGTGCGTCTTTGCGTCTCGGCGGGCGAGCCGCTGCCGGCGGCGATCCTGGAACGCTGGCACGCTGCCACCGGGCTCGACATCGTGGACGGGATCGGCACGACCGAGATCCTGCACATCTTCATCTCCAACCGCCCCTGCAGGGTGGTGCCGGGCACCAGCGGCCAACCGGTGCCGGGTTACGAGGCGCGCCTGGTCGACGATGACGGGCGCGACGTGGCGCCGGGCGAGACCGGCAACCTCCTGATCCGCGGGCGCTCCCTCATCGCCGAGTATTGGGGCGAGCCCGAGCGCACTGCGGCGGCCTTCGACGGTGAGTGGCTCAGGACCGGCGACACCTACGCGGTCGACGAGGCCGGCTGCTATATCTGCTGCGGGCGTTCGGACGACATGCTCAAGGTCGGCGGTATCTGGGTCTCGCCCGTCGAGATCGAGGCCCGCCTGATCGCCCATCCGGCGGTGCTGGAAGCCGCCGTTGTGGGTCGCGCCGACGATGACGGGCTGGTCAAGCCCGAGGCCTGGATCGTGCTCGCCGAGGGTCACATCGCGAGCGAGCGACTGAGCGAGGCGCTGGTGGCCCACTGCAAGGCCGGGCTCGCGCGCTACAAGTATCCGCGCTGGCTCCGCTACGCCGACCAGTTGCCCAAGACAGCGACCGGCAAGATCCAGCGCTACAAGCTGCGCGGCGGCGGTTAGCCCTGACAGCCCCTTCCCGTCTTTCAGTGTCCAACCAAACGTTTGTTTTATTTGTCTCTCCCGGCTAGGATCGCCGAGTAGGGTTGGGTTGCCGGCGAGGACGAGTTGCCATGAGCGAGATCAAGTTCGGAACGGTCATTTCGGCGGTCGGCGAGCCCGGCGCGTCCGATTCGGAGCAGTACGTCGAGGCCCTGGTCGACGCGGACCATGTCGCGGGGCTGGGCTACGACGCGTTCTGGGTGATCGAGCACCATTTCTCCGACTACTTCCCGACGCCGAGCCCGCTGGTAATGCTGTCCCATCTCGCCGGGCGCTATCCCGACATGGACCTCGGGACCTGCGTCCTGGTGCTGCCCTGGTACAGCCCGCTCAGGCTCGCAGGCGAGATCGCCATGCTGAGCCAGCTGAGCCGGGGCACGCTGCACATCGGCTTCGGGCGTGGTCTCGCGCGTCTCGAATACGATGCCTTCGGCGTTTCCATGAGCGAAACCCGCGCGCGCTTCCGCGAGTGCCGCGAGGTCATCGGCAAGGCGCTCGCCGGCGGCTCATTCACCTATGACGGCGAGTTCTTCAACATCGAGCGGCCGATCGAGCTCAGGCCGAAGTCCGTGCAGGAGCGCATCAACCTCTACGGCGCGACCAGCAGCCCAGAGAGCGCCGGCATCATGGCCGAGCTCGACCTCCCCATGATCCGGGTCTCCAACTTCCCGATGCATTTCCACGGAAACGACTTCGCGCGCTGGGACGAAGTGACCCGCCAGCGCGGCGGCTCCACCGACGTCAGCCGGCCGATCCTGATCCACGCGGTGCTGGCGGACACCGACGAGGAGGCGGACGCGCTCGCCAAGGAGCATCTCTCGCGCTACTTCGTGAAGGTGGTCGAGCATTACGAGGCCGACGCCGACCCCTGGAAGGAGCTGGAAGAGTTCAAGGCCTTCAGCAAGTTCATGGCCACCTCCAAGAAGCTGACCAATCCCGACAATCTGGGGCCGTGGCTCGACCTGCAGCTCGTCGGCCGGGCCGAGACCGTGTGCGAGAAGCTCCAGGCCTACGTCGACCTTGGGTTCGACCACTTCATCCTGCAGAACGTGACCTACGGCATGCCGCGCGCCTACCGCCACGAGATGTGGGAGCGCTTCGCCCGCGACGTGGTGCCCCACTTCGCGGCCCAACCCGCGCCCATGCAAAGGGCAAGCGCCGGGTAGAGCGCGTCCGTCTTTGATGGACGCGCGACAGGCCGCGACCGCGGCCCGCCGCGAATGCGGCGCGCCCGCGCAGGCGCCGGCCTTAGGCCGGCTGCCGTGAGCGACAAAGAATCAGAACGTTTCCGTGTAGTGGTTAGGTTATGGGAGTTTGTTGTGAGAGAAGGTGCTTGGATGTTCGATGGTCTTACGTTAGAAGGTTGTTTTAGCATGTGATAGTTGTCCTGTAAACTGTTTAGGGGAGATGATATGGAACGTATAGGATGAAATTGATTTTGGGGAGATAGTTGCATTGGGGTGTAGGATGAGGGCGTGTAAGAGGCTGATTAACGGGGGAGATTGGTATTCAACAGGAATTTGGCATATGGAGGCTATTTGGGAATTCTGCTGATTTAGGTCGAATTTGAGGGTATTCTATACGGTATTGGGACGAAGGACGACGGGGCAAGGACATGGCGGGACCGGGGGGCGAGAAGCGGAAGCGGCGCTGCGTGATGGCAACCGATTGGGAGTGGTCGCGGATGCGCGGGAAGGCGCAGGAGGAAGGGACGTCGTGCTCGGAATTCATTGTGCGGCGCTGCCTGCTAGAAGCGGAGCCCGCCGCGCAGGCGCCTGTCTTGCAGGTGCCTGAGCTGCGCCACATCGCGCGCTCGGTGCTGGCGCTGGGGGATATGGAGCGGCTGCGGTCGATCGGGGAGGGCTCCGAGGGGGACTGGAACGCGGCGCTCGAGCGGGCCGATCGCTGGCTTGACGGAGAGACGGCTCTGGGGTGATCGGGAGGGTGCGGTGAGACTCGCGAAGCAGCGCGGCATCCACTGCACGCCGGAGAATTGGGAGCGGATCCGGCGGCGTGCCCGGAAGAACAACGAAACGATCTCGCGCTTCGGCGAGCTCTGCTGCCGGCGCGCGGCGGAAGCGTTGGGCGCGCCACCGTCGGTGCCGCCGGGCCATCCGCTGGCGCTGCCCGAGGACGACCAGCGGCGCCTGCTGGCGCACAGTCTTGCGATGCAGCGCAGGACGCGTGTTTCGATCCAGGCGCCGGGGGGAGAGCGCGTCGACCTGCCGCTCGACGCGGTAATCCGCTTCCTGCTGTTGTGCGAGGAGGAGGGCAATTGAGCAAGCCGAGAAGGAAGCCGCGCGCGCGCAAGGAGTCGCGCGGGAGGACGTACACGATCTCGTGCACCGACGAGCAGTGGGCGGCGATCGAGGACGGAGCGGAGCGGGCCGGCGAGAATGTCTCGACGTGGTTCGTCAAATGCGCGCTGACCGTGGATCCGTGGCCCAGGAAGCACCGCCGGCTGGTGCTGAACGAGAGGGAGCAGCGCCGCCACGCGCGGGCGGTGGCGGCGAGCGCCCGGAACCTCGGCGCGGACGAGGCGGGCGGGGCCGGCGATGTTGGAGCCGATCTCAGGGCGCTCATGGCCGCGCGGCTGCGCGGGATGGACCGGCGCGGCCGGCGCGCGGACGCGCTGGCGCTGCTGCGCCGGGCGTTCGGCGACGAGGCGGCGCAAACCGTCGCCGCGGCGTTCATACCGGACGCGCCGGCGGAGAGCCCGGACAGTAGCGGGGCCGAAGCGCCGCCCGAGGCAGCGCCGCAGGGTGAGCTTTTCCCCACCGACGACGATTAGGAAGTGCCCTCGTTTGCTGCATTGGGGCGGTTGCGCGTCGGGTAGCGGCGAGCGGTCCGGGGCGTCGTCGCCACGTTCGACCGCAAGGCTGCGGGGTCGCCAACGCCGGTCCGCCGAATGCGGCACGTGAGCGTACGTCCGGATCGTCACCGGCATGGTCCGATCCCGCTGCACACGCTCACGCGGCGGCGGGTCTGGCGCCCGGCCTCCGCCAGCGCCGGAGCAGGTCGAGAGCGATCTCGGCCGTTATCTCCTCGCGCTGGCGGTCGATGCCCTTGTCCCTCGATCCGAACTCCCGGCCCTTCATCTGGAACAGCGGCCCGAGGCGCTTCATCCGGGGGTGGGTGCGCTTCTTGCTCTCTTCGTACTTGCGATCGTTGAACCCCATGACCTCGATCACGTATTGCGCCAGGTAGCGCGGATCGAAGCGCCCGAGGTAAGGCGGGTCGTCCGGGCCGACCGGCAGGTGGCCATGCGCGCTTGGGCGGACGACGCTCAGCAGGAAGTCCGGCTCGCAGGTGCCGATGGTCGTCTCGATGAGGGCGAGCGGCTTCTCGAGCTCGATGCGGAGAGGCCCGCCGAGCAGGGCGGCGAGCTCCGGGTTGCCGGCCAGCGTCTCGACCAGCCGCCGGAGCGCGCCGAGCGCCTGCCGCTCGTAGTCCGAGTCGACCGGGACCGGGCAGTCGAGCGCGACGATCGGCCGCGCGCAGGCGTCCACGCACGCCCACCTTCCCGTCGAGCGGTCGACGGCCCCGAGGAAGAGGTAGGGCCCGATCACCGGCCGGCGGCCGACGCTCGGACAGACCACCGGGCCGGCCGCCTCGACACGGCCCTCCCCGTCCGGGTCGACCGCGTGGCCGCTCACCTCGCAGACCGGCCAGCAGAGAATGGCGCCGGGCTCTCCACGGCCGGGCCAGTCCGGGGCCGCGGCCTCCAGCGTTGCGGCAACCTCGCCGCTACGCCAGGAAGCCGGGTCGGTGAACAGGAACCCGGACATCGGCACCCTGGGCGGCAAATAGAGCCTGCCGGCAGCCTTCGCGATCTCCGCGAGCCATTCCCCGGGAGTGGATTGCCGGTCGGCCACGGAGAGCAGGTTGAGGCGCGCCGACCTCATCAGCTTCGACGCCGTACCCCACAGCGTCGTCGTCATCCTGGCCGCCGGCATCGGGGGCGGCCTCCAGTACTCGTTCGGTCCGGCGTCGGGATTGGGCCCCGGAGTGTCCTGGCCGGCGGCGCCGAACAGGCGGATCAGGTCCGGGTGGTGGGCCGGCGGCGGCCGGTCCTCCTTCGGCTTCGCGCGGAACACGCAGTCCTCGGCATGCGCGATCGGCGCACTGGGCCGGTTGGCAGTCGCGCCAGGCCGGTTGGCAGGCGCGTCGCGCCGGTTGGCAGTCGTATACTCGCCGTTCCCGTGGCGGCGCGCGTGGAAATCAGGATATTGGGATCCCTCCCGCCGGCAGCCGCATTCGAACCACAGCTTGTCACGACGTGCGCGGTCGAGCAGCGGAAGGCAGAGCGCCTTCTGTGCTGCGTTCGCCTCGCCCCTCTTGTAGGCGCGTAGCGCGGCGGCCTCCTGCGGCGTCAGCCGGTATATCTGCTTCCGGCTGTGCCGGTCTATCAGCCAGATTTCCATCGCTGGCCGCCCCTCACATCTTCATGCTCATGCTCAGGTGGCGCTCCCGGCGGATCGCCTCTAACAGCTCTCGCCGCTGCTCCTCGAGTTTCCACGCCTGCTCGTCGACCGCCCAACTCCGCGCCGCCTCGTCGTCGTCCCCCGGGCCCCGGACCGCGCGCGTGCAGCCGTCCCCGGCGAGGGTGCCGAGCGGCACCCTTATCTGCCCGGTGGGCCCGCCGTCGGAGCGCCACAGAGTCTCCAGGGTGCATGGATCGTCGAGATCTGACATCTTCGCCGATCTTGTGACGAGCTCCGCAATGATGCGGACCTCGCGCTCCTCGCCGTCGCCGCCCGGCAGCGCGTCCGCCCCCACCGAGAAACACACCAGATCGCCCTTCACCGCGTCCCGCCCGCAGGCGTTGGTGAAGTCGTCCGCGTCCAGCCGCCAGGCGCCGGCTTCCTCCATGTATCCCGCCCCGCCCATTGCGGTATCGAGGTCCAGTTCAGACGCAGCAAGGGCGAGGCGATCCCGCGCAATCCCCACCGCCTCGCGGATCTGGTCGACGAGGTCGGGGCGGGTCTGCCTGAACTCCTCGAAGGCGGCGTCCTCGAGCGGCGGCCGGGCCGCCTCGGGGAACGCTTCGTGCGCGGCCCGAAAATCCTCCCAGCCGGGAATCAGGCTTCGCGGAAGCTCCTCGTACCTGGCCGCGCTCTCTCCGAACTCCTGCTCGTGCCGGTCCAGCGCCTCCATGTCGCGCAGCAGCTGCCGGATCGCCGCGAGCTGCGCCAGAAGCGCCGCCTGCTCCTCGATCGCGGCCTCCAGGCGGCGGCGCGCCTCATCCTCCAGCCCGCGCTCCTTCGCAAGCGCCTCCGCATCCTCCAGCGCCTTGTGCGGGGAATCGCCGGGAAAGCTTGGCCACGCGCCACCCGCGGCTTCTTCAAGACCGTTCATCGCCGCGACGCAGCGATCCAGCAGGGCATGGCTCTCCAGCCGCTCCAGCGCGGCGGTGACGAGCGCTGCGCCGTCCTGCACTCGGGTAAGATGGGTGCCCGTACGGTCTGCCAGTATCGCCTCGCCGGTCTCGCGCAGCGCCCCTTCGGCCTCCGTCAGCGGGGCGTAGCCCGGAAGGTCGATGATCGAGACGTTCTCACCGCGCGCCGCCTCCGCCCGCAGTGCATCCCAGCGCGCCCCGTGCGCCTCGGCGCTCGCGAGGAAGGCGTCGACCTCGCGGCAGCGGCGGTCGTAGTCCAGAATCGCCCTGGCCCCCCGGGCCGCCGCCTCGGGAAGACCGGGCCGCGCCAAGAGCGCCCCAGCCTTGTCGGCAAGCTCGTTCCATTCCGGCAGATCGAAGGTCGCCTTGCCCTCCGCGCGCGCCCGTTCCGCGATGCCGCCGTGCATCACGCACAACGCCGCCCATGCCTCGTCGTGGCCGCGAAGCTCCCCGAGCCGATCCAGATCGGCTTCGAGCGCCGCCTTGCCGACCCCGGGACGATCGAGATGGGGGTCCCAGGTATCCGGCTCGTCGCGCATCGCCTGCCAGCGTTCTGCCGCCGCCTCGCAGTCCGCCGACCAGAGGGCATAGTCCGCGTCCCTGGTGTAAGGGACCAGCTGGTCCTCCGGAACCTCGCTGAGGGCGGCCTCCATCTCGCCGCGCTTCTCCAGAAGTTGGGTCGCTTCGGCGCGCAGCGCCACGATCTCCGCGCGGCGCCGTTCGCACGCCGTCGCCTCGGCGATGACCTCCCCGGCCGCCTCCAGGGCATGGGCCGGCAGGTCCGCCATTCCCGCCAGCGCCCTGGCGCTCTCGAGGAGCGCGTCGTGGCCCTCGGCGTAGTACGGGATCGTGTCCTCCGCCGCCGCCCGTGCCGTGACCTCGTCCCGCAAGCGATCGAAGGCGCGGTGCGCATCGTCGAGGGTGTGCAGGGCCGGCAGCCGCCCGAGACCGTCGCGGATCTCCCCGCCCGCATCCCCCGCGCGCGCGGCCAGATCGGCCAGCAGTACCTCGCCGTTCGCGATCAGCCGCGCCGAGAGCGCGCGCCAGTCCCCGTACCCCTCCAGCCCGGCGATCGCGCGCCCGGCCGCCCCGGCCGCCTCTTCCAGTCCCCGCCTCGTCTCGGCATGCGCGGCCAGCAACCCGAGGAACTCCCGTGCCGCCGCGTCCCCCTCCCGGCAGGCGCGGTCATAGGCCAGCAAGCGGTCGAGGACTTCCCGTGTCGCCGCCGGCAGGTCCGGCTGTTCAGCCAGCGCCCGCACCCGCTCCATCAGGGCATCGTAGCCCTCGGCGCGGAACGCCACCGTCCCCTCCCGGCGCGCCCGCGCCTCCACCGCCGCCCATTCCTCGTCCGGCGTGCAGATCCGCCCCTTCAGCGGAATCCGTTGCGCCAGCGCCTGCACGTCCATCTCGATCGGCTCGCCCACGGCGTCCAGCGCCGTCGCCCGCTCCCCCGTGTTCGCCTCCAGCACCTCGACCAGCTCATCCAGGTTGTCCGTCAGCACGACCGCCCGGTCCCGCGCCCGGCTGATCTCGACGTAGAACGTCGACTGGTCGGTCAGCGCACGCTGGCTCGAGTCGAGAACCGCGATCACCCCGTCCGCCGTGCTTCCCTGCGCGCCGCGAACCGTCGAGCTCCAGGCATAGTCGATATGCCGGAGCTGCGGGTCGTCCGCCTGCAGCGACACCTTCCGCCCGTCCTCCAGAACGAGCCGCACCCGGCCCCGGGCGATCGCCGCCACCTCCGCCTGTTCCCCGTTGATCAACTCGCGGCCGTTGTCGTTGCGCGTCCAGCGGATGCGGTCCCCGGCCCGGATCTCGATCGGGCGCGTCTCGAAGACCTCCAGATCGTGGCGCACCCCTCCCGCCGGCTTGATGTGGCGCGGCCCGCCGTCGGGATGGCGCAGCAACACCCGCTCGCCCTCGATCCCCGTCACCGTCAGCGCCTCGTCCTTCTTCACCCGGTAGTTGACCATGTCCTGGTGGAACATGACTGCGTCGCCTTCCCGGTAGTTCCGCACGTCGCCCTTCTCGGCTCCCGTCATGCCGAGGCTCACCAGGCGCTCGATCGTGAGCGCCTTGCCCCGCAGGACCCCCTCGTCGGCCAGCGCCGCCCGGACGGTCCCGTTGATCTCCGCCCTGAGCGCGTGCGTCAGCGCCAGCAGCAGCGTCCGCTCCCTCGCCTCCGGTGCGAGAGCGAGCCAGATCCGCGCCGCCTCCTGCCCCAGCTCGTCGAAGGCGACCTCGTGCATGCTGGAGCCCAGCAGCTCCACCGCCTTCCCGGGCTCGCCCGAGCGCGCCGCCAGCACCGCCGCGCGCAGCACCGGGTTCCGCTGGCGCCGGACCTCGTCCATCTGCACCGTCGTCATCCCCGCCCGCTGCAGCTGGAGAAAGGGCTGCCCCGCCTCCACCGCCCGGAGCTGGCCCGTGTCGCCCACCAGCACCAGCCGCGCCACGCCCAACCGGTCCGCGATCCGCATCAGCGAGCCCATCCGGTCGGTCGACACCAACGAGGCCTCGTCCAGCACCACCAGCGAGCCGCCGAACATCTGCCTCAGCCGGTCCTCCGCCCCCTCGTCACCGAGCGCCGAGCCGCAGCGCGTCAGAAACCATTGCAGGGTACGCACGTTCATGCCCGACTCGCGCTCCAGGACGCGCGCCGCCCTCGCTTCCGGCGCGAGCCCCAACACCGGGCGCTCGCCCGCGAGCTCCCGGACGTGGCGGAGCATCGTCGTCTTGCCGGTCCCCGCCCAGCCCTGAACGCCCACGATACGGTCGCGCGACAGCAGCACCGTCCGCACCGCCTCCTCCTGGCCCGCCGTCAGGCCGGCGCCCGCCAGGTGCGCCGCCACCTCGTCGGCGCCGGCCAGCGCCTCCCCCGCACCGAGACCCGCCTTCATCGCCGCGATCACCCGCCGCTCCGCCTTCAGCGTCCGGTCGGTCACGTACGACCGGTCCGAACCCCGCAGCTGCGCCTCCACCAGGTGGCCGTCCCGGACCATCGATGCCACCGCCTTGCGAATCTCGTCGAGCGAGTGCCGCCCCGGCGAATGGCTCAGCGCCAGCGCCTCGAGCTCGCGCTCCGGGAACACCGGATAGCGCTCCTCGAGACGGCTCACCGTGCGACCCACGATCTCCAGCGCCGACGGCACCGGCGGTAGCGATACCCCTTCCCGGGAACGCGAGACCGAAATCGCTCCGAAGCCGAGCGCCTCCGCGCGCTCCCGCCAGAGCGTGCGCAGCATCGCCTTGAGCGGTTCCGCCTTGCGTCCCCGCGTCGCAAGCGTCGCGATCTGCCTCTGCGCCTCGCTGCCGTTCCAGCCGCGATCCTCCACATAGGCCAGGATCTCCCGCCGCCGCGTCGAGAAGGCATCGCACAGCTCACGGCCCAGGCCCGCGATATCGAAGCTCGGAATCCGGCCCGCCATCGCCGGCACGATCGAATACTTGCGCGCGATCAGGTTGCGCGCCAGCTGGTCCCGGTAATACGCCCCGATCAGGCGCGCGTTGCGGTGAAGCGCAACGGGATCCACGCTCCGCCACCGGCCGTCGGCGTCCCGCGTCACGTTGATGATCACGGCATGGGTGTGGAGCTGCGGATCGAGGTTGCGGCTCGCGATGTGGCGGAACAGCGCCGCCGCCATGAACGGCGCCTTCACCCGGGGACGCCGCCCCGTCTCCGGGTCCCAGCCGCGCGTCTCCAGAAAGGTCTTCTCCACCCAGTTCAGCGTCGCCCGGACCGCCTCGTCATGCGCCTGCTTCACCAAACGGTCGCCCCGGGAATGGCGCTCCGTCGGCAGCAACGCCGCCAGCGATACGGACTTCGGCGCCGAAAAGGTCAGGTCGAATCCCGGACGGTGCTCGTGCCCGCCGTGACGGACCCGCCCCAGCCGGATCTCCGTCCCTGGCACATGACCCTGCAGCAGCTCCTCGAACGCCCGCGACGACACCCGCGCGCCCGGCTTCAGACCCAGCGCCTCCAGACCGCTCCCGTGCCACGCGCTCGCCTCGCGGTGCTCCTCGCCCTTCGCGCGAAGCGCTTCCGCGTCGCCCTTCAACCCGATGTAATACCCTGCCTCGTGCCGGAAATACTCCACGGTGGCCGACGACGAGGTCAGATTGCGGATCGTCGCTACCATCGAAACGAACCATAACCGGACGGGCCGAGGCGTGCAGGGCGATTCTCTCCATCACGCGCGAAGATCAGAGGCCGGTGCCGGGGCCATGTCTTCTGCTCCTTCCTGGCACTAATGTTGCGGAAGGAGCTGGCCGACCGCTGCCGATTCCATGAGGTCAGCATCGAATGGGACGATCTGATCCGCGATATCGACCGCCTGCACGAGGCAACCATCGAGAAGGACGGAAAGAGCGTCACCACGCGCACGCCGCTGTCCGGGCAGGTCGGGCGCGTCTTCCAAGCCACCGGCATTGCCCTGCCGACAAACTGGCGTGAACACTCCCGCCCGATCCCTCAGCCTCCCGACATGTAGTACATACACCCGGCAGTGCCAGCGTGACCTATTGACCTATCGGATACTTTTGAATTGCACTGTTGAAGTTGGGTCTCACGCGAAGGTTTCTGCAAGAGGCCGAAGGCGTGGGCTTCGCCAAGGAGAAAATCGCACCGGGAGCGACGAGCATCGGCGGCCAACGTGCCGTGCAATCCGCCCTAGAATCTCGCTACCCTGCTCCCTATATTGAAGACAAGCAAATGCTACAAGAGGCAGACGGTCTGAGTGGCGGCTGATTTCTAGCCAGCAGGGAGGATAAAGCAATGAAGACAAAACTCATTTTGGCTACAGTGTCGAGTGCGTTGACAATCCCTACTGCAGCCCACGCAATTGAAACTGCAGCCCACGCAACAGAAATAGCGGTGCTCGGGCATGAGAGCTGCACAGTGGCAGTCCTGAATCAAAGTGTGAAGCGTGACAAGGGTGTTCGTACGGGGTGGTCAATGCCGACGATTCTCGGTGTTGAAAGATGCGGAGACTGGCCTGTCAGCGAGGGGAGCGCATACCTGCTTGGCGCTTGGAACGGGTTGAGCAGTGGGCGACCGGCCTACGAAGACGTTCGGCTCGTCGGGATGAACCCGGAGGTGGGCGCCGGAGGCGCCTTCTACACGATGGAGGATGCACAGGCGCACTTGGAAATGTGGTCAGGAGGAGCGAAGCACGCAGGGTGGCCGAACTCGATCGACTACAGTGAAGAGCGGGTCTACGGAGACCTTCGGCTTGTCGCGATGAGCCCCGGAACGGGCACTGGAGGCATCTTCTGCACGTTGAAGGATGCACAGACGCACTCGGAAGTGTGGTCAGGAGGAGCGAGGCACGCGGGGTGGCCGAACTCGATCGACTACGGTGAGGAACGGGTCTACGAAGACCTTCGGCTTGTCGCGATGAGCCCGGAGGTGGGCGCCGGAGGCGCCTTCTACGCGATGGAGGATGCACAGACGCACTCGGAAATGTGGTCAGGAGGAGCGAAGCACGCAGGGTGGCCGAACTCGATCGACTACGGTGAGGAACGGGTCTACGAAGACCTCCAGCTTGTCGCGATGAGCCCCGGAACGGGCACTGGAGGCATCTTCTGCACGATGGAGGATGCACAGACGCACTCGGAAATGTGGTCAGGAGGAGCGAAGCACGCAGGGTGGCCGAACTCGATCGACTACGGTGAGGAACGGGTCTACGAAGACCTCCGGCTTGTCGCGATGAGCCCGGAGGTGGGCGCCGGAGGCGCCTTCTACGCGATGGAGGATGCACAGACGCACTCGGAAATGTGGTCAGGAGGAGCGAGGCAGGCGGGGTGGCCGAACTCGATCGACTACGGTGAGGAACGGGTCTACGAAGACCTCCGGCTCGTCGCGATGACCGTCGAACGATGACCGTCAAGACGAGCGCTGAGATGTGCGGATGTGTTCTTGAGCCACGTCCTGTGAGGTGATCCCACTTTTTCGGACAGCCTGGCGGCTCGGCTAAGGTGTGCGCTACCTAAAGCGATTACGTAGTGTACCGGGACGGATATAGGGTTGCAGTTACCTCCTGTATTAAGATTATTCTACAGGAGGTTATGGACGCCATCGAGGGCGAATGGAGCGGGGACGGAGGACACATTGTCTGCTCTTGTGTCTCTCGATACTTGCATCCAGGGATACAGGCTGTAGAATTTGCCGCGGAGCGGAGGTATGGTTCTGTGGCGGGAGTGGATCATTCAGTCAGGACACAGTAATGGCATGTATTGCTTGGCGCGAGGAATATCATAGGAATTTCGTGATCTATTCTACATTCAAGGGTGGCCGCGTGTCCCGGTTGCAGCAGGTCCCTACGGACGGTTGGCCACGATGAGGGACGATGCCGGCGGACGGCGCCAGCGCGCGGTCATGGTGTTAACGGCGGCGGAATAATGGTCCACGCGAGGCGGCCGGTCGGTCCGGTCGCGGCGGCGCAAGATTGCGCCACTCATGTCCCCTTGTCGGTTGTGGCGAGGGGCGGGGGATGTACGGCGTGGAGCTCTATGCAGCGGTACGGCTTGC
>Ga0209544_1001513_pt1 | contig 25052 bp, 22 predicted proteins | sample MesohylPK_FD_187297 | JGI IMG/M metagenome (GOLD analysis project Ga0209544, IMG submission 187297) | Host-associated microbial community of the marine sponge Aplysina aerophoba from Gulf of Piran - sponge mesohyl, lysed by proteinase K... | ecosystem: Host-associated > Porifera > Sponge >...
CACAAATCCTTCGCCAGTCTCGGATATCACACGCTGCCTCTTTGCTACAGAAGAAATAGCATACCAAACATACATTGACATTTTTCAAAAACATCACTATATTTATATATGTCAACTATAATTCGTATACAAAGATTATTACTGTTGTGTGCGCTTGCTCTGCACGGCGCAAGCAAGATAGATGAGGATATAATGTCTTGGAAGGCACCTCCTCTTGCGGAGCACGCAAGCCTGGAAGATGAGCAAGCAAGGCACCGCAGGGAAGAGGCGCAAGCAAGGCACCGCAGGGAAGAGGCGCAAGCAAGGCACCGCAGGGAAGAGGCGCAAGCAAGGCGCCTCCTGCAAGAGTATCTGGAACGGAGTGCAGCTCGCCGCAGGGCAGCGGGGCAAGTAAGGCTCCACGATCCTGATCAACCAACACTTGTGTTAGATCCTAAGACAGGTCAATGGATCTAGGAAAATAAGTATCCCTCAACTGGTAGCGTTTTTCCCCATTTGATCTATCGATTCGCTGATTTTGACGCCACCTCTCCGTCTCATTCCTCTTTCGTTCCTTTTCGATCTCTCCACCAATCCTTCGCCAGTCTCGAATATCACACATGGCCTCTTTGCTGCAGAAGAAGAATGGTGTGCTGACATCTAATTACTGCAATTGATTTAAGTTTGGCAAAGTTGTTGTTCCATCGCCTTGAATCACTCTGGCATTCGTTCGAATCTCTTCATTACCCTCCACTATAAGGAAAAGCAACATCCTTTTTTCGAATCATCAGATTGAGAATCCACAATGTTTGTGTGTAAAGTAAATTTATTATCCACCTACTTTTCCCCAATTTCAGAAAATTGGAGGACCATTTTCTTCATTTCAAATTGACATACAGCCTCTACATTCCTTCTTTGCGCTTGAGAAAGACCTATGCCTTGTGAAGCAGAAGCATGTGTTTTGAGCAATTCATTATTAATACCTAACAGACCTAAAGATGATCGGGAATCATTAAAACCTGAAGATAGAGGATAGCTATCTTCATCACTCTCAAATCTTGCAAAACGCTCAAATCTTGAATATGGGTGGTTACATTTATAAACTCTATCTTTGCCTTGATATTTTGCTGGCACAGATTGTTTTAATGGTTTTTTTGGAACATGACCTAAAGAATCTTTCTCTTCTGCTAATTCACTACCTTTTGCGTTGTGCAGAACAAGCACACACAACAACAATAATTTTTGTATATAAAATATATTTATCATCATTGCATTGTAACAAGTTTCTAATATAGAGCAATTTTTATCACTATCGCAAACAACATACAATACAAAAAAAGAAACACGACCTCAATGAGATTTACTCAGACTATCTGTTTGCATTAATCAGGAAATCATAACAGATAAAATATCTTTGTCATTACCCAATCAGGAGGAATACCTCCCTTTGGAGTGAAGGGTTCTAGGGGCACAGCAGTCCTTTTTGTTAAAACAGGATCAGAATAATGAGGAAGCAACGTATCTTCAGATAGAGTGGCTGCAGGAACATCTCTGAATAATGCGCGGTATAAAGCCGAGGTACACAATAGGAAGCATCTAGGTCTAAACTATATTTATCATTTAGGGTATTTTAGCAAATTTTTAGAAAGGAGAGACATTGATATCTATATTTTTCTCATGATAAACATTTGCTAGCAAAATACACACTGTGCAATGGTGTTGATTTCTCTTATCTGTGGTAAAGATAGGGACTTATTTTTTTCTTTTAGATCTCGTTTCTTTATCTTTAACATCACGCTTCCTCGATGGAGGATCAGCGGTCGTTTGCGCCCTACTTCCACCACCACAGATGGAAAAAAGAACTTCCGCATCCCTAGACACATCCTCCTTCATACCCACCTCTAGATCAGCACGACTTTGCTCCGTTCCGAGCACCACTGCACTTTTTAATAAAAGAAGAGCTTCCACAGCTTTATCTGCATCCATCTCCATCCCCACCGTTAGAGCAGAGCCACCTTGAATGCCCCTCCTTTTTACATAAGCATTGCTCTGTTTAAGACTATACAACTGCACCCAGTCATCATCCGCTTTCAATGCTTCCTGCAACACTTCCATCTCTGTTCTACCATCGTTTTCCCTGATCCTTTGACGTAAGAGATCAGATATTTCATGAAGCCCTACGCTGTTTACCTCTACAGGTCTTCTGACTTTGAGATTACAAGATGACTTAATTTGTTGTGCTCGCATCAATTTATCCTCAAGCTCTGATATCAATAATGGATCAACTTGGCGCCCGCCTTCCTCTGCTCTTAAGAGAACGCCTAGCGCTGCAAAACGGAGTGGTATTTTTATCTCACCCTTCACTCGCCATCTCCTTTTCCAATCAGCTTTCAATGCTTCTTGCAATACTGCCTCCTCCGTACTTCCATCGTTTTCCTTGATCTTTTGCAGTAAGAGATCAGATATTTCATGAAGACTCACTCTCTTCTTGCTAAGCAATTTCTGCTCAATCGCTGATATCAATGATGGCTCAACTTGCTTTTTTGCTTTCTGCGCTCTTAGGAGAACGCCAAGCGCTACAAAACGGTCTAGTCGCTCTTCAGGATTTTTGGCCTTGCGCTTGTACTTTGCCTTAGAGGCTGCCCGCTTATTTATCCTTATTTGCTCTTTTTCTTTTGCTTTCTCAACATCTAAACTAGTGGCTTTGAGAATAGCCATCACTCCACCTCTTGTAGGCTTCTTTGATGCAGCAGCAACATCTTTTATCACTTGTGGAAGAGATGTCAATATTTCGTGACTCTGCAAATCCGTTGGCTTACCCGCCTCCTCCCGTAACTGTTTCTTGAGCTCCATGAGTGCTGATTTATTTCTTCTGCGTGCACTTACAAGCTCTTTTTCTTTAGCGCTAGGCTCAAACAACTCTGAATAGCGCAAGGATAAAATACTATGCAAATCGTCGCTCGATTCTTGGTCATCACAGATCAAACCTACATCAGTAGACGGCACTTGCTCAGCCGTAGGAGGGGGGCTGATTGCATCATGCTCACCTGTCACATCATGTAAAGGCAACTCTCGGATTGATCCTTCACACTCCTCATCTGATGATCCGTGCAGCACAAACGCACACAACAGTAATAATCTAGGTATGCAAAATATCTTCATCATAGTAGCATTATATTATCACTTTCTATCAACACACACAATTAAGTATCACTAGCATTTTTCTTGAAAAAATCATATAGCACCCAAAATATGGATATGTTAAAAAATCGCTAATGAAAACTATCATTTATACACAAAAATTATTACTGTTGTGTACACTTGTTCTGCACGATGCAAGCAAAACAGGTGAGTCTACAAACTTTTTTGATGAGAAATTTGGCTAAATGCACAAGATATTGGGCCACACTTCCTAACACACAAGGGCCAAATAGATAAGAGCAAGATATTCTTTGTATTTTCAGACTTGCGCAAGGCGATCACTGTTCCCATCAATCGCACTTGCCTCGTGTCTGGGTGCTCTTTTTTAATTTTTGTATACGCGCTTTTTTGCAATTAAAATCGTGAGATGTTCTCTGCCGATTTGCCATACTCATACACTCCGCTATCAACTGAACTGCAATTGAAACCTTGCGCTTTAGCGCCACACCCCTTATAGCCTCAATCGCATCTTTCATCGCTTGAAGTTCAGAATTTATTGCGGACTCTCTTGCGGCTACTTTAGCATCATCTGATAGTACTTGCTTGTTTCTGTGCTGAAGTATAGCGGTAATTGAATAGGCTATATCATCAAGGGAGGCATCTTTTCGCATAAGAATACTGGCAACCCCATTCCTTCTATTGTACAGAGACCGCCGGCTTTGGCTCTGTTCACTGGTCTGATCTTTAACAGCTGATCTTTTTCCCAATTTTGCATATCGCGTTGAGCGATCCATACTCAACTCTTGTAAGCTCTGTTCACTGGTCTGATCTTTAACAGCTGATCTTTTTCCCGATTTTGCATATCGCGTTGCGCGATCCATAATCAACTCTTGTAAGCTCTGAGCAAATGAACTATCTTGAGTCAAAACCACACCGTGCAGTGGCGCAAGACCTTTAAGGTCCGCAAGTTCATCATCTATTGATTTTACGTAAGATATAATCAAATCTTCTGCGCTACTTACCTTAACAGAATGATCATCACCTTGTTTATCAATCGACATTATCGCATCAATCACATTTTGCAGTTCCTGAAGTTCAGAATATTCAGAATCTATTGAGGTCTTTATTCTCCCTGTTACATATAATTGTGTCCCAGATTTCCTGCGCAAAACCATCGTATTAATTGCAGATTTCATATCATCAAGCGAAGCTTCTGATTGTGTAAGAATGCTTACAATCCCGCGAACTCTAGTGTGTGTGCAACGCAGAAATGTTGCCCTGTCTTCCAAAGTCACGATTATATCTTCAGCAGCTACTCTTGTTATTCTCGCTCCTTCATATTGATCTACGAAATCTATAATCAAATCTTCTAATTCGCTTTCCACCATTAACTTGAAATAATATTTTTGCTCAATACGTTGAACCACATCAATCTTTAACTCTTGAATCACATTGTTCATTACCTGAAGTGCAGAATCTATTCCATCCTCTTCGGCATTTTTGGCATCCTGTATCTTCTGTGCCCTTTGCGACACGACACGTCCAATTGCAGCTCTTATATCCTCAAGTGAGACCTCGCCGAATGCATCAATCCTATCAATCCAGATTATTCTAGTGGCCATGACACGCCACAATTTTCCCTCTTCACTCTCATCCTCCAGAACCCTTGTAGCTGCATCTTCAACAACTTCTCTTTCTTTTCCCAAGTTTGCACATCGCGTTGCGCAATGCATAATAGCATCATCTAAGCTCTGAGAAGGCACATCAGTCACATCAATCGTATTTTGCAGGCGCTGAAGTTCCAAATCTATTTCATACTCTGCGACATTTACACGTCTCTGCTGCGTCCTTTGCAACACTATACTTGCAATTTCAGATCTTATCTCTCCAAGTGAGCACTTTTTTGATGCTTGAATATCGCTAATCCCGATCATTCTATACTTCGTGGCACGCCGCAAGTTTCTCGCTGCACGCTTGTTCGCGTCCAGATGCATTGTAATGGTGCCTGTATCTACAATTCTGTGTCTTTTATATTTCAGACACCGCATTGCAAGAGCTATAAGCAAATCTTTTAATGTGAGCTTATCACAATCAGAGGAATTAGGAGTCATACTCTGGTCGTAAAAGTGTTCCCCATTGTATCCAGTGTATCCAGCAGTAGGCTGAGGAAACTCATATTGATGATGATCCGTGGATTGTACATGTTCAGTCACATCACAAAATCCCGCAGTATAAACATCCTGATGCACAAAAAAAGAATCCCAAGGATCATCAGGTTGAGCGGCTTGAGGAGGCATACTCTGGTCGAAAAAGTGTCCCCCATTGTATCCAGTGTATCCAGCAGTAGGCTGAGGAAACTCATATTGATGATGATCCGTGGATGGTTCATGCTCAATCACATCACAAGATCCCGCAATATAAACATCCTGATGCACCACAGGATCCCAAGGAGCATCAGGTTGCGCGGCTTGAGGAGGCATACCTCTGGTCGAAAAGTGTCCCCCATTGTATCCAGTGTATCCAGCAGTAGGCTGAGGAAACTCATATTGATGATGATCCGTGGATGGTTCATGCTCAATCACATCACAAGATCCCTCAGTATCAAAACACCGCTCCCAATCATAATATCCGCTAAAATGTGCGCCGTGCAAAATCACCGTACACAACAGAAGCAATTTGCGTATGAGAAAAATATTTATCATATAAATATTTTATCATACCACACAAAATATATCATCTATATCTATAACTATCATATTTTTACTTTTGATATTGACACTATAGCCTCAATCACAAGCATTATTATCTAAAACTGAAGGGCACGATGGTCTATGGTTCATAAAAATATTTCTTCTGTTGTGTACGGTTGTTCTGCACAAAAAAATCAAAATCGCTTTTCAGGAAGCTGATCAGGAATATGCGAGATTAGTCAACCTAGTAAGCCTCTCTACAGATGCTGAGTAGGACAACATTCGAACAAAGTTTCAAAGACTATCGGCTCTAAAAAGAGCAATCATGACCCATACCTACACCAGATATACTGCAATGTTAGAAGCGATCTTGGATCAGATATTTGCGTCGTACGTCAAAAAAGTCAATAACTAATCTTACATAAATTATTGTTGTAAGAACTTACTGCGTGGATAAGATCCTCCATCTACCTGTACTGTACAGCTCAAACACACAAAAATAATAGTCTTTGCAGATAAAAAACATAGTGGGCACTAAATACTAGCTAATTAAAAAAATAAAAGCAAAAGGAATCAGTAGACGGTTTGCATAACAAATGCACATATAATAGAGCGAGTATTGGTCAGTATCGTAAACAAAGTCTCTTTATCATTCCTATATACTGTTAATCATTTTGCACTGCTTGCACAACGTTTGCGAGAAATGCTAGAAACAGATTTAACCTTTGGCATATCAGTTTTTGAAGCATCCGTTTTCAACGATCCACTCTTCCTCTTTCGTCGCAATCTGCGTTTCTCTTTTCCCGAATCTTCCCAAGATCTTGCCTTAACCCACTTGTCCTGCAGAAACGCACTCACAGCCTTTACGAGATCTTCTGGCACGCTTGAATACAAGCTTTGAAATTTATCTGAAAAATGTGGCACAGCGTCTACAAATGTTGGCATTATTCCACCGTCTACTTGAGCTCGCGCCGCTGATTGCGCGTCTAGCTTATCTTTGTTAAATATTGCTAGCAATGCATCCCAATACTTAAAAGATTTCGCATCACGGCGAATTATTTTCTGTCTACGCGAATCTTTCTGCCAAATCCCAGCTAGCCTATCCGCCTCATATTTCCATGCTGCCCTAGTAACTAAACATTCGCTTGTCTTTTTTGCAAGGATATCTCGCCTTACATTTTGCTTTAATTCTAGCGAGCTTTGCAAGATATTGCTCCCATACGTCTGCCTAATGTCACTGATCAGTCTTTCATCAATATGGTGTTGTGTTTTTTTTCCTTGCTGGAGGATTACAAGTACAGCACACCTTTTTGCACGTTTTTTTGGTGCTTGAATTTCTACTTGAGCACTAGTATCATCTGTAGTCACACTATTTCCGAAAGTTCTCTTCTTCTGGTCAATCCGTGCGCTAGACCTGATCGAACGTTCAGAAGGTGAGGGGCTAGAGCTCGGCTGCTGCACAGAAGGTGTGGGCACGACTAAGTCAATAAATCCTTGCACTATCTGGTCTACAGAATGGTCCTCAGCACCGTCCTCATCAATCTTCACACCCATATGAAGCAGAGATCTGCAAACTGCACATTGCAGCTGAGCGACATCTGCAAGGCCTCCTTCCATCACTATACTTTCCACATCCATTGACTCAAGCTTCTCTTCCAAAGCCGCAGATTGCGTCTTAGTGACACCTGCAAAGCCTCCTTTCTTACAAAAGGTGGTGACTTCTTTAGATGCCGCTTTTCGCAAATTTTCCGCTAAAAAGGTGGTGACTTCTTCAAAAAGTTCCTCTTCTCGCAAACGTTCCGCTCTAGCATTTTGATCCATTTCATCTATCTTTTTAAATAAAGGAGAACCTTCGAAAAATTCTCCTCTTTCATCTGGCTGTTCTGCGCTGTGCAGCACAAGCGCACACAACAACAGAAACATTTTCACATAAAGGGTAGTGCTCATTATTTTCTCAGACTATTTTATAGTAGATGTGCATAAATGTCATTAACTTGATGGATATCAATTCTCACTTAAGATTTTATTGCCACATCTGACTCAGAAGATATACTCCTCGGGATATGAAGATTGCGCTTATAATAGCGTAGCACTTTTGATCCAGATCCTGCATCACCTTCCAATCAGAAAGATAATTTCTACTCAGCGGAGAATGCTTGAGTCAGTACAGTAGAGATAAGTATCAATTTAGATGGTTTGCGGCCTTATCTTGTTCTATAATCCAGGTTAGTTCTCAAAAGCATTCTTCCCGAAAAAATCTCGCAGGATCACGTCAAAAAAAGAAGAACAAGGTTTTCTGAAAACTTAGCCTCCATAGTGTTTTGCTTAATGCTTAACAAAGGTATAATGAAATATGGGAAAAGAAATATCGACACGAGTCATTATTATTGGTAGTGGTGCAGCAGGTTACACCGCAGCTATTTACGCAGCGCGCGCTAACCTCAAGCCAGTTTTAGTAACAGGTTACGAGCCTGGTGGGCAGCTAACCTTAACGCAAGAGGTGGAAAATTATCCTGGATTTGCAGCGCCCATTATTGGTCCAGATCTCATGGGAGCCATGCGAGCACAAGCAGAAAGCTGCGGCACCACCCTTTTAAATGGGTGTGTAAAAAGTGTAGATTTTTCTAAAAAACCTTTTCGCAATACTCTTGATAATGGAACCGTCATAATGGCAGACTCTGTCATTATTGCTACAGGAGCACAAGCACGCTGGCTTGATATACCAGGTGAAGAAAAATTCCGAGGATATGGAGTTTCTTCCTGCGCAACTTGTGATGGATTTTTCTTCAAAGGGGCACCCAATGTAGTGGTCACGGGTGGTGGCAACACCGCTGTGGAAGAGGCAATGTTTCTTGCAGAATTAGCGAAAAAAGTCACACTTGTACATCGCCGTGACACCTTACGCGCAACACCAGTTTTACAAGAGCGTCTTTTTGCCACCCCTAACATTGAATGCGTATGGAATGCGACGCTCTCAGAGATTCACGGAACAGATGGTCCTAAATCTATTTCACACGTGACTATCAACACGCCAAATGGGCAAAAGCGTATTGATACCAAAGCTGTTTTTGTAGCAATTGGGCACACACCGTGCACGAGCATTTTTCAAGACCAAATTACATTAGATCCCGCTGGCTATATACTGATTGAAAAAAACAAGACCGGAACAAATGTTGAAGGTGTTTTTGCCGCAGGTGATGTACAAGACACTGTCTTTCGCCAAGCCATTACCGCTGCAGGACAGGGGTGTATGGCCGCTTTAGAGGCTGAAAAATACTTGAAACAAAATAATAATCAACATGCTAAATAAAGTATCAATTTTTACTTTTACTTCCTTTTTTAAAAGTTTGTGTTATACTGATTAAAGTGATCAAGTTGGAAAGAACGCCAAATCCTCTGAGTAGACAGTTTTCTACAGGTCGGCCATTTGTTGAGTCTGGCTACTACTCTTTTTATACAAAAGAAGATGCGGTTAGTTCCCTTGTTGCACAGGAAGTCTTGATGTTCGAATCTGTTGCACACATCTTGATCACGCCGATGTTCGTAACAGTTACCCTCACTGATGAGGCGCTCTGGGAGGAAGATCTGGATGAGATTACACGCATTCTTAATCAGCATGCTGATGCAAGAACACCGTTTGTAAGCAAAAACATACCAGATCCTTGCGACGGTGCTCAAAGCGGCGATATGTTTGAAACTATTGCAGGCTTAATAGAAGAGCACGTCACACCTTCTATTGCTTCACACGGTGGATACATTAAACTCATAAACATAGAAGATGATATTGTTTATCTTGAGTTGCAGGGCGCTTGTGACGGATGTCCTAGTGCGCTTGTAACTCTTAAAAATGGAATTGAGAACCTGATACGTTTTTATGTTCCCAGTATTAAAGAGGTGCGCGCTGTTAACTTAGAAAGTTAGGAGTTGCCATGATAAACTTACAATTCATACAATTTATTTACCGCTATCTTTGGTTATTATCCAGCATATTCTTTCTTGCGTTAGGCGGTGTTGTGCAAAAGCAGTCCAACACTTTAAAAAACTTCCAGTGGCAATCTAGAGAATTTGCTCTTTATAACAAAATTATTGATCTTCCTAAAGATGATTTACGCGCTTTAAATATTATGGCTCGTACTGTTTATGGTGAAACGCGTAATCAAAAAGTAAAATCTGCACATGATGCAGTGGCACATGTGATTTTGAACCGATCCAAAAACAAGAGAACGATTTCTGATGTTGTGTACAAAAGAAAGCAGTTTACGTGTTGGGAAAAAACAGACCACAACCGTGATGTTGTATTATCAGCATGTTTGAGTGAAAAAGCATTTCAGCGCTCTTTGTATGCGTGCGTACGCACTTTGAAAGGCAACACTGATATTACCAAAGGCGCTAATCATTATCACGCAAAGTACACACGACCTTATTGGATTAAAAGTAAACGTTTGAAGCCTGTAGGCCGTTTTGGGGATCATATTTTTTACAAAAAATGCTAACCTCAACTAAGAGGTAAGATGTCTCAAGAAAAAAAACCTATTTTCACAGCACAAGAACACGTTTCTTGTACAGGAACGGGCAAAGATAATTTGCTGGCACACCCACTTGTGTATTTTGCAATCAAAAAGTGGGAGCCTACCCCTTGCCCTTACTGCAAACAGCTATATCAGCGCCTTTAAGGTGCACTTTCGTAGTAAGTGTTGGTCACCTTTGCAAACGCTTTATACACGCGCGGCAATTGAAATCCATGCTTTTTGAGAATCGTACCATTCATGTAAATCATAAAGAGATTTGTTGAAGATATTGGAACATTCATAGCTTTTTTGCTACCGCTGGCAACTTCCACGGCTTTCAGCGCCGCCATTTCTCCTTGCTCATAAGGTGACGTGGCTACAGCAAAGCCCCCTCCATCTTGCACAACAAATCCGTTATTACCAATGGTTGGAAGTGCAGAGTGCTGAGTGGTCCATGCCATAACATCCTGAGGTTCAACAAACTGACCACTCGGGTCTTCTGCATCAATCAATTGTTGGTAGTTAGTCACCAAAATCACCCCATTTTCGCATTTACTAAATTCAAGAATTGCTTCCTGCCATTCTTGGAATGTTTGGCACAAACGAGCCTCTTCCACTTTGTGAGGAGCCCAATCAAAGTCTTGAACCATCTTGGCGTCGTGAGAAACTGTCGTTGATTTATCTCCCAAAACAAAGATCTTCATCGGCTTATCATTCTTTTGAAAGAATTGAAGAATATGCTGAGTTTGATCTAGAGGAATTCTTTCCAAAATTCCTGTTACATTCGCGCCTTTCTCATGATACCCATACGCACTCAAGTCAGCGTTTACACCTGCAAAAACAACAGAGATGTTGGGATCATGACGATAACGCATGCCCACATAACGTTGTGCATTATCATCCACCAAGAGTAGAACGTTAGGGTGCACTTGCGCAATCAAACCATCCACAGCTGCACCTGCTTTGCGCAAATACTCTGATGATTTGTTATTCTTTGTATTCATATATGTGTAGTGAACCAAAATGTTTGGATGCGCCTTAAATACACGCTTAATAGCTTTTTCTACATCTACAGTCCAAGAATAGTCCAAATCGTAACTTTGAATCACCAAGACACGCGGCCTTGTGATGCTAAAGTAAATAATGCAAATAAACAAACCACAGACAAAAACAAACTGCAGTATTCGACTAAGATATTTATAAAAATTTTTCATCATAGAAACCCTAACCTTCCCCAGTAGAGAAATGATACAAACAAAGCAATCACTCTGATGATATTCATGCAAGCGTTATATATTAGAAAGTACTTATCTTGCTCTTTTCCAAACTCATTCCGCAGATTTTGAAACTCTGCGCTCTGATAAGGAAAGAACCAACACTGCGCCAGCACCATAATGGTAATGGACACACACCACGGATTCACACCGTGCTGATAAGACAGAGGGACAAAAATGGCACTCAAAATTATGGCTGTAATGCCAAAGGGCACCAGAAAGCGCGCCGACCATACAATGCCTACAAGGATAAAGAAGAAAGTTGTAAAATCAACAGCCATGTAACCACCCAACCACTGCAAGCTCTTTCCGAGCTCAGCGTTTAAGTGCATATACTCCAAACCAGCCAATGTTCCTGATAGTGATGCTAGAAGAATCATTGACTCCCATGGGATCTTGTGGCGGAAATCATCTTGCTGCAACACACTATAAAGAAGGAGCACATACAAGGTCAGAAGCGCAAGCCATGCAGGGTATATCTTGTGCAATTCTGAAGTTAACAGCCCCACACAAAAAATCACAAAACACACAAGTGCAATCCAATCATGCAAACGCAGTTTAGCGTTATTACCTGCCTCAAGATGAATGTTAAATTTCTTATTAGGGGATGCTTTAGCAGAAATAAAGCGCGAAACTATCCAAGAAAGGAGTGTATGCCCTACCAAAATAACAGCCATAAAAACCATCATAGCTTGAACCCATCCTAACCACTGGAATCTAAACTGCTCTTGCGCTCGCAACAAGCTGAGCAAGATAAAGTTCAAGGTAGAACCACTAAGAAAGACTGGTGAGAAAAGCTGTGCTCCTTGAAAAATCTGCAGCACGGCTAGAAAGCGCTCGCGAGGATTGTGAAGCTTAAAATGCCTCAACATACCTTTCAACATATCAAAACGCACACCAGTGCCAGGCACAGTTGGGATTGTCATAGTCATAAAACTACCAACCACCATCAAAGAACTCATGCGCCAAATCTGCGATTTAGGAGCTATTCGCTCCAAAAATTTATACAATCTATCCGGCAATGCTGATGCCATAATGGCAGAACCTAACCCTAAGAAACTTAACGCCATAATAAAACTAATGCCCGAAAATCCGGATAAAATAATCTTATGAGGAACAATCCCAAGCGTCACCGAGCTTAATATAATAAACAAACCCGGAACAAACGATGGCACCACATCAAAAATCCACATACAAATTGCAGATCCAAAAATAGCCAGAAATATACGCGCGTTAATGGCAATATCACCAAAACCTGCACCAAAAATCCATTCCCAGCAAGCAACAGTGATTGGAAAAATTAAGGCTAACAGCCAGCCCATGCTATATTTGAACGAAGTTACTTTTCGCTCATTATAATGTGCATCTAACATTACTTCCCCTCCCCTGCAATATTCTACTATGTTATGCTGCCGTTAGGAAATAGGGTTAAAACCAAAATGAAAATTTTATCCTTTTTAGATAGCTATACCCATATTTTTGCCGACATATGTGGCGTTTTGCATGATCATCACTCAAAAATTCAAGGTGCATCAGAAGTGTTTGAGTCCGCAAAAACACCTGTAATCCTTATCTCAAACGCTCATTTCAGCCACAAGCACGTTGCTCTTTTGCTACACAAAAAATATAGCATCAAGGCAGGACGCTGCTTTGAGAAAATTATTACATCGGGAGATTATGCTCTCTATGCACAAAAACAAGGGATACATCCCTCCGTACGAAACGCACAATGTCTTGTTTTACCCTACCCTAACAAAGAGAATGCCTGCTTCCTTGAGGAGCATTTTGGTTGCCACATAACCATGAATATTGATCGGGCAGATTTTATAATCTCGTGCGGGGCTATACTGAGCCCACACATTGAAGATTACACTGTTCTTCATCGAGCTCGCGATAGAGGATTACCCCTCATATGCTTCAATCAAGACATAATGATTAATTGCAATCAAAAAAAGCAACTGCGCTCAGGCGTCTACGCATCTTACTATCAACATATTGGCGGCACAATCTTTATTTGTGGAAAACCAGACCCCAATTTTTATAATTTTGCCTGCGGAGACATGCCTGCAGAAACAACACTTTTTATAGGCGATGGCATTACCACCGATGTACCAGGCGCCAATGCAAAAAAGAGCGATGTTCTTCTTACATTATCAGGGTGCCCAGCCTTATTTTTTGACGACCAACAAACACATCAACAAAACCTCCTTCGCCTTGAGCGCATCTTCAACATCAACATTGACTACTTTACGTGGAGTGTGCACAACAGAAATCCTGTGCAGTCATTAAAAATGGGGTAAGTCCTGCGTAACACCACGCAGCCAAAGAAGATCTTCTGGCTCAAGGCGCCCAGAGAGCGCATCATACACAAACGCATGATAACCGTTAATCCATTGCTTCTCTGCTAACGTTAATAAATCAATGCTCATAAGCTGCACATCAAACGGAACACATGTTAAAGGGTAAAAGCACAAAAATCCTTCTCTTCCTTTATACATGCGCACTTCATAAAGGTTCTCAAGCCTCAAACCCCAGACACCTTCCTGATAATAACCAGGCTCTATAGAAACCACCATGCCATCAAGCAAGGGTGTTTGACTCACAGGGCTAATATTAGGAGGAGCTTCATGCACGTTGAGGCCAGCGCCCACACCATGTCCCGTCCCATGCCCATAGTCCATTGCTTCACGCCATAACACCTGACGGACTACCCCATCAAGCTGAGATCCGCGCGTTCCCACAGGAAACACTGTGTCGGCAAGCGCTATGTGGGCCTTAAGAATATAGGTATACGCTCTTTTGAACTCAATGCTTGGCGATCCCATGTAAAAGGTCCGCGTCATATCCGTTGTTCCACCATTATAGTGGGCACCTGTATCCAGCAAATAAGGTCCTTCTTCTATCAAAGGGCTTTTTGAATCAGGGCTGTAATGTACAATCGCACTGTGCGCACCAAACGCAGATATAGTGGAAAAACTCGCACCCCAGTAGGACGATACCTTCTTGCGCAAATCCTCTATTTTTTTTACACCCTCAATCTCACTCCAACATTTTGGGCGCAATTGCTTAATGTACTGAATCAGCACAGATCCCTCTTTTTTATGCGCTTCTCGCATATGCTCAAGCTCACTAGCACTTTTCATCGCTTTCCATAAAGCCCAGGGTGCTGTTTCGTAACAAGCGATTTTTTCTGAAAAACAAAAAGCCTGACTTGCTTTCACTTCTTCCGCACTCATTAACCATCGTCCTTGATTTGAACATCGCTCCACATGTTCTTGAAAACAATCTTCATCTTCAACACACACATCTTTCAAAAGTGCTTTGGCTTGTTTTTTGTTACTTTTATGCACAAAAATTATTTTTTCTTCGTTAGATATCAAAAGCGCTGTCAGGGGGCAGGCTGGCACAAAATCACCCGGACAACGTATACCAAACAGCCAGGAAAGAACTTCTTGATCGGCAATGCACAAACCAAAAATATCTTTACGGTTTGCTATCCACTCCTCTATTTTCTTTAACTTACCTTCCGTTTCTTGAGGTAAGTGCGGCACCCAATTTTTTGCACCAACATCTTTCTTTTTCAAAAAAATATCTGCATCCACTAACTGCATGCCCTGTTTGTTTAAAATATTTTCCCAATATTTCCAAGATGCCAAGGAGACACTACGCGAGTCCATACCTACTGTATGAACGCCGTTTAGGGGAAAATCTTGAGAGAATTTTGCAAGAACAAAACCTTCTTGGAGCTGTTCTTTAGCTTGGGTGGTATAGCGCGAGTCCGTCCAAAGGGCACCTTGATCCTTACCTAAAAAAAGCGCGCCCGCAGATCCAGTAAATCCTGAAAGCTCTGCCACTAAGGCATGCACATCAAAATGGCACGCCCCCAGCGGCATCAAAAGCGCATCTACGCGCGCAGAGAAACGACTCCATAGCGCTGATACGCAAGCGTTCACAGCTTAATTACTCCACAGTCCTTAAGCCATTCTTCTATTTCTTGCTGTGTCATGAACCCAACTTTTTCACCCAGTTTTTTTCCATCTTTAAAACACTGTAAGTTTGGCACACTCACCACTTCCATCGCACCCGCAATGTCCGGATAATCTGCAATATTCATTTTTACTACTAATATCTGATCACCATACCTTGCAGCTACATCTTCCACAATAGGCATCAGGTTTGTACATGGTCTGCACCACGTAGCCCAAAAATCAATCAGTACCGGCTTATCACCTTTCAGTGCTAATTCCAGCTCATTGACATTCACATCTTTTACTAAAGCCATTCGACCCTCCTAAAAAGATATTATCATAAAAAATTAATCACAAAGGGTGCTATAATGTTTTAGCTTATGTACATAATTTTATTACTATGCTCTCTTTGCATTTTTATGAAAGACGCTATCTGCGCAAAAAGTGAATTAACTTTTAAAAATGTACACCTAACGCTTCCAGCACCTTTTACCATTGTAAAGCCAACATCCTTTTATTTTTCTCATATAGCACGTAGGCGATCTCGCGCTTCTATTAACGCACCTCACATCAAAAGCCTATCCGAATTCACCCACATATCCTTAAAGCCCGAAGACTTTGGACAACCCTGGGTTCGCGTACATGATGGTTTTGTAGCGTTTGACAGTCACAGCAAAACCACCGATATCTTAGCAATAAAAAAAGCACAATCCTGTTTAAAAATAAAATCTCTTTCCCTCACCGCTACCTTTACTTATTCTGATCATAAAAACTATGAATTTTCTCTCACAGATGCCAAAGGCATGGTTCTTGTAACAAGAAGCAAAAAAGCCATGGACTCTTCTCTTGCCAAAAGTGAACCCATAGCACTTTACACACTCGGTGGTGAAAAACCTTATGGGTGGGCCATTATCTCGCACTCACACATTACAACGTTTATCCCCTACATAGGCATCGACAGCAAATTGCGCGTCTATGTTTATCAGATTAAATGCCAAACAATAGGTGGATTTTGCGCTAGCGAACATAAGTGGTCACCATCGCCCATCACCCAAATGCCTATGATGCATACCAACGACGATAGAGAGATTTGCTTTTGGGGAAACGAAACCATGAGCAGCGAAAACAATGATCAAGTATTCAGCATACCAACGCTTTGGCGCATTACACCAGGATCTCAAACCTCTCCTCCTTCTATGGAAAAAATTACCCTTCCTGATGACATAAATCTCTGGCCACTCAACGCCACCCAAACATGGCCTCCTACCAGACTCTTACTGGCCGCGATTGTAAATAACCTCAACACACTGCAAACTCAAGCGCTTCAAATGCTTCCAGAGGGTTTCTGGGATAACTACACAAACGAACAATGGCTAACAGCCCTCATACCCAACACCGCCTTGCGCACCACTGTTATGGATGATCTGCGTATTTTAAGTTCTTATTTTCAAAATCAACATCTTTGCGAAGCCACTATTGTCCAAATGAAAAAAAACAGTACCTTCTCCAGCCAATCCAGCACAAGCTCACGCATGATGGTGCTGCTAGATTCATAAATGGCACACCATAAAGCCTCAGGTTTACTCTTTTTATTCTGCTCTCTTTTAATCGGACAGTCGCAATGGCGTCACACAAATATACACTGGACACTGAAGCATCCTTTTTACCTTATGGCGCCGAACAATATGAGATTTTCACACCCTGTTAAAATCCATAAAAAGGGATCTATCAATTCTGAAGTTTGCGGAAAACTATCAGCCTTCACACCGATTCCGTTTTACTCGTCTTATTTGCCATCACACGGTTTTGTGCATGTTCCTCAGAAAGGGTTTGTAGGGTATGACCTATCTGCGCCTAAAGATCAGCTAGTCGCAGAAAAAACCTCATGCTCCACTATTATCCTAGAGAAAAAAGCCCTCGTGGCAACGCTCACCTACACCACCAATACGCATTGGCAGCTAAGCATATCTGAAGGCGCAAACGAAATCTTCAAACGGTCCAACAAAAAAAATCCTAAACCTATAACAGCATCAACGCGCATTGGTTTGTTTGATATTGTGCCTAACATTACACAAGGCCACCCTGCTGGTTGGTTAGTAGCCATCAACGGAAGTGTGCGCCTATGTATCCCTTATGTGGAAAAAGGAAAGACGCGCATTTGGTCAGAAGGTTTCAGCACATTGGACAGTCAAAAGGCTGGTTTTATTTTCCAGCACAACGCGGATGGATCCTTAGATATATGGCAGGAAACAACCATTGCAACACGCAAAAACGCCCCCCTCAAAAGTATTGCTCTACCAATGATTGCGCGTATTTATCTACATCCAAACAAACCGCCAACTGTGCTTTTTTTAGCACCCCCCAACAACATTGAGGTTTGGCCAAAAGATGCGCAAGTGCATTTTTCAGATTCCCAAAAATTTATTGCAAGCCTTACCTATGGATTGCCTACCCTCAAAAAAACAAGCGCTCAAAGATTGGCCAACCAATCACCAAGCCCTGCAATGCTTTCTTCTCTATGGAAGCAAGCTCGCTTCACAAAAGAGTGGCTACTAGCGCAAAAAGCACCTCTCTGGCTCAAAAATCCTTTAATTAAATCCTAAAGCGCCAAAACTCATACTGAACCTATGCAACCTTATGCATTAGACTTTATATTTTTTAGTCATATGCGCTAGATGCGCACTCATAGGCGCAGTCCAAGTACATCCACCCCAAAGATTAAAACATAGCGAAGAAGCATGCAAGCAAAGCTTTTTTTCTCCTTTCAAAAAGAGCTGGTCGCCTATAATGGGATGCCCTATAGACGCTAAGTGTCGCCTGATTTGCCTTTTTCTTCCAGTTAAAGGCACTATCTTCAAAAGTGATGCTGCCTCGTTGGATCGGATAACTTCATAACGCGTTACAGCGTCTTGCAAGCCGCCATCACATTGCAAAGCGCGCTTTATAACTCCATCTCGCTTCACATGCCCAACCACCAGAGCATGGTAGGTTTTTTGCACAGATCTACTAGCAAATTCTTTGCGCAAACATTCCGCACTTTCACGATTTTTCGCGCACACCATCACACCAGAGGTCTCACGATCTATCCTGTGTACCAAGCGAATGCGCGACAACCCTTTGTGATGGCTATACGCTCTTAACAAAGCATCAAGGGAGCGTTCTATGGACGTTCCATCCTGCACAGCCAATCCACACGGTTTATTACAGACCCAAACCTTATTATCTTCAAATATACAAATGGATTCAATAAATGCAATATCTTTCGTGGTGAGTGCAATTTCCTCTTTTGCTAACATAGGAAGAAAGCGCACCTCAACCGTATCGCCCACCACCAGCATGGTATCAACATACGCTCTCTTACCATTAACGCGAATGAGCTTTTTGCGCACAGCGCGCATCAGCGCACCATACCGCAAATTATTTAAATGTTTGGATAAAAAGCGATCAAGGCGACCAGCGCCTTCTTCGCATACCTGTAATGATTGTCTATCAGACATCGTCCACACACAACGCTAGAAATCGCTAGCTTGCTCATCAAATGGTTCCGTTTGCACGGTAGATTTATCAGTCACTTTTTCCACACGAAGCTGGGCCTGCTTCAGTTTTTCTTCACAATGTTTTTTCAACAAAACGCTATACTCATAAGCAGATACAGCTTCCTCAAGAGGAAGTTGAGCTGTTTCCATTTTCTCAAGAATGTTTTTCAAAGCGTCCATAGCTTCTTCAAAGCTCATGGTTGCAACACTATTTTTTGTCATCATATCTCTCCAGTAAAAGAGCGGCTTTTCCTCGCGCCACAACAGCATATGGTGTAGACAAAGCGTGCATACCCTGCGCAGCTGAGAGCACCATACGCAACTCTTCGGCAGATCCTGCATCACCCAAAGCGCAACTGCCTCCCCATCGGTTAATATACTCTGGCGCTATGCCAATCTTGTTCGCACACCACTTTGGTGCACATACCACTCTTTCATCAATTTCAAAAATTTTCACATCTTTTAGCGCCACACTATGATCCTTGAGCAGCTTCTCAATGCTGACCACAAGCGCCTCATGACCTACAACATCAGAACACGATCCACCCACAATACGAGCTAACGTTTGTTTTAAAGGCTCCGTTGTTAAGCAAAGAGCAGCTGCACCATCGCACAAAGGCGCTCGGTAACGAATGGGCACACCTTGATCACTCGCAGATGGTAGCGGCGTTGTTATCAAAGTATCAAGGTCATAATGGGATACTTTTTTTTCAACATGCAAAGCAATAGGGGCAATTTCATAAAGGAATGCATCTTTCGCAGCTTCTGCACATTTTTTACGTGCATGCAGCAAGGCTTGAGCTCTTTCAGACTCTGATATATCTTTCACACATGAATCTTTAAAGGGGTTTACGGGCACACAGTAATCACCATCGGAAATGACCTCCCCTACATCACGAAATGAACTAGCCACACCCAAAAGAAATGTGTTCACCTCCCCTTTAAAAGCGGATAACAGACCATCCGCAGCAGAGTTAACCACCTGGCCCACAACATTCTCCAACCCAACACGCTGAATAATATCTTCTACAATACCATTCTCTCCGTTGTCCGAGCATATTAAAGATGGGATGTTGTCTGTCGCTTGATTGGGCAGCATAGAAATCAGCGCTCGCAAAGCGGTTGCTCCCAAATTATAACCTTTGAGTAGAGAAAACTCTTTTTTATGCAAAGAAAAAGGCGTGCGCACACCACAAGAAATATACATTATCCACTCACTCCCATTGCCATACTGGCCAGCCACAAAAATACAGAAAACCCTAACACATCACACACCGCTCCCACCAAAGGGGCCGCACTAATAGTAGGATCAAAACCCAATCGATGAATAGCCCAAGGCAAATAAACACCACACACAGCGGCAAAGCTCATACTAAAAAGCAAACTCAAAAAGACAATAGTGGATAAAATCACCTCACCTAGCCAGAAATACGTCACAGCAGCTAAAATCGCTCCGACCATAAGAGAGCCCATCAGATTAATGCCCATTTCGCGCGCAAAAATAGAACCCACACCTTTAGCTTGAAATACACGAAGCGACAAACCACGTATTGAAACCGCTAGAACCTGCGTTCCCGCAGCGCCGCCAACAGCAGAAACAAGGGTCATGAGAGCAGCCAATACTCCTTTGTGCTCAATTGTTGTTTGAAAATGCTCAATCACCAAAGCGCTCAGCAAAGAGTTCATAACCACCACCGACAACCATATAACGCGGTGCATGGTCTGCACATGCGCTGGCGCAGCTTCATCTGTATGGCTTACACCTGCCAATTTCAACATGTCTTCACCGGCTTCTTCATCTGCAATGCTCATGATGTCATCAGCGGAAACGATACCAAGAAGCTGACCGTCAATAGACTCAACCGGCGCTGTTAGCAAATTATAATGCCGGAATGCGTACACCACTTCTTCTTGCTCCATACTTGCGGCAATACGGTGTACATCTTTTGCTAAATCTTGCATCAACATTTTTTGATCAGCACGCAAAAGTGTACCTACATACACAACGCCAACCAACTGGTTGCGCAAGTTTACGACGTACACTTCTTGAAACTCTTCAGGGATGCCTTCGGCATTCGTGATGTGCTGCACTGTTTCCTCTGCGCGCCACAGAGATGGCACCACAACCATAGAGCGTTCTAAAAGACGCGCAGCCGTTCCTTCAGGATAAGATCCCATCAAAGCAAGGATTTCTCGGTCTTGAGGCGCACACGCCGCAAGGGCGCGCTGCTTTTCTTCCCAAGACATGAAGTCCAACAAACTCATGAGATCATCAGTATCCCAATTCTTGATTTCGTCTAAACGATTAGCAATGTCTAGCGCTTCAATTAAAAGTTTTTTCTGGCGCACACCCAGTTCAAGCACAACCTCTAGATCAAAAAAAGTTTTTGTTAAGCTAGCAAATTCACGCAAGTCGTTATCAGATAGCGTCGTCAGCAATAGAGCGAGGTCCTCTACAGGTAGAGAGCTCATTACAGATGCAAGAGTAGTTTTATCACCTATCTCAAGCGCATTATCAAAGCGCTCTTTAGATACGCTTAATTTTTGAATCAGTTCATGCTCTGACATACCAAACGCCCCAAGGAATTGTAGCACGATTATGTACTAAACACACACTGGCTCTTTTGTGAGCAATAAATGCGAATCACGTGAGGTCGAGCACGACTCGCATTTTCAGCGAAGAGTACGGGCGTGTACAATGCGTGCACTACCCCCCTTCATCATTCAGGGGGGGCGCGCAATATCGCCAGAGATTGCTTCAAAATCAATATTTTTACTATCTTGTAAGCAGTAAATTTGGATAATGTGTGTTCAATAAAACGCGAACTTGCATGATGTTGCCATCAAGTCTCCCGCAGAACTATGCCTCTACCTTCCGCTCCTAGGACTTGCCATTTTTTTTCTGGCTCTGTTTACGCTATGTAGAGCTCTCCCTAAAACCTCAAACGCGATAATTACTTCACTCTTTTTAATTTCTGCCATTTCGAGCATTTTATCAACATCTTTTCGATAACTGAAGTCTTCCCAATGATGCAACTGATCCAAATGTTTTTGAGCAATGCATTCTTCCCAATAATTCACAGCTTCCGCCATACCCACATCACCCTTTATACCGGAACGTTTTGGTATAAAACTGTACAAAAGGCAAGCACCTCTCAAAAGCCTTCGGTCTTCTTTTGCCTCCCTAGGACTACCCTCGATCTTCTGTAGCGCCAAGAGATTCTTTAACATTTCTAAATCCCTCACCTGAGTGGTTTGTACAAATTGGGCGTCTTTATTCACTTGATCCCAGACCTCTTTCTCAAGCTGCACAGCATTCGTCTTTGTCAGATCCACATATATCAATCTCTGGTTATGTTTATACCACGCCAATACGCGTCTACTCTTTCGCCATGACCACCTAGTACCATAATTTGCCTGTATTCACCTATCTTATCAATGCAAATTTGCACAAGGCTAGAGCACTATTTTTTGTATTCTAGGCGAATTTGTGCAACCTACACATATCTCATTTTCTATAGACCACATTTCAAATAAAAAAGAAGAAGCGGAAAATCCACCTCTTCTTATTGCTATATTCTACATTTCTACAAAAAAACAGCATGGAACCAACGCATGCTTTATGTCCAGTATTTTTTCTTAATCCTATCTATGTCGCGTTGACGCTCTAAAGAATCGGATCTCATATCCCCAGCAGCCCCTGAATTTCTGCTACTTCCGCCGCTGCCGCGCTTAGTCACCTGACTCTTGAGCGGCACTGGATGACGATGCATGACAGTCTTTAAATTTTCAAACGCTTCTCGGATTTCATGCTTCTGAAGTCCTGACATTTTGATCACTTTATTCAAATAAGAATCCTCTAAATTAGGGTTAGACCAAAACTCTTGCACTTTTTCTACACTCATAATTCCGGCAGACTGAGGCACAAAAGCGTAAAGAAGGTAAGCTCCTTGCAGCAGCCTAGTCAATTCAGCAGAATCTTTAAAAATTCCAAAGTGCCTATTTATCGTTGTATGATCCGGAAAGTTAGGGTTTTTCGCAAAATCAAAAGGTAGCACTTGATCCCATACAGCTTGTTCAAGCTTCACAGCATCTTGCTCTTTTGGATCTAAATATATAATTTTGGTTTTATCCATACCCCACGTAAGCACACGAGTCAGCACGCTAGGCTTACCTTCAACAAAAATTACGCTATCCATATGACTCTGATCAAACAACATATTCGCTCTTTTAGCAACATTTGGATTATCAGAGGCTTTTTTTGCCACGCCTCTCCTTCGATCTAAGGGAGTATGTACACCTAAAAAATTCGCCAAACCCTTCTTTGATAACCCATACTCTTCCTGTTTCTGTTGATACTGATCTCTCCAAAATGCCTTAAGATCTTGTACTTGCATTGATGCGGACGCACCAATCATCCCAGATGCTATACTCAATAAATAGAAAAAAACTAACATACACTCTCCCTCCCTATAATTCATGAGAGCACAAACATTCGTTTTGCGCAAACCCTGATATCCAAGCGCCACAACAGGTGGTCAATCAAGAGTAAAGAGGACTTAAAGACACAAGAATTTTATCCTCAAAAACTTAGACGCAAAAGCGTATTTTGACGTGAAGCATATTAAAAAAATTGATATACGTGGACTCCAATCGAAGAATACTGTCGTGTATGAATGCATTCACTACACCCTTCATCGTTAAGGGGGTGATCGAGGGAGATTGCTGAAAAATCAGTATTTTGATTTTCTATCTTCTGAGCAGTAAATTTGGATAACGTGCGGTCGAGAAGACTCGAACTTCCATGATGTTGCCATCACAGCGCCCTCAACGCTGCGCGTCTACCATTCCGCCACGACCGCCTAGAACGATATTACCATAATTTGCCTATATTCACTATCCATCATGACAAATCCATACAATCCCAGAGCAGTATTTTCGCGACCTTAAGCAGACATCATATTCGTATAAATAGAAAAAACAACATGATCCTCATCTTCTTCACAATACTATTATTATAGGGCAACTTTGAAACTATACATATTTCGCTCTATAGGCGACATTGCAATAAAAATAACACCATAGAACAGCAGTCTCTGATTAATTATTTCCACCTAAGTTGCAGCAACCCTAAGGATTCAATGCGAGGGGCGCGAGACGCGCGAAGGGTTCAGAGCATTTCTTCTTCCTCTCATCGCCTCCATGTCTTCGCCTTCAGGCGAGGCTCCATGCGAGGGGCGCGAGACGCGCAAAGGGTTCAGAGCATTTCTTCTTCCTCTCATCGCCTCCATGTCTTCGCCTTCAGGCGAGACTCCATAAGCTTTTTCTCTACTTCTGTGCACAGTATCAGTACCCTCCGGCGGATGCGCATCAAACACACGCTTCAAAGCTTCAAATGCGCCTTGAATCTCACTCGTTCTAATTCCTGACATTTTGAAAATTTTCATAACATTGGGATATTTATCAGAAGCGAAGTCAATCCAAAAACGAGCCACTGTATCAACATGCATATTAGGAAGATAAGCATTGACAGGAACAAAAGCGTAAAGAAAATAAGCAGCTCTTAAAAGCGTATGATCTCTCGTACCTTGTGGAAAAAATCCAAAGTCCTTATTTATCCGGGGAAAAGCGGGAAAATCAGGGTTTTTTGCAGGAGCATCTATCACTTGAGCAAACACATCTCGTTCAAGCTTTATCGCATCTCTCTCTTGAGAGTTGACATATATCATTCTCTTTTTATTCATGCTAAAGCGCAGCACACGATCTTCCAAACTGGGTTCATCATTAGTAAAGATCACACCGTCTACATGTGTCGTCTCAAACAAATCCTGAGCCCTCTTAATCATCTCTGGAGGAAATTTGCTCCTATCTAACGATTCCTGATTATCTGACCGCAAAAATTGCTTTATCACAAGGTTTGTATTTTTTTGCGCATAATATTCAGCGTTCTTTTGGT
>Ga0209544_1001515_pt1 | contig 25026 bp, 22 predicted proteins | sample MesohylPK_FD_187297 | JGI IMG/M metagenome (GOLD analysis project Ga0209544, IMG submission 187297) | Host-associated microbial community of the marine sponge Aplysina aerophoba from Gulf of Piran - sponge mesohyl, lysed by proteinase K... | ecosystem: Host-associated > Porifera > Sponge >...
CGACCCGTCCCGTCCTCAATGCCGGGGGCTGCCGCTCTGGTACCGGGCGCGCCGCGAAGCCGGAATCGAGGATGTGCGCCTGCACGACCTGCGTCATACCGTGGCCAGCCAGGCGGCGATGAACGGCGTGCCGCTGCCGGTCGTCGCCCGCCTGCTCGGCCACAGCAATGTGAGCATGACCATGCGCTACGCCCATGTCGGCGACCGGGAGATCGAGGCCGCGGCCGAACGGGTCGGGCGGGCGGTGTATTCCGCCATGGGACTGAGCCTTCAAATGCACCCCTTGGATACGCCGAACGGCGGATCGTCCGGATAACGCACCCGTTTCATCCGCTTCACGGCCGCGAGTTTCCGCTGGTCGAGATCGCATCGGTGATGGGGGTGGGGCGGGTTCATTACACGGCTGACGACGGGACGCTGCGCACGATCCGTCAGGCCTTCACCAGCGCCGCAGCGGTGGATCCGTTCGCGAGGGTAGCGGCGGGCCGGTCGGCGTTTCGGGTGTCGGATCTGCTCGCGTTGGCGGCATTGCTGGACAGCCTGGACGGAGACGATGGCGCCGGGAGGGAGGGCGGTAGCGGGACGGGGACTGTCAAGGAGATTTTGCCGCGTGTGTAAGATCATTTTTGCGCATAAGCGGGAAGTGCAGCACACTGAAGTGGCTGAAGAGGTGGCATAGATTGAGTATATGCTTGGCATTTCAGCCGATTTTCTCCTGTGCAGGGGAAAACGAGACTTGATGCGGTGGTAAGTATGTGCATAAATATATTTACATACCTTTCCCGACGGAGCCCGTGCGATGGCCAGACGCCCCGCCGACGCAAAGACCCGTTCCCTCAAGGAGCACGGCTGCCTGAACCCGAACGCGGAGGCGGTACGCGACGAGCTGTTCCTGTCGAACCCGTTCTTCGACCCGCGCGACCTGATCCAGGTCAGGTACGAGATGCTGCGCCGCGTGCGCGAGGACGGCGTGCCGGTAAGCCACGCGGCCGCGAGCTTCGGCGTCTCGCGACCCACCTGGTATCAGGCGCAGCGCGCCTGGGAAGCGGGCGGGCTGCCGGGCCTGCTGCCGGACCGCCCGGGGCCGCGCCGGGCGCACAAGCTCAGCGACGAGGTGGTCGAGGCGCTGCGGGCGGCGAAGAGCGAACAACCGGAACTGACCGCCGCCGAGCTGGCCGAGCTGGTGCGCGCACGCTTCGCCATCTCGGTTCATCGCCGCAGCATCGACCGTGCCCTCGCGCGGGGAAAAAAACGATGACGATGCACAACCCGCCCTGCGCCGCGCTCGCCGCGGCGGAACATTCCGCCTACGGGCACGGTTACGAGCGGATGCGCCGTCATGCCGTCGAGCCCGGCGCCGGCCACGACCGCCACGGGCTCGCCGTGGTGGCGCTGCGCGGCGTCGCGGCCTGGCTGCACGCCTTCGCCACGCTGCCCGCCCCGACGGCCGCTCTGTGCCCGGCGGCCTCGCCCGGGCCATTGCCCACCGGGGTCGAGACGTCGGCGATCGACATCCTGATCGCCATGCTCAGGGGCCATATAGGGAGGGAAGCCGCATGAACCCCGCTCACCAGAAGGTGGCCGCGAGCCACCTGAGCCGCGATGCCTACCTGTATGTGCGCCAGTCCACTCAGCGCCAGGTGTTCGACCATGGCGAGAGCACGCGCCGCCAGTACGCGCTGCGGGAGCGGGCGGTGGCGCTGGGCTGGCCGACCGAGAGCATCGTCGTGATCGACAGCGATCTCGGTCTTTCCGGCGCCGACAGCGACCGCAAGGGATTCCAGCGCCTGGTCGCCGAGGTCGGCATGGGCCGGGTCGGGATCGTGCTCGGGCTCGAAGTGTCCAGGCTCGCGCGCAACTCCACCGAGTGGCACCGCCTGCTCGAGATCTGCGCCCTGAGCGAGACGCTGATCCTCGACGAGGACGGCGTCTACGATCCCGCCGACTTCAACGACCGGCTCCTCCTGGGGCTCAAGGGCACAATGTCCGAAGCTGAGCTTCACATGATGCGCCTCCGGCTGCGCGGCGGACTGCTGGCCAAGGCCAAACGCGGGGAGTTGAAGCTGGCGTTGCCGATGGGGCTCATCTACGACCCGCTCGACCGGGTGGTGCTCGATCCCGACGAGCAGGTGCAGCACAGTCTGCGCCTGCTGTTCGATACCTTGACCCGGACCGGATCGGCCAGCGCCACGGTCAGGCATTTCAACAACGAGAAGCTGCTGTTTCCGTACCGTCCTCGCAGCGGGCCGCACAGGGGCGAACTGCACTGGAAGCCCCTGAGGTTCTCGCGCGTGCGGACGATCCTGCGCAACCCGCGATACGCCGGCGCTTTCGCATACGGGCGCACCCACGGCCGGCGGCGGCCCGGCGGCGGCAGTGAGAAGAAATCCCGGGCACGCGAGGAATGGACGGTCCTGCTGCGCGATGCCCACCCGGGCTACATTACCTGGGAGCGGTTCGAGCAGAACGAGCGCCAGCTCCGGGACAATGCCCAGGCTTATGCCGCGGTCGAGCGACGCGGCGCCCCGCGCGAAGGACCCGCGCTGCTGCAGGGTCTGGTCGTCTGCGGCGTGTGCGGCAGGAACATGACGGTGCGCTACAAAACCGCAAAAGGGCAACAAAACCCCTGGTATCTGTGCAACCACGAAAGGGTCGAGACGGCGAGCGCGGAGAATTGCCAGAGCATATCCGGCGGCGTCATCGACCGGGCGATTGGCGAGCTGCTGGTGGAACTGATGACACCGCTCACGCTGGACGTCGCGTTGCAGGTACAGGACGAGCTCGCCGCCCGCGCCGGGGAGGCCGATCTGTGGCGCGCTCAGCAGGTGCGGCGCGCCCGCGAGGAAGCCGACCTGGCCCGGCAGCGGTTCATGCAGACCCATCCCGACAACCGCATGGTGGCCGACGTGCTGGAGGCGGAGTGGAACGCGAAGCTTCGGGCGCTCGACGAGGCCCAGCGCGAGCTCGAGCGCAGCCGCGCCGAACCGGGCCAGGGATTGGACGACGGCCAGCGCCAGCGGATCCTCGCGCTGGCCAGCGACTTCCCCCGCCTGTGGAACGACCCGGCGACGCCGCACCGCGAGCGCAAGCGGATGGCGCGGCTGCTGATCGAGGACGTGACCCTGACCAAGGCCACGCGCAGCCTGGGGGTGCGACTGCGCGGCGGCGCGACCCGACAGATCGCCTGGACGCCGGACCCTCACCCGTCCCAGCGCCACAAGACCAGCGACGAGGTCGTCGCCGAGATCGACAGGCTGATGAACGATCACAACTATGGCGAGATCGCAGCGATCCTCAACCAGCGCGGCTACCGAACCGGACACGGCTGCGCCTTCAATCCGATGTTGGTCAGGGTGGTCCGGGTCAACTACGCTCTCAAGTCCCGCCGTGATCGGCTGCGCGAACGCGGGCTGCTGACGGCCCTGGAAGTCGCCGACCGGTTCGGAGTGTCCGACGACACGGTACACAGATGGCAGAGGGCCGGGCGGCTGCGCGCACACGCCTACAGCGACAGACCCCGATACCTGTACGAAATCCCCGATCCACAACCGACCGAATGGCCAGGACCAAGCCCAAAACAGGGACCTTTCCCCGATCTTGCCGACCAACGGAGTAGTGAGGTGCAGTATGGAACGTAGTCTTGGCGGGTGACCCGTCCGAGGCATGACAAAACGACCTCAGGCCGATACAATCATCGCCATACGAGATTCATACCCGGATCGGATGGCATCCTCTTGAATTGGAAAGGATTAGTTTCGTCCGTTCTCACGATCAGTCCTTCCCATTAGGCCCTTGCCCCATGAATCAACCCTAACGCGTGGGAGCGCTCATACCCTTGGTAGATCTGTATGTCGCCTTGTTCTCGATCCCTTTTTCGATTGTGATGTTTCTAGGCATCAGATGGCTTTGGTTCCGATACAAGCTCGTACCTTATTCCAAGAACATCGTTATGTCTGATGCTTGGCTAATCTCTGCCTCCTCTTCTATATTTCCGTTTTTCGTTGAAATTGTTCCTTTACTTGAACAAATGTGTCTTACTGCTGGGCAACAGAGTGCATTGCAACCATTCCGTATTCTTATTGCCTTGTGGGCTACGTTAGGTGCTGTAGGTATATTACTTGGGGGCGAAAATGGTCGAAAAGTCAGCGCCTCGATACTTGTGTATGCTCTCTTAGTTGGTGCCTCGTTTCGTGTTGTGGTAGGTAATGATCCTTGTCAAAGTGAGGCTACGGCTATCGTTGTAAAGGCTCCAGATGTCGAGTTATTGACGATAGCTGGTTGGGTCCTTGTTGCCATCCCATTTACCGCCTCGCTACTGTACATATGGGAGTTTATCTCTCGTAAACATCGTGAGCGCCGGGGTCGCTACCGCTCTGACGATTGAGTTTCCAAGTCTCTGAAAGGCAAGGGATCGACTATGAACATGTTGGGGAACGGGAAAGGTAGCCCCGATGGATGTGAATCTCGTATGGCGATGATTGTATCCGACAACGCTCATTCAATGCCAATGGCCGCAAGCAATTTGTCTAAGCTCTCGGCTACCTCGTAACGCGCGGGATTGTCTCCGGTCTGGAGTGCCTTGAAATGCTTCCTGCCGCATTCGATCTTTGCGGCCTCGTTGAGCCGCAGATCGTCGAGTAGCGTGCTTCCCTTCGTTTCGACAACGAGGTACAGCCGTTCACCTGCATCGGAATCGACCAGAACCGCCCAGTCCGGGTTGTAGGTTCCGAGAGGCGTCGGAACGGTGAACCAGCCGGGAAGCTTGGCATACACCTTGATAGCGGTGTTCCTTTCCAGCTCGTCTGCAAACCGTTGCTCGATTCTGGATTCGTAGACGACCTTCTCGTAGACCGACTTCTCCGCATCGAGCATATTCTTGATATAGCCGGTCAATTCTTTTCGCTGGAACAGCTCCTGCGCGTAGTAGGACGTATTCCCTATCCGTTGGTATTTGATGCCGTCCACCAGCGCTTTCTGCTTGCAGCGATTGATGGCCTGCGCGGCAAGCTCGATGAACTGCTGCGGATTGCGCCTGAAGTCGTCGAGACGCCGGCTGCCGACCAGGATTCTGTGGATGCTGCGGCGGGTGAGTTGTGTCCGGTCCTGAAGCTCGGTGAGCAGATCGGGCAGTTCGATCTCGGACTCTTCGAGAACGACCGTCGCCGCGCCGTCGATCTCCGTCGCCTCCACGCCTGCCTGACCGATTGCTATGTCCGCCTTGCGCCATTGCAGCCGGGTCCGGGGGATCCGCGCAGTATTCCGCATTGCGGCGGCCGACTTTTCCAGCAGGGCTTCGTTGTCGAAGGACACGCGGTAGGTCGTCCTGTGCTTGATGCGGTCCCATAGCGCCTTGAACTCCGGACTATCGAGCACGGCCTGGCGCGGGCGGACGGTCTGGCGCTCGTCGGCATTCTTGATTTCAAGGCGCCCCGCAAGTCTTCGTAGCACGGAAGCGATTCCAGCACGCTGCGCCGAAAACTCGTCGGGCAGGGCCAAACTGTCATCCCTGAGCGCCTTTCGAAGAGTCTCCTGAATTCTGCCCTTTGCGTCGATGTAGCCTTGGACCCGCAGATGGTCGTAAAGAACCTGCGACTGGTCGAATCCGAGGGCTGTCGTTTCTTCGCCGTCGACGACAACCGGAATCTGGGCGAACTGGTGCGGCTCGACGATGCCAAAGCGGATTCCGGTGTCCTCCTCTATCTCGCGTTGCAGGTTCTCGGCAAACTCTTCGAAGCTCTCCCTGGCGATAACCGTCAGCGTATTCACCTCGAAACCGCGCCGGCGCTCACCGTCCCGGTTCACGCAAAGGCGAAGCCCGCGTCCGATCGTCTGCCGCCGCTCCCGCTCGGTCTGAATGTCACGCAAGGCGCATATCTGGAAAACATTGGGGTTGTCCCACCCCTCGCGCAGCGCCGAGTGCGAGAAGATGAATTTGAGCGGCTCGTCCAAGCTCAGCAGCTTTTCCTTCTCCTTCATGATGAGGTTGTAGGCGCGCTCGGCATTGTCGCGATTGGCCTGGTTGTTCTCAGCGGTGTCCGTCCAGCCGCCTTTCCTGTCTATGGAAAAGTAGCCGTCGTGGACTTCCCCAGCCGTCGCCGAAAGGTCCACTTCCTGGAACAGCGATTGATAATCGGGATGGCCCGAGAAACGCCGATACTCTTCCTCGAAGATCCGGGCGTAGTCGCCCTTGACCGGATTGCCGGCCTCGTCATAGCGGCGATAGCGGTCAACAGCGTCGATGAAGAACAGGCTCAGCACCTTGATCCCCTGCGGGCGCAGCCGTTTTTCCTTGTCGAGATGCTCGCGAATCGTTCGGCGGATCATCTGGCGTTGGATGGCAGCGGCGTCTACATCGCCCCAGGCTTCGCCTTCCCGGAGGAAGCACTGGCCGCCCGGTACGCGAAGCTCGACGGACGCATGTCCCTTTCCCACCCGGATCTCGCCGATGCGGCAATCGCGATAGACAGCGCGGCCGGTCTCCTGTTCAAGATCGTCGCCGTCCTGAACCGTCCTTTCACGGCGACGCACATGTCCGGCGGCTTCAACATCGAGTTCCACTTTCGCGCTGATGACGCCGCGCCTGTTGCTTGTCGAGATCAGCCGGACATAGGGCCTGTTGTGGGCGTCTTCGATGGTGCCGGATGCGACTTCAATCTGCTTGACCAGCTTGCGCTCATAGGCATCCACGGCGTCCAGGCGGTAGACCATGTGGTGCTTGTCCGCGTGGGTGGCCGAGTAGCGCAGCGTGCAAAGCGGATCCATGGCATTCAAGGCTTCCTTGCCCCGCCCAGCAAGGCCGCCGTCCACACTCTGCGGCTCGTCAACAATCAGTATCGGCCGCGTGGCGCTGATGAGATCGATCGGCATTTCGCCGCCGGTCTTCTCGCTGTCCTTGTAGAGGCTGTTGACGTCCTTCTTGTTGATCGCCCCGACCGTCACCACCATAACTTGGATCTGTGGACTGGTCGCGAAATTGCGTACCTGGCCGAGCTTCGCCGAATCGTAGAGGAAGTACTCGAACGGCACACCCGAGTAGAGCGCGCGGAAGTGATCGTCAGTCATCTGGAGCGACTTGTAGACGCCTTCCTTGATCGCGACCGACGGCACGACGATGACGAATTTGGTGAAGCCGTAGCGTTTGTTCAGTTCGAAGATCGTCCGCAGATAGACATAGGTCTTGCCGGTTCCGGTCTCCATCTCCACGGTGAAGTCTCCGGACACCAGCGACCCGGACGGAGGCAGTCCGTTGCGAAGCTGGATGTCCTTCAGGTTGGCGAGAATCTCGTCGTCGAGCAGCGTCAACCGGTTGCCGACGCCGAGATCGTTGCGGGCGAAGGCCAGCCTTTCCTGCGGATCGCGCCAGTCCTGCGTGACCGTGAATTCCGTCCGGCAGGTTTCTTGCCCGCGAAACAGGTCGCAGACGGCTTCCACCGCCTGCAACTGGAAATCAAGGTCGGGCTCGAAACGGAGCTTCATCATACCGGCGGGACCCTCGCCTGCGTTGCTGCGTCTTCCGGTCAGGCCAGCATCAGGCGCTCGCCCTTAGGCTGCGGGACCGGCCGTCCCAGTTCCTGCGCCCGGTCGATCCAGAACCCCATGGCGTCCTTGATATTCTGCAACGCGGTTTCCTGATCGTCGCCATGCGCCGTGCAGCCGGGCAATTCCGGGGCCTCGGCGACGAATGCCTGATCCTCGTTGCTCCAGTAGAGAATGATCTCATATTTGTGCATCAGTCATCTCCTCCCAGCTTGTATTTCAGGATCAACTGCCGGACCTGCCTCACCTGATAGGGTTTGGCGTGCCCGCCCCGGCTTTGCAGGTTGACTATTTCCACGATGCCGTTCTTGTCGAACAGGTGATGGCTCCCGCGTATGCGCTCCTCAAACCCCAGATACGCCATCAAGGCGCGCAAGTCGGAGAAGCGTATGCTCGCGTCCGACCGTCCGCGGAGGATGGTGTGCAGCAGACGTTCATGCCGGTTCATGCGCCGTCATCTCCAACCCGTCCGTATCACAGGCTTCGCACGTTACCGATGCCGCGCTGTTTGAGAGTTTCGGCCAGATTGGTCTTGGCGACATCGTCCGCGAAAGCGCTGTCCCGGAAGACGACCGTGCATTCGCCGGCGGGCGCGAGCGCGTCTTTCCAGTCGGCGATGCCCGCCGCCAGCGCCTCCACATCGTCGCGAGCGATCGCTTCGTCAAGGCAGGCGAACAACGTGCCGGCACCGACCGAATTAACGGACATGCCTGCGATGGTCTTTGTCTCGATGGGAACACAGAGATCGAGCCCAAGCTTCAGAAGCAGCTCATAGAGAATGTCCTGCTCGGTCCGGCCCGGCTCGATATGGTCGAGGCCCGCTAACAGCGCACCTTCCAGATCGTCAGGGTTCGGGTCCCAGGCACGAATGTTGGAAGTGTCGAGTTTGAAGACGCGGAACCCGAGGTCGCCACAATATCCCGGGTTTTGCCGCCCCATACGAGACGCTGCTGCCTTTAACCGTATCTTGGTGATGTCCGCAATAGTGGAGAATTTTGGATTCCCCTTTATTGGTTCATCTAATTGAATCATGACGAATCGGCAAGATCGGTTGAAATCCATATTTATCTGAAACACAGCGTGACCTGTTGTTCCACTTCCTGCAAAAAAGTCGAGGATGATTGCATCCGACATATCCCCAATTGTGGCCACAATGGTATCATAAACAGCCCAAAGGCTCTTGGGAAAGGTAAACGGAGAATTTGGAACAAGATCCCCTACTAATACAGTCCCATATTCGTTTGCATCGTATCTCCTATCGTTCCATACAGTTTTATGTAGTGCAAAATTCTTACCAATTTCTATCTCATAACCACGCTTAGTCTTTTTCGGTCGTAAATGACTACTAATTTCTTCTACTGATTGCCTTGCGTACCTCCACTTGCGTTCAATGCCCCCCCTATCAATCGGATATACAAATGACACTTCATCGCGATATTCCGTTTGCTGTGGATGAAAATCATCGTTACATACATCTCCAAATCCTATGATAATTCCATTTCTCACCAATACAGGATAGAAACAATTCTTGGCATCTTTTCTCTCCGATTCTGTTCCCCAATTGCGAAATTGGGACCACGAAATGTCTGCATCATCGATCACTTTATTCGAAATATATTTTTCTCCTTGTGGATAGACGAATAAAGCATATTCATGGACATATGAAAAATTTTTCCCTTGAATACCCCTAGGATTATGTACAATTGGGACGCAAACATGCTCATAATTTCCCTCTTCAAATATTTCCTTGAGGATCATACCAAGTTGATTTACCTCGTTATCGTCAATTGTACAAATTAGAACTCCATCTCTCGAGAGCAAATTTCTTGCGAGCTTAAGTCTTGGATAAATCATGGATAACCAATTTGCATGAAATCGGCCGCCGATCTTTGGGTTCGTTGTAAGTCTATTTCCTCCATTCATTTGTCCGGTAAATTCAAGATAATTGCGAATGCCATCGCTGTAGTCATTAGAATAAATTAGATTGGTTCCAGTATTGTAAGGAGGATCAATGTAGATGACCTTGATACGGCGGCTATAACTTTTCTGAAGGAGCTTCAGCACTTCCAGATTGTCGCCCTCGATCATCAGGTTCTGCGTCGTGTCCCAATCGACGCTGTCCTCGGGGCAGGGGCGCAGCGTCCCGGTGGAGGGGGTGAGCGCGTGTTGTCGCGCGCGCCGTTTGCCGTGCCAATTGAGGCCGTATTTCTCGTCGCCATCGTCCACGGCATCACCGAGAAGCTGGCGGAGCACCGCAAGATCGACCTTGCCTTCGGCAAATGCCTCGGGGAACAGCGCTTGCAAGCGTTCCAGATTGTCGGCGACGAGATCCGCAGAGCGGGTTTCCGGGTCGCCGGCGACGAACTTGTCCATGATGCGCCTCTAACTCACAGTCTGGCCCGAGCGGTGTCGCGATCGGCGCGCAGACGTGCAAGCTCCACATTCAGTTCCGCCCTGCGGGACATCTGCGTCTCCTTGTTTGCAGCGGACTGGATACCCGCAATCCTGTTGTCGAGCCACCGGTAATCGCGGAGCGCCGCTTCCCTGTCGGCGGCCGCCGCCGTTGTGTCCGGGAGGTGAAACTCGCCCGTAATCCCGGCTGCGCGAAACGCCTGCACCGTGTCGATCCAGCCCCGATACAGGTCCAGGAGTGTGCTGCGGGGCTGGCGCACCAGAGCGAGAGCGTCGCGGAAGGCCGCCAGCAGTTTGGAGGAACAGTCGCCACAGATCTCCGCGACGACGATCTCCCCGTCGATCACGGTCCTGCCTGCTTCACCCCGAGACCGGCGCTTGTGGGCCAGGGAGAGTTCCGGCGTCCCCTCGCGCCGGACGATCAGAAGCACCGGGTAGGGCACGGCACGATGAACCAGTTGGACGATACGTTCGCCGCGCACGGTTGCACGCAGATCGAGTTTCAGAACGGCAATTTCGAGGTACTCACGCTTGTCGTCCCGATATTCGGCGATCCCAACGGTGGCCGGCTTGAGGGCCGCGAGCCATCTCAGCTCCTCGATTCCTTCCCGGATGCCCCGACGGTCGCCGGCCGCGAACACGCCGTTCTCTATCAGCAGCGTCTTGGGAACGCGGCGGTCGATGAGCGCATTCGAGGGGATCGCCAGCGCTTCGAACGGATCGAATGACATCATGCCGTATCTTCGGCCAGCACAACGAGAAACGCTACTACCTCAAAATCGTCGATGCCGGCGAACTCGCCGGCCATCGCGTACGTCCCGCCCGGCGAAAACAGGCTGGCGATCGCGCGCTCATCGCCCGCGCCGACGATGGAGGACACGGCGGTGGCGAGCAGACGCTGCATGGCCTGCATATCCCCGCCCCGGCCGGTGGCGGCGTCGAAGCGGGCGCAGCCAATGGCGTCTGGCATGTCCTTGCCGACACAAAGCCGCTTCAGGCGATCGAGAACCGCCTTGGCGTGGGTGAACGGCAGAAGCACCGATCCGTCGTCGCTGACATGCACCAGATAGTGCGGCGCCAGCGGGTAGCCCGGCTGGAACCGGGTCTCTGCCGCTCCGCCCTCGGCGCGCAGGCAGAAGATTGCGCCGGGAGGAATATCGTCATCCGCCGTGACCGTGACCGCGTGCATGCCGAACGGAACAGAGTCCAGCGCCTCGGGATCGACTCTTCGATAGTCGGCCAGGTCAATGCGAAAATCCGTCAGGGTCAGATCGGCGATCGAAACCCCCGACGACAGGTCTTCCAGATCGATGACAGCATCCTGAAGCTTCAGAAGCTGCTTCCGGCGGTACTCCAGATCGTTCATCGGGTCACCGGACTGCTGCTCGATCAGGTTTTCCTCGCCTGTCGCTGAAATGTCGAGCAGCACCATGCGGCCGCTCACGCGCTGTTCCAGGCGGAGATACTCCTCCAACTCCATGTTGGGCCAGAAATTGGCCAACTGAATGCGCTCGTTGGGCGAGCCGATGCGGTCGATGCGGCCAAAGCGCTGGATGATGCGGACCGGATTCCAGTGAATGTCGTAATTGATGAGCCAGTCGCAGTCCTGGAGGTTCTGGCCCTCGGAGATACAGTCTGTCGCGATCAGGAGATCGATCTCGCCTTCGTCCGCGAGATCGTCCGGCCGTTCCCTGGTTCGAGGCGCGAAGGCGGCCAGAATGGATGCCAGATCGCGTCGCAGACCAGGCAGGGTCGTCCGGTTACGCCCAGCTCCGGTCACGAGTGCGGATTGTACTCCCAGACAATCCTGCACCCACGGCGCCAACGCTTCGTAGAGATACTGCGCGGTGTCGGCAAAAGCCGTGAATACGATGACCTTGCGATTGCCGGTGTTGATCGGGTCGCGGCATTTGCGACCGATCGACTCACGCAGCTCGGCCAGCTTGGCGTCCCGATCCGCGGTCACCTGGCAGGCCGAGGCGTGAAGCGTCGCCAGCCGGTTGCGGTCTTCGATCAGATCCTGCCGCCAGCGGACCGGGTCGACGTCCTGCAGCAGCACCTTCACCTTTCGGCCGACCAGGAGGTTCTCGAAGGCCGGGTCCTCGATGTCGATATCCGCGATATCGATTTCTTCGAGTTCGTCCTCCCGGTCCTCGATGCGCGCCAGGAGCAGATCAACATCGGCAAGCTGGCGCTGCACCGTCAGGGCGAATGAGGCGACTGAGCTCTCCATGCGTTTCAGCGCGTTCACGCGAAGGAGTTGAACGAGGCTTTCCTCACGGTCCAGCTGCCGGAAGGTTCCGCCTCCGGCGCGAAGTCGGGTGCTGTATTTCTCGTCATACGCTTCCCGCCTGTGCGGCAGGACATAGCGGAGCGGCGCATAAGCGGCGAGATTCAGGCGGCGAATTTCCGCATTGATCTTGCCTATCGAGGGAAACTCTCCGGCAAGATCGACATCCGGCTTCACATTGATCGGCTTCAGACGTTCCGGAAAGCGGCCGGTCTCGCGGTCTCCATAGTACTTTTCCAGATGACGGCGAGAGCGGGCTATCGTGAGGCGATCCAGAAGAGTGAAGTAATCGAACCCCAGCATATCCACTAGCCGGGACGGCGTGCGCTCGGTCTCGTCCAGTTGGAGCCAACGGTTGAACTGCCTCTGCGCTTGCTGTGTCGTGCCGTCGATGCTGGACACACCGCAATCCGCGAGCGCCGTGTCCTCGCCCTCGGTGGCGAAGGCGATCTGGTTGCGCAAGTCCGCCAGGCGATTGTTCACCGGCGTAGCCGTCAGCATGAGCACGCGCGTCTTCACGCCCTCCCGGACGATCCGGCGCATCAGCCGGTCGTAGCGCGTCTCGCTGCCTTGCCGGGGCGAGCGCTTGTTGCGAAAATTGTGCGACTCGTCGATGACGACCAGATCGTAGTTGCCCCAAGTCACGTGGGCGAGGTCGATATCGCCCGACAGGCCGCCGTCGCGCGACAGGTCGGTGTGGTTGAGAATGTCGTAGTTGAAACGGTCGCGCGCGAGGATGTTGCGGCGGTCGTTAGCGCGGTAGAGGCTCCAATTGTCGCGCAGCCGCTTCGGGCAAAGCACAAGTACGCGGTCATTGCGCAGCTCATGGTACTTGATGATGGCCAGCGCCTCGAAAGTCTTGCCGAGCCCGACGCTGTCGGCAACGATGCAGCCGCCGAACCGCTCAAGCTTGTCGACCGCGCCGACGACCCCGTCGCGCTGAAACTTGAACAGTCTCTTCCAGACTTCCGTATCACGAATTCCGGTCGCTGACCTGACGATCCGCTCCTCGTCGAGGGCACCGTCCTCGGATCGAAGCATGTGATGCAGGATCAACGCGTAAATGCTGGAGGGAGCCTGGTGCGCAGAGAGCCGATGTAAGGCTCTCACCAGATCCGACTTTGCGGTGGCGTCTTCCGGGAGGCCGGACCACTGCGCATCGAACCACTCGCCGAGCCGTTCGGACTCCTCGGGCGTTTCAGACGCTTGGATCAGATTGAGCGGGTTGCCCGGAGCGACGCCCAATCCATCGGTGCTAAAGGAAAACGAGCCGAGCAGGGCCTGCGCCGCCCGGCCGTCGCCGTTGCGCAGCACGATTGCCCCTTGCGGCACCGGCGATTTCGCCCTGCGTACCTCGACCGCCTTCTCGATCCAGGCTGCACAACGGCCGGCAAGCCAGCGGCCCGACAGGCGATTGCGCGCCGCCCGGTCCGCATCGGAACCCAGAAGATCGACTTCGGCATCGTCAGGCGGCAGGACTAGCCGTGCGCCCGCAAGTCGCGATAAGTCCCCGGCGAGTTCGCCGAATGCGAAGAGAGACAGCGTTCGGGAAGCGAAATCGACCCTATAGCCGGAGCGGAGCCGGGCCCGGAGGATATCGACCACGCGATCGGTTCCGCGGTTGGAAACGATCCTCATTGCGGTTCGGCGGTCAAGGTTCCGAGCGTCTCGATACCCGCGCTGGCGAAGTCGCCAGCAGTCCGCATTGGGGTGGTAAGCCGGCTGGCAACCACCGAGGTGCAGAGAAAGCCGGCTATCCCAATTACGCCTTTGTGGCATCTCCGAAAATAGATCGGATTCTTCGCCAAATCACAGTTCGGTGACTGCATCGACAATTCCTATATTCTGGAGTTGTCTCGAGGGAACGGTCAACTTATCGCTATTAGCTCGACACAAAATGGACAACTAAACCAATCTAGGTTATATTCCCCTTTGTATCTTCTGGGCCATCGCCTCTTCGCTCCACAATGAAACTTCATTTGCAGACCATTTGGGTTAAATCTACGATATATTCCCTCTTGAATTTCACTCCTTTCGTGACTCAGATTCTTTAGAGACTGTCCTGCATTCTCTCCACTACTCTGTATCATGAATGTCAGATACCCTCGTTTCAACGATCCGTCTCTTGCCGGACCGCACTCAAGAAGAAGGTCACGAATCCTTCTCAAATCTAAAAGGCTATTGTCTTCGTCCCAATTTCGCTTCACTTCTACCACGTGAATTGGTCGGCCACGAGGAGACAGGATAACAATGTCACATCGATTGCCGTCATTCATGTTTCCGCGAGGGCGTCCAGGTCTGGGATTTCTTCCCGACCACCAAACGATATGTTCAAATGACAGTTCGGAAACAGACACCTGTCGACGCGGAAGATTGTGGTGCAGTGTTTCCAGAATGGTGGAGACTACATACCTCTCGACGCCCACGTCGGTTATCCACCAACCGCCGGTCCAACGTTCATAGCGCTTGTTTGCAAGTTGCATTCCGTCGAGGAGTAGATCAGCGATTGGCATTGTCTTCCCACTTGTTGTCTCGTCCGAGAGGTCTGGCCGATGGTGACGGTCACAGGCAAGGCTTGCAGCACTCGGGTGTAATTCAAATAGCATATACGTTCGCTCGATCAAGCGAAGGCATGAATACGGCTCCGATCATTTCCGCGCGCGCGTCACCGAACACGGAACGGAGCCTTGGCGTTTCCTTGCTGGTGCACTTCGACGGCGCGGCGGGCGGAACGTCATCAAGGCGATGGAGACGTTCTTGCCGCGCTCGGCGCGCCGTTTGGATGCGGGAATTTAGTATCGGGCGGGGACAGATCAATCGTCAGGCCTCGAAGCTGGGCGACGGAGGCGGGGCGAGGCTGGGGCTGGAAGACTTCCAGCGTGACCTGGATTTCGACCTGCAAGCCTTCGCCCGCCGCTCCTTCGGAACCTTCCAGGAGACGCCGGTGAAGGTGGTCCTCCGCTTCAACGCCAGAGCCGCCCCCGACGCCGCAACCTTACTCTTCCACCCGGACCAGACTGTGAATAAGAACAACGACGGAACAGTAACGGTCCGCTTTGAAGCCGGCGGCCTCGACGAAATGTGCTGGCACCTCGTCACCAGGGGCGACAGCGTGACCGTGGAGCGGCCCGCGAAGCTCCGGCAAAGGCTCGCGGCGATGTGCGACGCCCTTGCGGCATATCATGGATCGGAGTAAATGCTGTGCGCAGTTAGCCATTCCTTACGGCTTTCCGAGAACGGTGCTTCACCAACCGGGATTTCGACGATTACGGGAGACAACAATGCCTCAGATTCTAATTGACGCAACCTGGAAGTACGAACAAGAAGTCGGCAGTTGGGGAGGCAAGGAATTCATACCATGCGATATTAGCAACCCCGAACACTTTGCTACTACGCGCCAATTCTGGAAGCACACAAACCCAAAGCAATGGATAACATTCAATGTCATTACAAAAATTGAAGGAGGTGATCCTATGGAAATACATATAGAATACGACGGCGATCAAAATCAGCATTTGCCTCAAGATATTTGTGAGGAAGTCGAATGGGGGAAACATATCATTATCGTGCAGCAAGGTAAAACCGAGGGCCCATCTACCTGGATAGATGCGGACCGCAACGATTGGCAAGGCCCTGGATGGAATAGCATAGGGATAATCGGGGAACATCGCAGGGAAACAACGACTAGGCTCCAGAAAAAGCAAGCTGAATTCAGGGAAATGTTGCTGGCCAGCGACGGTTCTTGCGCTGTGACAGGTGAAATGTTCCATGACGTATTGGAAGCGGCGCACATTGTGGCGGCGCGAGATGGCGGTCAGGAAATTCCCGAAAACGGCATCCTCTTGCGCGCAGACCTTCATCGGCTCTACGACGCAGACCCTCCGAGGTTTGCAATTTGTCCTGAAACAGGCCAAATCGTTATAGCTGAGGGTTTCGACTATGGAGGATTCGATCTGAGAGAATGCCAGATAGAAGAAACAATACACCAACGAATCAGCGAAGCGCTTCACTGGGTTTGGCAACAAGGGGAGGACTGACGATCTGGTCGGCTGTGCTTGGTGTCCTTGGGTTACAGCGAAACTCTGATTCGTCACCTCTTTTCGATGACGCCGGCAGCGCGGCAACGGTCGGCCAGTTCCTTCTTGAGCACCAGGGCGAGGAAGGAGCAGAAGACGTGGCCAGTATGGACCGGGGGCGGGCGCGCGCTTCAGCCTCGGTCATGACGGCCGCGTCGCCGACGATCTTCCAGACCCGATGGCCCCTATGCTGGCTGTGGATGAAATACCGCTTCGTGCCCAAGGGCGTGATGCGGACGCCGTATCCCTTCAGTTCCGTATCCCGAACATTACGGACGGTCTTGCGGGGCCGGACGGCATCGACCCGGTGCTGGGTGCACGACATTGCTGTAGACCGAGTCCGGATCGAGCGCGCGGTCGAGCCGGCCGCCGCCGCGATTGTTGGCGACCGGGCGGAAGAGCGGAGCGGAGGGGTCCCGACCGTGGCCCGCCCGGTGGAGATAGTCCCCGAACCGCTGCTCGGTCTCGGGATGCAGCGTCGCGATGCGCATCCGGCCCCGGTTGCCGGCGACCTTCAGGCAGGGCCGGCCCTCCATGCGGACGAGATCGCCCACGCTGAGGCTGCATAGCTCCTCGCGGGTCAGCCCCTGGCAGAGCATGACGGCAAGGATGGCGCGGTCGCGCAGGCATGACCTTCGATACCGACACCTTCGAGATTGAGCAGCAGTGCGTCACCGCGGCCGTCTGCGAGAACGCCGCGCTGTTCGGCGCAGCGCCCGAACGCGGCGAGATCGACACTGGCATCGACGCAATGCTGGTTGCCGGCGGGCAGCCGCCTCCGCAGGCCCTGCAGAAAAACGCCTCCGTCGCCGAGGCCGAGGGGCGCATCACCGCCCATGTCGACCGCCTTGCTGGCCATATCGAGCCCACCGCCAGGGCCATGCCGGAACTATGGAAGATGGCGAAAACCGCCGCCACCGTTCCGGACGATCTCGCCAAACTCCTGGAAGCCGTCGGGGAACTCGAAAAGCGCCAGCGCGAGCTGGCGGGCAAGACCTCCGATCACACGCTCGGCCTCGTCCGGCTCGAGGGCCAGCTTACCCGGAAGCTGGACGAAGCGACAGGCGACAAGGCCGGGCATTTCCAGGCAGAGGCGCAAAGCGTCCGCCAGGGGATGGAACGGACCGCCGCAATCGTCCTCGAACGGCGTCGCCTCTCCAGGCGCATGCGCTGGATCGTGGCGGGCGCAATCCTGCTCGGCGCCCTCACCTGCATCGCCGCCGGCGTCTGGATGCAATGGGACTACGGCCTCGCGCCGCCGAAAACCGTATCCGGCGAGGCAGGGTGATCGCCACCGTCAGCCGCTGGACGCTTCGTGCTGCGGACAATTCCTGTAACGGCGAGGCCCATGCGAGGACACAGGACGAGAGTTGGCCACAGCTGACGGACTACTCCTTGAAGTGACGATCCAGGCAAAAATTGGGTGGCATGCACGACCGGATCTGACGCGTCCGGCCCTTACACTCTCTCCGACACCGCAATCCGGAGAGAGCCATGCTGACGGCTTACGAACGACATCTGCTTGCCTGCTACCTCGCCAACGCCGCCTCCGGGCTCCGCCGCCGCGACAGCGAGACCGCGGCGCTGGCCGGGTGGACGGCCGACGGGGAAAACCGCGCTGCGCTCGGGGCGGGCAGGCGGCGGCGCAGGCGCCGCTGGATTCCCGACTACGACAAAGTCTCGAAAGAGCAGTTTCGCAGCCTCCGGGAGGCATTGCAGGCCGAGCGCCAGACCAGGGCGCCGAGGCGCGACCGGACGGGGCGGCGGCTCCTGCGCCTGTCGCAGACCGCCGGCCTGTCGCGAACGGACACCGCCATTCTGGAGCTTCTCCTGCGCTGCCAGACGCACCCGGTCTTCGAGTCGCTGGTCGAGGACGTCTTCGTCGGCCCCTCCCGATGGCACGACCTGAATATCAAGGGCCGCGCCCTGTCCCTGATGCTGGGCCTTTCGCCGGGCGCAGTCGCCCGCCGCTTCGGCCCGGACAAGCCCCTCGTCCGGACCGGCCTCGTTTCCGTCGACGATGACGGCGGCCTGAAGGCCATCGACCGGCTGGGCCGGCTCGCATTCGCGCCGGGCGAAGCGGGGTCCGATGTCAACCGGCTGCTGTTCGACGCCGCGCCCCCGAGCGAGCTCGACTGGTCCGATTTCGACCATGTCGCCGGCGACCGGGACCATGTCGAGAGGCTGCTGGAAGGCGCCCTCGACAAGGGGGCGCCGGGCGTCAACATCCTGCTCTACGGGCCGCCCGGAACCGGCAAGACCGAGTTCTGCAAGACGGTGGCAGAGCGGCTCGGCGTCACGCTCTACAGCGTCGGCGAGGCGGACGGGGACGGCGGTGAGCCGTCGCGCCGCGAGCGGATGCAGGAGCTTCGCCTGGCCCAGAGGCTGCTCGCGCAGGACCGGCGCTCACTGTTGCTGTTCGACGAGATGGAGGACCTGCTGGAGGAGGGCGGGCCGGAATTCGACTTCCTGGGAGGCCTGTTCAGCCGCCGGAGCCGGGGCGGTCCCTCCAGGGTCTTCATGCACCGGCTGCTGGAGCGTGCCCCCGCGCCGACCCTCTGGGCGATGAACGACCCCGGCCGTGTCAGCCCGGCCATCCTCCGGCGCATGATGTTCGCCTTCGAGCTACGCGCGCCCACCAGCCGGGTCAGGGCGCGCGTCTGGGAGCGGCAGCTCGACCGCCACGGCGTCGAGGCGAAGCCGGAGGAGGCGCGCGCGCTCGCCATGGAGTTCGACGCCGCGCCCGGCGTTGCGGCCGGGGCCACGGCCGCGGCACGGCTCGCCGGCGGCGATATCGAGGCGGTGCGGCGCGGCGTTCGCGGCCTCTCGCGGCTGCTGGGCTGCGCAAAGCCGCCCGAGGGAACGCCCGAGCGCTTCGACCCCGCGCTCATCCGGGCCGACACGGACCCGGCCGCGCTGGCCGAGCGTATTGTCCGCTCTGGCGCGCCCCGCTTCTCCCTCTGCCTGCAGGGGCCGCCGGGGACCGGCAAGAGTGCATGGGTCCGCCACCTCGCCGAGCGGCTCGGCCTGGAAGTACTGCAGAAGCGGACCTCCGACCTGCTCTCGATGTGGGTCGGGGGGACGGAGCAGCAAATTGCGGACGCCTTCGCCGAAGCGCGCGATGCAGGCGCCCTCCTGGTCTTCGACGAGGCCGACTCGCTGCTTGCCGACCGGCGCTTCGCGGAGAGGAACTGGGAAGTGAGCCAGGTCAACGAGATGTTGACCTGGATGGAGAGCCACCCGCTGCCCTTCGCCTGCACGACCAATTTCGGCGAGCATCTGGACCCGGCGACGCTCCGGCGCTTCACCTTCAAGGTCGCGCTGGACTATCTGGCGCCCGAACAGGCGGACGCGGCCTTCCGCGCCTATTTCGGGCTGGAGCCTCCCGCCTGCCTCCGCGACCTCGCGGCGCTCGCGCCCGGCGATTTCGCGGTCGTGCGCCGCAAGGCCGAAATCCTGGACCTACTCGGCGCCCCCGGGGCGCTCGCCGAAATGCTGCGCAGGGAATGCGATGCCAAGCCGGGGACGCCGCGGGTCGTGGGCTTCCGGGCATGAGGTTTGGCCCTGCCGGGAGCGCCGCCTATGGTGCTCCCGGCGGGGATCGGCATGGGAGGGGCGGCATGGCGGACGACGGCATGCGTTACGTACGCCTGACGGACATTATCGCATTGGCGGTCCGCCTCCAGGGCCGGCGCGAGGGGATGACGCTCGCCGACATCGAGCGGGAATTCTCGGTCAGCCGCAAAACGGCCGAGCGGATGCGGGCTGCTGTCGAACAGGCGTTCGGTCCGCTGGAAGAGGTAGAGAGCGGCGGCCGCCGGAGACATTGGCGGCTCAGCTCGGACAGGCTGCGCGGCCTTGTCTCCGTTTCGGCGGACGAATTGGGCGCGCTTTCCACCGCCGCCGCGGCGCTTGAGCGGGCGGGCCTCGCCGAACGGGCCGCGAAACTGGAAGCGGTAGCGGACAAGCTGCGAGCGCTCCACCGCTCCCGGACGCCGGAGCAACTGGAGGCCGACCTCGAAACCCTGCTCCGGGCCGAGGGCCTCGCCATGCGGCCCGGCCCGAGGCAGCCGGTCGATACGGACCTGCTTGCATTGCTGCGCGACGCTATCCGGGCCTCCCGCACGGTCGAATTCGACTATCTTTCGCGGCAAACGGGGCTGCAAAGCCGCCAGACCGTCGAGCCCTACGGCCTGCTCTACGGCAACCGCCCCTTCCTGGTGGCGCGGACGGACTGGAGCGGCGAGCCGCGTCTCTGGCGCCTCGCGAATGTGAGCGGGGCGAGGCTAGGGCTGGAAGACTTCCGGCGCGACCCGGACTTTGATCTCCGGCGCTTCGCCCGGCGCTCCTTCGGCACTTATCAGGAGACGCCGGTGAAGGCGGTCCTCCGCTTTGACGCCCGCGCCGCCCCCGACGCCGCAACCTTCCTCTTCCACCCGGAGCAGGACGCGGTGACGAACGAGGACGGAACGGTAACGGTCCGCTTCGAAGCCGGCGGCCTGGACGAAATGTGCTGGCACCTGGTCACCTGGGGCGATAGCGTGACAGTAGAGCAACCGGAGCGCCTGCGGCAAAAGCTGGCGGAGATGTGTGAAGCGTTAGCGGTGCATCATGGCAAACGCGACGTCCGGGCGACTGATTGATCGGCCGACCCAAGGAGCAAGCGATGAGAACGATGGTCGAGTATTTTTCTGAAAGACGGGGCCCCTTGCCGACGTGGCTGGCGGAAGGCGATTACAGTCTCAGGCATTTCTTCGGGAGCCGTACCGTATTCTACCCGGGATCGGGCATGGACGGTCATCCTCTGGCGATCTTCAATCCAAGTCATAGCGCCCACTGCTATTTCTTCGTCGACCAAAGCTACTCCACCGAAAATCTGGAAGACGAAATCGGAAATCCACCAGACGGGTACACCGTGATTTGCGATAGGCAGTATTCAGCGGAAGATTTGAGAAGAGAAAGCGCTTATCCATTACCGGAAGCCGAGTTGTGTCAATTTTCCTCTCCACCAAATGAGAATGCCGATTTTCCTGCCAGGTCATATCGCTCAAAGGATGACTCCATGTTGTCTGCTGTTGACTCCGCTTCCGCTGTCCGTTTGCGGGTCTATGGACGGGAGCCGGAATACGACGAAGATCATGGCGCTAAGCGCTTTGCAATATTTTGTCTCGGCATGGAGGCTCGTACCGCCTACGAATGGTTTTATGGAACGATGTTCAGGAGCAATCCGCCATTTACGATATTGCTTCAGCATCACAGCATGGGGGGCGATTTTGCCAAGGACACTGCCGGCGACAAAGGCTTGGTGAGTTCGGACGGTAAGCTCTATCGAGCGGCGCTTAGCAGCGGTTTACCGGAATTTCTTATCGTCGCGGACAATACAAAAAAATGGAAAGGATACGCTACAGTCCCGGATGTCACTTCCGATAAAGGCGGAGTATCCGCCGGCTACGATCGTTGGCTCTACAAGTTGAGACCCGGGAAGTTCCAAACGCGATGAAGCGACGGTGCTGGTGGGAGACGATTGCACGGAGCTTACAGGCACGGACCATCGGCAGCCCGCTGCGTACCGATAGTGTCTGAACCCACGAGAGGTCAGCTGTGAGGATCTGCATCCACCGCGGAACCAGGGAGATCGGCGGCACCTGCATCGAGATCGAGGCGGAGGGCAGCCGCATCGCGCTCGACGTTGGCCTGCCCCTCGATACCCCGGAAGAGGGGCAGGAGAGCCTCCTGCCCGCCGTCGCCGGTTTCCGGGAGCCCAGCGACAGCCTCCTGGGCGTGGTGATTTCGCATGCGCATCGGGACCATTACGGTCTGGCGGGCTACATCCGGCCCGGTGTCCCCGTCTATATCGGTGAGGATGCACACAACATCATGAAGGCGGTGAGCGCCTATGTCCCCAACGGCCAGGCGTTCGAGAATCCCCGCTTCATCTCTCACCGAAAACCGCTCAAGATCGGGCCGTTCAGCATCACGCCCTACCTCGTCGATCATAGCGCATTCGACGCCTATTCGCTTCTGGTCGAGGCGGAGGGAAGACGGGTGTTTTACTCGGGCGACTTCCGGGCCCACGGCCGCAAGTCCGGGTTGTTTGAGGCGATGATCGAGCGCCCGCCGAGGGACATCGACGTCCTGCTGATGGAAGGAACCACGATCGGGCGGACCGGCACGGACGTGGGATTTCCAACCGAGACCGATCTCGAAGAGGAATTCGTGCGGGCGTTCCGGGAAACGAAAGGCCTTCACCTCGTCTGGGCCTCCGCACAGAACATCGATCGCATGGTCACGATCTTCCGCGCGGCCAAGCGGACAGGCCGGGCACTCCTGATCGACCTCTACACCGCCGTCGTGCTCGAAGCGACTGGAAGGAACAACATCCCTCAATCGGACTGGCCCAACGTCAGGCTCTACGTCCCGTACGCCCAGAGAATCACGATCAAGGAGAAAGGCTTGTTCGGAGATCTCGCCGGGCACAAGGTAAATCGAATTTTTCCGGAGCACCTCCCGGGTCTCAAGGACCGCGCCGTCATGATGTTCCGCCCCATGATGATGAGGGACCACGGCCTCGCAGCGGTCCTCGACGGTGCACGGCTCAGCTATTCGATGTGGCAGGGATATCTCGACGACGAGTCCACCGCCAAGGCGAGAAAGTGGCTCGATGGGAGGAGGATACCGCTGGAGGTCATCCACACCTCGGGACACGCGTCGGTGGCGGACCTGAGGCGCTTCGCGGCCGCCCTGTCGCCAAGTATGCTCGTCCCGATCCACTCCTTCGAGACGGCGCGGTTCGGCGAATTATTCGACAATGTCGTCCGGCGGGAAGACGGTGCCTGGTGGGAAGTTTGACACCGCAGAGTTCAATGGCAGGAAAATCTTAACCCAGAGGAGAAGATGAATGGCCAAGCCAGCCTTTAGACGCGGACTGCAACAGGAATTCGTGGATCGGCTCAACCATATGTACAGATGCGGTGGATGGTGGAGAAATCTCGTCGACGACGACGAGCTGTTTCTCGCAATTCGCGACAATTACATAAACTTCTACTTCCGCGGCTGTAGTGTTCTAAAACTGAGCTGGGTATCCAAGAAGAAGGAAATAATTGGTGAAATTCACTACAAATATCTCCTGAAGCCTTCCATAAGGGATTCGCAATATATCAAATTTCGGGAATCCCACCTAGAGCTTCCAGAGGACCTGAGAAGCATGTTCCTCGACGGATTGGACGATACCAACGAACTGAAGCGAGCAGTGGCGAGGTACGCCGACGCCGAAAAGGAAGGTGTTCATGATGTCGTTATGAGGAGCAAGAATCCGAATGTGGTAGACTTGGAGATAGCGATTAGAGACGACAAGTCAGCACCCCGGGTTGACTTAGCTGCGATTCACGAAGACACGCGTCAACCAGGAACAGTCAAGTTAGTTTTCTATGAAGCCAAACACTTCAAGAATACGGAGTTGCGTTCCAGTACAGATCAAATACGTGTAGTGGATCAAATGAACAACTATTCGGACCTAATAATCAAGAATCGCAACTCGCTACTCGCGAGCTATCGCCAAGTCTGCTGCAATCTTTTCTCCTTGGAAGGAGTCGACCGACAAAACAGCGAGCGACATCGGATATTGCGAGACATTGCAACGGAATCCAAGGAACTGGAAATCGGCGATCAACCCAGATTGATCGTTTTTGGTTTCGATCAAGACCAGCAGGAAGGAAAGAACTGGAAACCTCACGCTGAAAAGCTCAAGAATGCGCTGGGAAAAGAACGCGTGTTATTCGCCGGGGAAGCCAGAAATATTCGGCTTGAGAACCGCTGACCATTTACATTTCTCGTCGCGACCACGCATACGCAGTCTGACCGGCTGTCAAAGTTTTTCACTCTGACCGTCTGGAGCCGGACGATGACGGACAATACCGAGTTCACAGCGCTGGACCTGATCGCGGCGTATGCCGACACTTGGCGGCTGCTGCTGGAATACGACGAGGACCGGCTGGAAGTGCCGGACAGCGCGGAGCCCGCCACCGGCGCGCTGGACCTGGAGCATGCGGTCGGCGCCATCGACGCGTTAAGGCAGGACCTCGCTGCGAAAGGCGAGGCCTCGACGCTCTTCGGCAGTCCGCGGGGCGACGCGCTGGCCGCCATTCTCGGCAATATCGATCAGACGATGTTCGGCGAACCGCTCTACCGCAGCCGCGAGGAAAAGGCGGCCCACCTGCTCTATTTCGTCGTCAAGGACCACCCGTTCACCGACGGCAACAAGCGCATCGGGGCTCTCTTGCTCCTGCTCTACCTGGCGAGGGAGGGAATGGCGCAATCGCTCGATTCCCGGGCGCTGACCGCGCTCACCCTGCTGATCGCGGAGAGCGCCCCCGCCCGCAAGGATCTGATGATCCGCCTCATCGTCAATCTGCTCGCGGAGTCCAGCGATTAAGCGGGTTGTTGGAAAGGGTGCAGGTCTGATATGGCAATCGTAACTAGCTGATTTATTGATATTTTTCCATCGTCATCGATGGCCTATTTCGGCGCTTGGTGACAATCGGGGTTTTGAAGGCCGGATTTTGTCACGGTTTCCCGCGGCCCCCGGAACAAGCCCGGCGCAGGCTTTCGTGGGGGCAGGTTTCTGGCGGGCCGGGAAGTGGGACCGCTCACCCCGCCAGAGGCGGGTAGGATGCGGTGTCCACGTCAACCTCGAGAGCGGTCCCATGCCAGTGT
>Ga0209544_1001517_pt1 | contig 25005 bp, 20 predicted proteins | sample MesohylPK_FD_187297 | JGI IMG/M metagenome (GOLD analysis project Ga0209544, IMG submission 187297) | Host-associated microbial community of the marine sponge Aplysina aerophoba from Gulf of Piran - sponge mesohyl, lysed by proteinase K... | ecosystem: Host-associated > Porifera > Sponge >...
GCGACATCGCCTCGGCTCCGGAGGATTCGAGCTCCGCGGCCACCTCGCTGCCGTCGCTCAGGTCGGCGACCACGACGGTCGCGCCCTCCGCGGCCAGCCCCCGGCAGTAGGCCAGGCCGATGCCCTTGGCCCCGCCGGTGACGATGATCACCCGTCCGTCCAGCATTCCCATCGAGGTCCTCCCGTGTGTCCTGTATTCGGCGTGTGTGGTGGCCGGCGAGGCCGGCCGTGTCCGGCTCAACCCTGCTCCAGCTCCTCGGCCAGTTCGAACAGCCACTTGCGATAGGCCAGAGTCACGTCGTCGGCCACCTTCACGTACGTCTCGGCGTTGAGCCGGTCGGGCAGGTGCTCGGGCCATTGCGACTCGACGATCGGCTGGTCCTGGTCCAGCACCATGTACTCGAACTCGAGCAGGAAGTCCATCTCGTCGGGCGTGTCCACGAAGTCGGCGCCGATGTGCCAGAAGTTCCGGCACGTCGCGGGACCGGTCGGGGCGGTGACCATGTACAGGGCGTAGCGCTTGCCGTTGGGGAACCTCCGCACCATCGAGATCGAGCCGGGAACGGTCAGCTGGTACCAGTTGCGCACGGTCATGATGTCGTCGTCGATTCCGAGCAGCTCCTTCATGCGGGGAACGTTGGGCTCCACGAACACCTTGTCGAACCGCAGGGCCCCGTCCTCCCGCCAGACGTCGTGGTGCTCGACCTCGGGCTTGTCCCGGGTGCCGAGGACGTTCTCGTGGACGAAGGGGAAGTGGGCGAAGTCGACGAAGTTCTCCAGTCGCCGGGGCGAGCTGGTGGCCCAGTCGTAGCTTGGGGGCGTCTGCCAGCGCATGATCGGGTCGTCCCACTCGGGTATTCCGGGCGGATCCCCCCACGGCTCGTCGGTCAGGCTCACCCATACCATGCCGGAGCTCTCACGGCACAGGTAGCGGACCAGCCCCAGCTGGAGCACCCCGTTCAGCTCGGGTCGCGACGGGATCGACACCAGGGTGCCCTCCATGTCGTAGGCCCACCCGTGGTACGGGCAGTTGATGCACCCGTTCTCGACCCATCCCAGCGAAGGAGCGGCGCCCTTGTGGCGGCACACGTCCATGAAGGCCCGGGCCACGCCCTCGTGGCGGACGACCAGGATGCGCTCCCCCAGCAGCTTGCCCGAGGCCATCTGGCCCTCGGCGACGTCCTTGGAGTAGGCGACGGGATGCCAGAAGTGCCTCATCGCCCGGTACCACCGCGAGTCCCGCTCGGGGATGAACGGATCGACGGTCTCGCGTCCCTCCAGAATCGTCACAGGCCCTCCTTCGTGTTTCTTGTCTTCGTGTTGTTCGTCTCGGATTGGCTTGCCAGCGGGCGCGTCGGCCGGGTCACGTTACCCCCGTCGATCGGCCCCCCGGAAAGGCGAGCGGCGGTGCGCCCCGCTAGCTTGTCGCCGCATCCCGTGCTCCGCCGACGGCGGCACCTCGATCCCCCAGGAGTCTCAGCGCCATGTCTCTCACCACTACTGCAGCGGCCCACTTCTTCGTCGAGGGAGCGGCAGGCAACCGGATCCACGGACTCGACTTCGGGGGAGACGGCCCGACCCTGGTCTGCCTCCACGGGGTGACGGGCAATGCCTGGAACTGGTGTGAGGTCGCCGGGGGCGTGCGCGCTCACCGCCGGGTGGTGGCGCTCGACTTCCGGGGCTACGGCGAGAGCCAGTGGTCGGCCGGCCACGACTACACCACCGCCGACCACGTCGCCGACCTGGCCTGCGCCGTCGATGCGGTGTCCGGCGGCTCGCCGGTGGACCTGGCCGGATCCTCGTGGGGCGCGCTGGTGGCGATCCAGTACGCCGACGAGCATCCCGGCAACGTCGCACGGCTGGCCGTGGTCGACGTGGAGCCCTCCTTCGAGCAGGGCGAGACCGATCTGTTCCCCCGTCCCCGGGACCACGCCGACCACGACGAGGTCCGCGCCGCGGTGGCGGGCGCCTATCCCAACGCCCCCGCCGGCATGGTCGAGGTGGTGGCGGCCACCTGCTACGGCCCGGTCGACGGCGGCCGTCTGGCCCCCAAGCACGATCCGTTCTTCTTCGAGCGCTGGCCGTTCCGTTCCGACGACCACTGGGATCGGCTCCCGCGCATCCAGGCTTCGACGCTTCACGTCCATGCCTCCGGCAGCTTCGTCCGGGCCGACGTCATGGCCGAGATGGACCGGCTCACGCCCGACTCGCGCCTGGTCGAGATCGGCGACAGCACCCATGTCGTGGCAGTGGACAACCCCTCGGCCCTGGTCGACTCGCTCGTGGAGTTCCTGGTCGGCGGTTGAGCGCGACCCGGTGAGCTAGAATCCGGTGGCAGAGCGATGAGAACGCACCATGGAGCGGTAGAGCACCACAGGCCCTCTGAAGAGACGTCGGTCGCTCCGCTGCTCGGGCCCACCCTCCGGCAGCGCCGCAAAGCCGCCGGGATGACCATGCAGGAGCTTGCCGACCGGTGCGACCTGTCGCAGCCGTTCCTCTCCCAGATCGAGAACTCGCGGGCCATGCCCAGCCTCTTCGCACTGCACCGGGTGGCCCAAGCACTGGGAACGACCACGGTCGCGCTGCTCGACCCGGCGTTCTCGGAGGTCACGCTGGTCAGGGCGGACGAGGGCGAGGCGTTCCTTCTCGCCGAGGGAGCCAGAACCCGCTTCCTCACCCCCGGCGAGGGCCATCGCCTCGAGGCCAACGAGACGGTGGCGGAGCCGAACATCGTCTCGGACGTGATCGTGCACGAGGGCCAGGAAGTCGTCCATGTGCTCGAGGGCTCTGTCGAGATCCGCTTGGAGGGCAGGGACCCGATCCCGCTCGATCCGGGCGACACCGTCCTGTACCCGTCGATGACACCGCACCAGTGGGTCTCGGGGGGTGCTGGAGCGCGCTTTCTGATAATCACCAGTCCTCCGTCGTTCTAGCGGTCCGTCGCTGAATCGATCGGGGCACCGCGCGCCGCCCCGATCCACCGGTGGGAACTCACGCGCTGGTCCATCGATCTGGGCGACACACCACTAGCGGTCCGCAGCGCGCTGGCTCAGCTGATCTTCCTGCGCTTCATCTCGACGAAGGGCAGGTCGACGATCCGGGCCGGAACCTCCCCGTCGACCACCTCGCCGCGACCGTCGTAGATCTGCCAGGTGAGCGTCACTTCATCTCCTGCGTCCAATTCGGGCGACTCGACGTGCGCGAATCCGATCATGGTCTCCAGCACCGGGCTCCAGCACATCGACGTGGCGAATCCAGTGTTGGCTCCATCGGCGAGGATCTCGGACTTGAAGTGTCGGTGCAGCCGGGGGCTCAGGAAGGGAGGCGACCCGGCGCTCTCGTATAGGGCGGCAATACCGGCGGGATCAATGTCCAGGCCAAGCATGACCTTGCCCGGACGGCCCCGCTCGGCCTCGGCCTCGAGTGCCCTCCGGCCCAAGAAGTCGGTATCGCGCTTGAAGTTGACCAGCCGCCCGAAGTTGAGTTCCGCTGGTGTGTGGAAGTACCGGTCCTCGTCGAGGTAAGCGAACTGGACCTGGGCAAACGGGCCCGAGGGGCGGTAGTCGACGCCGATGATCAGCATTCCGGCCTCGACGCGGGTGGCCGCCTGAGCGGCGTTGCCGATGGGCACGGCTCCGTGGGCCCGCCCTCGCTCGACGAACACGGAGTACATGTCGGTGGCGGCCTCCGGCCCGACCCACATCTCGAAGCCGATCTCCCCGGTGAATCCGGTCCGCCACAGGCGGACCTCGTGGCCGTCGACGGTGATCATGCGGCCCCGGGAGAATGGCAGATCCCTGTGGGCACTGCCCGTCACCGCCTCCATGACGTCATGGGACCGCGGGCCCTGCACGCACAGGACGCTGTAGTCGCGATCGGTGTTCAGCGTGTCGGTGAGCTCGATGTCGTGGCCGTCGGCGAACTCGCTGAACCACCCGACCATCGGTCCGCCCATGTGGATGAACTGGTCGGCCGCGGTGCGGAACGTGATCCCCTCGTTCACCACGCGGCCCTCGCCGTCGCAGTAGAAGGTGTAGATGCCGTGGTCCGTTTCCACCTTCGACGCGTCGCGAACCTGGACCCGGTCGACGAAGGCCTCGGCGTCGGGGCCCTCGATGATGGTCTTGAAAAGGGGCGTCTTGTCCTCGATGCCGGCCCCCGTTCGCAGGGCCATCATCTCGGCGACCTCGTTGACGTAGTGGTCGACGAGGTGGTATCCGCCCCACGCGATCCACAGTCCGCTCTGCGAATATGGAGCTGCCCCCGGATTCAGGAACGTCCCGGTGAACGCGCTCGGATCGTAGGTGTGCCCTTCAGCCATGGTGCGCGGCTCCTGACGCCAGCTTCATAGATCACATCAATAGTGACCCGAACGGGCGGCTGTGTCAATCGCCGGCGGTCAGCCCTGCTCGCACCCGGTCGGCGGCCTCCTGGTCGAAGGTGAAGTGGGCCTCGGTCACCGCGTCGACGATGCCGGCGATGCGGCGGAACGGCTTGGACGTGTCCATGCGAAGCTCCGGGAGCCGGGTGAGGGCCTCCTCCAGCAGGATCCTGGTCTCGAGACGGGCCAGTTCGGCCCCCAGGCAGTAGTGGGTGCCGAATCCCAGGGCGATATGGCGGTTGGGCCAACGCTCGGGATCGAACACGTCCGGATGCGCCTGGGGCCGGCCGGCATTGACGGCCTCGTCCCGGTTGGCCGACGAGAACCACACCGCCAGCACGCTGCCCGCGGGGACCTCGATGCCGCCGAAGCTCACGTCGGAGCGAACGTACAGCGGCTTCATCGGGAACGGCGTGCCGAAGCGCAGGATCTCCTCGACGGCCCGCCGCATGGCGGTGTCGTCGCCGACGCGGCTGCGAGCCCAGTCGAGCAGGTCGAACTCGGCCAGGTAGACGAATCCGTTGGCCAGGCTGGCGCCGGTGGTGTCGGTCCCGGCCGCGGTGAAACCGAACAGGTAGCCGAGCAGCTCGCGATCACCGATGGTGCCGTCGGACCAGGCCTTGACAAGAACGTCGAGCAGCTCGTCGGAGGGTTCGTTGAGCCGCCGGGCCACCATCAACCAGAAGTAGGCCTGGAGCTCCCACTGCTGGGGCATGTCGTCCCACGGCGAGGTCAGGAATATGTCCAGTTGCCGGCGCATCCAGTCCTCGCGGTCCAGGTCCAGGCCGATGAGAGCGCAGATCACCCGCATGGCCAGGCGCGAGGACATCTCGACGGCCACATCGACCTCGCCGGTGCCCTTGTCCACCACCTCGTTGATGGTGTCGACGGTGATCCGTCTGATGACCGGCTCCATCGTCCGCACCGCGTTGTTCCTGAACCACGGCTCCACCACGCCCCGCAGCACGTCGTGGCGGCCGGTGTCGCCGTCGAGCGTGAAGGGCTCCACCATCCACATGAACTCCATGGCGATGTGGATGGGCGCGCCGTCGGGCAGGTAGGGCTCCTGGTCCCGGGAGAAGGCCTCGTCGGAGTTGTGCAGCACCCGCATCACGTCGGCATGGCTCATCACGTGGTACATGCCGGTCTCGTCCTGGAACGGCGGGGTGGTGGGATCGCGGAACTTCTCGTCCCTCGGGAAGTCTGACGGCCGCATGGGCTCTCCCTTCCGGTCAGGGTCGGCTTCCACGCGGCGCGGCGCGCGGTCCGCCGATCCTAGGAGGCCGGCAGATGCCGGCCCTCAGCCGGTCTGAGTGCCTGCGCCCGCCCCGGCCGGCGCGCTCTGCGACCCGCCGGCCATCAGCAGCCCGAGGCCCTGGACCGTGCACTCGGCGCGGGGCACCACCGCCACGATCCGGCCCTCGAACATCACCGCCACCTCGTCGGACAGGGCCATCACCTCGTCGAGGTCCTCGGAGATGACCAGGATGGCCGTTCCCCGCTCGCGCTGAGCGACGAGGCGCTCGTGTATGTACTCCGCCGCACCGATGTCGACCCCGCGGGTCGGTTGGGCGGCCAGCAGCACGGGGGGCTCGCCGTCCAGTTCCCGGGCCAGGATCAGCTTCTGGATGTTTCCCCCCGACAGTGAGCTGGCGGTGGTGGACAGGTCGGGCGTCTTGACCGCATACTCCTCGACGAGGTTCTCGCCGTGGGTCCGGATCACGTTGGTGCGCAGCACGCCCCGCCGGGAGAACCGGGGCTCGCCGTGGGCCAGCAGCATGAGGTTCTCCGACACGCTGAAGCTGCCGATGGCGCCGTCGCGCATGCGCTCCTCAGGGATGAAGGCCAAACCGGCTCGACGCACTTGCTTCGGCTCGGCTCCGGTGACCTCTGCGCCGTCGATCGACACGCTGCCTGAGGCAACCGGTCGGAGGCCGGCGATCGCTTCGGACAGCTCGCGTTGACCGTTGCCGGAGACGCCGGCGATTCCCACGATGCGCCCGCCTCGCACGTCGAGGTCGAGGTCGTCCACCGCCACCGTGCCCCTGTCGCCGTCCACCGTGAGACCCCGGATGCTGAGACGCACGCCCCGGTCCGGGGTGTCGGCCATGTCGGGGGCCAGCTTCACGGGCCGGCCCACCATCATGTGGGCCAGCCCCTCCCGGTCGGTCTCGGCGGGGACGGTTGTGCCGACGACGCGGCCGTCGCGCAGCACGGTGATCCGGTCGGCCAGAGCCAGCACCTCGTGGAGCTTGTGGGAGATGAACACCAGGCCCCGCCCGTCGTTGGCCATCCGGCGCAGGGTCACGAAGAGGTCGTCCACCTCGCCGGGGGTCAGCACGGCGGTGGGCTCGTCCAGCACCAGCAGCCGCGCCTCCCGCAGCAGGGCCTTGATGATCTCCACCCGCTGGCGCTCGCCGACCGCGAGCTGCCAGAGGTAGGAGTCGGGCTGCACGTCGAGCCCGTAGGCCTCCGACAGCTCCACGATGCGGGCCCGCACCCCCGCGAGGTCGGGCCGGCCCGGCCGGCTGGAGGACAGCCCGAGCGCCACGTTCTCGGTGACGGTGAGCGTCGGCACCAGCATGAAGTGCTGGTGGATCATGCCGATGCCGGCGGCGATGGCCGAGGCAGGCGATCGCACCCGTGAGCGTTCGCCGTTCAGGATGATCTCGCCCTGGTCGGGCGCGTAGAGCCCGAACAGGATCTTCATGAGGGTGCTCTTGCCCGCTCCATTCTCACCCAGCAGGGCGTGAATCTCCCCCGACTGGACGTCGAGGTCGATCGAGTCGTTGGCGAGCACCCCGGGGAAGCGCTTGGTGATGCCGCGCATCTCCAGCAGCGGCGTCACGTCGCGCTCCCCCGGGGCGTTCGTCATGGGATGGGCCGGCCTGTGTCCGGGAGCCGGCTCAGCCGACGCCGGTGGACAGCGAGCCGTCCTTGAAGCCCGCTACCGCGTCGTCGATGGCCGAGCGGGCCGCCGCGGCCAGGTCGTAGGCGTCGTTGTACTCGATCACCAGTCCGCCGTTGGCGAAGTTGATCTCGTAGGAGTTGCCGCCGTAGCTGCCTCTCTGGATGTCGCGCACCAGGTCGTCGAGCACTACGTCCCACCGGTAGACCTGGTTGGCCACGACTACCTCGGGGCCGACGGTGGTCTGGTTGGACTGGGTGCCGAACCAGGCGACGCCGCTCTCGCGGGCGACGCCGATGGCGCCGACGGTCATCTGGGCGGTGCCGGTGAGCACCGCATGGCCGTTGTCGATGAAGGACTGGGCGGCCTCGGCAGCCAGCTGCACGTCGGCGAAGGAGTCGGTGTACACCGAGGTGGATGTGCCTCCGCCGGCTGCCACGCCGGCTACGAAGCCGTCCACGTACAGCTTGGCGTCGCCGACCTCGATCGGTCCGATGACCCCCACCGGGGAGTCGCCGGCGATCACCGCTGCGGCGAGCCCCATGGCGTAGGCGCCCTCGTCGGAGGAGGTGGTGTAGGCCGAGATGTTGGGCTGGCCGAAGGTCTCCACCGAGGTGCCCCACGCGAACGCGGTGTCGGGGAAGTCCGGGGCGATCGCCTCGAGGAGGCTGCCGTACTGGGAGCCGTGGGCGATGACCAGGTCATAGCCCTCCTCGGCGTAGTCGCGCAGTGCCAGGCCGGCGTCCTCGACGATGAACAGGCCCGGTGACACCGCGACCTCGCTGAGCAGCCCGGCCGACTCCATGCGGTGCAGGGCGTCGACGATCGACTGGCTGAAGGCCAGGTCGTTCTCCGCGCTGGGAGTCACCACCGCGGCCCGCAGCGGCTCCGCCTCCATCATCTCGGTTTGGTCAGCCTCGCCGGCCTGAGCGGCCTCCGCGGCGGCAGCCGCCTCCTCGGCCGCGGCGGCAGCCGCGGCGGCCTCGGCCTGAGCGGCCTCGGCCTCGGCTTGGGCCTCGGCCAACTGCGCCTCGAGCTCCGCGACGACCTCTGGATCCGCTGCTCCCTCGGCCTCCGCCAGGGCGGACGCGAGTGCGGCCTCGGCCTCGGCCGCAGCAGCCGCGGCCTGCTCGGCCCTGGCGGCTGCAGCGTCGGCTTCGGCTTGAGCGGCAGCCGCTTCGGCCTCGGCCGCGGCCTGGGCAGCCGAGGTGTCAGGGACGGCGGAGTCGCCCTCGTCGTCGCCGCATGAGGCTGCGATCAGCCCGAATACTGCGAACACGACAAGCGTCCACCGCAATCTCTTCGTCATGTCTTTCTCCCTCCTAGGTGTGGTCCCGAAGTAATCGGGCCCCTTTCATTGCGTGACTATAGAATCTGGTACTCAGGTGTGCCGTGGCTGCCGTCAGTGCCCTCGTGCGAACGGCAGCGTGAGCGCGGCCGGCTGGTCGGCGGTGCGGCGAGCGATCACCACGAGGGCGACGATGGTGAGGGCGGCGGGAGCCATCGTCGTGAAGCTGGACGCCGCACCGGTCACCAGCCCCGCGGTCTTCCACTGGTTGACGGTTGCGGTCACCAGGCCGTACAGCAGCGAACCCGCCAGCACGCCGCTGGGGCGCCAGGCTCCGAAATACACCAGCGCGATGGCGATGAAGCCGATCTGGTTGGTGAGGTTGTGCTGGAAGATCCCGATCTCGATGGCCAGGGCAGCACCGGCCAGGCCGGCCAGAGCGTTGCCGGCGAGGATCGTGATGGTGCGGGTCCGAGCCACCGAGACCCCGAGACTGTCAGCCGCCTCCGGCGTCTCGCCCACCGCTCGGATGTTCAGCCCGAAGGTTGTGCGGTTGACCAGCAGGGTCAGTCCCGGCACCAGCAGCATCGACACGTAGACCAGCAGATTGTGGTTGAAGAACATGTCGCCGATCTTGGGAATGTCCGACAGCAGCGGGATGGCCAGCCTGTCGAAGCTCGAGATGGGCAGCGGTGTGCCCACCCACTCGAGGAACAGCAGTTCGCTCATGCCGAGCCCGAACAGGAATATGCCGATGCCGCTGATGCCCTGCTCGGCCCGGAACCCGACGGTGACGACCGCGTAGACGACGCCGAGCAACAATCCGACGCCGATGCCGACCAGCAGCCCGACGGTGATGCTGTCGGTCTTGAGCACGGCCCAGTAGGAGAAGAACGCGCCCAGCAGCATCACGCCGTCCACGCCGAGGTTCAGCACGCCGCTGCGCTGGCCGAGGGTCTCGCCCAGCGCGGCCAGGAGATACGGCGTGGCCAGCCTCACCCCTGAGGCGAAGGTGGCGACCGTGAAAGTGACGGCGATGAAGTCGGTCACGGCTCGCTCTCCGGGTCGGCTCGGGACGGGGAATCGTCCCCGCTGGTCAAGGCGCCGGATGGGCCCGGCACGGACGGCACGACCGCATCGGCGGTGGCCACTTCGTGCTCGGCCGCCTCTCCGGCTATAGACATGGTGCGCGAGAACCGCTCGCGCATCGAGTTGCTGCTCACCACGAACACCACGATCAGGCCGTTGAGTCCGATCACGAGAGCCACCGGAATCTGGATGGCCCGCTGCATCGCGTTGGCCCCGACCAGCAGACCGCCGAACAGGAACGACGACGGGATGGTGAAGAGGGGGTGCAGCCCGCCGAACAGGGCGGCGACGATGCCGTTGAAGCCGGCGGAGCCGGTGAAGCCCGTGGCGAAGCCCTCGGTCTGCAGCCGGTGGGTCTCGCTGCCGAACACCAGGGCCGCGCCGGCCAGGCCGCACAGCGCGCCGCTGATCGTCAGGGCCATCATCGTCATGCGCTTCACCGGCATCCCCGCGTAGCGGGCTGCCGGCGCGCTGGCGCCCACGGCCCGTATCCGGTAGCCGGTGGTGGTGCGCCACAGGAAGAACCAGGCGACTGCGGCCGCCAGCAGGGCCACGACGACGCCCAGATGGAGGCGGGTCCCGGAGATGAGCACCGGCAGGTCGGCGTTCTCCGACAGGCGCCTGGTCTGGGGGATGCGGGTGCCCAGCTCGATCTGCTTGGGATCCATCAGCGGGGCCCGCAGCAGGTAGTTGAAGAGCTGAACGGCCACGAGGTTGAGCATGATGGTGGAGAGGATCTCGTTCACGCCCAGGTAGGCCTTCAGGGCGCCGGGGATGCCGCCCCAGACAGCCCCGCCGACCAGGCCCATCGACAGCACCAGCGGGATCAGCACTATAGACGGCAGACCGGGGACCGCCAGCGCGGTGACGGTGGACAGCAGCCCGCCGGCGATGATCTGGCCCTCCCCGCCGATGTTGATCACCTTCGCCCGGAAGGCGACGCAGATGCCGGTTCCCACGAGCAGCAGGGGCATGGCCTTCGCGGCCGACTCGGCGAGCTCCTCGGTGCCGCCGAACGCTCCTACGAGCAGTTCCTTGTAGCCCTCCAGCGGGTTGGCGCCCAGTCCGATGATCATGGCCGCGCCGATCAACAGCGCCAGAAGAACGGCTGAGCCGCCGACGACGATGCCGCCGAGTCGGCCCAGGGTGGCGCGGCGCGACCTCGCACGGGGACCAACGGGCATCCGCCTATGTTTGACGCGCGCCGACCCGGTGTCAATCGCGGCTGTCTCGTTATTGATATTTCTTATATTTCGCGATCGCTGGCGCTCATCCGGCGCGGTTCTCTGCGGGCCCCTCCAGCAGGTCGCCGGCGGTGGCCAGCACCTCGGCGAGCTTGACGGTGTTGTCGTAGACGGCTCGCAGGTAGTACTCGCTGACCGCCTCGTGGCCCGAGAACGGGGGCCTTCCGAGCGACCTCACCACCGCCGAGGGATCGGGGGAGACGGTCACCTCGTGCACCGGGGGCAGCTTGTCGGCTGAGCCCCAGAAGTCGCCGGAGGTCTTGGCGGTGCCCGGCACGGGTCCCTTGCCCCTGCCCCGCCGGGAGCGCTTGCGGGCCGCGTCGGCCCCGTTGGCCGTGTTGGCCGGGCTCACGATTCGCTCCCCGGTCCGTGGGATCCGCCGTTGCCGCCGTTGCCGCCGTTCTCGTCGATGAGCAGCTGGTCGGGGTCGATTCCCAGCGCGGCCCGCAGCTGATCGCTGTCCAGGTCGCCGACCGACGACGACTTGGGCAGCACCATGTCGGCAATGCGGCGCTTGCCGGCCACCACTTCCTCGACCCGCTCGTCGACGGTGCCGGGGCACACCAGCCGGTGGCAGACCACCGTGTTGCGCTGCCCGATGCGCCAGGCCCGGTCGCGGGCCTGGTCCTCCACCGCGGGGTTCCACCACCGGTCGTAGAGCACGACGTGGTTGGCCGCGGTCAGGTTCAGGCCGGTGCCGCCCGCCTTCAGCGACAGCACCAGGGCGCCGGCTCCCCTGCCCTTCTGGAACGTCTGGACCATCCGGTCGCGGGCGCCGCGGGCCAGGCCGCCGTGATAGCAGTTGATGGGCAGGCCGGTGCGCTCGCTCAGGTGGGCGGCCAGACGCTCGCCCCAGGTGGCGAAGTGGGTGAAGATGAGCATCCGCTCATCGGCGGCGAACACCTGCCCCATGATCTGCTCCAGCCGGACCAGCTTCCCCGAGCGTCCGTCGAGGGGGCCGCCGTCGTCCTCGTAGTTGACGGGATGGTTGCAGATCTGCTTGAGGGCGGTGATGGCGGCCAGCACCGCTCCCTTGCGCTCGGGGCCGCCCTCGGCCGTGGTCTCGGTGCGGGCCACCAACTCGTCGAGGACTGCCTGGTAGAGCCCGATCTGCTCGGCCGTCATCGTGCAGTTGTCGAGTTCGTCGATGCGGTCGGGCAGTTCCGCGGCTATGGCGGGCTCGGCCTTGGTGCGGCGGAACACGAGGATGCCGTTGAGGGCGGCCAGGGCACCCTCGCCGGCCGCGGCAGCCTTGGGGGTCGCGGCCCGCTGCGAACCGTTGGACGCTTCGGAACCGTTGGATCCCGCCGTGCCGCCCTGATCAGGCTCGGGCTCCTTGGAGGCCTTCGACATCTCGGCGATGAACCGGTTGCGGGCTCCCAGCAAGCCCGGGTTGCAGAAGTCCATGATGGCCCACAGGTCGCCCAGGCCGTTCTCGATCGGGGTTCCCGTCAGCGCGACCCGGCAGTGGGCGTCGAGCCGGCGCAGCTGCTGGGCGGTCTCGCTGGCCGGGTTCTTGATGGCCTGGGCCTCGTCGAGCACCACCGTCGACCACTCGACCTTCTCGAGGACGTCCAGGTCGCGCATGGTGGTGCCGTAGGTGGAGACCACAAGGTCGGCCCGCTTGACCATGGCCGGCACCCGGCCGGCGGGCGTGCGGTCGGGTCCATGGTGGACCACGACCCGGAGACCGGGAACGAACCGGCGGGCCTCGCTGGCCCAGTTGCCGACAACCGCAGGCGGCGCGGCCACCAGCGACGGGCCCTTGCCGCGGGTGAGGTAGATGTGGGCCAGCATCGTGGGGGTCTTGCCCAGGCCCATGTCCAGAGCGAGGCAGCCGCCCAGGCCGGCCTGCTCCAGGAAGCCCAGCCACAGCAGCGCGTCGGCCTGGTAGGTCCGCAGCGTCCCCTTGAAGCCGTCGGGCCTGGTGGGGAGCTCGGCACCGATGTTGCGGGCGCTGCGGATCAACTCCGCGGCCCACCCCTCGCCCGAGACCGTCGTCCCCCCGGCCAGCGGCGACCCCTCCAGGCCGAGGGCGTGGCGCAGCATGTCGGCGCCGGTCATGCGGGTCACGTCGGACCGCTCGGCGAGCGCGGCCGCGGCCTCGTTCAGGTCGGCGCGGTCCAGTTCCACCCACCGGCCCCGGCTCTTGACCAGCGGCCGGGCCTGGGTGGCCAGGTCGCGGATCTCGTTCGCGGTCAGCTCCACATCGTCGAAGGCGACCGACCAGCGCACGTCGGCCAGCTGGCGGGCCCCCACGACGGTCTCCTGGGCCTCGACCGACGTGAGCCGCAGGGTCGGCGACGGACGCCGGCGCGAGAGTGCCGGCACACGGATCTCGTAGCCGACGGCCTGCAGTATGTGGCCGGTCTCGGTCATCAGCTGCCACGCCTCGTCGGCGTCGAGGATCACCTCGCCCCGGCGGCGGCCGCCGAGCCGCACCAGTTCCGGGAAGAGCCGCTCCAGGCGGGTCATCTGGTGCTTGACCGCCTGGCGCCGGGCCCGTGACGCGATCACCAGGGCCCGTTCGACCGGCTGGAGCTCCCCCGAACTCGCCTCCGACAGGACCGACAGGTGCCAGGCGCCGATGTCGTCGGGCGGGTCGAGTTGCACGATGAGCCGGAGCCGCGGGTCGTAGGGCTCCGTCACCGGGCGGGCCCACTGGTCCAGTCGCCGGGCCAGGTCGGAGGCGTGGCGGCTGGGGACGTCGAAGGGCGCGCCGTCGAGCCGGGCCAGAGCGGTCTCGGCCACGTCTGCCCGGGTGCGCGGCGCGGGCGGGGGCGCGGGCGCCTCGAGCCGCTCGGCCGCCTCCCTGGCTATGGCGTCGAAGATGTCGGCCAGCGCGGCCTGGGTGAAGGCGGGCGCGTCCCGCTGGTTCTCGAAGGCCGCGGCCGCGCCGGGAAGCGAATCCGCCAGTGCGGCGACGGTGTCGGACTCCACCAGCGCAGGCGTCCAGCGCACTGCGAAGCTGGCGGTGTCGGCCCGTGGCGCCGCGGCCACCGGCGCGCCGTTGGCGCCGGCGGCCTCGTCGTCGGGCCGGTAGCGACGTCGGACCTTCTTCAACTGGGGAACCATGCGGCCCTGGGCGGCGAGCCGCACCGCCAGCGCGGCTACCAGTCCCAGCCATGACACGCTGGCCCCGATCCCGTCGTCGGTGGCCGCTGCGCCGAGGGCCACGAGCCAGCCGAGACAGCTCTCGATCGGTGCCGACACCGATTCGGCCCGGGTCCCGCCGCTCAGCTTCACCGGGCGGTGCGCGCTCCACTCGACGGTCCCGGCACCGGCGTCGCGGAGTCGCTTGAGGACCTCCGGCGCGGCCTCCGGGGACCGGCCCGACCCGGCGGCCCAGGCGATCACCCGCCCCGGCACCCATGACAGCTGCAGTTCTACGATGGCCGCGCTGCGGGCATCCGCTGAGGCGCCGTTCTCGAGGGGCGCCAGCGGCGGGCCCGCCAGCTTCGTCAGCACGGCGTCGATGGCGCGGTAGTCGTTCTCGAGGTCGGCCACGATCAGGGCGCGCTGATGCCCCCTCACCGTGGCTCTGACGGCGTCGATCGATTCCGCGACGTCGTCGAGCAGTCGGTAGAGGGCTCGAACCCACAGCCTGGTGTTGGCCTCGAGAAGCGCCATGTCCGCGTCGCTGGCCAGGCCATCGACATGGCGGCGCACAGCTTCGGCGAAGTCCGCGGACAACGCCAAGCGTGGGTCCAAGGTGGCGGTAGCAGTCGTCGTCACCATTGGGTTGGGTGGGAGCCTAACAGCCGCAGCCGCAGTCTCCCACGTCGTCAGTATCCGGCGTTCAGCTCCTCGCGCACTCTGGCAATGCTGTCCATCTTGATCTGCTCGTAGCCGCGCACCTCCTCGGCCAGCGCGGCCCGGCTGAGCGCGGCGGGGTACCGGTCGGGGCTCAGCCGCCGCAGGTCCGACTCGACCGCGGCGCGGTACTCCTTCGGCAGCGACCGCTCGGCCCGCCTCACCGCGGAGTGCCCGAACGGATCGAGGATCGTGCCCCGCAGCCTGCGCATGGCGACCAGGGCCCGGAACAGCGGCGTCCACGAGACCGGCACCGCGATCTTCGACTTCATGCCGAGGGCCCGCAGGACGGGCGGGTGCAGCTTCCAGGCCCGGCGCGCCCCCGTGGCCGCGGCCAGCTCGCGGGCCTCGGCGTTGGCTGCCGGATCGAGCATCAGCCTGGCGACCTCGTACTCGTCCTTGTAGGCGAGCAGCTTGAAGTAGCCCCGGGCCGCGGCCACTGTCAGCCGGCCCGAGCCGTCGCCCCGTTCGGCGTCGGCCGCAGCCGCACCCTCCACGAAGTCGAGGTACTGGTGGGCCAGCCGCCGCGACTGGAAGGCGCACAGCTCGATGAACGCCTCCTCCAGGTCGAGGGGGCGGTCATACCCGTCGCCGGCCCCAGGCCCGTCCCCGGTCCCGGATCCGTCCCCGGCCCCATGGTCGGCTCCGGGCCGGGCAGCAGCATCGACTGTGCGGGCCACGGCCTGCACCCGTTCGGCCGAAGCGGCGTCGAGTCGGGGCGTCTGCCGGGCGCCCTCGTGGCGGGTGGCGACCGCTTCAGCGACTGCCGACGGGCGGTCCACCATCGTCCTGCCCCACCTGAAGGCCTCCATGTTGCTGTTCACGGCCACGCCGTTGAGTTCGATGGCCTGCTCGACCGACAGCGGCGACAGCGGCAGCGCTCCGGCCTGCACCGCCATGCCCACCACGAAGACGTTGGCCGTCACCGAGTTCCCGAACAGGGCCTCGGTGATCTCCTGCGCGTCGGCCCAGTGGCGGCAATCGGGCCGGGTCGCAGCCGAGATCACCGCATCGAGCTCGTCGGGAGACGGCATCGTTCGCTCCGGGTGGGCCACCATCGCTCCCGTGGGGGTCTGAGAGGTGGAGCCCACCACCACGGTGCGTCGAGGATCGGCCCTGCTCAGCCCCGAGGGCGACGCCGCGCCGAGCTGGTCGAAGGCCAGCAGCACGTCGGCCTGGCCCTCGCCGAGCCGGTTGCTGGCCGCCGTCCCGTCCCGATACAGGCGCAGGTCGCTCACCACCGGCCCCGCCTTCTGCGAGAGGCCGATCTGGTCCAGACCCCGTGCCTCGTAGCCGTCGAACATCGCCGCCGTGCCGATCACCTGGCTCACCGTCACGACGCCGGTGCCGCCGATGCCGACGATGCGCACCGACAGGTCCTCGGTGGGCACCGCGGGCACCGGGTCCGGCAGGTCGGTGGGCGCGGCCGGCGCGGCGACCCCCGGCCGTGTCGCGCCGCGCTCGCGGCCACCGGTCCGGTGCAGCCAACCCCGCAGCCGGCCCGGCCGGGTGACGGTCATGAACGAGGGGCAGTCGCCCTCGAGGCAGGAGAAGTCCAGGTTGCAGGTCGTCTGGTCGATGCGGGTCTTGCGGCCGAAGGGCGTCTCGGTGGGCTGGACCGACAGGCAGTTGCTCACCGAGGCGCAGTCGCCGCAGCCCTCGCAGATCCGCTCATTGATGAACACCCGCCGGCGGGGTGTGGCGACCGTGCCGCGCTTGCGCCCCCTGCGGGCCTCGGCCGCGCACTGCTGGTCGTGAATGAGGACGGTGACGCCCTCGATGCCGGCCAGGTGCTCCTGAGCCTCGATCAGCCGGCTGCGGGCCCACACCTCGACCTCGGCGGGCAGGTCCACACCCCGGTAGCGGGCGACATCGTCGGTGGTGACCAGCACGCGGGCCACCCCCTGGGCCAGCAGCGCCCGGGCGACCGCGTCCACACCGATCATCCCCTGGGGGTCCTGGCCTCCGGTCATGGCGACCGTCCGGTTCCAGAGCAGCTTGTAGGTCAGGTCGACGCCGGCCGCGATCGCTCCCTGGACGGCGAGTTGGCCGCTGTGGAAGAACGTGCCGTCACCGAGGTTCTGGAAGATGCGGGGCGTCTCGACGAACGGCGCCATGCCGATCCACTGGGTGCCCTCCTGCCCCATGCAGGTGAGCCCGACGATGTCCCCGAAGTCGTCGCGGTCCATCAGCAGAGTCATGGTGTGGCAGCCGATCCCGGCTCCCACCGCCGCGCCCTCGGGCACGCGGGTCGAGCGGTTGTGGGGGCAGCCCGAGCAGAAGTAGGGGGTCCGGGCCACGCCGGAGTTGAGGGGGATCAGCTCCCGGGCGGGCCGGTCGGGGGCCAGGCGGCTGCCGATGCGCTCGGAGAGGCGGCGGCGCATCGGCGCCAGCAGGTCGTCGGCGGTGAGCCCCCCGTGGCCCGGCAGGAGCATGGCGTCGTGCTCGTCGTACTTGCCGATCACGCGGGGTCGGCGGGTCTCGTTGTAGAGAGCGTCCTTGATGAGGGACTCGATGTTGGGCTGCTTCTCCTCCACCACGAAGACCTCTTCGAGGCCGCGGGCGAAGTTGCGGGCCCGCTCGGGGCTGAAGGGGATCGGCATGTGCATGCACATCAGGCGGATCCCCGCGGCCGCGACGTCGGCGTCGTCGGCCAGTCCGAGGCGGCGCAGAGCCTCCCGCAGCTCCCGGTAGGTGATGCCCGAGGCGACGATCCCGATCCAGGCGTCGGCGGGATTCACGGTGGCATGGTTGAGGCGGTTGAGCGCCGCGTACTCGATGGCCAGCGGATGGCGCACCTCGTAGATCTCCCGTTCGGTGTCGACCGTCTCGGGGGTGAGCAGCCTGCCGTCGGGCCTGTGGGTGTAGGGCTCGCCGTCGAGGGTCGGGATGACCGGCTCGACCCGGCGGGGATCGAGGTGGACGGTGCCGGATCCGTCGGCCACGTCGGCCACGATCTTCAGGCTGGTCCACAGGCCGGTGGCCCTCGACAGGTAGACGGCGTGACGGCCGAGGTCCAGCGCCTCCCGCGGCGATCCCGGGTACAGCACCGGTATCTGCTTGTCGGCGAGCGTCCCGGCCGACGACGACGGGATGGTGGAGCTCTTGGCGGCGGGGTCGTCGCCCGCGATCACCACCGCCCCGCCCTGGGGGTCGGATCCGGCGAACACGGCGTGGCGGAGGGCGTCGCCGGCCCGGTCCACTCCGGGTCCCTTGGCGTAGAAGATGCCGAGGACCCCGTCGTGGCGGGCGTCGGGGCGCAGCGACGCGAGCTGCGACCCCATCACCGCGGTGACTGCCTGCTCCTCGTTCATGGCCGGCTTCAGCACGACGGGCAGGTCGGGCGCCTCGGCTATGGCTCTGGCGAGGTCGGTGTCGTATCCGCCGACCGGCGAGCCCGGGTATCCGCTGACGAAGGCGGCGGTCTGCAGGCCGGCGAGCCGGTCGGCCCGCAGCTGCTCGATCGGCAGCCGGGCCAGCGCCTGGAGCCCGGTCATGAAGACCGTGCCGGAGTCGTCGGTGTAGCGGGACGACAGGCGGTACGTGTCGGCGACTGTCAAGGACGACCTCCAGGCGTCAGCGGTCGGGACGATGGCGCAAGCATGGACACTAGTGGGCTGGACGCGTCTGCGGAAGGGGCGATCTGCGAACGCTTCGTGTGCTGCCGTGGGCGGGGCGCCCTCTGGACGGTCCGTCCCGGCCGCGGGTCGTCTTGGCCGGCGGGCTCGTTCCGGCCGGCGGGTCCTGTCACCGGCGCGCCCTGGCGGCGCGAGCGCCGCCATTGCTTGCCCCGGTGCCACCCCCCGGCCTGGCGGGTCGCGTGGCGCGACGGAGGCTTCCTGCCTGACATGAGAGTTCTTGCTTGGTGTGGGATCTCAGGCGGGGCGGACGGTTATGCCTGACTCGGCCATGCGGGTCTTGGCCTCGGCGACGGTGTGCTCGCCGTAGTGGAAGATGCTGGCGGCCAGCACCGCGTCGGCTCTGCCCTCGACGACTCCTTCCACCAGATGGTCGAGGTTCCCCACTCCCCCGCTGGCTATGACCGGGATGCCGAGCGTCTCGGAGACCATCGACGTCAGATTCAGCTCGAAGCCCCTCTTGGTGCCGTCGCGGTCCATGGAGGTGAGCAGTATCTCTCCTGCGCCGAGGCGCTCGGCCTCGGTCGCCCAGGCAAGGCAGTCGATGCCGGTGCGGGTGCGACCGCCGTGGGTGAACACCTCGTAGCCGCTCGGCGAGGTTGCCGCGCTGCGGGCGTCGATGGCGACCACGCAGCACTGCGCTCCGAACTCCAGGCTGATCTCGCGCACCAGCTCGGGTCGGCGCACTGCCGCGGTGTTCACGCTCACCTTGTCGGCGCCGGCCCGCAGCAGCCGGCGGGCGTCGTCGAGGGTGCGGATGCCGCCGCCGATCGTGAAGGGGATGAAGACCTCGTCGGCCACTGCCCGGGCCATGGCCACGGTGGTGTCGCGGCGGTCCGACGACGCGGTGATGTCCAGGAAGACCAGCTCGTCGGCGCCCTCGGCGTCGTAGCGGGCGGCCAGCTCCACGGGGTCGCCGGCGTCGCGGATGTCCACGAAGTTGACGCCCTTGACGACCCGCCCGGCGTCCACGTCGAGGCACGGTATGACCCGGGCCACGTGCATCTCAGCCGCCCTCCCCGGCCCCGGCCAGCGTGGCGACCGCCTCGGCCACGGTGAAGCGGCGCTCATAGAGGGCAGTGCCCACGATGGCGCCGCTCAGGCGGCGACCGCGGCCGCTCCCGGGGCTCTCGAGGCCGGCCAGCGCCCGCAGGTCGTCGAGGCGGCCCACCCCGCCCGATGCGATCACATCGGTGGGCACCGCGGCGAGCACCGATGCGAGCCCAGCGAGATCGGGTCCTTCCAGCGTCCCGTCCCGGCTGATGTCGGTGACCACGAAGGCGTCCACGCCGTCGGCGGCGAAGCTGCGGGCCACATCCAGCACCGACTGGCCCGAGCCCTTCAGCCAGCCGTCGGTGGCGACCTCGCCTGCCCGGGCGTCGAGGCCGACCGCGACGCGGCGCGAGCCGGCCAGGTCCCTCACCAGGTCCGGGTCGCGCAGCGCGGCCGTGCCCAGCACGACCCGTTCCACGCCGGCCGCGAACCACGCCTCCGCGGTCTCCGCGGAGCGGACCCCGCCCCCGGCCTGCACCGGCACCGGGACCGCGCCGGCGATGGCCGCGACCACGCCGGCGTTGTCGGGGCGGCCCGAGCGGGCCCCGTCGAGGTCGACGACATGGATCCATCCGGCGCCCTGCTCGGCCATCTCCACCGCCCGGGCCACCGGGTCGTCGTCGTAGACGGTCTCGGCGCCGTAGTCGCCCTGGCGAAGGCGCACGCAGCGGCCGCCGCGGACATCGACCGCGCAGTACAGCTTCACGGCGCTCAACCCGCCCGGCGGCCGGCCGCGGCCACGAAGTTGGCCAGGATGCGCAGGCCCACTCTCGACGACTTCTCGGGGTGGAACTGGGCGGCCCACACGTTGCCGCGGGCCACCGCGGCCACCACCGGCCCGCCGTAGTCGCAGGTGGCGACCACATCGGTGCCGTCGCCCATCTCCGGGGCCAGCGAGTGCACGAAATACGCCCACACCGGGTCGTCCAGCCCGTCGAGCATCGGGTGGTCGAGGCGGCGGTCGAGGATGTTCCACTGCATCTGGGGTCGCTTCACCGGACCGGGGATCCAGCGCACGCCGCGGTCGAGGATTCCCAGGCCCGGGATGCCGGGCGCCTCGTCGGAACCGGCGAAGAGCACCTGCATTCCCACGCAGATTCCCATGAAGGGGCGGCCCGAGCCGGCCGCGTCGCGGGCGGCCGCGTCCAGGCCGGTGCGGCCCAGCGCGGCCATGCACGGCGCGAAGGCGCCCACACCGGGCAGCACCACCCCGTCGGCGTCGTCGATCAGGCCCCGGTCCGCGGTCAGGCGGGCGTCGGCCCCTGCGTGCTCGAAGCCCTTCTGGGCCGAGTGCAGGTTGCCGATGCCGTAGTCCAGGATGGCGATGAGCGGCTTGGTGTTCGCCGTCACAGAGTGCCCTTGGTGGAGGGCAGGGCTGAGCCCTCCACCCGGACCGCGTCGCGCAGGGCTCGGGCCACGCCCTTGAACGAGGCTTCCACGATGTGGTGGGTGTTGCGGCCCCGGCGCATCACGACGTGCAGCGTGATGGCGGCCGCGGTGGCGAAGGCCCTCCAGAACTCCTCGGCCAGCTGCGGGTCGAAGGGCGGGTCGCCGAGGATCTTCTCTCCGGGGAAGTCCACGTCGTAGTGCAGGAACGGCCGGCCCGACAGGTCGAGCACCACCTCCACCGCGGCTTCGTCGAGCGGCACGGTGATGCTGGCGAAACGGCGCACCCCGGCCTTGTCGCCCAGAGCCTCGCGGAGGGCCTCGCCCAGCACGATGCCGGTGTCCTCGACGGTGTGGTGGGCGTCAACCTCGATGTCGCCCTGCGCCTGCACCGACAGGTCCAGCCCGCCGTGGCGGCCGAGTTGGTCGAGCATGTGGTCGAAGAACGGCAGCCCGGTGGAGACGTCGGTGGTGCCCGAGCCGTCGAGGCCGAGGCTCAACTCGATACGGGTCTCCTTGGTGGAGCGGGAGCGGGTGGACGTGCGGCTCATGTCATTGAGGCTAAAGCGTGTCCGGAAACTCGACGCGTGTCTCAGGACTGGACGGGGCGGGTGGTCGTCGCGCCGCTCACGCGAGGATCTCCTCGAGGGCGTCCAGGAGCCTGTCGTCCTCGGCAGGAGTGCCGATGGTCACCCTCAGGCAGCCGGCCAGGCGGGGCCACGATGCGCAGTTGCGCACCAGCACCGACCGGTCCACCAGCTGTTGCCACACCTCGGCGCCGTCGCGGCCCCGGGGCCGGAACAGCACGAAGTTGGCGCCCGAGGGCCACACGTCCACCGGGAGCCGGCCGAGCCGGTCGGTCAGCCGCTTGCGCTCGGCCACGATGGCGCCCACCCTGGCCTGCATGTCGTCGACGAACTCGAGGGCGGCGATGCCGACGGCCTGCTTGAGGGCGTCGAGGTGGTACGGCAGTGCCACCTTCTCCAGTTCGGCCACCAGCCATCGCGGGCCGATGAGGTAGCCGAGGCGGGCCCCGGCCATGGCCCAGGTCTTGGAGTAGGTGCGGGTGACGGCCAGCGGCGTGCTGTTGTCGATGAGCTCCAAGGCGCTGCGGGGAGAGAACTCGGCGTAGGCCTCGTCCACGCACAGCAGCCCGGACGTCGAACCGACCGCGTCCAGCAGCGAGGCGACCACCGATGGAGGCTCGACCGTGCCGGAAGGGTTGTTGGGCGAGCACAGGAACGTCACCGAGGGCCGGGCCGAGGCGATCAGAGCCAGGGCCGCATCACCGTCGATGGTGAAGTCCTCGCGGCGTTCCCCCTCGACCACCGCGGTTCCGGTGACCCGGGCCAGGTGCGAGTGCAGCGCGTAGGTGGGTTCGAAGGTGGCCGCGCACCGCCCTGTGCCCCCGTAGGCGAGCAGCAGGCACTGGAGCACCTCGTTGGAGCCGTTGGCCGCGAAGACCCGGTCCGGCTCGACCCCGTGGCGGGCCGCGATCCGGGATCGGAGCTCTGCGGCCTGGCGGTCCGGGTACCGGTTCCAGGCCACCGACCGGGCCGCATCGGCCACCGCCGCGGTGAAGGCCTCCGGCGGCGGGAGCGGGCTCTCGTTGGTGTTGAGCCGCACCGCCACATCGATCTGCGGCGAGTGGTAGCCGGACATCAGGGCAATGTCGTCGCGGGGCTGCACAGATCCGGGAGCCGCGCCGTCGGCGGTCACGGCCGGTCCTCCGCGGCCCGACCGCGCGCCGCGATGCGCCGTATCGGTGCCGGGCGGCGTCGCGGAGTGGTCGAGGGCGGCGTGCGCGCCGTGAGGGCCCGGGGCCTCGCTCGGCATGGCGCGATGACGCTCATCAGTCGCACCCTCTCCGCTCGGGCTCCAGGCGCAGTCTCACCGATTCGGCGTGGGCGGTGAGGCCCTCGGCCTCGGCCAGCGCGATCACATGGGGCGCCAGGCGCTCGAGCCCGTCCCGGTCGGTGCTCACGATGTGCATGCTCTTGAGGAAGTCGCGCACCCCCAGCGCGCCCGCGAACCGGGCCGTGCCGTCGGTCGGCAGCACGTGGTTGGGTCCGGCGGCGTAGTCGCCCACCGACGCGGGGGCCCACGGCCCGCAGAACACTGCGCCGGCGTTGCGGACCTGCGGCACGAGAGCCTCGGGATCCTGCACGATCAGCTCGAGGTGCTCGGGGGCGATCTCGTTGACCACCTCCAGGGCCTGCTCGACGCCGGTGCACAGCACGCTGTAGCCGGAGTTGCGCAGGGTCGCCTCTATGTCGTCGCGGCGGTCGGCGCGGGCTGTGAGCCTGGAGACCTCGGCCTCCACCGCCGCCGCGGCGGCCTCGTCCCAGGTGACCAGCCACGCCAGCCCGTCGGGGCCGTGCTCGGCCTGCAGGATCACGTCGGCCGCCGCGAACGTGGCGTCCGCGCCGGAGTCGGCCACCACCACCACCTCCGAGGGGCCCGCGAACGCGGCGGGGACGCCCACCACGCCGGCCACCTCGCGCTGGGCCAGGGCCACGTAGGCGTTGCCCGGCCCCACGATCACGTCCACAGCACCGATCGACTCGGTGCCGTAGGCCAGGGCGGCGACAGCCTGGGCCCCGCCCACCGGATGGACCTCGTCGACGCCCACAGCAGCCGCCGCGGCCAGCGTCACGTCGGCGACGCGGCCGTCGGGTCCGGGCGGCACGCACACGGCGATCTCGTCGACGCCGGCCACCTTGGCCGGAACGGCGGTCATGATCAGCGTCGACGGGTAGGCGGCCCGCCCTCCGGGCACGTAGCAGCCGGCCCGGCGCACCGGCCGGTGGCGCTCGGTGACCGTGACACCGCTCCGCTCGTGGACCACGTCGTCGAGCAGCTGGTGGCGGTGGTAGGCCTCGACGTTGGCCGCTGCGGCCGCCAGGGCGTCGCGCACTTCCACCGGTGTGCGGGCCGCGGCCTCGGCGATCTCGTCGGGCGCCACCGTGAGGCCGGCCGGCTGCGCGCCGTCGAAGCGCTCGGTCAGTTCCAGCAGGGCCTCGTCGCCGCGCTCGCGGACGGCCGCGATGATGGCCCGCACCGCCTCCAGCGGACCCGCGGACGCGGCTTCGGGCCGCGGCAGGCGGGCGGCGACGGGACCGCCGTCGCCGCGCAGATCGAGGCGGGTCAGCACCCCTCAACGCTACCGCCGGGACCCCCCGAGAGGCCGAGCGGGTAGCCGAGCGAACCCGGCCGACACGGGCAGAACGGTGGGCGGTGTCGCCTTGGCTTGGGCGGCCTGCAAGCGCGGCGGACAAGAGCGGGAGACACCAAGAGCGGGAGACACCCCGCCCCGACGCGACCGATCCTCTTCCTACCCGCGCCGACCCCTAGGTGAGGATGGCGGCGAGGCGGGCGAGGACCTCCTCCACGACCGGCGCCGGGACACTCTCGAGACGCCGGCCTTCGCGAGCACTCAGGTGGAGCACGCGTGGCTGATCGCAGCGGATCACACCAGTGGTCCGGGTTCCCGCATTCTCCAGGGAGACCGCGAATCCTCGCCGGCGCGCGAAGCTCCCGCCGGTGGTTATCGGCAGCACTACGGGTGTCCCTGTCAGTTCGTTGAACGGCGCCGGCGACACCACCAGGACCGGCCGGGTTCCACGCTGCTCATGTCCGGCTGTCGGGTCGAGGTCGACGAGCCAGACGTCACCACGCTGTGTCACAGAAGTTCGGCGCCGAGGGGCTTCCCCTCGATCCACTCCCGGTCGGCCTCGCTGTCGACGGCCGTCTCGTCACACTGCGCGAGCAACTCGTCGAGCGAGTAACTCGGGCGGGGCTTGGGCACGACAATCAGACGACCGTCATCGACATCGATGTCGACACTCGCACCGGAGCGAAGTTCCAGCAGGTCGAGAAGAACAGGCGGCACAGCGAGCATGACCGAACCGCCCACCTTGCGGAGTTTCGCCCTATGCACTTCCACCTCGCACTTCCACGTCGGAGCCTCCACCTTGGAACTCCCACCTCGCCCTCGCAGGTTATACCAGAATATAACAGTCGGGCGTATGCTGCGTCGAGTCGTCCCCTGGTGGCTCTCCCGCGGTGGGTGTCACACCGTGCTGGACGGGCAGAAGTCGTTGAGGACGCAGTCCTCGCAGCGGGGCCGGCGGGCCACGCACACCCGGCGGCCGTGGAGGATCATCCGCAGGCTGAAGTCGCCCCGCTCGGCCGCGGGAATCATC
>Ga0209544_1001523_pt1 | contig 24924 bp, 21 predicted proteins | sample MesohylPK_FD_187297 | JGI IMG/M metagenome (GOLD analysis project Ga0209544, IMG submission 187297) | Host-associated microbial community of the marine sponge Aplysina aerophoba from Gulf of Piran - sponge mesohyl, lysed by proteinase K... | ecosystem: Host-associated > Porifera > Sponge >...
CCCGCCGTTGCGGACATCGTACCTCATCCGCGAACTCACGCCCGTCTGACAAGGGATGTCCAGTGTAGCGGCGCTCGCGCACGGGAACGCACCGCGGCCCAGACTGCCCGGCCCGACGAGGCGGAGAGCCACGGAAGTGCCCGAGGCAGTGCTCGCCCGCGTAGACGGGGCGAAACCACTGCGGCAGGGGTCACCGAGCGACTCCACCCGCTGTCGACATTATCCCTCTACATCGTATGAAGACATCATGCCTCTCGCGCGCAGGTAGGGCTGGGGCATTCCAAGCAAAGGGACTTAATATACGTACGATATACGATTCTACCCAAGCGTGTATAGATCACTGTATATCGCTTGACAGGTCATCACAGTGGCCAATGCTAACGCTGCACGCCGCCCAACTTCCCCGAGTCCTGAGGCCGTTCGGGCTTTCGCCCGGCCCACAGGGTAGTGAATGGAACCTGTATCGATAATGGACTCGGCCTGGGTAAGATCGTATATAAGTCCCTTACCAAACCGCTTACCTTTCATCAGTCTTCCTCCTTCGCTAAGCTAAAGGTGGAAAACTCCAGTTCGCAATGGCCCGGTTTGCGGGGGAAAGGTCACGGGGACACATCCGCCAACACCTTAGCTGACAAACCGGGCGACAGCTTAGCATACCCGCAACCTGCGTTCGTAGAGGTCAAGTTCGAGCTTTCGGCGGTTGGTTCGCCACTGTTGATAGGCGATGTACACCGCTATGGCTACTGTCACGGTGCCAGCGCCGAAGCCGATATTAGCAACCTCGAGGAGGGCCAGTCCCGAAACCCTGAGCAGGGCATCAGAGGCGACGGTGATCAGGGCAGTGTCTGGAGACCTACGAAGTCGAACTGCGCGGCGGGGCGGACATACATGCCCTCGCCGCACCGCATGCCGACCCCATTGAACGCGAAGTCGAGCGTGACTTTATGATCGTCGACTGGGACAGACGAATGCAGGTGTGCGGCAACATGACAACGCCATCGTGGGTGGCCGCACGATACACGGCTAATCCGACAGGTGGCGTGGATGCTCTAGGACCGCAGGGTCGGCAGGCACCACCGCCAACCTCAGTCATCGCCCTGACCCTCCTCACTTGGCGCACCAAGCTACGCACGAGGACGACCCGAGCGTGATCCGGGTCAGTCGATAGAATCGTAGTCCAGCACGTCCTTACCCGCCTCACAGGCAAGGATGTCGAGCGCCGCAGCGGCACCGTGTCCCGCAGCGATGATCGCCTGGGAGCGGTTCGGACGGGTGGCGCGTCCGACCACGTAGAGGCGCTCCACCAGGGTGCGGCCGTCCGCATCGGCGGCGACGCCATAATCGGTCTTTTCAAGCCCCAGACTCATCGCCAACTCCGCACCCTTCCCCTCTGCCACAATCAGGTAGTCGGCCCGGTGTTCGCTCCCGTCCTCGGCGACGACGGTGAAGCTACTCCCCACCTTGGTGACCTGGGACGCGGGCGAGTCGAGGAGCTTCGCGCCGAAGCTCACGACCTGTTCCCGGGCGATCTTCTGGAAGTCGCCTCCGGTGATCTCGATAATGCCTAGATAATTAAGGAGCTTAGCGTAGTGCATGGGCGTCTTGTCCTGAGCCAGCACGGTGACACTCTGGCCATTCTTGGCAAGGAACAGGGCGGCTGAGAGCCCCGCAGGGCCGTCCCCGATAACGATAATGTCAACCATACCTAAAACCCCTCCATCCAGGTGATGTCGCCTGACAGCTTACCCGCAGCCGAGGCTCCATGTCGTGCGGAACACCACCCGCCCGAACAACCGTCACCCAACCTGTGCCGACTCGTGACCCCCTCCCACCGGTTCGGTGGAGAACACCCCTCACGGAGGTGTCTCGAAGGGAGAGGGGCAGGAAACGGACTCTCCGCGCTCAAGTTCAGCTACCCCCTTGGCGAAAGCGGCCTCGGCGCCAGCAACGGTCTCGGCAGCACGTTCCTGTTCCCAGCGGCACGTCAAGGTGGATCCGCCCGGGCCCCCGGCCTCTGCGACGAGGTCGGAGAAGCCCAACCTAGGTCCCCCTTCACCATCTCGCCGCAGGTTCAGGCCTATACCAAACCTACACAATCTCTACACAGTTACTAAATCGATCCCGGAGAGACTTAAGCAGGGTGCCGGCAACCCGCACGCTGGAACCCTGTCTATCCATCCAGCTCCTCACGGTGCCTTACCATGAGCCCTACGGAGGTCCGCATGGCTGTCGGCCAGACGAACGTCGCTAACATGAACGCCAGACCCCGCCGCCGCCGCTGGGTCTTGGCCACCACGGTCGTGGTGATCCTCGCCGCGGCAGGCGCGGGCTATCTCTACCTCCGGGGCCAGCAGGGCGCCCAGCCGGAGGCCGCTGCCGGTCCAGAGACCGTGACCGTGACCCCCCGACCCTACCGCATCGTGGTGGCCGGCCCCGGGACCCTGCAACCCGCCCGCAGCTTCGAGGTGAGTGCCGACGTAAACGGCCGGATCATCGACATGGTCGAGCTGGGAGACCGGATCACGGAGGGGGCTGAGGTGGCCTCCTTCGAACGGGTCGCCTTCGAGCGGGCCCTGCTCGAGGCGCAGCTGAATCTCGACAAGGCCCAGGCCCAACTGGAGAGCCTTCAGGCCAACCTGGCCGAGAGCAGCGGGAGCCTGGCCGACTCCATCGCCGACGCCGAGCGCCGAGTTGAGGATGCCCTGCTCGAGTGGACGAATGCGTCGGAGGCGCTGGCCCTGTCCACCCGGCTCCACACCCTCGGCAGCGAGAGCGACGAGGCGCTTGCCGATGCTCAGGACACCGCCGACCAGGCCCAGCGGGCCCTGGTGAGCGCGCAGGCAGACCTCGAGACGCTCAAGGCCTCGCAGCAGTTCCGGGAACTGGCCAACGCCCAGGATATGCTCAACGCCTCGATCGCCGTGCAGCAGGCGGAGATCGACCTCGCTCGGGCCCAGGACGACCTCGACGCCACCACTCTGACCGCCCCCTTCACCGGCGTGGTCGCCGAGCTGTCCGCCCAGGCGGGGAGCAACCTCTCCACCAACCAGCCGCTCTTCACCCTCATTGAGGACAGTACCCTCGAGCTGATCACCCAGATCGACGAGACCGAGATCGCCCTGGTGGCGACCGGGTTGGTCGCCGAACTGACCCTCGACGCGCTGCCGGACGCCGAGGTCGCAGGGCGGGTCACCACCATTGCGCCGGTCGGCCGGATCGAGCAGAATATCCCCGTCTTCGAGGTCACCATCGAGATCGACAACGCCGACCTGAGATTGCGCCCGGGCATGACCGCCGAGGCGGAGATCATCGTGCGCGAGGTCGACAGCACGGTGACGGTGCCGAGCCGGGCGGTGCGATCGGTCCGTTCGCGCAGCTATATCCAGGTCCTGCAGGAGGATGGTGAGTTCGGCCTGACCCGGGTCGAGGTGGTCGACACCGTCGGCTTCAACACCATCGTCGCAGCCGACCTCGCAGCCGGCACCGAGGTGCTGGTGGCCGAGGCCGAGGCGACCGCGGCCCAACAGGCTACCCGCCCCAGAGGCTTCCTGAACTTCGGGAGGGACAGGTGACACCCATCCCCCCTCCGGTACTGAGACTCGAGGAGGTCCACAAGAGCTACCCGCTGGAGCAGGAGGAGTTCTGGGCGCTCAAGGGCGTCTCCTTCGACCTGCACGAGGGGGAGATGGTGTCGCTGATGGGGCCCTCGGGCTCGGGGAAGACGACGCTGATGAATATCATCGGCCTCCTCGACCGGCCCACAGAGGGCCGTTATCAACTCCGCGGCCAGGATGTCAGCCGACTCAGCGAGAGCGCTCGAGCGGCGGTCCGCAACCGGATGGTCGGCTTCGTGTTCCAGGCCTTCCACCTGCTGCCCCGGCTCTCGGTCCTCGAGAACGTCGAGGTGCCCCTCACCTACGCCGGCGTGCCGGGCCGGGAGCGAAGGTCCCGCGCCGCCGAGCGGCTGGAGAAGGTAGGGCTCGGCGACAAGCTCGGTCACCGGCCGACCCAGCTCTCCGGCGGACAGCAGCAGCGGGTGGCGGTGGCCCGGGCCCTGGCGCTGAACCCGGCGCTGCTGCTGGCCGACGAGCCGACCGGCAACCTCGACACCCGGACCGGCGCCGAGATCCTCGACCTGTTTGAAGAGCTCAATAACGAAGGGGTCACGGTGATGATCGTGACCCACGAGAGTGCGGTCTCCGAGCGGACGCGCCGCATCATTCGCCTGCGGGACGGGGTGCTCGACAGCCACGCCCGGGAGGTGGCTTAAGTGGAGACCGCCCGCAGCGGACAGCCCGCCCCCCGGGCCGCCAGCGAACCGCTGACCACCTCCATCCCGTTCAGCCGCAGAGGCCTCAATCCGCTGGAGACCTTCACCATCGCCTGGCGGGCGATCCGCGCCAACGCCCTCCGCAGCATCCTGACCGCCCTCGGAGTGATCATCGGGGTGGCGGCCGTCATCGCCCTCACCTCACTCGGCAGCGGCGTGACCTCGAACATCACCGAGGTCTTCAGCGGCCTCGGCACCAACCTGCTGACCATCTCCAGCGGCAGCGCCGGAGGACCCCCGGGCCTGGTCCGCGGCGGCGTCCGGCAGACTATCACCACCGAGGATGCCGAGGCGATCAAGGAGCTGGGAGACCCACGCATCGCGGGGGTGGCACCGACGCTCCAGACCAACGCCCAGGTCAAGGCCGGGGCCCTGAATGCCAACGCGACCGTGGTCGGCACCTGGTCGGACTACGCCTCGGTCCGCAACAGCGCGGTCGAGTTCGGCACCTTCTTCAGCGACGCCGACACCAGAAGTCGCAAGCGGGTGGCGGTGATCGGCTTCGACATCGCCGCTGAACTCTACCCGGATCAGGAGGCCAGCGGCCAGCGGATCACCATCCAGGGGGTCTCGTTCACGGTCGTGGGGGTGCTCCCCGACAAAGGGGCCGGCTTCGGCAGCTCCAACACCAACGTGTTCGTGCCACTCTCCACCTACCTGCAGCGGATCAATCGGCAGACCAGCGTCGGCGCGCCCACCGTGCAGGCGATCTACGTGCAGGGGGCCAGCGCCGAGGACTTAGACGGCCTGGTTACCGATCTCACCCTGATGATGGCGAACCGGCACGGGACCCCGGAGCCGGAGGAGTACGACTTCAGAATTCAGAACCAGGCGGACACCCTCGACTCCCTGAATTCCGTCACCCGGACCCTGACCCTGTTCCTCGGCGCCATCGCCGGCATCAGCCTGCTGGTAGGCGGGATCGGCATCATGAACATCATGCTGGTATCGGTCACCGAGCGGACCCGCGAGATCGGCATTCGCAAGGCCCTCGGGGCCCGACCGCGGGACATCTTGACTCAGTTCCTGCTCGAGGCGGTCGTCCTCTCAGCGGGTGGCGGCGTCGTCGGCATCGGCATCGGGATAGGGCTGGCGATCTTTGCAACCCTGTTCCTCGACATCACCCCCGGGATCGCCGTCGGCAGCATCCTGGTCGCCTTCGGCTTCGCTGCGGCGGTGGGTATTTTCTTCGGCTTCTACCCGGCCCAGAGAGCTGCGCGGCTGGACCCGGTGAGCTCGCTCCGTTACGAGTGAGGGGAGGCTCTGGGCCGCAGCGCGGTCGGTGTGGTCGCGTAGCCCTGCAGGCCGACCTGACCTGCCGACTCGTGCCAGGAGGCCTGTCTCCCTGACCGCACGTCGATTTGGCTGGCCACGGAATCTGCCCTGATCTCCCGAGACTTCGGCCAATACCTAGAGATCAGTGGGGCATATCTTGGCCTCTCCCTACCGACGGAGAGACTGAGCGCTACCCACCGATCCTGTACTGCAGTTGAGAGCACAAAGTAAAGTCCGGCGATGGCACCGGGTTTCGACTCCTGCTAATCCCTCAGGGGCGAGCAGGGTAAGGAAAGAACTTGAGATGAGCGAGACACGGAAAAGCGGGTGGCAGACCTACCGAGAGGCCAGCGACGACATACTCGCTAACTGAGTGCTTCACCGCTTGGTGATTGGGTAGTCCCTCACAAGCCCGGTTCTCGTCTGTGTACACCATCGCACCATCGTCTACATGACCCCGCACAAAGCCTTGCAGCGTCTCGGCATCTGTTCCCAGTACCACCCGCGCTTTGACCTGATTGGTAGCACGGTCCTTGATTCCAGCCACGGCGGTCTTTCCCACAGTGCCACGTCCAGCCCGTAGCTTCTTAGAGGAATGTTTGTTGCCCTCTTTGCCCCCTACGAAGGTTTCATCAACCTCCACCGGGCCGCCGAAGAGATTGTGCTTACCGTCCTGGAAATTCTCTCGAATTCGGTGTGCCAAGCGCTCTTCTGGGCGATACCGAGATCGCGGTGTAGCTTCATGCTTGATACACCCTTGAGACTGGTTGTCAGAAGGTAGATAGCAATGATTCCACACTGGGCAGCCGAGGGGAGAGTTGTGCATAAGGGTCCCGGTCTTAACCGAAAAGTCCTTACGGCAGTCACGGCAAGGGAAATGTCAGGTGTTTCGAACCTGTCCGAGAGACGATCTCATGCAATATATGCAATTGATAACTGACCCTACATCAATTTATAATTGATGTAGGGTCAGTTGAGGAAGGAATATGTTGCATGATTCACCAAATTCCCCCAATTGACAGCCAAGAGGCCAGAGTCATTAATCTGATAGAGGCTACGCGATCACAACTCCGGCACCACCTTTATACTCCTCAGCGTTGGTATGGGTTGCTTGCGCGCGTTACCCGAGCGCGTGCGCTGCGCGCCTCCAACAGCATTGAAGGGATTCACGTTTCTGCTGAGGATGCTATCGCGGCTATTGACGGCGAAGCCCCAATCCAAGCCGACCGCGACACCTGGGCTGCGGTCATGGGTTACAGGCAGGCTATGGATTTCGTCCTTCAGCGGTGCCAAGACCCAAACTTTCGGTTCAGTTCGGATCTGATTTTGGCACTGCACTTCATGATCACAGAGCACGACCACAAGGCAAATCCTGGTCGCCTTCGTCCCGGATGGATCGGTGTCAGAAACACCGAGACGGGGGAAATTGTCCATGAAGGTGCCGACAGAGACTTGCTGGATGAACTGATGGACGAATACATCGGCTTTCTGAATACCCCAAGTACGGACTCTTCGGGTCAGGACTGCAACAATATGGTCAAGGCGGCGATGGCGCACCTGATCCTCACGCTGATGCACCCGTTTTCGGATGGCAACGGGAGGCTCGCCAGGTGCATCCAGACGGCCGTGCTAGCTGCTGACGGGGTAGTGGATCCCATCTTCTCCAGTATCGAAGAGTACACGGGCCGAAATGTGCAGGACTATTACGATGTCCTGGCAACAGTCGGTGGCGGTGGCTGGCACCCTGAGAACGACGCACGCCCTTGGGTGAGGTTCTGTCTGACGGCCCACTACAGGCAGGCGCAGACCATATTGCGCCGCATCCGTGAAAACGAACGCGTCTTCGAAGAGCTTCACCAGATCATTACTCGCAAAGGTCTGCCGGAGCGTATGGTCTTTGCCCTCATGGAAGCCGCGTTTGGGTACCGGGTGCGCAACTCGTCCTACCGCGTATCAGCCGATATCTCCCCCAATCTAGCCAGCCGCGACCTAAACACCTTGGTGAGTGAAGGAATGTTGGAACGCCAGGGCGAAAAGCGGGGGGCCCACTACATCGCTTCGCCCGAGATTCGGGAAGTGCGTGAGAGACACAGGCTCCCAAGGTCTATCCCCGATCCCTTTGAGCTTGATAGTGGTCAGAATCTCAACTAAGGCAAAATGGTAGTTCTAGGCTCTGTCTGAAAACTCCAAGCGAGCCTAGGATGCAGTACCCATGAAAAATGCCAACCTCTATCTTTCACAATGCATCTCTGGATTAGAAGCCATCATCGTCAAACAGATGAAGACCGACCTTCGGGGCTTCCAGGATCTGTTGGTCGAACCAGGTCTTATCGTCTTTCGATGTGAGGCTAGAGAAGAGGAAGTGCGGAAGCTCAAATACCTAAGCAATAGCTTCTTGATTCTCAAATGGCGAAGCAATGTTCCGAGTATCGAAACCTTCATAGCAGACATCGTCCACTCTTGGAATCCAGTTAAGCGACCCAGACCGGACTCTTTCAAACGAGAGTCCACCTTTCGAGTGATGTTCGGAGATGCGGGCAAGCTCGTGGCCGTCGATCAGCGCTTACGGTCAAAGCTGGAGTTGAAGATTGCGTCCTCATCGGGTTTGAAGTTAAAGCGGGAAGGGGCAGCAGTCGAATACTGGGGGCTTAGAAGACGGAGTGGGGAGTCATTCTTTGCAATACGAATCACCAGGCGCCTTAAAACCGAGAAGAATCTGCCCAAAGGGGAGCTCCGTCCAGAACTCGCAAAGATCCTCTGCCTCCTCTCAAAACCTTCAGAGTCTGATGTCTTCCTCGATCCCTTTGCGGGAACCGGAGCGATACCAATCGAGAGGGCGAGAACTTCATATCGGAAGATTTTCGCGACCGACGTAGATGCAGCGAAGGTGACGGGCATAAAGTCACGCTACTTAACCGAGCGCGAGAATCTAGCAAAGAAAGGCCGTGATTTCTTCATCGCACAAGCGGATGCCACCAACCTAGGTTTCCTCGGCGATTCTTCCATCGACAAGATCGTCTGTGACCCTCCCTGGGGGATCTATCTGGCGGAGAATTACTCTGATGACCTCTTCCAGCTATATTCAGCATCCCTCAACGAATTTGCAAGGGTGACGAAGGTTGGTGGGACAATTATTGCCCTACTCGGTAGGGGAGCGTTCTCTACCAAGCTAATGCACGACTTCCGCAACAGACTGGAGTTGGTTGAGAAACACGACTTATTGGTGGCTGGGAAGAAAGCCACGATATTTTGTTGGCAAAGGTGTAGTGAATCGACTCACCGATGACCCACCCCTATCATACTTCCTTGCCCTCTCAACCCACACTCCAGCAAGTTGCCCATGACAGTCGATGGTATTTCCTGCAGACTGGAGAAATGAGCTCCAGGACACGTCCTCGCTCCCCCTAAAGCAATGCTTCAGGTTAGGCGCTTAGCGTTGAAAACGGCGAGGGTCGTTGCGGTCGGTATACCTCAACCATGCACCACCAACCCTCTCATGACTGCGGTCCATAGCACATCTTCCCTTCGGGTCCGCGCTGCAGAACTCCGGCGAAGGCCAGTACTACGTCCCATTGGGTGTCAGCGGTGAACCTGCCGCACTAAAAGCTATCCAGATACATCGTCTCACCAGAATCAAGCGCAGGGAGAACCCGCTCAAAGTACCGCGAGTACACCGGGGCGAAAAGCGTCAACGCCTCATCCCGAGCCACGAACCGGTAGGCATCAACCTCGGGAGAATCGAGCGTAATCTGGGCAATCAATTCCCCGCTGATCACACCGGCATCGAAGGTGAACGCTAGCATCTCAGCGCGGTCTTCGCTCTCCCGAAGATAGCCCACACCGAGGAGTCGCTTCGGTGTCACAGCGATCCCTATCTCCTCCTTCATTTCCCGCATGGCGGCTTCAAGTGGTGACTCGCTTGCCTCAACGATTCCACCTACGGTGATCCAACCGTCGTGATAGGTCGGCTTAACCAGAAGAATCCTGCCAACGTCGTCTCGAATCACGCTACCAGCGCCGACGAGTTTCTTGGCAAGCGACTCCTGATAGGTTTTCAAACTCACGTGTTCACCTCATGGTTCGGGTGGAAAAGGCCCGGCCGCAGAGAGACCCTCCGACTCGAACACAACGACCAACAGGGCGGCAGCTGTATTTACCGTGCGTCTGTACTTTGAGGAATTCATTGTCTCGAATGAGGTCCCAGGGGATCTTGCCCTCGCCGTTTCGGACAGCTGCATCCTGAAGTTCACGTCTCTCGACTCTACACGACTGGATACCTCACGGTATCTCAGCTTGGCCACCGCTCCCCTACTAGCAAGGTCAGCCTGTGGGTCGACATGGTCGGTGATCCTCAGTGTCCCGCCCGCTGCATCTCTATCAGTGTCACCCCTGCAGCAGCGAGCGACCCGGTACTTCCCCTGAGTCGGTAGCGCTCTGAGACGCACCCTTCGACCCCGGCGGCCTCGTCTATCCACCTCATGTTGGCTTTGAGGGGTCTCACTTTGCGTCCTGCACGAAGGCCGAGGGTAGGGCTGTCCTCTGTCATGGGCTAGAGTGAGGCATGAACCAGAGAGCCTGGAAGCTGGGCAGGGTGACTATATCCGCCGATGGCTTCCTCTGGAAAAGGGGGCATCTATGACAGGGGAACGGACTCGCCGCAAAGAGAAGCAGCGGATCGCGACAGCGAGGCGCAAAAGGGTGCTCGAGCTCACTATCCAGGGGGTGTCACAGCGCGAGATCGCGGAGGTGGTCGGGGTCAGGAAATCGCAGGTCTCCCGCGATTTCGTCAAGGCTCTAGCTGAAACCGTCAGCCCCGAGGAGATAGCGCAACTCCGTGCCCTCGAGAATCTCCGACTCGACCATCTCTGGAGGTGGCTTTGGGAAGCGTTCGAGCGCAGCGCGGAGGCCGGTAGTCTCAATCTAGCTGTCTGTGACCGCCTCGTCAAGATCTTAACTCGCAGGGCGGCGCTGAACGGGCTCGACCTGCCGAAGAAGACCGCCGCCCAACGCTCGATGCCGCCGCCGCCGGAGATCATCCTCCTCGAATATGTCCCGACCCCTGAGCCCCCATCGGGACCGGAGCCAGAGAGGCAGCCCGAACTCGAGCTGCAGTCCGACTCGGCTGACGAAGGTGAGAGCGAGGGCGAGCTACTGAACTAACGGACTCTGAGCGGCCCGTAGAGGCTCTCGAGAGTACGCTCAAGCTCCCACACCTGCTGAGTGAGGAGAATCCCTCGAAGAGGAGTTGACGTGACCGACTGGAGTATCCTCAAGGAAGCTAGACGGGCTCGCCGCCAGGAAGAGATCCGAGCTAGGACTATTGCCCTGCTCGAGGAGCTCTGGTGGACATGGCAAAGACGACCGACTCACCGAGTTGTCCATAACTGATAAATCCCTCCTCACCATAGTCCTAGCCCTCATCCGGGTACGATTACCCTGTATCAAGGAAGCGAGCCACTAGCGGATGAGCACCAACCTGACCTGGATCACCAGCTACATCTGGGGCATCGCCGACGATGTCCTCCGCGATCTCTATGTCAGAGGCAAGTACCGCGACGTCATCCTGCCGATGACCGTGCTCCGGAGGCTCGATGCAGTGCTCGAGGGGAGCAAGCAGGCTGTCCTGGATATGAAGAGTTATCTCGATGAGGCAGGCATCGTCGAGCAGGACCTGGCCCTGAGACAGGCGGCGGGACAGGCCTTCTACAACACTTCAAAGTTCAGTCTCCGTGACCTGAGAGCCCGGGCTAACCGCCAGCAGCTCGAGCTCGACTTCAGGGACTATCTCGACGGCTTCTCCCCCAACGTCCAGGAGATCTTGGAGAGTTTCGAGTTCCGCAACCAGCTCCCCAGGCTCTCCAAGGCCGATGCCTTAGGGACGCTGATCGAGAGGTTGACCTCGCCCGATATCAACCTGAGCCCGCTTCCGGTTATAGCGGATGATGGCTCTGTCAGGCAAGCTAGCCTCGACAACCACGGGATGGGCACCATCTTCGAAGAGTTGGTCAGGCGCTTCAACGAGGAGAACAACGAGGAGGCGGGGGAGCACTGGACCCCCCGTGATGCGGTCGAGTTGATGGCCAAGCTGGTCTTCCTCCCGGTAGCTGACCAGATCGAGTCGGGTACCTATCTGCTCTACGACGGTGCCTGTGGTACCGGCGGGATGCTGACCGTGGCTGAAGAGACTTTGCAGCGATTAGCTGGTGAGCGGGGCAAGGCGGTCTCCACCCACCTCTACGGTCAGGAGATCAACGCCGAGACCTATGCCATCTGCAAGGCCGACCTGCTGCTCAAGGGGGAGGGGGAGGGGGCCGACAACATCAAGGGGGGTCCGGAGTACTCGACCCTGGCCAACGACGCCTTCCCCGGTAGGGAGTTCGACTTCATGCTCTCCAATCCCCCCTACGGCAAGAGTTGGAAGAGCGACTTGGAGAGGATGGGAGGGAAGCAGGGGATGCGCGATCCCCGCTTCCTGATCGAGCATGGCGGTGATCCGGAGTACTCGCTGGTCACCCGCTCGAGCGATGGTCAGCTGCTCTTCCTGGTCAACAAGCTCAGCAAGCTGAAGCGGGAGAGTCCCTTGGGGAGCCGGATCGCCGAGGTCCACAATGGTAGTTCGCTCTTTACCGGGGATGCCGGTCAGGGGGAGAGCAATATCAGACGCTGGATCATCGAGAACGACTGGCTCGAGGCGATCGTCGCTCTGCCGCTCAACATGTTCTACAACACCGGGATCGCCACCTATATCTGGCTGCTCACTAACCGGAAGCCCGAGCATCGTAGGGGGAAGGTGCAGTTGATCGATGCCACTCAGTGGTATCAGCCCTTACGGAAGAACCTGGGGACCAAGAACTGTGAACTCGGCGAAGCGGATATCGACCGGATCTGTCAGACCTTGCTCGAGTTCGAGGAGAGTGACCCGAAGGGTCCGTCTTTGCAGACCCGAGCGAAGCGAGAGTCCGTTCCAAGCAAGATCTTTGACAATGCCGACTTCGGCTATTGGAAGGTCACGGTCGAGCGGCCGCTTAGGATCGAGGGTGCCGATCCGAACCGGGTCTACAAGGCCGCTGAGATCAAGCGGCTGAAGGAAAGCGGCGAGCCCAGTGAGAGTGCTCCCCCGATCATCAGGAAGATCCACAAGCGGGGCGTAGCGGCCGACCCGTTAAGGGGACTGTTCGCGACCACGATCGACGGTGGACCTGCGGTGGTGGAGTACGAACCGGACAGCGAGCTGCGGGACAGCGAGCAGATCCCGCTTACCGAGCTAGGTGGGATTGATGCCTTCCTCGAGCGTGAGGTTCTCCCCTACGCTGCCGATGCCTGGTACCGGCCTGAGAAGGTAAAGATCGGCTATGAGATCAGCTTTACTCGCTACTTCTACAAGCCGGAGCCGCTAAGGAGCCTCGAGGAGATCAGGGCTGACATTCTGGCGGTGGAGCGGGAGACTGAGGGGTTGTTGGGGGAGATTATCGGCGGTGGAAGGCCGTGAATGCGCTGCGACTTGAGATGGGTCCTGGGGGTCCCAAATTGGTCGGTAATTTCCTGACGAAGTCTCTAAATCCAGGGCTGTAGCTACGAGGTCAAACCGTCCGGGTAACCCGAACCACGTCAGGTGAACGTGGTCCTGTCACCCTGGAAGGGCATGAATATAGAGTGCGCGGCGTGAACCTGCCAAGCCGCATGCGCTGCTAGGCACTGCACTGTCTCCAGGGGCAAGGCAGTAAAGTTAGTGCTTACTTCGCTCATCCTTTGAGCAGCACTATCGCCTCCCAGTTGCGCATAGTAATGCCTTGCGGCTGTGAGGTCGCAGCCAACGCCTTCCAGATAGTCGGCAATGCGTGAAGGATCGGTGTCTCGGGGTATCGCAGCTTCGGTCTCCCCAGCACGCTCACCAAGCTCCACGAGCCTCCATCTTGGGATGGAACCAAAGAAGGAGTTCCAATCCTGTGCCACGCGAACAAATAAGAGTGCTCGCCGCCTGCGCTGCGGCTCTTGGTCCAAGTAGCTCGCCATCCCCTTTTGCGGTACGGTTGTACCGCGTCGAACCTCTTCGGTGAGCCAAGACCGAATCAGCTGATCATAAACTTCCTGTCTTGCCCACCGATTCTGTTTGTCATTCATAACCCGCATGAGCCGCTCAAGGACCCGCCCACTTAAGAGCCATATGACAAAGCCTATAGCCAAACCAAGAAGCCCTCGATTCCGCCAAGGTCGGCTATGCATATCCGCATCGCTCACAACAAGGTTCCACGAGGCGTAGCGCTGGCTCTTTAGGAGGGTCTGAATACCGAGATTCTCAAGCACGCCACCATCAGTAAGGTAAACCGTCCGCGCTCCACCGAATGCGTTTCCGAACTGCGTTCCGGGTGGGAAATCTCTTAGCCGCAAGGTTAGCGGTGGTAGACCAATTGGGAACGCGGCTGAGGCGGCAACAGCGTGGGCTAGGGAAAAATTGCTCCAAGGTACCACGTGGGACGGTACCGCATCAGGGACTGTGACTCCCCAGGCCGAGAACCCTTCCCGGGTGAACTTGGCAATTTGGCCATTATTCAGCATTGTCGCGTTCAAGCACAGCGCTGGTCGTTTCGGCAGCTGCCCCAACGTAAACCCCTGAAACAACGTGCGATCAAAGGTTTCCGCCAATAAGTGTGTACACGAGTACGGAATACCGGGAGTTAGCGCGGCGATCAGAGATGGCCTGAGAGACCGAGAAACAAACCCTCGCGTGAGTTCCTCTTGCATACTGTTTACAAAACCCCTCGTACTCTGTCCACGCGCTATCGTTACCGCCCACGCAGCACCGAGAAGCGAGCCACCAGATACCGCGGAGACAACGTCTATGCTGTTGATCAGGCGCAGGTCCTCAAGTGCCGTGAGTGTGCCGCAGTGAAATGCGGCTGCACGTGACCCACCTCCAGATAACGCAAGGCCGAGATCATGCATGATGCACCTACGGACCGTCGTTCAATGAGACATTGATATGACACTGAACCCCTGTCTCCCCTACGATCAGTATGAGTCCTGGAAGCCCATCTACCCGCATGTACTTGGCGACATAATCAAGGACGTGCCTATCATCGCTGCTCATCCCCAGTGATTTGCCCGGAGGATGCGAGTGCCACTCCCCTACGTAATGGACGATGTGACCAGTCCATTCTTGGATTTTCTTCACTTCCCGGCAAAGTCCTACCGAGCCACGGATGAAGCCTGTTGGCCATTGCTCGCTGTCCGGGGGAGCTGGTACCACGTCTACGAGGAGAACCCACTTGCGGTGTGCGTCCACCGTACCGACCAAAATCCCCCCCGTTTCCGATGGCAAGTGCTGCGAGCGTAGAGAAAGAAGGTGGGTCACAAGATCGGTGTCGATGCCTACCTTCCAGCCCGCGTTATGGAACCAGCAGCACCTCGACCCCTTTACACGGAAGTGATCTACCGAGAGATCGTCCGTCAGATGCCAGACAGAGATTGTTGCCCCAGCTTGAAGCTGCTGCAATGCGCCCGCCGCGATCCCCGCGTGGAGCGCCACACGATCTTGGGGGATGTGCATCGAAATATCGGCACACGAGCCGCCGTATCGAAGTGATGCCGGTCGTTCCTGAAAGAAACCCCGGAGCGCTTCCGTTCGAACGACGAGCCGGTAGAATTGAGCCTCCAACTCATCAAGCCTGACCCCTCGGTTGATGTCTTCGGCGAGCAGTACGAGATGCCTACCGCTTGGGTTCAAGAAGAGCGAAACCCGCCGCGCATTTGAAGAAGTGTCACTTGCGAGGTGCCGCGCCACCGCAGTGGACGCGGAAAAATCAAAGACGATCTCGGCCTTATCCAGGCTCGCAGCTAGATCTTCTGCCTTGTCTCCTGGATCAAGCACATCGCAGACAAGAGCTCGCGTCGGAGAATCCTGGACCGTGTTAGTTAGCGCCGCAGCCATGCACTCGGCCTTGGGGAAGCCCCAAACCCTGCCTAGGAGTGCATGACGAGCGAGGTTGTGAGGTAGGAGCAGGTCGTTATCAACAAGTATCCATGAGCCGAAACCAGTGCGAAGGAGGTTAGATACCACCTGCGATCCGAGAGCACCTTGCCCTATTGCCACGAAGTTACGCGAGTCAGGAGTTCGGCTAGCGGCCTGAGCAACTGTTTCCATCGAGAGTTCCGACACCGGATGAAGACAGATGACCTCGACTGCGTCAGGATTGGGAGCTTCTGACGGAATCAGCATGGCCGCACAATTGTCTTGCATTTTCCACAAGCCAAGTTTCTCTCCCAATGTTGCGATCGTCTCGCCAGTAATCCAAAAAGCGAATACGTCTGTTGCTTCGACAGCTCCGCCAAGCTCTCGGAGTTTGGGCAGAACTGCAAGGAGGATTGGCTTTCTATCCAGGAACTCCGTATTCTCTCTCCACTCTTTGAGCCGAGACGTCAGTTGGTCGAGGAGATCGAGCTTCGCAGTCGAGAGCAACTCGCGTAGGTCGGCAAGCGTCCTAGGCGTACGTCTGATCACGCCGTGTCTTTGTGGTTTACCAACGAGGACAGTCGCCAGGAACTGTAAGCCGTGTTCCTGCCCTGGGTCTTGGATGTCCTCCGGCCGTCTGGCTACAAGAACGGGCCGTGCCATCTCAGATGTCTGAATACCGATCACGTCGAGACGGGTTGGCCCCTCGGTCACCCATAGATTCCGCGGTATGATAAGTGGAACACCCGTACCCAGTAGCAGTGGTTCCAGGGGCTGATCGTTGCCATGCAACTCATCACGAGCCGTTGTAGCGAGCCAATGGCGAAGGACTCTGACGAAGTACCCTGGGGTCCACCGGAGCCGAAGCTCATGCCAGGGTTCCTCAAAGAGACATAGGCTACGCGGTAGTTCAGCATCCCGTAAGTTCAGATGCGGTACAGCTGGAAAGGAATGGCGCAGGGCGAGCACTTCGGGTACATGATCATCATTGTGCGGGAATTCGGCCGATATCCGCTCGTGCGGACGGATATCGTAGGCGCGATCCTGTACGAGTTCAACGTCGACCTCTAGCGTGACAACATCGGCGTCCTCGGCTTTGGAGAGAGATATGAGACGCGCGAAGGCAATCTCGCCCGCCTTTAGCAAGTCTGCAAGGGCGCGAGCACGTGGTCCAAACGAATCCGAATCGACTGATGTTTCACCTCGTGGTGGGATCCAGATCTCCTGCCCCATCAACCCGCCCGGGGCGCTGGTCGGCTCACGACCGGCGCACCCACAAAGCCGCTCCTCCTCTTAACAGACGCCCCCGCTCCTCCAATCTCGACGATGAGCCGCTCTGGAGGACCTGTCTTAGAAGGGTGCTCCATAGTGACGACAAACTCTCCTCGCTTCTCGTTGGCAATGTCTCTGTAGTAGTTTGCTGCCTCTCGGTGAGGAGGATCGTTCGTTTCCACGGTGGGAATGGGATTACTCGAGGACACCAATATCGCCCCTGGCTGACCCTGCTCCTGATAGAGCCATCCGACCTCGCGAACGGGCTCCGTTGCGGTTGTGCCTTTGTCAGGACTTAGTGACAAGTAGCTGCAATGATGCGGCAGCTTGGCAACATCGTACTTCAAGCGATGTTCGTTCTGGTGTCTAATGGTCACGTTGACAATTCCGGCCAGATCTTCGTAACCCAAGTCTGCACCGAAGAAAACGCAAGTCTGTCGCCCATTGACTTCGAACGTTGCGTGCAGCGCAAGCAAGGCCGAGTTTCTCACGATCACGCGACCGTCAGAGGCTGACTCCGCAAAGGGGGAGTGAACAAAGAACTCCACACCACCACATGCAAACGAGAACCCGGGCACGAGGTGACCTGCGTCGGTGATCAGGTGTGCTCGGCTGCTGGACGTCAAGCCCTGCTGGTTGAGCCACTCCTCCAGGGACTCAGGGCGCGAGAAGACACGTATGCCTTGCCCCTTCTTCAGGCGGTATCGCGCCTCTTTCTGGATGATTCTGGCCTCCTCCGCATCTGGTGCTTTCTCCACGATAACTGCGGCGGGTACCCAAAGTTCTCCGACATTTATGCGGTCGCTGCTCTGATACTTGGCAGCGTGTTTGAGGCTAAAAACGTCGCTTATCCCCTTATAATGATCTTCGTCAAGGTGTGAGATGGCCAGTACGTCGACTTTATCGCGGGTACCAAGGTCTTCGCGTAGCGCCTGCGGAAGGTCAATGCGGAGGTCACCCTCATCATCTCCTCTTGTTGCTGCGAAATCCATAATGAGGACACGGTCGTCGGCCAGTTCGATCAGACAACAGTCAGCATTGCCAAGCGGATAAAATGTTAGTTTTGGCGCCATTTCTTATCCTGTCCTTTCTCGGTGTTTGGGTTGCTAGTTCTGAATTTCCCAGTCTTGGTTCACCGGCGAAGCGCCCGTTGGCCCTAGTGCTAGCCGCACCAAGATGGTTCAGAAAGCATCATCTTGACAAGTTTACAAGAAATGATAACTTTGTCAAGAGGTGGCTCACTAGCCCTGTGAGGAGGAACAATGCCTGGTGAGAAGTACATTGCCGCAAATATCGCCCGGCTGCGGCTAGACCAGCAGTTGACCCAGGAGGGTCTCGCCCAAAAGGCAGGGCTCTCTCGCGTGACGCTCGGGAAGATCGAGAGAGGTGCTGTCGTCCCGCGTGTCCGAACCCTCGCCGCTCTGGGAAAGGCGCTAAAGGTTCCGATTAGTGATCTCGTGACTCCTGTCCGACCGCTCGAGACCGTGCGCTTCCGCGCCCAAGCACGGGTTCATGCACGGGAGCAGATCCTTGCTGAGATCGCTAAGTGGCTCGACGCCTACACCGACATCGAGACTGACCTTGGTGAGTCGTGCTCCTTCCGATTTGAGCCTATTCACACTCAGTGTGAGAGCCCGATAGAGGTCGCGCAGACCGCTCGCAAAGCCGCTGGACTCAAAGCCGGGGAACCCGTGGGCGACATCTGCAGGCTGCTCGAGGACAACGGGGTGAAACTCCTGCTCCTTGAGAAGAAGAGTGACTCCTTTTTTGGGCTGAGTATCGGTGCGGGCAGTGGTGGCCCTGCCGTCGTGGTCAATACCTGGGATCGGATCTCGGTGGAGCGCTGGATTTTCACCGCAGTGCATGAACTCGGCCATCTGTTGCTCCACCCCACCGAGTATCAGCGCGACGCCACCGAACTGCCCGTGCAGGCAGAACGCGAAGCCGATGTTTTTGCGAGTCACTTTCTGATGCCAGGGGCGGCGTTCGAACAGGAGTGGGACAAGACCCGTGGACATTCACTCCTCGTTCGCGTCCTCAAGGTCAAGCGCATCTTTCGAGTAAGCTACAAGACCGTGCTCTACCGGCTAGTCGAGTCGGGCCGCGAAACCTCGGATGTTTGGCGTGCATTCCAACTCCAGCATCGCAGTCGCTTTGGCAAGACCCTGAGAAAAACCCAAGAACCCAGGGCTCTCGATAGGAGCGAGTTCACTTGGAACTGGAGCCGTTCCGGTGAGCCCGACGGCCTTTCCCGGCACGACTTCGTCGAGGATAGGCTCTCGCGACTCGTGCGACAGGCGCTTGAGCGGGAGCACATCTCACTTGGACGCGCCGCCGAGATTCTGGGGCTGACCCGGGAGGAGATGAGGAAGCAGGGGCGTGAGTGGACAGGGTAGATGGCGCTGATCCAGACCGTGCTTCTCGCCGACGCGGATGTGCTCATCGACTACCGCGAGTCGGAGTTCGAGATCCTTGGATTGGTAGTGCAGCACCTGGGGCAAGTGGTCGTTTTGGCACCTGTACTTGATGAGGTGCAGGGCGTGACACCGGCACAGTGTGTACGGTTTGGTATCGACATCGTCGACATCGAAACAGAACAGTTGATTCAGGCTTCGGAGATCTCGCCGGGCGTTTCCTTCAACGATCGTCTCTGCTTGATCGCGTGTCGAGAGGAGGGTTGGACGTGCGTTACGAACGATGGTGCGCTGAGACGACTTTGCGAACACCATGGGGTAGCAACGCGATTTGGCCTCGGTCTCATGGTAGACTTGGTTGCGGTCGGTGCCCTCACGCGGCGGCGCGCCGTGGCCATCGCGCGCCAGATCCAGAAGTCAAACCCACTTCACATCAATGAGAGTGTACTCGCGCGCTTCATGGCCGCCCTTACTGGCCGTGCGTCTTCCTGACCGCCTCGGTGTGGCTTGCTCCATGGCTCTCCAGCATGTCGTGGCTGGATGACGTACCAGCGCGTCGAAGGCACTGTTCTGCATATAGGACGGTGTCGAAATTGGCCACGCAATCAGCTTTATGTGCCACTCCCAAAAGTCCCAGCAACTGTGCCCGCTGGGGAAGATAAGGACCGGCCTAGTCGCTGGTTAAGCGGGAGGCGGAGGAGTTACTGAAAGAGATTTTATGAGCGCCGAGGTTTAATCGTCCAATAGGAGCCTGATTTAGGGTATGAAATACAAGCACTACAAGCTCGAGAATCAACAGCGGGGCAATGTTGTCGAAGTAACTCTATCCGGCAGTGCAGCCAATGTGAGATTGCTGGACAGTACGAATTATCAGAACTACCGAGCTGGGCGTAGGCATAACTATCATGGCGGCTTGGTCAAGCGGTCTCCCGCCCGACTTGAGATCCCACGCACGGGCACATGGCATCTCATTGTGGATATGCAAGGCCTTCGGGGCAACGTCAGATCCTCTGTTCGTGTCATACCCCGAGAAGCACTATCACCGCTTCCTGAATATACCCCGAGACCGCTGTCTCCCTTGGTACAACCCGTTCGGCCTGCATCGAATGGCGTCGACCCTCTCGAGTACTACGATGTTTTCGTCGCACATGCTACCGAGGATAAAGAAGCGGTGGCGCGCCCACTTGCCGACGCCCTTACCGAAGCTGGCTTGCGAGTCTGGTACGACGAATTTGAACTCCGTATAGGTGACAACCTTCGCCGGAAGATTGACGCCGGTCTCTCCCGCAGTAGATTTGGCGTGGTTGTATTTTCCCCTTCGTTCTTTGCGAAGAACTGGCCACAGTATGAACTGGACGGGCTCGTAACGAGAGAGATGACAGGTGAACAAATCATCCTTCCTCTCTGGCACCGACTTACGAAGGCTGAGGTAATCCGGCAAAGTCCCTCACTGGCGGGTAGGGTCGCTCGAAGTACTTCCGACTTCACAATCGAAGAGATTGCCCGCGAGATCGCCGAGGTTGTAGGTGAATCACCGATACCAAGTAAGCCATGAAACCAGATCTCAGACCCTATCCCGACTACAAGCCCTCCGGCATCCCGTGGTTGGGGGGAGTACCGGTACATTGGGAGGTGCGACGGCTACGAAACGCTTCTGAAATGCGCGTCAGCAACGTTGATAAGCACACTAAAGCAAACGAGTTACCCGTCCGACTCTGCAACTATGTTGACGTTTACAAGCATGACCGAATCCGCGCCAGTATGCCCTTCATGTCTGCAACAGCAACCCGAGACGAAATTGACAAATTCCGGCTTGAGCGAGATGACGTGCTCATCACAAAGGACTCTGAGACCTGGAATGACATTGGTGTGCCCTCTCTTGTAGAGGAGCCAGCGGACGACCTGATCTGCGGTTATCACCTTGCACTGCTGCGGCCTATACATAGCCAAGCCAAAGGTGCATTCCTCTTTCGAGCTTTACAGAGTGTCGCTGTTGCTTATCAGTTTCACCTTGAGGCCAAAGGCGTGACGAGATTCGGGCTTTCTCATGGCGCGATCAAGTCGGTGGTAGTCCCTCTCCCACCTCTTCCCGAACAAACCGCCATCACCCACTTCCTCGACTACACCGACCGACGCATCCAACGCTACATCCAAGCCAAACAGAAGCTGATCACCCTCCTCGAGGAACAGAAGCAGGCCATCATCCACCAGGCCGTCACCGGCCAGATCGATGTCCGAACCGGGCAACCCTATCCGGCCTACAAGGATTCAGGCGTGGAGTGGTTGGGTGAGGTGCCGGAGCATTGGGAGAGGAAACGCGTGAAGCACACCTCCATGATTCTTAGAGGCAAGTTCACGCACCGGCCACGCAATGACCCATCCTTGTACGGCGGACCGTATCCGTTCATACAAACAGGCGACGTCGCGCGTGCGAACAAGACGATCACAGAGTACAGGCAAACGTTGAATGAGCAAGGTCTGGCTGTAAGCATGATGTTTCCAGCAGGGACGCTCGTCATGACGATCGCCGCCAACATAGGTTACGTGGCACTTCTTGATTTCGAAGCATGCTTCCCCGACAGCGTGGTTGGATTTTTTCCCCGCCTCAACGTTAATCGCGACTACCTCTACCACCTCTTTCTGGCAATGAATACCGAACTGCAACAGGAGGCACCTGTAAATACACAGGGCAACCTCAATATTGACCGGATTGGTTCCAGACCAATCGCCCTACCACCTCTATCTGAACAGGTAGCCATAGTGCACTACCTTGACAAGGCCACCACTGGCATCGGCACCACCATCTCCCGCACCCAACGCCAGATCGACCTCCTAAGCGAATACCGCACCCGCCTCATCTCCGATGTCGTGACCGGCAAGCTCGACGTTCGCGAGGCAGCTGCTAGGTTGCCCGAGGTCGACCCCCTCGAGACCGAAGCCGATTCATCAGGCACTCTCGAGCCAACCACTGAGCTGACTGAAGAGGTCGAAGCTATCGCAGAGGGGGCATCAGCATAGCCACCGAGACCTCAGAACGGGGGCTCGAGCGGCTCATTGCTACAGCCCTGACCGGCCACCCTTGCGGTCCATCTGGAGTGGGTGTCGACCGTCGTTGCAGGATCCGCTAAGACTACGACTCTGAGTATTGACCATGCCGGTGCCTGCAGCCCCCAAGATCTATCACATCGTCCATATCAACCGGTTGAGCTCGATTATTTCGGACGGTTACCTCTGGTGCGATGCAGAGGCCAAGCGTCGTGCAGCGCCGGGGACAGCGATCGGCATGAACAGGATCAAGCAACGGCGCTCGAATGAGAAGCTGAACAGTCATTCAGACCTCTGCGTTGGTGATTGTGTACCGTTCTATTACTGTCCACGATCGGTCATGCTCTACAAGATTCACATGGCGAATGATCCTGAGCTCACATATCGGGGTGGCCAGGAGCCCATCGTGCACTTGGAGGCGGACCTTCTCAAGGTGATTGCCTGGGCTCATCAGCATGGACGAAGATGGGCACTCACCTTATCCAACGCCGGTTCCTACTACTTCGAGGATCATTGCGACTTAGCGCAACTGGAAAAGATCAACTGGGATGCGGTCGGGGCGAACCGCTGGTCCGGCTATGGGATTTCTTCATCGGTCAAAGAAGGCAAGCAAGCCGAGTTCCTTGTGGAGTACTCATTCCCCTGGGAACTCGTGTCGCGAATCGGTGTGCAGTCACAGCAGGTCTACCAGCAAGTGGCTGCCGCGATCCAGCTATCCGCTCATCAGCCACGGATCGAAGTTAGGTTAAACTGGTATTACTAAGTTCAGATTGGTATTACTGATGAAGGGCTCACATGCTCGAATATAAGGTGGGCAATATACTCACCGAAGATGCTGAAGCTCTAGTCAATACCGTCAACTGCATCGGCATCATGGGCCGTGGTATTGCTCTTCAGTTCAAAAAGGCATTCCCGGATAATTTCAAAGCCTATGCCAAAGCCTGCGAGCGTGAAGAGGTTCATCCCGGCCAGATGTTCGTGTACGAGACCGGCCTCCTGACCAATCCGCACTACATCATCAATTTCCCGACCAAGCGGCATTGGCGAGGCAATAGCCGCATGGAGGACATCGAGTCCGGTCTGGTGGCACTGGTACAGGAGATCGAGGCAAGGAACATTCGCTCAATCGCCATACCACCTCTCGGTAGTGGTCTTGGGGGTCTCAACTGGGACGATGTGCGTCCCCGCATTGAGCAGGCGCTCCGAGGCTTAGACGACCTCCAGGTAATCGTCTTTGAACCGGACGATGTAACGGATGCAAATAGGAGAGTGCAGAATCAGAAAGCTCCCCAAATGACGGCCGGACGTGCAGCGCTGGTCAGCTTGATGCACCGCTATATGCGCGGCCTCCTCGATCCAGATCCATTCGTCACGTTGCTCGAGATTCACAAGCTTATGTACTTCATGCAACTGGCGGGCGAACCCCTGCAGTTGCGGTATCAGAAGGCACCCTTTGGTCCCTATGCGGAGAACCTGCGGCACGTTCTGAATAGGGTCGAGGGACATCTCGTATTCGGATACGCTGATGGCGGTGACGAGCCGAACAAACAATTGAAACTTGTACCGGGTGCCATTCAGGACGCTGATGCATTCCTCGAACGTCACGACGACACGCAATCACGCTTCTCCAGAGTAGCCGATCTCGTTGACGGATTTGAGTCGCCCTTCGGACTGGAGCTTCTGGCAACCGTTCACTGGGTCGTAGCGAACGAGGGTGTCAAGACGGTTGATGACATTGTCACTCAGACGTATGAGTGGGACAATCGAAAGCGGCAATTCTCCCCACGTCAGATTAAGCTGGCGGTGGATGTGCTTGCACAGAAGCACTGGATCGACAACTGGGCTAAGCAAGGCCACTGATGGCAACCGATACCAGCGAACGCGGGCTCGAGACGTTAATCGTCCGCTCGCTGATCGATGAGTCCGGCTATGCCGCCGGAGATCCGAGGGACTACGATCGCGAGTACTGCGTCGACCTGGTCCAACTCAGAGCCTTCCTAGGTGCTACTCAACCTGAGGCAGCCGAGTCGTTAGGGCTCGAGCAGGATGGCCCGACCCGGCGCGCCTTCCTGGCCCGGCTCCGGAGCGAGATCGACAAACGGGGCACCATCGAGCTGCTCCGTCACGGACTCAAGCACCGGGCCCTCGACTTAGACCTCTTCTACGGCACCCCCTCGGCTGAGAACGAGCGGGCTAGGTGGCTCTTCGAACAGAACCGCTTCACCGTTACCAGGCAACTCCGCTACAGCCTGGGGAGTGAGCAGGCGCTCGACTTGGGCCTCTTCATCAACGGTCTGCCGATCGCTACCTTCGAGCTGAAGAACAGCCTGACCAAGCAGACGGTAGACGATGCGAAGCGGCAGTATAAATACGAGCGGAACCCCCGTGAGCGGCTCTTTGGGTTCGGCCGCTGCCTCGCCCACTTCGCCGTAGATGAGAGTGAGGTCTACTCCTGTAGCCAGCTCGAGGGGGAGGACTCCATGTTCCTCCCCTTCAACAAGGGCTGGAACGACGGTGCCGGCAACCCACCCAACCCGGAGGGACTAAAGACCGACTACCTCTGGCGCGAGGTACTCGAGCCCAAGAGTCTGACCGACATCGTGGAGAACTATGCCCAGCTGGTCGAGTCGAAGGATGAA